>Ga0163109_10000111_pt1 | contig 64294 bp, 41 predicted proteins | sample CRUFie1St13metaG_FD_108704 | JGI IMG/M metagenome (GOLD analysis project Ga0163109, IMG submission 108704) | Marine microbial communities from the Costa Rica Dome - CRUD Field 142mm St13 metaG | ecosystem: Environmental > Aquatic > Marine > Oceanic > Photic zone | place: Costa Rica: the Eastern...
GTTCGCTGATTTGTAAATGAACCCCCATAACCATAAACTGTAACTACAACTTCACCGGAAGCTTTTCTCTTTCTAGCATAGATAGGATCTACTAAGACATCAATTTCATTACTTATTAATGCATTATGATATGCAATTTTAAGAGCATTTAACTTATCATTTCCCTTAAACTCCTCAGTGTAAACTATCACCTCATCATAGTCTACCTTAACATCGACATAACTATTTGTTGCATTGGCGTCCGTGAGATTGACTGGTCTTTTTCTTGAGGTAACACTCAGCGAAGAGCAACTACTAAATAATAGCAAAATCGATGATAGTAATATTAAATTTTTCATAGTATTATTTCTTACTAAAATAATTCATGTAAATGATAAGATGATTAATAAAAAAAGGGAGTGTATTGACACTCCCTTTTTTAAAATATTTATTACTCTAAATACTATCGTTGAATCGAAAGCTGTTGTGTGTACGTTTCACCTCCTTTGCGCAGAGTAATCGTATAGATGCCTGCCGCTAAGTCACTTGTATTTAGCGTTTGATTTGCAGAATTAGCTAGAGTCGAAGAAACAAGCTTGCCATCCATGGCAACAAGTTCAAGATAGGCTCCGATTAGATTATCAGATAATGTCACCTGAATACGATCATTCAAGGAGATGGCGGTAAACATGGAAGCTGTTAACTCATAGTTCGAAGTAACTCCTTTAGTCACCGTGACCTCAGTCGAAGAAACCGCGTTACACCCTTCTGCATCTCTAGCTTCAACCGTGATGGTATAAACTCCAGCCTCAAGATCTTCTAGTAATAGATCCTGCGATTCTGAAACCACTTCATTGTTCATCATCCAGATAAATTCAGTAGCGTTAGAAACAGGAGTAATTTCCAAAACACTTCCTTCGATTAAAGTAACTTGCTGAGGAAGTTCAAGTGCAATTGGCTCAATAACTTCCACCGACAAGATTTCATTTACTGTTGTGCTCCCATACTGGAGTTCGACCTCATAGATTCCACTAGCCTGTACAGGAAGGCTTCGCGAGGAAGATGCACTGCCTTGAGCAAAGAATTGACCATCATGACGAACAATATAATCCCATGACACATTCTGACCATTTAGGGTGTAGGATGGAATATTGAGCTCAAGCGCTCCCTCAGGAGATGTACAGCTTCCTTGGACAGCTTCAGCATACACTTTAGGCGTCAAGTGCAACTGAAATCGATCATTTTGATCTTGTGCCAAGGCATTAAATGTGTATGTATCGTCAAGCGTTAAGTCCTGCCATGTATTTGTTGCTTTATCCTCTAAGAATAAAAGTCCACCTTGTGGGAAGCTCTCCATTCCTGAAAAGGTTAAGGTAAATGTGCCGTCAGCCCCAGGATTAAGCCCTAGAGGTAAAACTTCGCCTAATTGATCTGTATTGCGTGCATTGATAGCATGCATATTATCTTCCAAATTAGTGTACAAAGTGGGCTGTCCTTGAATGCTATTGAATTTGTATGCCTCATAGAGCGGGTCGAACATGGAGGTCATGTCATCACCAAAGGCAATAAAGGTTTTATCCGCAAAACCATTACCGCGTACCTCTACCTCTAATCCATGCTCATACCAATTGTCACGAAATGTTCCTGATGTTGCCGTTCGCATAGAATTGGAGAAATTCACTGCAACGTCAACCCCATCTAAGGTGGCCGCTCGAACGGCAAAACCTTGAGTTGCTGGAATAGATTCACCCACATTGTAAGCCGAATATGTTCCACTGTAGGTTCCGGAAGGATTATAATAAGAAGGTGAATTTACCCCAGTATTACCTGCAATAAAAGCGTCTCTTGACATAGGTGATGGATATGGATTTCCTATGATATCCCATCCGCTGTAAGCATTAGCAGCATTTCCTGATGCTGTATTGGCTGAGCCAGTAAATATCACGTTATCCAGTTGATAATTGAGTGTCCCTGAACCTGGATTGCCAATAATTTCTAATATGTTTCCATTACCGGTTAAGTAAGCTGAAAATCCTCGTGCCGATTCCAAACTCCCGGAAGAGCGAACAACCCATCCTCCTTGGTCAACACAAGGACTAGCTGCCGCTGTCGTTGGATTATATTCGAAGAGGTTCCCATAGTTAGATCCTTGGCCAAGGGCTGTGGCATCACAGGGAGAAGCCGGTGTTACCGCAACCCCATTCGTTCCGTTACCTGAAACACCACTTCCATATCCACTAACGTCATCGTCTAAATTGGCTACAGAGGCACCTGAAATAGGAGAAGAGATAAGGTGCTGACGGGCGGTGGTTCCTGCAACATAGAGCTCATCGGTAATTTGCCCAGCATAAGCACCACCTCCTGTAAAGTCATCGAGATAAGCATCAAATTCTGCATCGCTTTGCAATACAACAGATGCCGAAGTGCCTTGGGTAAAAACACCGTTGGTTAAAAGTAAAGAAGAATCAATGTTAAGTGTACCCGATTGAATGGTTACGCCACTAGGATTATCTACTTCCACGCGATTAGCATTGATAACATCTCCGTCGATGGTTTGGGTTACACTACCATTGAATATCAGACGACCCGTAGAAACATAGCCACCGTTAGCACTAGAAGTGTATGACGTATTGCCAGCTACCCAAACAAGTCCTGAAGCATTGTCTATTTTCCCATTATTTACTGTTAAATCTCCATTCACATAGAGGGTCGGATTACTTCCATCTTGACCATTGACATAGATTTCTGTGGTTGCTGAATTGTTATCTCCTGCAACATAAAGCGCTTGAGCACTTAAAGAAAGACTCATTACGACAAATGAAAAAGAAAAAAATATTGATTTCATAGTTCTTTAAATAGTTCCTAGTTCCTGTAAGATAAGAAATTCCTCCCAAAAAGATATCCTTCTTCGCAGGCATCCTACTTTTCCCTTTCAGGCTATTTCACACATATCAAAAATGATGAAATAGAAACGCTGACAGAAATCAAGGGAAGAGAGATGTTAAAATGATTTATTACCTTCAGAAGAATGCCTGTCATCTATACCCAACTACCTCAACAAGGCATTCAAAGATCATTATTATGGTTTTTAATGCTAACTGCTCTGCCTTTCATTGGATGCCAGAACGACGATGTGGTTACCATTCCTGACAATGAACCACCTCAAGGTCAATATGTATCTACTGTTCAAATAGAAAACTACATTCAACGCTGCTTTATCGACTTGCTTGGAAGAGAAGCCTTAACTGAAGAGATGGATTTTTACTTCAATCTCCTAAAAACCAATGAGCTTAGTAATGAATCACGTGATGCTATGCTGATTGATCTTCAACGAGATACGACCTACAGAGAAGGAGATTCTTCCTATCGACATGCCTACAGCCAGCGTATCTACTCTCTGGGTAAAGGGAGAATGATTGAAAGTGTCGAGAATGACTATATCTATCAAGAGATGGGGCAACTGCAAAACGACTTGACGGGTGCCATAAACAATGGAGATTCTTCCTTAACCGCCTTTTTCAGAGAACGTATTCAAGATGCACAAGCGGTATTAGATATTCCTAGAGATTATCGACTTGGAATTCTTGCCATGGACAGTATGCATGTGCGTCTGATGGATAATCTGGTCTATGATCAAATTAATATGGGCACTTTCAACTTTGTGATTTCTGCCTTCGACAACTTGTTATACCGGTACCCAACCGATGCCGAGTATGAAGCCGGATATGCGATGGTAGAGGACAATACAAGTGGCGTGCTCATGGGACAAGTTGGGACAAACAGAGGAGACTTTATTCGAATTATGACCGAAGGACAAGCCTTCTATCAAGGCATGATTATATGGACCTTTAAAACATTACTTCTTCGAGATCCCACACCGAATGAGATAAGTTATTACATGGCGTCATATTTTACGGATAAAGATTTCGAAAAACTACAACGTGCTATCATGTCAACTGATGAATATGCAAACTTCTAACCACACCATTCGGCTTTTAGGGTTTCTCTCCCTACTTCTTTGGATATCCTCTTGCCAAAAAGATAATCCTGTAGTTTATGAGGTCAATCCGCAGGACATCCTCTCACCGACTGAGGGTAAAATCAAAGAGAAAAGTCCTGAACAATTTGTAGCGGTCTTGCATGCCAATCTCTTTGGAACACCTATCTCAGTCAGTGACCAAGTGGAAGTAGAGCGTTTGCTTAGAAGCACTGGAGACAAGAGACTAACATGGGAACTTCTTGTTTCGAGTTACATGAATGATCCTAATGTTCAACTCCCCGACAACCTGATTATTCAAAACGATATGGATGGATTTATCGTAGAGACATATAACCGTTTTTACTTTAGGCCTCCATCACAAATCGAATTGGAATGGTGGCGTAATTATCTAACCAATAACCCTGATGTGAGCACCGAGCTGGTATACCTCGCCTTTGCTACTTCAGATGAATATTTCTTCTACTAAGGCCAAAAAGGAAAGATTATGAATAGACGAGATTTTATTAAAAAAACTGGCCTTACTACAGGGCTTAGTCTCACGGCGCCATACTTTATGCGTAATGGCCTTTTTGCGCGTGGACTATCCAGCTCAGCGGAGCACGTCGTCCTAGTTATGTTTGCTGGAGGTGTGCGTCAACAAGAATCAGTTCTTCAGCGCTATCTCACAGATAGCCAGGGATTGGTAGGTTCTGTTTACGAAGGAAACATCATGTATAACCTTTTAAATGGGGCCCCTCCTCAGGATAAAATTGTTTATGGACTTGACCCAAGTATTGGCCCACAGGGATCCTTACCTATTCCTCCAATTCTTACGACAAGCCTTCAATCTCAAGGAATTCTCTTTCCAGAAGTACAAGCGGCTGGAACAGGTCATTATTCAGGTTTAGTTACGCTTTTGACGGGGCGTCGAAATGTCACTCAAGGGCTTCGTAACAGACCACGAAATCCTACCATTTTCGAATATGCCCGAAAGCATGCTAATCTAAACGCTACAGATGTTTGGATGGTGGGCAATAGAATTGGAAACTCCCTTCCCTTATTAAACTATAGCGATCACCCGGACTATGGTGTCGAATTCGGGGCAAATTTTATTGCCCCCGATGTAACGTTTGGGGATGAAGGAGAAGAACATATCAAAAATGCAAAGTCTTACCACCCTGAAGAGGATCTAGGACCCGTCAACCTCATGCAAAACTTTCTCAACAGCTCCTTTAATCGATCGGGAAGTGATTTTGGAGGTGTTCGAAATACAGAAGATGAAAAATATCAGATGCGGTTATTCTTTGAAGAAATGTTTGCCAAAAAGGCCGCTAATTCCATTGACTTTCCCCCGGTAGTAAATAATAACGATATGCGAGCCGTAGGATATACTTGTGAAGTACTCAAATGGTTCAAACCCAAGGTTACGGTGGTAAACTTAGATAGTGTAGATGGCTGTCATGCGAACTTCACAGGATATCTCAGGTCATTACATCGTGCCGATCATGCTGTTGGACATCTTTGGAATACAATCCAAACCCAAATTCCGGAAATGGCGGATAACACATGCATGATTATTTGTCCAGAGCATGGTCGAAATCTAGACCCGAACAGTGTTCTCGATCAAAATGATTGGTTGGCTTACGATCATAGCGACTTAAATGCAAGACGAATTTTTTCTATGGTGGTTGGTCCAGGCATTGATCAAAATTTGGTCGTCGGTAGTGAGCTTAATCCTATTGGAGACATATCAGATATCGTGCTTACTATGGCAGAGGTACTTGGGATAAAAGGACAAGTTATTCAAGCAGGGCTTACCTCTTCAAGCCAATCTTTATTTGATCGAATATGATTTCCCTTCGAAATATCCCAGTGGTCTTAGGATGCTTTAGCATACTGTGCACCTTAATTTATTGTCAGGGAGATAACCTGCCCCCCAATCCCTATGATGATATTGAAAATCCTGATGGTCTGAGTACCGACAGTATCCCGTTGGCTTCTATTGAAGGGCTTCAAGCCAAAGTGTTTGGGCCGACATGTGCGAATTCCGGATGTCATGATGGAACCTTTGAACCTGATTTTCGGACCCTTGAATCAAGTTATAATTCATTGGTTTATCAGCCCATTATAAAGAATTATGTAAACAACCCTCTCAGCTATCGAGCTTTGCCGTTTGACGCCAGCAATTCCATGATACTAAGACGCTTACAAGAAGATATTGATGGGATATCCGGCATCATGCCCTTAGCCACAGAACCCGACAGCGACTGGGAATCCAACAAAGACGAATACCTTCAAGGTTTAGAAGATTGGATTAACCAAGGTTGCCCTGATATCTTTGGAAATCCTAGTACAAGCCCTGATTTTCTTCCTCAACTCAAAGGTTTTCAAATCACTGCTTCAGGGAGTTCCACACCCTTTCCAAGAGCAGAAAACTATGCTATCCTAGCCCCTTCTGCCACGCAGTCCATTGATCTATGGTTTTCCCTAAGTGACGCATCGGCTAATCCACTAAACGTTGACTCTCTGTATCTGTCCTATTCTAGAGATGACTTTAGTAATGCCTTTGGCTATGCTATTCAAAATGCAGGCTCAGCAACCTTTGAAGATTACTACGGAAATTCATCGAGCTACTCCTATAAGGTGACCATCCCTAATCCGGATCAGCTCTTTGTAGAGAATGTATTTGTCTTTGCCCAAGTGCGGGCCAATGATGGCATTAATCCTGCTGTGCTCCTCCCTGGTCCTGTGACCTTACCACACGTAAAAAATTATTATTCATTCCGATGCGTAAACTAGTCAATACATTGATAGGAAGTCTCGTCTTGACAGCTATGGTATGGCTATCGTCATGTCAATCGGATGACATCACCTTTGTATATCCTATTGAGCCAGAGATAACCTCCGTGGAAGTGACACCGACCCAAGTTCAAGAGTTTTCAGATTCTTTGGTATTCAGCATTTCCTATAGAGACGGCGACGGAGATATTGGCTGGCCTGAAGGGGATTCATTACCCTTGTATATAAAAGATATTCGGCTGCCAGCACCTGATCGATTTTTTGTCGGGCCTCAGGCCCCACTTGGAAGTCAGATATCCATTCAGGGTCAACTTAAGGTTGTATTACCCAATACATTTCGCTTAGGTACTGGACCGCAAGAAACCACACGCTTTGAGGTTTGGTTAACAGATCGAGCCGGGCATGCTTCGAATATAGTGCTTACTGAAGATGTCATTATCTATGAGTAAGGTCAATTTCTTTTCCATCCTTTTTTTGATGCCGTGGTTTCTTATCGGGCAATCCAACTTCTACATGTCGAACCAAACGGTAGACGACTGCGAAGGCTTCTTTTTTGACTCGGATAATGGGGTTGTTCCTCTTGATTACGGACATAACGAAGATTTGACCTTTTCTATTTGCCCTCTTGGAGCTGACTCTATTACCATGGTGTTTAGTGACTTTTGTACAGAGCTAAACAATGATGTACTGCGCTTTTTTGACGGGCCTGATACATTTTCTGCACCTATTGGATTAGATTTTTCAGGTCAAACTCAAATCCCTCCTATCTTAGCTACAAGCGGTTGTTTGACGATACACTTTCGCTCCGATGCCTCTGTGAGTTGCACGGGTTGGAGTGCTCAATGGGAGGCCATCATAGATGAACCTAGTGATCGAATCCTAACCTCAGTTAGTAATCCCTTATGTCAATCCAATTTAGCGCGTTTTACGCTGGATCAAGCTGTCGCCTGTTCTGCACTTGACACAGCTATTGGACAAGTGTTTGGCCCTGTAGGACTTATTAATGTGGTACAAGTCAACAGCCTTAACTGTCAAGGAGGGTTAACTCAAGAAATCGAAGTGGTGCTTTCACAAAATTTCGCAGCAAATGGACAATACACAATAAACCTTACCACTGAAGTTGAAGATGCCTGTGGACAGCGATGGCCAATAAACTTCTTTGGAGGTTTTGAAGTCAATGACTGTCCCCTAGATGTCATTCTCTACAATGACCTTGATACGGTTTGCTCAGGTCAGACCGTTGGACTTTATGCCGAAGTTCTGAATGCAAGTGGACCTGTTACTTATACATGGGATCCTCCATTACCCAACAGTCCGGGAGATCATTTTTTGACGGCAGATAGCAGTCGGTGGTATTATGTTACGGTGAGCGATGGGGTGGCACCACCAGGGACAGACTCAGTGTTTGTTTTTGTCATTGATACCTTCTCGATGCCCCAGCCCTTTACCCTCTGTCAGTCAAATTCAGACACCTTTCTGGTTGCTTCTCCGCCAGGAGGATATTGGGAAGGAGCTGGTGTCAATTCGATAGGAAGATTAAGACCGTGGAACGCCCCTCCAGGGGATCACTGGATAAGATACTATGCCCAAGGCTGTGCGGATTCGTTTTTAGTCACGATAAACCCTATGAACATTTGGTCGTGGGATGGATATGTCTTCTGCCAAAGTTCTAATTCGGTAATTGATCTGCGCTCTTCTCCGGCAGGGGGCGTCTTTTCAGGCCTCGGAATTGTTGATCCTGTTCTAGGACTTTGGAACCCTAGTTTGGCTGGGCCGGGAAATCATGTGATCACCTATTCAACAGGCCTCTGCCCAGATGACTACATCACGATGACCGTCGAAAATCCAACGGTCCAATTAGCCGATACCCTATGTGTCAATGATGATCGACATACGCTAGATGTGAACCCAAGAGGTGGAGAGTTTTTTGGTAATGGTATTACCAATTGGTATTGGGGCTGGTTTGATCCAAGTATAACTGGACCAGGCCTTCATGAGGTATTTTATCAAACCGGTGACTGCATTGACACCATTACCATCTTAGTCCAAGACATCGATGCGGGACCTGATCTTATGTTCTGCCCGAACCAAACAAATCAACCCCTTGTTGGCCTGCCAGCCAATGGACAGTGGGCTGGTCCAGGAATACTTTCCAGCAACGGTTTGTTTGACCCGAATTTTTCTAACGGCGCAGATTCCGTAATAAAAATAACTTACAGCGCCAATGGATGTGTTGATACCGCGGAGGTTTTGGTAGCCTACACACGTGTTACTCAAGACACTTTGACTTTCTGTGGATACGACCTTCTTTTTGACTTGAATTTTGACAATACCAGCAGATTTCCGGGACCCGGCGGGTTATGGAGTGGGCCTGGTTTACTGTTAAACAGTCAAGACGGTCTGCTTGATTTACAAGCACTAAATCTAGGGTATAATAATTTGGTGTTCTCCAATAACACTTGTTCAGATACACTTACGCTCTACCGGGAAGAAGAATTTACCCTCACGGATACCATCTTTTGCGTGCTTAGCAGTTCAAGCATTTTAAACAGTTCCCTTCCTCCAGGTTTTTGGGATGGGATGGGTATCGTAAATCCGACGACCGGGCTCTTTTCTCCGATTAATGCAGGAACAGGCAGTCATTGGATAAATTACACAAGCCCGGTAGGATGTTTTTATCCTATGAATGTGCAAGTAGATCCCCCTGCACCTCAACCCACAATCCTAGACTTTGATGAATATTACTGCTTTAAGGATACTACCTATGTTTTGTCAGCTATGCCCAACACGGGAATTTGGAGTAACGCCATAACTGATAGCTTATTCAATCCCGCACTGCTTAATCCAGGACTAGCTACGGTAACCTATACCGTTGGAAGTGGTGATTGTGCCTCTTCATCAAGCCTTTCGACAGAGATTGGACTTCCTTTACAAGCGGAAATTCTCAATGCAGATACTGCCATTTGCAAAGGAGACGAGTTTCGCATTGAGGCAGAAGTTAGTGGCGGCGATGCCCTGAACTACAGCTACAACTGGACACCTAATCAGGGAAATGTTATCTCATTTATTGCCTCGCCTAGCCAGACCGGCAACTATACCTTAATTGCATCTGATGGTTGTAGCGATCCCGATACGGCAAATCTCATTGTCTTTGTGAAGCCCAGTCCCATCATCTCATTAACCTCGTCTGACTCAGCTTGTATAGGATTACCTGGACTTCTCCAAGCGAATGTAGAGCCACCAGCTAATTACATATACTCTTGGGATGGCGGTCCTTTTACTGGAGTGGATACTTTTGCAGGACAAGCAGGAGATTTCATCGATATTTTCGTTGAAAATCCCCTCACAAATTGCACCGCTAGTGATAACGGCTCAATTCCTGCTTATCCAAGAGTTATTGCTGATTTCACAAGTATACCCAACACAGAATGCCTTGATCTATTAAACAATACCATAGTTCTATTGGATCAGAGCAGCGAAGGAAGTCAGGGAAGGTGGACTATAGGAGACATGGATTCCATGAACTATGAGGCCGGAATGAGCATAGAATACAGCTTTATCGATACAGGTAATTTCCCTATTAGCCTTCATATCAATGATAGTCATGGATGTTCAGATAGTATCACTCAAAATATTTGCGTGAATATCTTCTCGCAAATCAATGCGCCCACTGCATTTTCACCAAATTTTGATGGAGTAAATGATGTGTTCTCGCTAAAAACTATCGGAACAGCGAACGAAACATTTATGATATTCAATCGCTGGGGCAATCTTTTGTATCAAAGTAATGATGCCGAAAATTTAGGCTGGAATGGATTCTACAACAATGAAGTAATGCCAATAGGCGAATATGTATGGGAGTTACAATATTTCAACGAAGCGACCCAGAAACAAGAAGTCATATTGGGGAGCGTAAGTCTTATTGAATAAGACTACTGTAGACATCTATATATCTCGGAATAACGACTTCTTTGGAGAAGTTTTGGGCGTGTAGACGAGCATTTCTTTTAAGTTGATTCAATGATTCCTCGTCCTTCAATGTATCTAGAACATGTTGTGAAAGCCTCGAAGTATCACCCACATTTACCATACAACCTGTTTTACCATGGATATTTACTTCCGGAAGTCCTCCCACATTTGTGCTGAATACAGGCAGTCCAGAAGCCATAGCCTCCAAGGCTGCGAGGCCAAAACTCTCCTTCTCAGATGGAAGCAAGAAAACATCCCCCCACTGCAATACATCCTCTACTCGATCTTGGTTTCCTAGAAATACAATATCCTTATCAAGGCCTCGCTGTCGGCTCAACAACTCCATCGGCACACGCTCTGGACCATCGCCGATCAATACCAATTTAGCCGGAATATCCTGTCGGACAAGGTAGAATACATCCAGTACATCTTCCACACGTTTGACTTTACGAAAATTGGAGGCATGAACTAATACTTGAGTGCCCTCAGGGAGATAGGAAGGTCTTGGATGGCTTTTATCCTGAGCATCAAAGCGACTTGTATCAATAAAGTTTGGAATAACTTCAATAGGACGGTCTATTTCAAAGTTCGCCAATGTGTCATTTCTTAGACTCTCCGAGACCGCTGTAACCACATTGGATGAATTTATGGAGAACTCAACAACAGACTGATAACTTGGTGCCTTTCCTACTAAAGTTATATCCGTACCATGAAGCGTGGTTACAAAGGGAAGATTTTTACCCCTAGCACGCAAAATAGATTGAGCGAAGTAGGCAGCTGATGCATGAGGAATAGCATAATGGACATGAAGCAAATCTAAGTTGTGATATAAAGCAACATCTACTAGACGACTTGTCAGTGCCGTTTCATATGGCGGATACTGGAATAAGGCGTAATTCTGAAAGCTGACCTCGTGATAATATATATTAGGTAAAAGGGCATTGAGTCTTTTGGGACGACTATAAGTAATAAAGTGTACTTCATGCCCCTGTTTTGCTAGCTCAATACCTAATTCAGTAGCGATGACTCCACTTCCACCGAAAGTGGGATAACAAACAATGCCAATTTTCATAAGTACTTTACCTTTAATCTAACTTGTTACCAAGGTAAGTAAAACATGAAAGTCATCCTACGAGTTCTCGCCCTTCCACTGCTTCTTGTCATCAAGATATATCAATGGATACTCAGACCATTTATTCCGAGCGCTTGCCGTTTCCAACCCACCTGTAGCAGATATAGCTATGAGGCCTTGCGTAAACATGGCGTGTTTAAAGGAAGTTATCTTATGATCCGAAGAATAAGTAAATGTCATCCTTGGGGTAGCTCAGGCTATGACCCTGTTCCGTAAAGGATGAAAGCCTTATTTTCAAGCTATGGCAAATCTTCGACATAGAGTTATTCTCATCCTTTGTAGCTGTTCGTTGTTATCCTTCGATGGAGGTAATAACTACTTCGAAATAAGCAAAAACATCGACATGTTTACCACGATGTATAAAGAACTAAACGCATATTATGTCGATGATATAGAACCCAACGCCTTTATGCAACGCGGAATGGATGCTATGCTCGAAAGTCTTGATCCATACACGGTATTTATTAGTGAGGCGGATATCGAAGACTATCGTTTTCAAACTACTGGACGCTATGGAGGTATAGGCTGCTATGTTAGAGAACACCAAGGTCATATCGTTGTAGCCGAAGTCATTAAGGGATATGGCGCGGAAATGGCAGGAATTAAAGGTGGGGACCGCATTCTTTACGTAGATGATGTAAATGTTCAAGACTTTTCAACCGATGAAGTAGGAGATCTCATGCGTGGAGAACCTAGATCAAAAGTAACTATGCGCATTGCCAGAATGCAAGCCGATGGGGAATTCAAGGAATTTGAGGTAGAACCTCTACGCCAGGAAATTCAAGTGTTAAATGTGCCATATTATGGAATGTTACAAGAGGAAATTGGGTACATCAAGCTCAGCAATTTCATGGAAAACGCAGCTTCAGAAGTCGAAAATGCCTTTCTTGAACTCAAAGGCTCTCAGCCCAACATGAAGTCTATTGTTCTTGATCTAAGAGGAAACCCTGGTGGACTTCTCCGTGAAGCCGTAAAAATCTGCAACCTTTTTATCGAAAAAGATGAGTTGGTGGTGGAAACAAAGGGGCGACTTACGGAGTGGGATGCCGAATTTAAAACTAGAGAGGATCCCCTTGATTTGGATATCAAAATCGCTGTACTTATTAATCACTCATCGGCTTCAGCAAGTGAAATTGTTTCTGGAACCCTTCAAGATTTAGATCGAGGAGTAGTAATCGGCGAACGTTCTTACGGCAAAGGTCTTGTTCAAACTACTCGTCCATTGTCCTACAATGCACAACTTAAACTTACTACCGCCAAGTATTACATTCCGTCTGGTCGGTGCATTCAAGCCTTAAATTATGCTGAACGCAGAGATGATGGATCAGTTGGACGTATTCCTGATAGTTTAATGCAAGCCTTTACCACTCGAAATGGCCGGACGGTATATGATGGAGGAGGTATAATGCCCGACCTTGAAATTGAAATGGAAGCCCTAAGTGACATCGCATTTACCTTACTTTCAGAGCAACTAATCTTTGATTTTACCACCATGTTTCAAGCCAATCACGATAGCTTAGAACAATCACCTCAAAATTACTTTGTCCCTGATTCCTTATTCAATGAATTTGCTGATTGGCTTAGAGTGCAGGACTTTAAATACACTACAGAAAGCGAGGATGCCTTAGAAGCGCTTAAGGAAAAGAGCATGAACGACGGTTATTATGAAGCGATACAAGGCAACCTTGAAAACTTAGAAACTGAACTTACAAGAGATAAGGAAGAAGATATCCATAAACATGCGGATGAATTACGGCAGTTACTTAATGAAGAAATTGTGCGTCGCTATTATTTTGAGCAAGGAAGTATTGAATCAAGTTTCCAATATGACGAGCAAATCCAAGGAGCACAGGGAATTCTAAGTGATGACGCTTCCTACGAATCTTACTTGCAACCTTAATTTTGTGCTGTCATTTGTAACCTCTTATGATATCCTACGTATTAACATCTAAGTCGGGAAATCAAATTTATTTCCTTTATGACTAAGCTTTTGTGCATAGACACTTCAACAATATGTTGTGCCGTAGGACTTGTTCAAGAACATTCCGAAAGTCTTCAAATCGTCGAAGAATATCATGCCCATTCAGGCCGACGTCATAGTGAAGTTTTAGTTCCGACTATACGTTCTTTACTACTCCAAGCTGATTGGTCAATGGCTGATATAAAAGCCATCGGAATCGGAATAGGACCAGGATCTTATACAGGGTTAAGGATTGGATTATCCGTGGCAAAGGCAATGTGTCTTGCATTAGATATTCCATTAATAACTGTATCTACTTTGCAATCTATGGCTGCGGAAGCCACCATAAAGCATAAGTTAGATGATTCAGTTACCATTCTAAGCATGATGGATGCGCGTAGAAATGAAGTATATCTAGGGGCATATGCTGCCAATGGTAAAAGAATCTTACAAGACAAACCCCGTGTCTTGGATCGAAAAGAGGATTTAATTGATCTCAATAAACTCTCAGGTTCATTTTTTCTAGCTGGTGATGGCGCTCAAAAGGCTGCCAAACTATGGCCAAATCAAAATCCTACCATAGATAGTGATATATATCCCTCGATAAGAGGCATGATATCGAGTGTATGGGGGGCTTGGAGCAAAAAGCAATTTGATGATATAGGCTATTGCAATCCAGTATATCTAAAAGGTTTGTATAAGCCCAGTTTATGATAAAATTTTGTGAAAGATGAATACTAAAAACTCCATTACGCTCCGCTCTTATGATCCACAAGTTGAAGACGTAACGTTAAATTTCAGCGAACTTCAAGAGGCCTCTCTTGTGATTCGCTCCCTTAACCACCCTTTACGTCAGCAAATTCTAAATCTTCTTGAAGAGTTCGGTTCAATGACGGTGACCCAGATTTATATCAAACTCCGGATTGAGCAGTCAGTGGCATCACAACACTTGGCCATTATGAGGAAAACAGATGTACTCAAAACTGAGCGCAACGGAAAATTCATCTATTACAGCCTGAATAAAGCAACTATTAGAGCCGTTTCACATATGGTTCAAAAGGTAAACGTGTAGACGGGATTTTTTAATCCTATCATAACTTAACTTCGCCATAGACTTTAGACCTTTATCTACAGTTTATGGCGTTTTCTTTTTTCAACCGGCACGATGACCTACTTTCAGCTGAAAAAACCAATTGGGACATTGTAGTAATAGGTGGTGGTATCACAGGGGCAGGAATTTTACTCGATGCGCAAAGCCGAGGGATGAAAGCTCTTCTCATTGAAAAAGAGGACTTTGCTTGGGGCACTAGCAGCAGATCAACTAAACTTATTCATGGCGGACTCCGCTATCTGAAACAAATGGACTTCAAGTTAGTGCGTGAAGTCGGAAAAGAACGCGCAATAGTCCACCGCAATGCGCGAAATTTGGTATGCCCTGAGCGAATGCTCTTGCCTATATATTCTGATGGAAGCCTTGGTTGGGCGTTAACTTCAATAGGACTTAAAATATATGATTGGCTTGCCGGCGTCCCTTCAAAAGAACAAAGACGCATGCTATCGGCTGAGGAAACGCTCCTCCAGGAACCTTTGCTCAAAAAAGATCAACTAAAGGGTGGAGGATTATATTATGAGTATAGAACCGATGATGCGCGATTGACCATGAGTATTATCAAGACCGCATGTCAATCCGGGGCCATTGCCCTAAACCATGCTGAAGTCAAAGACTTTATTTATGATGATGCGGGATGCATAAAAGGTGTTGAAGTTTTTGACCATATACACTCCACAAAGCATCCTATCCAGAGCAAAGTGGTCATTAACGCTGCTGGTCCATGGGTGGACAAAGTGCGAAGCCTGAAAAGAGCGCCCAAAGGCCCCAATCTTTTCCTGACCAAAGGAATTCATATCGTTGTTGATCGTAAAAAAATACCACTCAAGCAATCAGCCTATTTCGATGCTGTAGATCATCGAATGATGTTTGCTATTCCCAGAGGACAGGTAGTATATATCGGAACGACAGATACACCGTACACCGAGGATATAGATAGCCCTTACCCAAGCCTTAAAGATGTGGAATACATAGTAGAATCATGCCATAGAATATTTCCTGAATACCCTTTGAGAATAGAGGATATTACCTCGACATGGAGCGGACTTCGTCCCTTGATATTTCAAAAAGGGAAAGGCCCCTCTGAACTGTCTCGACGTGATGAAATTTTCGAAACCAAAGACGGGTTGCTATCGATTGCAGGAGGAAAGTTGACAGGTTACCGAAAAATGGCAGAGCGCATTGTAGACAGGGCTCAGCGCAAGATTGGTAAGCATACCCCGTGTCGCACCAAAGACCTCACCTTATACGGACAGGATTTTAACTCTACACAAGACGTCAAAAATCTATGCAAAAAAGTCAATGCCCTAATTAATAATTCTGTGAATTACGGCGAAAGATTAGTCCACCTATATGGTCGTTTTGCCCTCGAAATAGTCAAAAGAGCTCAAGAGATCAATGCAACCTCAGATATCCTGTCCTTATCGTCCTTGCTTCAAGCTGAATTGGAATATTGTATAGATCACGAGCGTGTTTGTAGCCTTTCGGACTTTTGTATCCAACGAAGCGGTATGCTTTATTTCAATCGAGCATGGATAAGTGAATATCAGCAGGCCTTGCAAGAAACCCTAGAAAAAAAATTAGCAGGAATTCCAAAGGAGTTTTTAGCTGGTCAAGAAGCATCTTTTGAGAAGGCCTACAGAAACGTCTTACGCTTTCAATAAAAGCCTTTCTACTCTATTTTCGAAGCCCGCCAAGCTGGAAACAACGAGGCCAAACAAGTTATTCCAAGAATAATGGCAGCAATCAACAAAACATCCATAAATCTTAGATCTACTGGATAAGGTATTGGCATGGCTTCTGGGTTTGGTTGTGGAAAATGAATAAATCCAAATCTATCCTGAGCCATCACGATTAATGCTCCAATGCCTATACCCAAAATTGTCGCAATCGCGGCACCAAACATTCCTTGAAACAAGTACAGGGAAAAAATGGTCTTGCGCTCAGCACCCAGTGCACGAAGCATAATAATGTCATGGCGCTTTTCCATAATCAGCATACTTAGAGCAGCTATGACATTGAAGGAAATGATTCCTACGATAAATGCCAGAATGACCACCATGAAAAATCGTTCAAGTTTTACGATTCGATACACGGAGGCATCTTGATCTCTTCTATCCAGCACATTAAAGTCATCGCCTAAGGCTGCTTGGATATCTTGTTTTACCTCACTGAGATTGGCCTTTGCATCCAAAGACAAGCCTATCTGGGTAACCAAGTTCTGATGATTCGGATGTAGGTTCCGAAGATGGTCAATGTCCCCCAAAACATAGTGAACGTCGAACTGTTCGTCACCGGTTAAAAATAGTCCCATAGGCTGTAGTTTAACACTCGGTCGTCTTCGTCCTAATGAAGCCTCGCCAGGCGTTGATAATCGAACGTAACCATTCCATCGCTCCGCGTCTTCTGGTAAGGTCTGATTAGTAGGGGTAAATAAATGCGGCCAATCCCTGAAATACAACTTGTTTTCTACAAATAGGTTTCGGCCCATATAAAGCGCTAAAGAGTCTTCTTCAAATGAAGTATATATCCCTTCAGTCACAATCGAAGACAAAGCATATACCTCATCATAATTCTTATCCACTCCTCTGTAGCGAACCACTACATTTTTAGTGGCAGAGCTATCCATGTATGTGTGAGGAATCTGCAAAAAAGCATACCCTTCATAGACTTCAGAAACATGTTCTACCCCACTGACTTTCTCCAAATCATCTTTTACGCTATCTGCATCAAACAAGCGCCCTTGATTAGATTCAATAAGTATCTCAGGCCGAAAATTGACTTGACTGTCGTAGATCATTGTCTCCAAAGCATTGAAAGAAGACAACAACACAATGATTGAAGCCGCTCCAATGGCTAGCCCAATAATGGCAACCCATGAAATAATATTAATGGCATAGGTTCGCTGTTTTACCAGGAGATAGCGCCTTAAAAACAGGAGGATGAGTCTCATAATTCGCCCTCTTCTCTCAACTTTTTGAATAACTCTTCCATATGACTAGCATGCGCAATTGAATCATCAAGGTAAAATTCAATCACGGGTATAATGCGAAGTGCGTGCCGCAAATCTTTCGCAAGATCTGCTCGTATTCTACGCACATTGGCATTTAATGCATCCACCATAGCCTGCTTGTTGCTATCAGGAAGAAAAGAAACATAGAAGCGAGCAAAACTCATGTCTGGAGTAACACTTACTGAAAGGATACTCACTAAAACATTACTTCCAAGGAAATCTCCTCGTTTTTTCATAAAATATGATGCCATGCTATCTTTAAGAAGAGAAGCCACTTTTTGCTGTCGCCGAGATTCCATAAATTGAAGGTATAGAGTTTATATTTAAACGACGGCTTTTCCCAAGAAATTGAACAGAGAAAGAAACGTTATTCTCCTAGAGCACGCATAGAATACATTGAAAACTTCCACTTTTATCCTTTCTATTGTCAAACCTAACCGACATTACTTGGTATACTACGCGTTGTTTACCATTATTCAAGTCGTTTTCAGTCTCTTTACTCTAGCTAGCCTTATCCCTCTTTTAGAGATCATTTTCGGCAGCCAAAATCAGTCGTTAACCACCGATAATCCAAGTATGGGCTTTGGTCAACTCAAGGCATGGCTTACACAAGAGCTATCCTCTCTTGTCGAGACCACGGGACAGCCTATCTATGCGATATATGGAATCGCTGTATTACTAATCACCGCATCATGCATTCAAAATGCCTCGAGATATCTAGGATCCCGGGCCATGACTAAATTGCGCGCAAGGGTCTATGCTAACCTAAGAGAAAAGCTGTATAAAGGCATTAACTCCGCCTCCCTTCACTACATAAAGTCACATCGCAGAGGGCAAATTTTATCAAGGGCAAGCAATGACCTAACGGAGATAGAACATGGTATCCTTAATGTTGCTGAGGCCCTTTTTCGAGATAGCTTGACCATTATCGCCTTGCTCTATGTTTTGTTTTCTATTCAAACCATGCTCACCCTCTTTATCCTAGCGCTCATCGCCGTCGTCGCCGTTTTGATAGGAAGCATTGGTCGACAACTCAAACAAGATTCTAAAGCAGTTCAACATGATCAAGGAAGGCTGATGGACTTTTTTAGCGAAGCCATCACAGGGTTTCGTCTTTTCAAAGCCTATGGTGTGGAGGACAATGAAAGAAGCCGATTTAACAACTTAAATGATTCCTGGAAGAAAGGCTATCAATCCATGCTTTTTCGAAAATACTTAGCGAGTCCTTTGACAGAGTTTTTGGCCATTATCGTAGTAGCCTCCATTTTGATTGTGGGCAGTCTCTTTGTGTTTAACGGCAAACTCCTCGCCTCGGAGTTTATCTTCTTTATCGCCGCCTTTGGTTATATCGTCGGTCCAGCAAAGAGCCTATCTTCTGCTTTCTTTAGTTACCAAAGAGGAAGTGCCGCTGCAGAACGAATCCAACACTTTTTATCGGAGGTTTCTGATTCCTCTAAAGCTTCAGCAAGGGATATCTCCAACGTAGAAAGCCTTACGATGTCTCAACATCTTCGTATTGAAAACCTTTCATTCGCCTACGAGGATCAATCAGACCGTTTCATCTTAAATGACTTATCCATCAATATTCAGAAGGGACAGCACATTGCCCTTGTAGGAGCATCTGGAAGTGGCAAATCAACACTTTTTGATTTGATTCTTGGTTTTTATGATCCTACAAAGGGTTCGATCTCATTAGACGGAAAACCCATACGAGATCTCAATATTGAAGCATATAGAAGATGTTTTGGATTGGTAACTCAAGATCCTATCCTCCTGCACGACACCATTAGACAAAATCTGACCCTTGGCAAATCCTTTGAAGAGCATGTTGTAATTGAGTGTTGTAAGAAGGCAGATGCTTGGGAATTTATCCAAGAAGCATCTTCCGGACTGGACACCGTGATAGGAGACCGAGGCTTGCAGCTATCTGGCGGTCAACGCCAAAGGTTAACGATTGCGCGTGCACTCTTATTCGACCCTGATGTTCTATTGCTTGATGAAGCCACATCATCATTGGATTCTGCCGCAGAGCAAAGTGTCTTAAATGCCCTAAAAACCGCTATGAAAGGCCGAACAACATTTTCTATCGCCCATAGACTCAGTACTATTCAAAATGCAGACGAGATTCTGGTTTTGCAAGAAGGCAAAATAACTGAGCGTGGCCATCATGCATCTCTTATTCAAAGCAAAGGGCTCTACTTTACCTTATACCAAGCACAAAACCACTCAAAAAGCGAAAGCTAGTCAGTTGTGTCCTTGGGTAAAATGCGTTTCGGGAAAAACAAAAAGGCTAATACGGCAATCGAAATAGCCGAATCCGCAATGTTAAAGATTGGGGAAAATATTAGCTTACCGCCAAGCTTGGGTACAAAATCAGGCCAATGGACATTGAACTGAATCATGTCCACCACTTGCCCCTGAAGAAAAGGAGCATATGAACCTCCCCATTGTGCTAGACCCTGATAACCTCCGCCACGATCAAAAAGCAGCCCATACGCCATAGAATCAATTACATTGCCCGCTGCACCAGCCAGAATCATTGATAGACAAACAATAAAGGCAAGGTTCACCTCACTTTTTCTCAACGTATTTCGAATGTAGATGATAATCACTGTTATGGCAATAATCCGGAAAATGGAAAGCACATATTTACCGAGTGCTCCCCCATATTCAAAGCCAAAAGCCATGCCGGGATTCTCTACAAACTGAATGTTAAGGAGTCCGCCCAAAATATGATGACTTTCACCATAGGCGAAACTTGTCTTGATATAAATCTTAACGATTTGATCAAGAACTAAAATGGAGAGCACAATGGCTAAGGCCAAATAGCCGGGCTTTTGACGTAAGGTTTCCAATTATCGACGTCCTTTTCGCTTTGCTTCAATAAGCTTAGCCTCAATACTAAGTGTCGCATGGGGTACCGCACGTAAGCGCTTAGCATCAATCAAATTCCCGGTCTCACGACAAATCCCGTAGGTCTTGTTTTTAATTCGCATTAACGCCTTATCTAAGTGAGAAATGAACTTTGCCTGTCGCGCAGCCATTTGATTAAGCTGCTCTTTCTCCGTCATTGCGTTGCTATCCTCAAGCCCGTTAAACTTATAATCACCATCACCACTGCCTGAGCCATTTGAAATTTGCTCTTGAAGAATTTTTAAATCCTCCTTAGCCCTATTCATTTTTTTTAAGATGATTGCTTCAAACTCCTTGAGTTCTGCATCTGTATAACTTGTCTTACTCATGAATTGGATTTTTTAAGTCCGATAGTACATTGAAAGTCATTAATTTCCACCTCCGCTTGGATCCCGCCACTACCCCAATGTATGCTATCCGCTAAAATTTCTGCGAAAATATAGGATTTATGCAAATCCATCACATCTTTTAACCAAGAAGCTTCTTCTAGATAGATTTCAACTCGGTCAGTAAGCTCCAAACCACTTGATTTTCTGAGGTTCTGAAAACGATTGATAAGCTCTCTAGCCAATCCTTCTTGATGTAAATCTTCCGTGATATCAACGTCCAAGGCGACGGACAGATTGCCTTCACTTACAAAACTCCAACCCTTGATGTCCTCTGTAATCCATTCGACATCAGCCTCAGTTATTTGAACTACCTCTCCTTCCACGGTTAGACTCATGATTCCCTCTTGTTGAAGTTCTTTGAGCTCGTCAGCATCCAATTGAGCTATACATGCTGCAGTAGCCTTCATTTTCTTACCCAATCGCCGACCTAAGGTTTTGAAGTTTGCCTTTGCCTTCCGTTGCATCAAAGGATGATCCTCTGGCATAAGCTCTAAAGCCTTGACATTAACTTCCTCTTGGATAATACTTTCAATGGATTGCATTAAAGAAGGAGTAACTTCCTGACTTAGAGGAACTAAAATTCTTGAAAGCGGTTGACGAACCCGAATCTTCTCCGCTTTTCTAATGCCTAGTACCATCGAAGAAAGTCGCTGAGCTATATGCATTTTGTGGATCAACTCATGATTGATTTGAATATGACTCATGTTTGGCCAAGACGCGAGATGAACTGAGTCTTCCATCTTTTCTTGGGTATATGCTGATAAACGATCATACATCCACTCGGCATAAAATGGAGCTATGGGTGCCATGAGTTTGGCAGTACCCAATAGAACTTCAAACAGCGTATCGTAAGCCGCCTGCTTATCCTCGGTCATTTCACCTTTCCAAAATCTTCGGCGACTGCGACGAACATACCAATTAGAAACCTGGTCAATGATCATCGTTTGAATACATCGTCCAGCGGGTGTTGGATCAAAATCATCAAGTAAGATTGTACACTGCTCAGCGGTTGTGGCGTACAAGGATAACATCCATTGGTCTAGCTCACTTCGGTGGTTGTGTTCTGTGGCACTACCTGCGTTGTAGCGATAGGCATCAATATCTGCATAGCGCGTAAAAAAGGAAAGGGTATTATACAGAGTGCCAAAGAACTTACGCTGTACCTCTCCGATTCCCTCAACATTAAATTTTAAATTATCCCATGGGGGAGCATTGGTAATCATATACCATCGCGTCGCATCGGCTCCATACTTCGCAAGTGTTTCAAAAGGATCTACCGCATTCCCAAGACGTTTGGACATTTTCTGTCCATTTTTATCTTGTACCAATCCATTTGCGATAACATTCTTGAATGCTGGCTTTCCATGGAGCATGGTGGATATCGCGTGCAGCGTGTAAAACCAACCGCGTGTTTGATCCACCCCTTCTGCAATAAAATCTGCAGGAAACTGATAATCAAAATCCTCTTTGTTTTCGAAAGGATAGTGCCACTGAGCGTATGGCATAGATCCTGAATCAAACCAAACGTCAATAACTTCTGACTCGCGTTTCATGATCTCCCCTTTGCTGGACACAAGGACTACATCATCGACGTAAGGTCTGTGTAAATCGTCAGGTACTGATTGCTCTACTCCCAGTACTTTATTGGCTTTATCAATAGCCATTGATAACTCTTCGACTGAACCGATACACACTCTTTCTTCGCCTGAGGCCGTTGACCAAATAGGCAGAGGAATACCCCAAAAACGGGAACGACTGAGATTCCAATCCTTTACTTCTTCCAACCATTTTTTAAATCGCCCTTCCCCTGTATGGCTAGGTTTCCAATGAATTTGACTATTGGTCTCTACAAGTTTATCTCGAAGAGATGAGACTCGAACAAACCAAGAATCCAAGGGATAATAAAGAATAGGTTTGTCTGTACGCCAACAATGAGGATAGCTGTGCGCATATTTACGCACATCAAAAGCTCGATTGTTTTCCTTGAGATAGATGGCAATGTCGACGTCGAGGGATTGATAGGCTTCATCATCGGTGTAATTCTTGACATAACGCCCTGCAAAAGGTCCCGCGTCATCGGTCATCTTCCCAGTGCCATCGACAAGGGTTAAACTGCCGATACCATTCTCTTCAGCTACTGAACGGTCATCCGCTCCGAAACTGGGCGCGGTATGTACTATACCCGTACCATCTTCAGTGGTTACAAAAGAGCCTGGTATCACTTTAAAAGCATCACCATCCGTCGGCACACAATCACCTATGAGTTGCTCATAGCGAAGGCCTACGAGCTGACTACCTGGGTAGCTGGCTAAACGCTGAGCAGGAATGCATTTTCCTTCAAATTCAGCCGTATACTCAGCATTAAACTGATCTTCAGTAAACCATTTAGATACAAGTGCTTCAGCAAGAACAACAGAGACCTCTTTTTTTGTATACCTGTTGAAGGTTTTGATTTTTACGTAATCAATTGAGGCACCTACAGTTAATGCCGTATTGGATGGAAGTGTCCAAGGAGTTGTAGTCCATGCCAATAGGTATACTTCCTCTTCATCACGATCGAATAAGAAGGATGAGGCCTCGTTGGGTTTGACCTTAAACTGCGCCACCACTGTAGTGTCTTTTACTTCCCGATAAGCACCCGGTTGATTGAGCTCGTGACTTGATAATCCCGTCCCCGCTGCTGGAGAGTAAGGCTGAATAGTATACCCTTTATACAATAAATTTTTATCCCAAAGTTGTTTTAGGTTATGCCATACGGACTCGATGTAGTCATTTTCAAAGGTGATGTAGGGGTTATCCAGGTCTACCCAGTATCCCATTTTTTGGGTAAGACCGTCCCAGTGAGACTTAAAACGCATGACCGTCTCGCGGCACTTCGCGTTATATTCTTCAATGGTAACCTTAGTCCCAATATCTTCTTTTGTAATCCCTAACTCCTGTTCAACTTTTAGCTCAACTGGCAATCCATGGGTGTCCCATCCTCCTTTGCGCTCGACGCGAAAACCTTGCATGGTCTTGTATCGGCAAAAGACATCCTTGACCGTTCGTGCCATAACATGATGAATTCCAGGCATTCCGTTAGCCGATGGAGGACCTTCATAGAAGACAAAAGGGCGATTTTGAGGTCGCTCGTCAACACTTCGGGTAAAGATCTTTTCTCTTCCCCAATACGCTAACACCGCCTCATCTATTTGAGGCAAATTGAGTTGTTCGTTTGATGTAGTCTTAAATTTTGTCAAAGCGTTATGTCTTTTACATCCCAAATCTAAGGAAGTTCTTGCCCTATACCATCGAATATGTAAATTCGTACTATGCTGAGTAAGAAGTTACTTTCAAGTTTTTTCATTTTTCTTCTCTGTTTTTGTTCCTCTTTTGTCCTTCAAGCGCAGGACTACAATACGTGGCGCTATCATAATAGCTATGAGACTTCAACGGCATTGGAAGTAAGTGATCAAGCCGTGTGGTCTGCCTCTTTGACAGGACTTATGCGATTTGATCGAAGTAGTGGAGAATTGGAAACCTTTGATAAAACCAATGGTCTAAGTGATGTTCTTATCCGCGAGATGGCTTGGAATAGTGAAGTCAATGTGCTCATTGTAGGGTATGGAAACAGCAATATTGACTTAATCGATGACTTTGGAAACGTAATCAACCTTCCTGATGTGCTGAATTCCTCACTTACAGGATCAAAACTTATCAATGATATTTACACCCAAGGCACTAATGCCTATTTGTCAAGTGACTTTGGCATCATCGTCTTGGATTTAATCAATTTAGAAATTGAAGCGACCTATATTATCGGTGATAATGGCCAATCTGTGGCATGCTACGATTTCAGCCAAGCTGAAGACACGCTATATGCCGTGACTCAAGAAGGATTAAAGTATGCCTTTTTAGATGGCAGCAATCTCTTGGATTTTCAATCTTGGTCTACTGTAAATGCATCTATTACAGAGGGGATCGAGCATTGGAACAACTCCTGCTTTGTCCATAGTTTAGACTCTGTATATCAGCTATATTCACTCGACAGTCTTATCCCCTTAATGCCCTTGAATGGTTATGAAGAAGTATACTTAGCTTCTTCTGATTCACTCTATCTTGTACAGACGGAAGGTGATTTAGTCTCAGGTATTGTGGATTCATCCCAAATTCTAGTTTGGAAGGACGCTGGATTTGAACTTCGACTCAGCGGTATATCCTCTTACCCTATGGATATAGTGCAAACCGGACAAAATATTTATATCAGTGATTACCGGGGAGGACTAAGAGAGGTTTTTAGTGATAATACGCAGACACGACGATTTATCGGTGGCCAACGGTACAGCGCAAAGGCATTTCGGATTGAACCTGGAATAAATAAAATTTGGGTGAGCTCAGGAAGCACAGATTTTGGATTGGGAAAAATTCCAGGAGATCCATACTTGTACGATGGCGTAAGTGCCTACGACGGTTCATTTTGGACGAATTATGTCAATTTCAATACTGATGTGTTTAATCCCATGTTTGATATCGTTGTAGCGCGGGAGCATCCGTTTAGAAGCGAGGTGTGGGCTGGCAGTTTTTTCGGAGCATCGCGTTTTCTTCATTCTAACGACCAACATTTCGATTCGAATAATTCAACGCTCCTTGCTAAGGAAAACGATCCTAGCTTTCAAATTGTAAGTGATTTAGATTTTGATAATTCGGGGCGTGTATGGATGACAAATCTTGGGAGTCAAAACCCACTAGTGGTTTTGGACAATGATGGCACATGGTATGGATTTGATCCGGCTAATGCCCCCCTATTTGTTACCCGAATGGAAATAGATGGCGCAGGAAACATATGGATGGCCACAACAAATGACGGACTTTGGGTATATAACCGAGGAAACCTGCTTTCCTCAGAAAGCGATGATCCCCCTGCCTTGCACTTTACCGCCTCAAACAGTGAACTTCAGAGCAATACCATCAATGACCTAACCCTGGATCGCAACGGTGCTTTATGGGTTGGTACAGCTCAAGGAATTGTAATCATTGACTGCCCTTCCTCCGTGTTTACTTCGAATTTTTCGTGTAGCCAACCAAGAAGAGTCATTGTGACCCTAGGTGACTATTCGGAGTATCTCTTTAACACAGAAGTCGTACAGGCTATTGCCGTTGATGGAGGTAATCGAAAGTGGGTAGGAACCACCAATGGAGCCACATTAGTAAGCGCAAGCGGAGAACAAGAACTCCTGCAACTCAATACGGAGAACAGTCCTTTGCCAAGCAATACCATTTTTGATATTGGAATTTTAGGCAGTACTGGCGATGTCTTTTTTGCCACAGACTTGGGTTTAGCTTCCTTTATTGGAGAGGCAAGTGACGGAGCACAAGAGCATTCCAATGTGCAGGTGTATCCCAATCCTGTTGAAGCCGATTATAATGGGCCGATTTCTGTTATAGGTCTTGTCACTGACGCCTACATTAAAGTCATGGATTCGGAAGGAATTTTGGTATATCAAGGCCAAGCCCTCGGCGGTAAATTTGTTTGGGATGGCCTACGTCAGGATAACAGCCCTGTTCATCCCGGAGTTTACTACGTGGTTTCTGTAAGTCCAAATGGCCAAGAAAGCTTTGTGGCCAAGATAGCCATCAAAGGCTAAATTGAGAAATCCTGAGGTCGCGAAGAAACCCTTTAACGTTGGTAAATACTTCCACCCTCAAGATTACAATCTTGGTGAAGAACACCGCATTTATCCTAGAAATGATGGGAATATGAGTCGAGAATAATAACCTCGTATATCACCAGGTTACGGTTATCTTCCCTATGGTCTTGCGCTGACCTAAATCATTATGCGCTTTCGCTAAATCCTCTATTGGATACACCCCTCCTACGGTCGGATCCAACCATCCTTCTTGAACACCCTTGACCACACCCTTCAGGCAATCTTGAATCTTTTCTGCCTTGTAGTCTGCCAGTCTAAGCATATTGACACCAATCATAGATTGGCTCTTACTCATGAAATTGATTGGGTGATAAAATCCAAACCGCAGAAATGTAGAAATCTTTTTAAACAGATTCGCTCCATTAAATTGAGCGGCTCCATACAAAACCATACTTCCCCCTGCACCCAAAAGTTTGCAGCCTTTTTTTACCGAACTTCCCCCGATACTATCAAAAACAACATCCAACCGTACACCCTTCTTTTTGATTACTTCAAAAAAGTCCTCTTTTCTGTAATTCATCGCGTGATGAACGCCCAAATTCTCCAGCGCTTGAATTTTTTCATCTGAACCTGCAGTGGCGTATACTTCTGCTCCCTCATACAAAGCCATTTGGACCAAGGCACTTCCCACTCCTCCCATTGCGGCATGGATAAGCACTTTATCTCCTTTTCCAATGCAAACGGAGTTATAAAAACACTGCCAAGCCGTGGAATACTGTGTAGTAAGCGCCATGGCTTTACCAATTGGCATATCATCAATAACCGCTACGGCTCGAGGATCACAAACCGCGTATTCCGCATACCCTCCAAATCTCGTTAAGGCGGTCACTCTTTGACCTACTTCAAGATGCTTAATACCTTTCCCAACTTCCTCAATAATCCCAACAATATCATACCCAAGGACCGCAGGTAATGGCGGACAATCTGGATACAAACCTGCTCTTGCCATGATATCGGCGAAATTGAGCCCAAACCCTTCGACATTGACTAGGATGCCTTCGTTGGGACATTTAGGTTTATCTAGGTCTACAAGCGCAAAGGCTTTTTCAGGCTTACCAAACTTTTGAAGGTGAACTGCTTTCATTAGAGTACTTTTAGGTTCTTATGGAAGACAATGTAAGGCAATATGTCGCAAAAACACTCTATGGTTTTGAACACCTACTGGGAAAGGAGATCGCTCAAATGGGGGCAAAGCAAATCGAAGAGCGCAATCGAGCGGTAAATTTCAAGGCAGACTGGAAAACACTAGTCGATATTCATGCCACTAGCCGATTGGCCATTCGAGTGATTCAACCCTTCCATAAATTTCAAGCAAGGCATGAACGCGATTTCTATAACCAAGCCCGTGTTTATCCCTGGGAAAATCACTTTTCAGTGGACCAAACCTTTAAGATTGATGCGAGAGTGTTTTCAGATACCTTCACGCACTCTAAATATATCTCACTTAAGTTAAAGGATGCCATATGTGATCGGTTTCGAGACTTAACAGGAGATCGCCCCAATATCAATGTACAAGATCCAGACATCGTGTTTTCCTTAGATATCAGAGATCAACAAGTACAGCTTGCACTTGACGCTACAGGAGAATCGCTTCACAGAAGAGGATTTCGAGATGATAGTCATGTGGCACCAATGAATGAAATATTAGCTGCTGGTATTCTTGCTAAAACCGAATGGAAACCCGATCAACCTTTTATCGACGGGATGACGGGGTCAGGTACAATGCTCATTGAAGCGCTTTACCGAGCAACAAAACAACATGCCAGTTGGAGCCGAAAGCGTTTTCCCTTTATGCAATGGCCAGACTATCCAAAGGGACTCTGGGAATCACAAAGAGACTATCATAAAGAGCAAGTTTATAATCACTATCCAGAAATCTTGGGTGTCGAAATAGACCGAGAAACCTACCGATCAGCCTATGACAACTTAGTGCGAGCAGGCCTTAGCCCATTCCACTATCTAAAACAACATGACTTTTTCGCTTACAAACCAAAACAAAAATCGGGTATAGTTTTTCTCAATCCTCCTTACGATAAACGCTTGTCCCTCGAAGATGTCCAAGAATTTTATGGGAACATTGGAGACCACCTTAAACAACACTTTACAGGATGGGATGCATGGATTCTTATCGGTAACCCGGTAGCCGCAAAAAGCATCGGTTTAAGATCCACCAAACGTCTAAAACTATTCAACGGGTCTATAGAATCCCGTCTGATGCACTTTCCCTTGTATGAAGGAAGTAAAAAGTGATTTATATACTGAATAGCAACATTTCGGCGTTTACAATTTGTTCATCTAGATAATTATAGATGTCCTTACTTTTCAATTCATGATTCGAGGTAAATCAAAGCGCCAAAAATTACTCTTATTGATGCTTTTTTTCGTGGGCTGCTGTAGTGTAACGATCTCGGCAGTAGGGGGATTTTCATTGGAGCAAAAAGATCATTCGGAAACTAGAAGCTCCGAAGTTGAGAACAGGCTTGAAGTTGAGACGGAGAAGAAAAACTCTGAGGAGCGCACAAAATATTTAGCTCGAGAAGCTTGGGTCAATGCTCACCTATCAGAAATGTCCCTTAGCCAAAAGCTAGGACAGTTTTTTATGGTAGACCTATGGCCTATGGAAGGAGAGACTTCCATTGCAAATGCTATCGCCATTATCGAAAAACATCACATTGGAAATATAATCGTATTCAAAAGCCACCCTCATCAGGTATTGGATGTCATTAATCGAAGCCAAGAAGTAGCAGCTATTCCACTCCTTGTGGCCATTGACGGAGAATGGGGGGTTGATATGCGACTAGATAGCGTGATTGAATGGCCATACCAACTTGCTCTGGGAAGTGCTACAGATCTTGATCCCCTCTACCAAATGGGAAAAGCCGTAGCTAAAGAATGCCTCCGACTAGGAATACATATCAACTTCGCGCCGGTCGTAGATGTCAATAGCAATCCAAACAATCCTGTAATTGGCTATCGCTCATTTGGAGAGAATCCCCACCGTGTTGGTCAGGCAGGATCAGTATATATGCGAGGAATGCAAGATCATGGTGTTATTGCCGTGGCTAAACATTTCCCAGGTCATGGGGATACCGATTCTGATTCGCATAAGACGCTGCCTTCTGTTTTACACGATCGAAATCGCCTAAACCGTGTAGAATTGCCCCCTTTTCATCGATTAATTCAAGAAGGAATTTCGGGGATCATGGCCGCCCATCTATTTGTTCCGAATCTTGATCGACGCGAAAGTCGACCGACGAGTTTGTCTTCCAACGTGTTAAAAGATTTACTTCGTGATTCATTGGGTTTTGATGGCTTGATTTTCAGCGATGCGCTAAATATGAAAGGAGCAAGCCAATACGGAGGACCTGCCGAAGTCGCGTACCAAGCATTTCTTGCGGGAAATGACATCTTAGTAATGGCTCAAGATATAGGAGGTACTATAGCGCTCATGAAAGAGGGCATCCAGAACAAAGAAATTACTTTAACAGAAATCGATGAGCGCTTGAAAAGAATTCTTCGTAAGAAGTACGAGGCTCAGCTCAATGTATATCAAGCTAAGACCTCTAAAAACCTTCTTAAAGATCTCAATCCCATCGAGAGCAAGAATATAGTGATTGATTTGTACCAAGCCAATATAACTTGGTTATCCAACGCTGAGCACCATAGTCAAATCCTGCCCCTGAGGGATAATCAACCCATTTACACCCTAACCTTAGGAAGCAGCTCAAAACAACTTTGGCAAGATCGAGTAGGTGATTATATCCCCAGTGAACACCTTACTGCGAAAACCTTCGAAGAGATAATGCCGTCGCTTAAAAGCAATGACCACCTTGTTATTGGTATTCACAATCTTGGTAAAAAGCCGCCTAGATTTGGCATGAGAGATTCAGATAACGCATTGATACGCAGGGCAAGTAAACGCTGTAAGGTTACTATTCTATTGTTTGGTCTTCCCTATGCACTAGAAAATATTCCTGGCGATGTAAATGTATTGATGATAGGTGCTGATCGCCCAGAGGCACAAATAGCCGCAGTAAATGCCCTTTTAGGAAAACGTGATGTTAATGGTCGTTTGGCGACCAGTGCTGGTATATGGAAAGAGGGTATGGGTATGGATTTAAAAGGAAAAGGTCTTCCCTTAGGTCTTCCCTTCAAATCAGGCTATGAAGCAGTAAATCTTGATACTATAGGCACCTATGAAGCCAAGACAGTACATACAAAAAGTGCACCTGGAGGAGTGGTTGTAGTTAATCATCATGGGAAAAACATTTACTCCAGCGCATTTGGAAGCCATACCTATGAAGGTCAAAGAGAGGTGTTGATCTCAGACTTGTTTGACTTGGCGTCGATTACTAAAGTGGCCGCTACCACCTTGAGTGTAATGAAACTCGTAGAAGATAACAAAGTGGATCTGGACGCTACATTGGGGTATTATTTGAGTGAGTTCGCTGAGAATCCTTGTGGTTCAATTACGGTAAGAGATGCCCTGATGCATCAATCGGGTTTACCCTCCTGGATTCCATTTTATCTAAGCAGCCTTGAGAATGCCGACCTTGTATACTCAGAAAATTGGCGACCAGATTACGATAAAAAGGTAGCCAAATCCATGTTTATTCGAAATGATGTCAGCGAGGCGATTTGGGATACTATTGCCGCCCAAAAACTTTCTCCAAATCCAACATATAAATACAGTGATTTAGGATTTCTTTTACTTGGCCGAATGATTGAGCGGGTTAGTGGAGAACCATTGGATGTTTTCGTAAACAATGAATTTTACTACCCCATGGGGCTTACAAAAATCCTGTTTAATCCTTGGCAAAATATCGACCAAGAAGATATTCTTCCTACGGAGAATGATACCCTTTTTCGACATCAAGTCCTTGATGGTTATGTACATGATATGGCATCTGCCATGTTAGGGGGAGTTGCAGGTAATGCAGGTCTTTTTTCTAATGCGGAAGATCTGATATGTATTTTCCAGATGTTGTTAAATGGTGGGACTTGGAACGGAAAGCGATACTTAAAATCCGCTACCATAAAAGCCTTTACCGCGTGGCAGAAATACCCCAAAAACCAACGAGGACTTGGTTTCCACAAGCCGAATCGAGATTTCAAAGGAGGACCCACGGCAAACAATGTGGGCCTATCCACTTTTGGGCACACGGGATTTACAGGAACAGCAATATGGGCAGATCCCGAGACCCAACTCATTTATGTATTCCTCTCTAATCGTTGTTATCCTGACGCCTATAATCCCAATCTCGTTCGACAGAATATTCGCACCGATATTCAAAATGATATCTATGAAAGACTCTTTGATTGAGCTTATTAATTATTCGTCTTCTAAGAGATAATTTTTGGCTTTGAAATATTGAATCACATGATACTTTAAATAGGTCTCTTGTGATCGCATAGAATCGAATGAAGGCAAGGGCTTATCAAGGTCATAATGTGGCCAGCCATGAGCATCAGTTTCGCGTAAGACGTAGTGGGCTCCCATGCCCAACGCTTTGCAGGTTCCCACATGAATTAGATCGACGATTTCTTCCTTATTCGGCTGCTCAGGAGCAAATGGCACCTCATTTAACCCAATAAGCAGAAGTACTGCCGTTAAATCAGGCCGACTACCATGATGTTCATTGACAAATCTACGTACCGCAAACCATCCCTTACGAACCTCACTTTCAAGTTCCTTAGGTAGAGTGGTCAATTAGTTGAGTTTGCTCTGCATCCAATCAATAACGGAGGCCAAAACCTCTTCGGCCATCGTATCTTGATGTATCTCATGATATCCGTTTTCTACTGTCAAAAAAGTAACGGTTTCTGAGTGTTTTTCAGCAAAGATTTTGGAAGCATCGTAGGAGGTCAGTCGATCAGAATCACCATGATACATAAATGTTGGCACTTGGTATCTATAGTTTTCTGACAGCATATTCTGCCCAGCATTTAATGCTGGGACCATCATTCCCGCAGTCACCGTATCATGAACAAGTGGATCTTGTCTATAAGCTTCACATGCTGAGTCTAACGAAGAAATCCCTTCAGTATCTAACCCCGACTTTTCAGACCATTTAGGATAGATTCTGTACATCATTTTACCCATAAATAGTTTCCATGAAGCAGGTTTAAACCCAAGTTCAATCATAGGTGCACTGAGGATGTTCCCTAGATATTTTGAAGGACTTTGAGGTGCCCCATGATGATGTGCATAAGAGAGCAGCACATTGCCGCCGTAGCTGTGTCCAAACAAAAAGAAAGGGAGTTCAGGCCAACAGGTCTCTTTTCGAGCAACGAGACTATCTACTATCTCATAAATGGATTCATAACTGGGACAAGCCCCTCTTTTACCATCGGATAAGCCATGGCCAAAAAGATCAATCGACAAAACATTAAATCCTGCCTGATTCATTGATTCAACAAAGGTCCCACTGTAGCGGCCGGAATGCTCACCCATTCCATGCAAAAGGAGAAGTGCCGCCTTAGCGTGCTCGACTTCCCATATTTGACCGTACAATTTTTGCCCCGCTATCCTCGCAGTGTATTCCATATGATCTTTCATAAATGTGTTTAATTTTGGTTTTCGGTGACCAAAAGATACGAAAGAGAGATGAGGCGTTAGATAGCCTTAACGCAAAAATGACACGTTACTTTGTCAAACGTTGCAGTCGAGCACCTAATCTGTCAAACAAAAGAACCATAGTTGGTACGACAACCAAGGTTAGAAAGGTCGCGAATATCAAGCCATATATAACAGCCCTTGACATTGGACCCCAGAAATCTACATTATCCCCTCCCAGATAAATTTGTGGATTTAGATCACTCAAAAGCGTGTAAAAATTAATGTTAAACCCAATGGCCAATGGTATGAGTCCAAGTATCGTAGTAATGGCAGTTAATAGCACGGGTCGTAGACGTGTTCTTCCAGCCTCTATAATGGCTTGCTTTATATCCCTATCCGATAACCGATCAAACTTTCCTAATGAAAGAGCGCGTTTCTTTCGGTTTCTTAACAAATTAGTGTAGTCAATTAATACGATGGCATTATTTACGACAATGCCTGCTAAGGAGATGATCCCTATCATAGTCATCATCACGGAGAAATCTTCCCCAGTAATTGCTAACCCAAGAAAGACACCTATAAGACTAAATAGGACGGAAAGCATGATAATAATCGGTGCAGCCACTGAATTGAACTGAGCAACAATAATCAGAAAAATACTGACCACAGCAATAAGAAGAGCCGTAGATAAAAATTCCATGGATTCCTCTTGTTCTTGCTGCTCCCCTGTAAAATCAACTAAGTAACCATTAGGCACTTCAAGCTCTTGGGCTAAGATAGCTTCAATTTGTTGCATGATATTGTTAGCATTATATCCCTCTAGAACGTTCGAATAAAGCGTGATTTGGCGCTTCTGGTCCTTTCTTCGCACAGATCCATAGGTAGCTGAATACGTCAAATCTTTGACTACTGAACGTATAGGGATAGATTTAACTTTTCCATCACTCTGATCTCGGAAAGTTATGGTTTGATCTAGCAATGCTTCACGATCGTACCTGTACTCATCATTAAATCGCAAAGTGACTTGATAATCATCTTCACCGTCTTTGAATTTTCCAACATCCTTTCCAAAAAGAGCTGTTCTAAGATTTGAGCCGATTTGAGCCGTACTTAATCCAAATCGTCTTGCAGCATCTCGATCAATCTCAATCAAAAGTTCAGGTCGGCCTATATCTAAATCCGACTTCAATTCTTCGATTCCCCGTATATCTGCATTAAGAATTATCTTTTTCGCCTCTTTTTGTAGGGTAATCAATTGATCAAAATCTTCGCCTATAAATGAAATACTAATAGGAGGTCCTGCAGGCGGCCCGCTTGCTTCCTTATCCGCTGTGATTTGGACACCAGGATGACCATAGACCACATTCCTCACCTCATCCAATATTTTTCTTGTACTTGCCCAATGATACATCGTATCCCCTTGCTCAAGAACAGGTTGCCCCATACTATCAAGCACTGGTACATACCTATCGGCAAACTCCACAAAAGATATAGTGATTTTAGCCTTATGAGGCGAAGCACTCTGCTCCGTTGCACTATTTGGATTGCCTTGATCCGTAGTGCCCTCACCCACATTCGTTAAGACCGCCTCGACGACATTGGAATGAGGAAGAAGAGCCAACATGATATCCTCTTCCACCAATTTTGCAAGACTATCTGTCTTATCAATGTCGGTACCCGTTGGATACTCAATAAACACATTCACCATGTTGGGCTCCGGTTCTGGAAAAAAGATAACGTTTGGCTGTCGCAGTTGAAGTAAGACTCCCGAACCTACAAATAGAAAAAACATCCCCGTAAGGGTGAGGTAAGGCATCCAACCGCCAAGGACAAAGGCTATCAGCGCTTCATATTTTCGCTCAAGAAAAGGCAATACCTTATACTGGAATGCCAAGGACAAGGGTCTTAAAACAACTGTATTTAACGTTGTAAACAAGGACACTAGTAAAGCTAGATTAGCGAATGTTCGACCATTGGGTGCTTGCTCCTCGGACATTCCGTAAGCGGCATAAATATGAATAATGACTCCCACGAATCCAAAGGCAAGAATTGTCCATTTCTTCGACCATAATGACTGCTTATCCTCGCGGCGTTCAATTTTCATGAACAAAGAGGTTAAGACCGGATTAATAACGAGAGCGACAAACAATGAAGAGGTAAGTACAATAATCAAGGTAATCGGCAAATACTTCATGAACTCACCCATCATTCCTTGCCAAAATATCATAGGAAAGAATGCCGCTAAAGTAGTCGCCGTTGACGTTATAATTGGCCAAGCAACCTCACCTACTCCTTGCTTAGCCGCTTGAATAGGCGGTACCCCATCAGCCATCAAACGATAGATATTTTCGACGACAACTATACCGTTATCCACCAGCATTCCGAGGGCCAAAATCAGTGCAAAAAGCACCACAACATTCATTGTTACCCCCATTACACTCAGAATGAGAAAGCCCATTAGCATACTTAGCGGAATAGCTATGCCTACAAAAAAGGCGTTGCGTAATCCAAGAAAAAACAAGAGAACTAAAACCACTAGAATGACTCCAGATATAATGCTGTTTTCCAAATTGGCTACTTGGGATTTCGTCACCCGAGAAGTATCCGCAGTAGTCGTGATTTCTAGTCCATCAGGAAAATCTGAACTTGCCTTGTAATTGGCGATAATCATATTGATTTTGTCTACAGCTGAAATAAGATTCTCTCCAGACTTTTTCTTAACGGCTAGGGATACCACATTGGAACCGTCAATTCGAGCATAGGATGTATTATCCATGTATTGGAGGTCAATATCCGCTATATCTCTTATGTATACTGTTTTTTGAAACTCTGATTTTACGATGATATCTCCAAAACCTTCTGCACGATCAAATTCACCCACAATGCGGACAGTCCTTCGCACGCCATCCGTGAGTAAATCACCTGCTGAAATAGTAACATTCTCTCGATCAATCGCTTGTTCAACATCATAGAATGTCACACCTACATCATTCATTCTTTTGGGGTCTAGCGCAATTAAAACCTCTTGTTCTTGAACGCCATTAATTTCTACTTCAGAGATTTCGCGTAACGCCTCAAACTCATCTTGCAAGTATTCTCCATAGCTTTTTAGCTCGTCTAAGGAAAGTTTTTGTGATGAGAGATTAACTGTGATTACAGGAATTTCAGAGAAATCTAACTTGAAAATATTGGGTTGTTGATCAAAGTCATTTGGAAAGTTCCCTTCTGCCCGATCCACGGCATCCTTTACCTCTTGGAGGGCATCATTAACGTCGATATCAAAATTGAACTCAACAACGGTAGTGGTGTAATCTTGAACGCAATAGGACTTAATATTGTCAATTCCATTAATCTGGCTGACTTCTTTTTCGACTTCACGGGTTATTTGGTTTTCAATATCCAAAGGTGCATTACCAGGATAGGGTATTCCAATATAAACTGTCGGTTGGTTGATTTCCGGATATTGCTCCTTGGGCATAGCCTTGTAGGCAAATAGCCCAGCAAAGAATATTATTCCCATGAGAATAAGAACACTCGTTCTATTGTCAACTGAAAGACTTGTCAGGCTAAACTCCTTGATTTTTACCTTTGCCTTCGAGAGTATTCCCTTTTGTTGCTTGTTATCCTCCATTATTGTTCTTTAGCCATTGATGTGCCTAGTGATGATGGCTTATATAAACCCTATCCCCTTCATCTACTCCTCGGTAATTTTCGTTGACTACAAAATCCCCTACAGAAATTCCTTGCCAAACCTTTCGTAATCCGCCAATCGGATTACCATCAATAGTAATTTCTTGTTTTTTTACTTCATAGCTTCCCGTGGTATCCCCGGCTATTGGAGTCGCAGTATACACAAAGGGTTGGTCCCCCTGGTACTGGATAAGTTGTTCTGGAATAAAAATGCCTGGACCTCCGGTATATTGGTCCATATATACTTCAGCAAGCAAATTATGCTTTAAGAGGTTGTCCTCGTTATCTACTCTCAGTAAAATGGCGATCGTCCGATTAATTGAATTTATCACTTGACTGATGTAATGCACCTTAGCCTCTCGTCTTAGGTTAAGCGCTGGAAAAACGACGGTCATATTATCGCCTACACCTACTTCATTGATATAGGTTTCAGGAATATCCATGGTCACCTCCATGGTGTCGAAATTTACAATCCTCGCGATTGGAAATCCTGGACTAGCTACATTTCCGACCGTAGCATATACCTTATCTACCATCCCTGAAATAGGAGAAATCACTTCGTTTTTTTCAAGGCGGGTTTGTAGCGAAGCAATACTGCTTTCCAATACCTCTTTATTGTTTTTCGCTTCGAGGTATTGAATTTCCGTTGAAACATTCTGCTTGTACAGGCGTTTTTGCTTTTGAAAGGCGACTCTTGCCAGACTCAATTGTGTTTCCAGCGTATTTAACTCCGCTTGGATGAGTGTGTTGTCCAAATAGGCAATGACATCTCCAACCTGCACTTTCTCGCCTTCATCTACAGGAATTGATTTGATCAAGCCGGCCATATCCGTCGAAAGTTCGATTAAATTAGGAGAAGAGGAAGCCCCTACCAATCTAACTGAATCCGAAGGATCCCTTAACTCAACCTCTAACAGTGTTACAAAAATTTTAGAGGCATCTTTTGGCTCTACATTATCCATGGGCGCATCAATCTTTGCACCACATCCCAATAGACCAACTAATGAAATCAATACAGTGGAATAGAGAAATATGTTTTTCATAAAATACCTCGTTTTTGTTTCCAATTAAATTTGGCCAAAGCCAATTCATAGGTCTTTTCCAATATCTCAATCTGAGCTTCAATCATGTCTTGTTGAGCGGAGACTAAGGCAAAGGAGGACCCAACTCCTTCTTCATAGCGCAAATTTTCGCGCCTGTAAATTCTTTCAGTTAAGCGGTAATTCGATTCTGCTTGATCAAGTTGTTTTTGGGCATTTTCAACCGCATTGGTCGTAGTGCTTAACCCAAGATTAAATCCTTTCTGCAGACGCTCAATATCAAGCTGATTTTGACGTCGCTTTAATTCTCTTTGTTGAATCTGCATTTTTGCCGTGCTTCCATCGTATATGGGAATATTCAATGTAAAACCAAGGGTACCAAAATCAAACCAACGATAATCAGGCCCTGCCTTAAAGAATGAAAAACTAGATCTTTGGGCTAACACTCCATAATATCCAAATAGGTAAATACTTGGATAGAGCTGAGCTCGTGCTTGGGCAATATCAAAATATCGTAATTGATCATTGATCTCTAGCACTCTATACTCGGGCAAATTAGTATACTGATAATCTGTCAATACATCTAACGTATCATGAGCATATTGATTAAGGCTATCCTCAAGATAAAGCTCAACATCCGGGGCAATATTCATCACATACCTCAGATTAGCCATGGAGTTTTCTAAATTGACCTTGGCATAGTCAATTTGTGTGTTAATTTGATCGATACTTAATTCGAGTCGATCGACCGTTAATGCTTCTCCAAGTCCTTCATCATAAAGCTTTTGATTTAAAAGTAAGAGCGCTTCAAGTACTGCACGGCTCGAGTCAAGTTGCTCGATAAATGCTTGAATATAAAGGCACTGAAGATATGCTGGAGGGAAGGCATCTTTTACATTCTTTCTACTCAAGGCCTTCCGTGCCTCAGCCATATTAAACAGGGATTTACGCGCTTGTAGACCATAGAGATATCTCGCATCAAAAATCAATTGATTGAATTCTGCTTTAGCAGTGGCTGCATGAGGCTGAGTAAAAATGGCCTCCGTGCTTGGCGATCCAGGAAAAAATGAATTTTCCGGTATAACATTCACTTGCTGCTGAAAATTCCAATTGTAATCTACATTGGCGTTAAGCTTAGGAAAACCCTCTGTCATTACTTCATTGGCTTCGAGCCGAAGAATTTCAGCATCCATCTCAGTAAACTGGACATCTATACTTCTTGACAGAGCAATATCCTGGGCGGATTGCATCACTAGTCTCATGGTATCTTGTGCCTTCGCTTGAAAAGCGCCAATTACTCCAAGGACAATGAAGGTTGCTTTAGACATTCGTATCATCAATCAATTCATTTTTCTTAGTTCGCAAATAATCCCAACCTTCAGCATTCAAAATGCCATGAAGATGATAGGAAAGCGTTTCTTTAAATCGAAGGTATATAGGTACTTCGTTGAGTACACCTCCGTCCTCGTGCATTACAGCATCAATATTATTTAAGTAGAGATAGAGAATTAGTCTACTATTTAAATTTTCTCGGTACAAACCTTCTCGTTTTCCTCTTTCTAAATTTTGAAGGCAATAACGCATAACTTTTGTGGTGCGAAATTCTTCAAATATTTTCCAGCTGTTGTGATAATACTTTTCTAGCTCATAAAGCACCCCTGCTTTGAGCGATTGCAAATCACTAGAAACGATATCAAATTGCCCTAAAAGCTCATCTACGGCATTAGCACTATTGTGTCGTACAAACTCGAGCTGTTTAACATGATCCTCAAAATGAAGCTCAAGCGTAGCATTGATCAACAATTCTTTACTAGAGAAGTTTTCATACAAGGTTTTCTTGGATACTCCACAGCGTTCTGCAAGGTCATCCATGCTAATTGACTTAAATCCATAGCGCATGAACTCATTCTTTGCGGTCCACAAAATCCGCCCAATTACGGAGCTTGGATCAACAGAGGATGTTGGAAAATTCTCTTGCACGACGCGAAAGTAACACGACGGAAACTTTTTTTGTTCATAAAGTTTCCTAAAAAATGAAACGGCATTTACAGAGAACAATTGGGATTATCAATGAAAACTTCGTTATTTGGCATAAAGTTTGACTACCTCAAATCACAAATTATTTAACATGAAATATTTATCTCTACTTTTCGCAGCAGTTGTAATGTTCTCCACAACAATTGCCCAAACCACTGATCTTAGCCTTGTATCGGAAGTTGATGAAGAAGTACTCTCCTTCGAATCTATGACTATTGACTACGGAACTGTAACTAAAGGCGACCAAGATGCAGCAACAAAACTTTTCAAATTCACCAACAAAGGAAGCAGCCCGGTGATCATCAGCAACTGCAAAGGATCTTGTGGATGTACCGTGCCTAAATGCCCAGACGCGCCCGTTATGCCCGGTGCAAGTGGAGAAATCAAAGTTAAATATGATGTAAATCGCGTAGGCCCATTCACCAAGAATGTTACGGTAAATTATACTTATGGTGGAGAATCTAAAACCGTACGTCTAACCATCAAAGGCACAGTAGAACAATAAAACCTTTAATGGATAATTATAAAAAAGGGGGCGATTGCCCCCTTTTTTTATTGCTTTGAATGTTTGACTTGGCAATGAAAATTTATTCATCATATCCAAAATATGCCTCTTTTACAGCCGTTATACGATCCTCAATCTCTGGTATCCAATCTATGATCTCACCGTTGGACACGCGTTGATTTAATCCAGTCGCCAAGCGGTCAAGTCCTCCGAGTGCTACATTGCTTACATATTCACCTTCTACATTATTGAGATAATAGGCAAAGAAGTCTACACCGCGTAGAACCGCATCACGATCTAATGCTGCTAAAAGCTTAGAGTAATAATACATCGCATAATACGTCTGGTACTCGCCATTTTCTCCATTGACATAGTTTTCAAAATAATCTTGGTATTTGACAGCTCCGCTCTGGGCATAAATCATACCTACGGCATCCAACATGGTGAAATTCTGCGTGCTTTGCTCCCTTTCCGCGTATCTCAATGCTGTTTGCAGATCGACATCTACCATAGCCATCATAGCCTCTGCCGTCACAGCTATAGATGGAGAGGACAACGCTTGGGCCAAGAAATCCCGATGCGCATTAGCATCAACTGCTACCAGGACTCTAAGTGCTTCAGCTTGCACCGCATAGTTTGAATCCTTCGTCGCAAGATCTTGCACCATGCCTAAGACTTCGGAAGAAAATAAGCTGCTTGCATCAGCATCAAACTCAGCGATATATCCTAGGGATTCATTCATTGCCTTAAGTGCATTTAAACGATTTTTATGGAAAGGATCTTGCAACCCTACCGCATAAAACATACTTAATGAGTCATCATCATAGATATTTAAGTAAAGTTTATTAAAGGCTTTGAATCGCGAATAGGCCCAAGGAGCACTTTGGGCTTGATCCATATACATGGGGACTAGATTCGGGTTAAATGCCGTGTATTCATCCCATTCGACCAAAAGGTCCCCCTGCGGGTCAATGATAATATCTCTATGTCCTGAGAGGCGCAGAGTGTCTGAATAATCGTCAAGTCGAAATGATTTTAATTCATAATCATCCGTTCCTTCGAAATAGAGTGCATAGGGAATATCAAGGGAGTATAAAAGAGATTCTTCAGAAGAAGCAGTTTGCGTAAAAGAAACTGTAGTGAAGTTCTCGCCATTTGAATCGATCGAATGCTGAACTGTATATTCAATCATCGGATGACCTGAAGCAAAAAACCACTGATTAAAGAAAGGCATGAAGTCTCTCCCTGTAACCTCTTCGAAAGCTATGCGCAATTCATGAATCTCTACATCAGTGTAGGCATTATCAACTAGATATTTGTTAAGCGCCGTGTAAAAGGCCTCATCCCCTACCTCTTTACGCAGCATGTGTAGGACAGCCCCTCCTTTCTCATAGGAATGTCGGTCAAACATATCTCCGGGAAGATCATGGTCATATCGAATCAAGTCAACTTGTTTGCCCTCTGCCTCATTAAAGTAGGACCTTCGATCATCCAAACGTTTGAAATCTGAATCATCTATTCCATACTTATACTCTCGCCACATCACCTCTCCATAAGTTGCGAAGGACTCATTCAGTGGAATATTGGCCCAAGACTCACAGGTGACTAAATCCCCAAACCAATGGTGAAACAACTCATGAGAAACAATATCCTCGAAATCCATATCTAATTGTTCACGTGCCGTTTGCTGAACAAAATCTCCAAAAATTACAGCTGAGGTGTTTTCCATAGCTCCAGATACAAAGTCACGAACCGTTACCTGATGGTATTTATCCCAAGGAAAATCATAATTGAGTACTTCTGAAAAGAAACTGAGCATTTCCGGAGTATTCTTAAAAATTCCACGTGCATTGTCTTCATATTCATGTTCAACAAAATAGTGCACATCAATGTCTTTCCAAGTGTCTTTTACCACGGCATAGTCACCGATTGCAAGCATAAACAAGTAAGGTGCATGTGGTAGATCTTGCTTCCAATAATCAGTTCTTGTGCCATCACCATGATCCGTACTTCCAATCAGTAATCCATTGGATAATGTCACAAATTGATCCTCTACGGTAACAAATACCTCTTGAGTACATCGTTCATTGGGTTTATCGATTGTAGGAAACCAAACAGAATTTGACTCAGGTTCTCCTTGTGTCCAAATTTGGATTGGCTTGTTTGGGTCTTCACCTCTTGCATTGATAAAATACAGCCCGCGATCATCTTCAATCGCATCCGATGCCGTATTCATCTCAAGTTCAGATGGTTTAGCCGTATAATCCACCAAAACCGTAATATTTTGCCCCTTAGTAACAGCGGACGCCAATTCTATATAAAGCTGCTGACCGTCATAAGTAAACTCCACGTCCTTGCTGTTTACCTTCAAAGCGTGTATATCCATTCCCTTGGCATCTAGGGTCAAGTCATCTTGAGTATAGAAATATGGAGTAAGTGTGAGCTCTGCCTCTCCCAAAACATGCTCCTGCTCCATGTCAAAAGCAATGTCCAATCGGGTATGCAATAAATCCCAATAGCGGGTAGCTGACGTTTGAAAATTTTCTTTGACTGGGATTTCATAAAAGCCCTCATCGTTTATCTCTTCAAACTCCCCACTTTCTGGATAGAGTACATCACTCTGCCATGAATAATATTCTTTAGATGATTTGCAAGCACTCAGCACAGTGATGAAAACAAAAATCGATACTAGAGGAACAATGTTAATTCGCATTCTATAAGTTATTTTCGCTAAACTACTAATGTATTGGGGGATTATTGATACATTAAACGCAATACAAGAGTGAAAGATTTTAGTTATGAAATGTATTATTGAACAAAACCACATGGCCATTGACTTAGGTGACAACACTTTTACCTCTTGGGAGCTAGTAAAACCCGGTATTTACCGCTGGATTAACCCTAAGGACCAACGAATTACGCTTGCCTATTTAGAACAAATGGACCAGGATAAAAAAACCATCACCTTCACCATTAATGGCAAGGAAATTACTTTAAGGTATCAGGATCAATGGGATGAGTTACTCGAAAAAATGGGATTTGATACTGCAGATTCTGTACAAAATCAACCCCTCGTAGCTCCTATGCCAGGCCTGGTTTTAAGTGTGGATGTTGCCCCTGGAGATAGGGTTCAGAAAGGTCAAGCCCTTATCAAACTTGAAGCTATGAAAATGGAAAATTTGCTCAAGGCAACAAGCGACAATTTAGTGATCACCAAAGTGCACGTTAACAAGGGAGATAACGTAGAAAAAAATAAAGTACTCGTTGAGTTTGATGCCGCTTAGTGATTTCGAAACATCGATAAGAATCCATCAAAAAACGACTTTCCCGAAGCTTGACTTTGAACCGATACACCCCCATCTTCTTCCAAATTTTGAATAATCTTTTTGGTAGTAGAGGATAGATTCTTTGGAATAAAAACATTGACATAGATCAGCTGATCACCTTTACCGTAACCATTGACCGAAGGAAAGCCCTTTCCTTTTAGACGGAAGATTTTCCCTGATGGAGTTCCACTAGGTATTTTGATTTTTGCCCTTCCTGTAAGGGTTGGTACTTCAATAGAGGAATTTCCATGCACCATATCGGGAAAACTGACCAATAAGTTGTAGAGCACATTTTGACCATCACGCACAAAGTCTTCGTGCGGAATTTCTTCAATCACCACGATAAGGTCGCCATTTATGCCACCGTTAGGCCCTTCATTCCCTTCGCCACGAACGGACAACTGCATACCTTCCTCAACGCCAGCAGGAACATCTATTGTAACCACTTGCTCTTCTCTTTTTTGCCCGTTGGCATCAGTACCTGGAGGTCGATTGCTCACTACTTTACCAGAGCCATTGCAGTTCGCACAAGTTTGCGTCGTACGCATTTGACCTAATATGGTATTGGTAACACGCATGACACTACCCTGTCCGTTGCACACGGAACAGGTTTCATAGGTTAAGCCCTTAGCATTCACAAGGCGCTGGATCTTTATCTTTTTCTCAACACCTGTAGCCATTTCTTCAAGTGTAAGTTTGATTTTAACGCGCAAACTAGAACCTTTGGATACGCGTTGTCTTCCTCCTCCGCCGCCACCAAAGAAGCTGCCAAATCCTCCGCCGCCATCTCCAAACAAATCTCCAAAGCGTGAAAAAATATCTTCAAAGTCCATGCCTCCATGTCCACCCCCTGCTTGTCCTTCAAAAGCCCTGTGTCCATATTGATCATAGCGTGCGCGTTTTTGTGCATCGCCTAGAACTTCATAGGCCTCTGCAGCCTCTTTAAACTTTTCTTCTGCTGACTCGTCGCCCTGATTACGATCGGGGTGATACTTCAATGCCGTTTTTCGGTAGGCCTTCTTTATTTCCTCCTGACTGGCTCCTTTAGCCACTCCGAGCACCTCGTAAAAATCTCTCTTTGCCATATCAACTACCTACAACAACTTTAGCATGACGAATGAGTTTGCCATTCATCGTATATCCTTTTTCAACTACATCCACCACCTTACCCTTCATTTCTGGATCGGCTGGAATATTTGTTAATGCCTCATGCATGGAATCATCAAAAGGCATTCCATATGCCTCAATAGCTTCGATGCCCCTTTTTTTAAGAATCCCCGCGAGCTTCTGATAAATCAATTGAATGCCTTCAGACTCCGGTATTTCTTCTGAATTTGCCTCGCCGGTCTCCATTTGCAAGGCACGTTCAAAATCGTCAACTACCGGCAGAATATCAAGAATGACATCTTTCCCAGCTGTGGCAAACCAGTCTTGTTTCTCGCGCGCATGACGGCGCTTCGCGTTATCGAAATCAGCGAACATGCGGAGATACTTATCCTTCTGTTGAGCTAAATCTGCCTCTAATTGAGCAATTTTTTCTTCTGCACTCAACTCGGAGACTGCATCTCCTTCTTCCCTTGTTTCTTCCTTAGGATCTTGCTCAAGATGATCATCGTCCTTTGGCACATCGGTCTTTGCTTCTTGATGTTTTGCCGTATCCTTTTTCTTCGCCATAGATTTTAGCTCTTATTCAAATGAAGATCCTTCAAATTCCTTGCTAAACTATAAATCGCGCCATTATGGCAGATTGCATCAGAGACTACCTACGCTCTATATTTGCCCCTAAAGCTTTGAGGCGATCATCGATAAACTGATATCCTCGATCAATTTGGTGAATATTTGAGATACGACTCGTCCCTTCAGCAGAAAGGGCAGCAATCAATAGAGCAACCCCTGCACGAATATCTGGACTGCTCATAGGTATGCCGCGTAAATTGCGCTCTCGATTCATACCAATAACGACAGCTCGGTGGGGATCACAAAGAGTGATCTGAGCCCCCATATCTTTTAGTTTATCCACAAAAAAGAGTCTACTCTCAAACATCTTTTGATGAACAAGTACACTTCCTTTGGCTTGAATAGCGGTAACCAAAACAATTGAGAGAAGATCGGGTGTAAAATTAGGCCACGGGGCATCATAGATCGTAGGAATGGAACCATCGATAAGACGCTGAATCTCATAGCTTTCCTGCTCAGGAATCACAATGTCATCTCCCTCTTGCCTTAGGTTAATTCCAAGCCTTTTGAACGTATCAGGAATTTGGCCAAGCTCTTTGTAGGCAACATCTTTGATCGTAAGTGCACTTTGAGTCATAGCTGCCAGTCCAATAAAGCTACCAATCTCAATCATATCGGGTAGTAATCTATGCTCACAGCCCTTAAGCTCTTCCACCCCTTCAATCGTTAGTAGATTAGACCCTACACCTTGAATCTTAGCTCCCATTGATATGAGCATTTTACATAATTGCTGCAGATAAGGTTCACAAGCGGCATTGTAGATCGTTGTTTTACCCTTAGCCATTACAGCCGTCATAATGACATTAGCTGTACCTGTTACTGAGGGTTCTGTCATAAACATGTCGACGCCTTGAAGATTTTCTGCTTTTACCCGATACATGATTTCTTTAGCATCAAATTCAAACGAGGCACCCAATTGCTGAAACCCAAGGAAATGGGCATCCAAAGGACGCTGACCAATTTTGTCCCCACCTGGCTTAGGAATAAATGCTTTTCCAAATCGAGATAACAAAGGTCCCATGATCATGATAGAACCGCGTAATGATGCCGCGCGTTTCCTGAAATCATCACTCCGCATATAGTCTATGTCTATATCCTTTGCACAGAAGACGTAAGTATCTGTAGAGTGTTGCTCCACCTCCACACCAATAGCTCTCAAAAGATCAATTAAAGCTAATACGTCACGAATGTGGGGAAGATTGCTAATTCGCACGCGTTCTGAGGTCAGTAGCACAGCACAAACTATTTGTAATGCCTCATTTTTAGCACCTTGGGGGATAATTGATCCCTTTAACTGATGCCCTCCTTCAACGATAAACTCTGCCATAATACTTTAGTTGTTGAATGGCAAGTTAAGGTCTTTTTCTCAGCGATTATGGCGATTATTATTTCGTTTTCCACCACGTTTTCTCCGATGTTTAGAGGCATATCCAGAAGCCTCAATTTTTACATCAACTTCTTCGAGTTTAATGTCTTCTCCAAGTTGGAGTTTTCCTTGCGAGATGCGGTGTAAATCATTTTTGATGAGTTGATCACTAACATGACCACGACTCCATTTAACACTAACCAATTTCATATAATTGGCAATGATAATTATGCCTTCATTCTTTTTATCGCCCTCTTCCATAGCCACTACCTTGTCAATTAGATTCATTATGTGGCTACCATAATGTCTTTCTTTGGCATTGCTCGCAGGATAAACGATGGTTTCTAAAGTTTGCAATTCGTCAGTTTCGTGCGAAACAGCATATCCCTCTGGTGCGTATTCCAAAAGTGCACCCTCTGAGATAATTCCAATATGCTGCCATAGCTTAGACCTATAATCTTCCATGGAACGCACAGATGGATTTAACTGAGACATGATCTGTATTATGAGTTCAGCCCATTTCTTTTTCTCATCATTATTATCCAACTCCTTAGCATAGTTAACCATGTGCTGAACATTACGTCCATATTCTCTTAGCCTGAGGGCATTTCTGTCTGTATTATATTCCATGAAAATAGTTCGTGAACGAAGGAAGCTATCAAAGACTCCCGAATTGATTTGCAAGTTAGTTAATTCAAGTGAATTGCGCCACAATAACGCAATCCCTAGCCTAAAATCTTGAGTTTAGCAAATTTCAGAATAAGCTTTTTCTGACCAACACGTTCAAAATGGACACGCGCAGCTCTATCCCGTCCATGAGCCTCAATCGACAGGACTTCCCCTTCTCCAAATCGTTGATGAAGGACACGTTGTCCCTGTTGAAGAGAAGAAGTATCATCTGGTATGAAATTAGGATCTGGCTTCACACTAGACGTTTTGCGATGGACTTTAGTACGCTGAGGAACTTTGTATGCTGATTTTACAGGAGAAGAGGGAGTTTTTGCCGGAGCTGGACTCCCTTGGTTTCTAACGGCAAGAACATCTCTTGGAACTTCATTTATAAATCGACTGGGTTCACAAAATTGCAGATTCCCAAAACGATAGCGGGTATTTGCAAACGATAAGGATAGAAGCTTTTCTGCCCGTGTAACGGCAACATAAAACAAACGCCTCTCCTCTTCTAAATCCTCACGATCATAAATCGACATTTGATTAGGGAATAGGCCTTCTTCAAGGCCGACGACAAAAACTACGGGAAACTCTAGACCCTTAGCCGAGTGAATCGTCATTAGATTTACTGCAGGCTCATCCGATTTTTCATTCTCATCGCCTGTCAATAGGGCTATATTTTGTAGATAAGCTCCCAAACTTCTATCGTTTGAAAAATCTTGACCTTCCCGCACGGTATCTTCTTCCACAAATTCTTTTATCCCATTTAAGAGCTCAAGAATGTTTTCATACCGACTGATTCCTTCAATGGATTTATCGGCATTAAGCTCAGCTAAAATTTTTGTGGTTTTGGCGATGTGAAAGGCTAAGTCATAAGCATTTTTTTTATCCAGCATGGTTCGAAAACTCTGAATAAGTATTCCAAAAGCTTGTATTGAAGCTCGAGATCGTCCAAGATCTTCAAATTCACCCGCTCTTGCTACAACATCCCACATCGTTGTTTCAAGCGCATTAGCCTTTAAGTTTATCCGCTCAATCGTAGTGAGACCAATACCACGTTTGGGATAGTTTATTACCCGTCGCAATGCTTCCTCGTCGTTGGGATTTACCAGCAGTCGCAAATACGCCAAGAGATCTTTCACTTCCTTGCGCTGATAAAAAGAAAGGCCTCCATATATTCGATAAGGCACATTGAGCCTTCTTAATGATTCTTCAAAAGACCTAGACTGGGCGTTGGTGCGATATAAAATCGCAAATCTATCTTTTTGAATTTGTTGCTGCAGACTGAGTTCAACGATGCGATCTGCGACAATTTTACCCTCTTCATTATCGCTCGCCGCCCGAAAAATCTCTATGGGATTCCCCTCTGCATTGGACGTCCATATCTCCTTTGGAATTTGATTTCTATTTTCTTTGATGATCGCATTAGCCGCTTTCACAATAGCCTTGGTAGACCTGTAATTTTGTTCCAACTTAATGGTGATGAGCTCGGGAAAATCCCTTTCAAAATTTAGGATATTATCAATAGTTGCTCCTCGAAATGAATAGATACTCTGGGCATCATCTCCAACTACGGTTATATTATGGTGTACTGCAGCAAGTTTCTTTACAATAGCGTACTGCGCCACATTTGTGTCTTGAAACTCATCAATAAGCAGGTGCTGGAAACGATGCTGATAGCGATACAGTGCATCCGGGAATGCGTTTAAGATCTTATAGAAGTTCACCAATAAATCGTCGAAATCCATCGCACCTGATTGGTGGCATTTTTTAACGTATTTCTCAAAAAGAAATCCAGTTTTAGGGCGTCCAGAACTCAGGTCCTCCGATTGAATCTCTGGATCTTCTTGATAAATGTCGTAGGTCAACAGCGCATTTTTAGCCTGGGATATTCGGCTAAAGACTTGATTGGGTTTATATTTTTTTTCATCTAGGCCGTATTCCTTCACCAAGCCTTTGATGACACTTCGGCTATCTGCAGTATCATATATCGTAAAATTGGAAGGATATCCGATGCGCTGCCCTTCAACGCGCAGAATTCGTGCAAAAACCGAATGGAAAGTGCCCATATAAAGGTTTCGGGCCTCATCCCCGCATATCTCTGCTATACGCGACCTCATCTCTCCTGCAGCTTTGTTTGTAAAGGTTAATGAAAGAATAGAAAAGGGATCAATTCCTTCTCGAATAAGATGTGCGATTCGGTAGGTTAAAACCCTTGTTTTGCCCGATCCAGGACCCGCTACAATCAACAATGGCCCCTCCTTATGAGTAACTGCCTCCTGTTGAGGTTCATTTAATGCGCTCAAATAGCTTTCCACAGCTGCAAAGTACTCCTGAATGACTTGCTCTTGAAATGATTCTTCAGCTTAATTATTCACAGTGATTGACAAATGACTATATTGATGTCCTTCTTGAGCAACAATGTGACTGCCTTGTTGTTAAAATCTAAACCTTGTCAGAATACAGAGTGTGAAGCCAGACAATTTTATACGTATTGAGGGGGCGCGAGCTCATAACCTAAAAGATGTGAGTTTAGACATACCTCGAAACGAGCTTGTGGTGATCACAGGGGTTAGTGGAAGTGGCAAGTCTTCCTTGGCTTTTCAGACCATTTATGCTGAAGGGCAACGACGATACTTAGAGACACTTTCGAGCTATGCCAAACAATTTATGGGAGGTTTGGAACGTCCAGAAGTAGATAGCATTACAGGATTAAGTCCTGTAATCGCCATTGAACAAAAAACCGTAAACAAAAATCCAAGATCTACTGTGGGAACGATCACAGAGATTTACGACTTTCTAAGACTTCTATATGCCAGGGCAGGAAAAGCCTATTCCTATCATACCGGCAAAGAAATGCAACGGTTCTCCAGAGACCAAATCATCGAACATACCCTTGAGCACTTAGTCGGTGAAAAGGTCATTATGCTTGCACCGCTTGTCCAATCTCGAAAAGGTCATTATCGAGAATTGTTTGAAGGTTTACATAAAAAAGGATTTCTAAAAGTCCGCGTAGATGGAGTGATTGTTGAGATTACAGAAGGCATGCAACTCGACCGGTATAAGGTGCATGATATTGAAGCGGTAATCGATCGCATTATTATCCAAGGCGGAGAGAAAGAAGCTCGCGTTCGCGAGGGAATTGATCAAGCGCTCAAAATGGGGGATGGAATGGTCATCTTCCACTTATTGTCCGAGAAAAAAGACCTGATCTTCTCGCAGCACTACATGTGCATGGAAACTGGAATCTCCTACACCACACCATCCCCTAACACCTTTTCTTTTAATTCCCCTTACGGAGCCTGTTCACATTGCCAGGGATTAGGTGTGGTAAAGCATGTTGATCTTAAAAAGGTCATTCCCGATCCAACAAAAACAATTTTTGAAGGAGGAATTGTCCCTCTCGGTGCGCATCGAGATGTTACCCTTTTTCGACAGGTAAAACGCACTGCTAAACGCTATGACTTTAAAATCAACGAAGCCATCGCTGATATTCCTGAAAAAGCACTAAATGTATTGCTCTATGGAAATGAAGAAGGCATAGTAAAGGATTCCTCGAGTAGCTACAATGCAGGAGACAAATGGTATTCCCTGAAAGGCCATGGTATTGTAGGAATGCTTACCCGATGTCTTCAAGTGACCTCTAGTGATGGTATTCGAAAATGGGCTGAAGAATTTATGATTGAAGAGGTCTGTCCATCTTGTGAGGGATTTCGTCTTCAAAAAGAATCCCTATGGTTTCGATTTGATAACCTGCACATTGGACAACTCGCCCAATTGAATCTCCATGAGTTGAAAAATACTGTAGAGCAATTAGCCTCTACTATGGATGAAAGGCAATATCGGATTGCCGAAGAGGTAATTAAAGAGATTTTAGACCGAATAGGCTTTATGCTTGATGTAGGCTTAGGATACTTAACGCTCGATCGCGTTACCCGATCATTATCCGGAGGAGAAGCGCAGCGCATTCGACTAGCGACTCAAATCGGATCCTCCTTATCTGGAGTTACCTACATACTCGATGAGCCTTCCATTGGGTTGCATCAGCGAGATAATGAACGCTTGATTAAATCCCTTCAAAAACTTGTCCAAGCTGAGAATACTGTAATCGTTGTAGAACACGACAAGGATATCATGCTAGCCTGTAATCATCTAGTAGATATTGGTCCCGGTGCAGGCGTAAATGGTGGCGAAATAGTGGCCTCTGGTAATCCTAACAGACTCAAGTCAAAGAAGACGATCACAGCGGATTACCTTTTTGGTCGTAGTAAGATAGCCTTGCCTCCTTCGCGTAGAGCAATAGATCCTAAACTTGTGATTCAAGTCAAAGGCGCCTCAGGCAACAACCTTAAAAACGTTGATTTAACCATCCCGTTGGGTGTATTTACTTGTGTGACAGGTGTGTCGGGAAGCGGAAAATCCACCCTCGTTAACCAGACTCTTTTTCCTCTAACCCATAATTATGTCTACCGTGGCAAAAGGAAAGTTATGCCTTATAGTAGCGTAGAAGGATTAGAACTTATAGATAAAGTCATTGATATTGATCAAAGCCCTATTGGAAGGACTCCAAGATCAAATCCGGCCACCTATATCAAGCTCTTCGATGAAATACGAAGTTTGTTTGCCCAATTACCAGAATCTAAAATACGAGGATACAAACCGGGTCGATTTTCATTTAATGTGAAAGGAGGTCGCTGTGAAACTTGCAAAGGTGCTGGACTGCAAACCATAGAGATGAACTTCCTTCCCGATGTTTATGTAGAATGTCCTACATGCCGCAGCCAACGCTACAACAGAGAAACACTTGATGTGCGATATAAAGGAAAATCTATCAATGATGTATTGAGCATGAATGTTGAGGAGGCTGTGGAATTTTTTGAGGCAATTCCCAATATTTATCGAAAGGCTAAAACACTTCTCGATGTTGGATTAGGATATTTGCGTTTGGGGCAACCTTCAACTACAATTAGTGGTGGTGAAGCTCAACGTGTTAAGCTTGCCGCAGAACTTTCCAAAAGAGATACAGGACGCACGCTTTATATTTTGGATGAGCCTACAACAGGACTGCATTTTAATGATATAAAAATCCTGCTTGACGTTCTACAAAATCTGGTGAACAAGGGAAATACGGTAGTCGTTATCGAACACAATATGGACGTGATAAAAGTCGCCGATCATATCATCGATTTAGGGCCCGAAGGGGGCGAAGGAGGAGGCCAAATTCTACTGCAAGGCCACCCAGAATATGTAGCATCTCAAACGGAAACAAGTCATACCGCACGCTTCCTCGCCAAAGAGATTTCAAATGATCTAAGGCACTAAAATTTAAGCCTCCTTTACCTCAAAATTGGGCCCATTTATCGGTGAAATAATACACCACCTTATTCGGATATATACGTATAATTAAGTATTTTTATAAATATATCACCCTGTGTCTTGTCGGCAAAAAATCAAGAAGACGACATGAGCGATAATCAGACTAAACCTAGAAGTTAGATAGGTTAAATCGAAGCGTGATTCCTGCCTGAGTTGTGGTACTTGGGAAGGATGCAAACGTCTTTGGTAAGGTCTTCTGACGATTGAGAAAGATCCGAATATTGAGCTGCTTGTTAATCACATAGTCAATCGATGGATTGGCTGCAATAATTCGAGAACCAGCCGTCGGACGACTCTGTCCTTGATCAATTAAATGATTGACGGTTACCTGGTCGCGAACGGAGAGATCGAAGCGGAAATTTAGATCATTATGAAGGATGGTTCGCTTACCTTTGAACTTGAGCCAATTTAGGGTCAAACCTTTTATTTTATATCCCAATCCCACAGTAAATCCTGACGTTCTATTTTCGATCATTTGATAGTCCGAAAAGTTCATGGTAAGTGTTCGAGAGGATTTGTAATCCACCTTGGCGATGATTCCATTTTTGAAGGTCATGTCCACACCAATCAATGGATTCAATTGCTCGTTGATAATCAAGTTGGGTATAGTATATAAAGTGAAGAAGTTTCCATTTAAAGAGTCCACCGTAGATCCCCCATCTATAGAACCATTTCCATTGTAATCAAAATTCGTTTGGAATGAGTTGATAGTAACGGTAGATTGATATCCATGACTTATGCTAAAGTTCGAGAAGATATCCTTAGCCCACGGGAAGCGACTAAGTCCATTATACGTGATTTTCCAATTGGGTTTTGGCAAGGCACGTAATGGATTAAGCCCTATAGTACGGGCATCTTTACTTTGATAAGCCGCTAAGAATGCAGGAATCAATACATCTTGCTGTACCGGGCCATAGCCTTCATTAAACCCTGGATTAGCCCCATTGATCGTATCACTTGGATTCACATATACACCGTTAGAATTTGGATTTCCGGCAGCCAATCGATCAGAAATTACAGCGCGGTTGTCTAAGAATGCCGTAAAGGATTCATTCACCCAGTTATCATCAAACTGCTGGAACATGGTCTTCCAAGAAATAGTGCTTACCGTAAAGCTTCCTATATCGGCTGGTACGTAATGGGCAAAGTCATCCTCAAATCCCGTAGTCGTCTTAAACAGCTGACTGTGATTTTGAGAGAAGGACCTATTCATGGTTAAGTCAATTTGTAAATCTCTCCAGGGTTCAAGCGTTGCTCTAAAGTCTAATGATTGTAAATAGTTCTGCGCAAACTTTTGATTTAACAACGTATCGGTAGAAATATTACCAGATAAGGCCATATTTTCTATCCATTGGTCACGCTGTAATGGGTCAAACCCATTGCCTAGCATAAATCCGGGCTGACCTCCAAAGACAAAGTCATATCCCGGTGATTTGAAATTTCTATCCTGACCAAAGAAACTCGTGGAAGGCATATAGCCTGCAACCAGCGTGCTTCTAGTTTCTCTGTATGTGGCCGACACTCTTCTTACCATAAGCAGAGGCTGCACACTAATGTTCTCTCCAAAATTGGCAGGTTTGCGTTGTTTGCGCCGGTCTTTTTTACGTTTTCGGATTTGCTGTTTAAATGATTTGATAGATGCCTTAGCTTCTTTAATCTTCTTTGGACGCTCCTCCGCCGTTAGTGAAGTGTCAGCCTTTATGGTTTTTAACGCTTCTTTAGATTTCTGTAGGCGGTCTTTAAGTCGTTCTAAATCTTTGTCTATGCGCTCCTTTGCTTTTTCGACGGCATCTCTCTTTTTATCGAGTTCTTCTTTGTTTCCGGCTGCAGGATCTCGACGTAAGAATTTTTTGAGATAAGGAGATTTGTTGTATAACAAAAGCATATTTAAATCCCCGTTCACAGATAAATCCTGTGAGTTATTCATGGTGTTACCTAATGTATTTGGAGCAAATCCACCCGTTAGATTTCGAATTTGGGGAGCGGCAACCCAGTTAAACGTGGAATTGTAACCTGTTCTAAGATTTACAAAATCAAAAGCAGGAATTAGATTAATTGGGACTTTATAGGTTAATCCTAAACTTTGATTAAAATTGGTATTTCGACCCCCTTGACGAATTTCACTCCATAGTGCCCGACGCTCTTCGTCGGTATCAATACGACCATCAGGCTCATCTATGCGGGCATTGTTTGTAGCCTGATAATTAATCGACATAGATTCAAACGGATTGTATTGAAACACATAATTTCTCGACCAAGTAAAAAACTTATTGAAAGAAGATGGCACGACAAACTCATCTGTTGGTAACTGTAAAATCGCGAGTTCTCCAAACTTACGATCCATCGTTGTGGTAAAGCCCAACTGCGTAGGCAATGGATTAAAGTTGAATTTCTTGATGAGATCTAAATACTTTGTCTTGGCCTTAATCATCTTCGCAAACGGCTTAATCGACTTAGGTTGCATAGCATAGTTGTAGGCGAATGTTGCCCGGTGATTGGTTTCTCGATCAAAACGCGTGAAAGGATCTGTATCTTCTATTACACTATAGGCATAGGTTAGCGCTATATTTTCAGGACTAAATACGTAGAGTCGCTTTTGGTTTTCTCCTGGAAGCTTACGCACATTAGTAAAGTTGAAGCCTTTACGCGTAGTCGTAGTCTGAATTTGTCGTAAATAGGTATTGGCAGAATCACTGCTCGTCGCGCGAATGGCATCTACTTGGTCAGCGGAAAAGATATCAAACTGATACGGATCATATTCAGGAGTACTAAAACTTTGGCTGATGTTGGCAAAGAATGGAATACGGATATTTGACTTTACGGGTAGAAATCTTCCAAGCTCTAATGAAGTGGTAAAGTTGTATTGAAAATACTTGTCCTGGAGTCGCTGGTCAACACGCTGTTCCACTTGTCCAAAGCCTATACCGTGCATGTTAGCCGAGAAACTTGCCGTCCCTAAATCAGCTAGTTTGACGTCAATGGATCCAAGAGCAGCCCCTCCACCACGCTCATCAAAGCCTTTTAAACGAAACTCGTTGAACCACACTTCCCCACATAAGGCCTCTCCTGCATCCTCTGGCCTTGGATTATTTACATCAGATTTAGAGGGGTTTCGTATACCCAACATAGCAATTTGTACCAGTCCAAGGTCAGGCGTTCCCTTGATGGTTACAATACGCCCTGAATCCGTGACATAGGTGTAGGGTATGTCGAAGGGATAATTTTCTTGGTTTCGAGCAATCTTAGCATTCACCAAATCCTGCAAGACCACCTCTATTCGGTTAGCGTCCGGCCAGACTATACTCCGATCTCCTTCTACATCATCATAACGACCTTCGGGTGTAAATTCCAAGGGAACTTCATATTCGTAGTAATTCTGTTTAAAGTCGCTACCTAGTCGTAAAAAGGCTGTAAGTGCGCCACTTGGAGGATCTGCTACATCTTGCGCAAAACGATTGGCATGGACATCCACCACAAGGCGTTTGTAATTCCGCATATCCAAGTCAAGTGTTTTAAAAACGGCTCTTGCATCTCCATCTTTCAGGCCACATACCGTGGCCGCAATAGCCTGCTCATTTTGAAGGACTAGATTTGTACCACTTCCCTGTCCAATTCCCTGCTCACGAACAATACCTGGAGGAGTAACATAGTTCACCGGCTCCTTACCCCCATTTTCCTCAATGTTTACCGAAGTAACATTAAAGGAAACAGCTTCTTCGTCAATAGGTAGATTTTCTGTGGGGTTGGATAACTCGTATTGGTAGGTAGCCCACTGATTTCGGACCAGCTCCATAGAAGCAAATCGAAGAATCACCGAATCATTCCAATTCGTCAGAAACATCCTCATAAATTGAATCGAACGAAAATCCGCGATATTTCCTACACGCTGGTCAAATTCTCGAACAGGTACTCTAAACTGATACCACTGTGCTTCGGGCTGAATAACCCCATCGATTTCGCGTTCTGGGCGCACAGTGGAGGACACAATGTACGGGTGATTTTCAACGCTCATATCCGGAAAAAGAGGAACGCGATAGGCAAAGAAACCTTCGGTCTCGTTTAATGCATTATCTCGATTTAAATCCTCTTGATCAGGAATATTGGTTCCGGCACGCGCATCTCCAGAGACAATAGGCGAGTTTCCATCAGGACCATTAAAGTTTTTATATCGCTTCAAAATGCTCGACTCACCCGATAAGTTCCAAAAATCCTGATAGTTATCGGAAGCGGGATCTGACTCAAATGCAGCAAATGCTTGCGGATCGAGATTGATCTGTGCATCCCCTAGAGCATCCTGTCTACGCACACGCTCCTCATCATCATTTAATCCGTCGAATCCAACATCTTGTCTTGACCTGAGGTCCGCATTGTTATCAAAAGAGTTTACTATGGGTGGTGTCCTGGGCACTTTACCCCAGTAAGTGCTATCTACATCAAGATCATTATCACTGAGGCCATGCTCATAGAGCATACGAGAATCCTTAAGCACATCTTCACTCAGATTTCCCAAGTTAAAATAAAGGTCTCCTCCATCTCGTGTATCGTCGTACACAAAAGGATCTAAGAGCCAAAATTCAATATATTCTACATTGGCTGCTTCAAAGTTTGTATTGTCTATGCCTCGCATAAGCCCACCCCACCTAGTCTCAGGATCAAGCAAGCGCCCATCAGGATTCACTCCTCGAGAGAAAGGCACCGTAGGTCCCGTGCTTGATTCAAAATTGTAGACTCCGCGTTCCTCGGGATAAAATGCCAAGTCCAAAGTTGACACTTGAGTATTGACTTGCCCGGTCAGATCACAAGCCGGACATATCTCTTCTCTGAAAATGGGTCGTACAAAATGGCTATGAATGACTTCTTTATTATCATAAACTTCACTTGGGCTAACTCCATTATCAAAAAAGGAAGGGTCTATATTATACCAAGCCATCTTGGCACGGTTGAAATTGGATCGTATATCATTATTCAAGGATCCTTCGGTAAATAACTCTTGACCATTGCTTCCTACATTACCCGTAGGGACGGAGCTATGCCTCCAAGCATTGGCTGGAAACTTAAGTTCATACGAAGAAGTTGTGCCCTCAAAGTCATCCACATAGACCGTTGCTTCTTCACCTTTCCCGACGAACCGATTATTTCCAGGGCGTATATACGCAGCTTCTCCCGCAAGATCAATTGTTGACATTTCGCTTGTGCTGTAAATGGGTAGTTTATCAAGCGCTTTGGTTAACCAAGGGGCATCGGTAGTATATCGGAAATCAATACCGTAAATCGTATTGGAGATTGGGTCATCACCAATATTCACTTTCTGGGTAAACGGTCGCTCCGTCATCTTCATAAGTGTTCCCCCAATAAAGAGTTGATCATTGACGCGATAATCTAACCGAGTAGCAAATAAATTACGCTGTTGAAATCCAAAGAGTGCATTGTTTTCAAAATCTATTTTTACTTGCTGGCCTGAGTTCAAAATGGCATCATCAATGATGGTCACTGCACCAAGATTGTAGTCTACTGTATAATGTGTCCCTTCAATGAGTTGTTGGCCGCCGAGAGAAACCGTTACCGAATTCTGAGGGATTTGAAAAGCCCCTAGCGATATTCGATTACCTCCACTACCCTGATAACGGCCTCGCATAGTAAATCGGTTTTTTTCTGGGAACTGCTTCGCGATAAACAGGGTCGAGTCGTATAACTCATTATATACATATTGGTTAACCAAATTGTTATCGCCCACTTCATTTAATCGATCTTCTAAGTATTGACCGAAGGGCTCGAGCACAGGAAAGGTGATTCGACCATTGGAAGGGTTAATGGTTAACCCTGGTTGGAAATCGAAGCGACCGTCTGGCTGTGGATCCCCTTGATTGTTTAGGTTGTCCAGTCCCACCACTTGAATAAGTTGAGTTTCGCTGAGGGAACCTTCAGGAAGCGTTCTTCGAAGTCCTCCTCCTGGATCAATGTAGAAAATATCCAAGCGGAAATCATCTGGACTGATTTGAAATGCACCTAAGGAATAGACATTTTTCATCATCAAATCCCAAGTGGGCAAACGGGGACTTTGCGTAGTGCTCTTTAAAAGTTTTAGATACAACACTTTAGGCACAGAAGATGAGTCCGGCGGCACATTCCGGCTTAGCTCACCCACTTGATACACCTGCCCGTTGTAATTGTATTTGTAAGCTACAGCTAGTACTTGATTAGGCTGTAGCGTTGTGTTTAGCGAGATGTAACCTAGGTTGGGTTCTAGAGTGTATTCAGACGGATTGAGTTTACGTGCATAAATCTTTTCGTAATCCGTAGATGCGTCAAGATTGAATGCTCCACTCTGCAAGACGTTAATAATCTGATCATTTCGACGGTAGTCAACGTTCGCCGTAAGCCTGGAGTATAAATCGTTAGCCCCGTTATCCGGCACTGTGTTGTTGCCGACAGCTTGAATATCAGAGGAATATGGGCTAATCTCCCCCATATCCATAAAGGCCACTACATCCCGAACATTTTGAGTGGCATTGTTGCGATTAGTAATCCATACTTCCAACTCCTCCACGGTAGCTTGAGATAAAATATTAGGCATTTGAGACAGCGCTCTTTCATAGTTGTTGCGGAAAAAATCTGACAAGAAGAAGTGACGATCTGCCTCATATTGATCAGCCCGTAGCTCAAAGTTTTGCACTTGAGCACCATCTTCTACGACTATAGATTGCTTTTGAGAACGCTGTTGAGAGACGACGTTGGTCATCGTAAGTCGACCAAATTGAAGTTGGGCCTTCACACCAAACAAACTCTGTGCTCCTGTGATAAGTTGGGTAGGCGTTTCAAAGCTTGTATTCCCAATTTCTAACTGGCGTAGAATATTATCTTCCTTGCCATTGTATTGAAGATTGACTTGATTGTCAAAACTAAATCCTGTTTGATTATTGTATCGAAGCCCCATTTGAAGATAATCTCCAATCTTTCCCGTGACATTCATATTGATATTCATATCAAAATCAGGACCGCCCTGGACCTGTGCTCGCTGAGGAAGGTTTGGATTATCAAAACGCTGTACATTTCCGCCAAGCGTCAATTCAAGGTTACCTGAAGGTCTGATATCAATTGATCCTAAGATGCGTTGCAAACGATCATTCTTTATACTTTGAACAGGACCAGCCAACAAGTCAGGATCTGCCCCTTCAATGATAAGCCGGGTGCGCTCTCTATTTCGAATGTAATTCTGAAAATCTACGATATCCCGATACCGGCGATACTCTTCTTGAGTCATAACTACAGGAGGCGCAATCCGTTGTCCATCCACAAGTTTTTCTATCGTATAGGTATTTGTATTAGGATCATACACTACATTTCGCACAACAATGGAATCAAGAGACAAACTGGATTCATCTTGCTCTATGTATTGTTCAACACTGGATTGAGTGGTGTCAGGTTGTTGGGCCCATGCCATAGGGAGGTATAGCAAGATTCCTAGACAGGTCACTATAGAACGCATCATAAACTGCACCACTACATCCGTTTAAGAGCTAGTTTTATCAACTCCTCCACTGAGCTAGAGGAATTCTCTTTTAAAATCGCATCAAGTGTGCGCATAATGGTATTGCGTTGAAAGCCTAAAGATGTCAGTGCTTTTAACGCTTCATCTCTAGGATTATTACCTCCTAGATCAAGAGGATTTCCATCGCTCACTTTATCCTTTAATTCCAAGATTAAGCGCTTAGCTGTTTTAGGTCCTATCCCTTTAATGGCGGTAATAAAAGCTTCATTTCCTTGATAAATCGCTTGCTGAATAGAATCTACTGGATGGGCGCTTAACATGGTCAATGCTAGATTGTTTCCTATTCCACTAATGCTCGTTAACATATCGAACATTGCACGCTCTTCTACCTTTTCAAATCCATACAAGACAAAAGTGGATAGATTTTGGCCATCATTTTTCGCTAGAAACCTGGTGTACAAGGTAACCTCCTTACTTGTTTGAATGGCTTGAAACGTTTGGAAACTGATATTGACATCAAATCCCACTCCTCCGACTTCAAGTATGACTTGTGTGGGGGCTACGCGATGGATTTGACCTCGGATAAAATCGAACATAATACCCTACGAAAATAGCAATTCAAATACCCTGTCCTAATCCCAAATGGAGAAGTAAAGGATTAATGTTCAGCCTAGGGCATAAGTTGTGGTAAAAAGGGGTCAAAACCACAGGGTATTGTTAGAAAACTTTCTCAAATCGATTGTCATCGAAGATTTCAATCCATGAAATAACGAGATGGATCACCTCTGTTAAACCTATAATTTCCAAATTCATAAGTCAATTATTCTATAATTACCCTCTAAACTGCCTATCAATTTCATACCTTAGAATTAACCTAAAGCCATGAAAGGAATAATCCTAGCAGGTGGAAGTGGCACTCGATTGCACCCAATCACCTATGCCATTTCCAAGCAAATGATGCCTATCTATGATAAGCCGATGATTTATTATCCGCTATCGGTGCTCATGAAGGCAGGTATCCGAGAAATCCTAATTATCTCAACACCTGAACACCTCCCAGTCTTTGAATCACTCTTTGGAGATGGTCATCAGATAGGATGTGAATTCAGTTATAAGGTGCAAGAAGTTCCCAATGGGCTAGCCCAAGCTTTTGTTCTGGGAAAAGACTTCATAGGAAACGATTCCGTAGCACTTATCCTAGGGGACAATATTTTTTATGGGGCAGGTCTTGACACTACGGTACAACAAGCCGTTAATCCTGATGGAGGAGTGATCTTCGCCTACCATGTGGCTGACCCCGAGCGCTATGGAGTGGTTGAGTTTGATGAAAATAAACGGGCAATCTCCATCGAGGAAAAGCCTGTTAAACCCAAATCGAACTATGCGGTTCCAGGGCTTTATTTCTATGATAATCATGTGGTAGATATCGCGCACTCCATAAAGCCTAGCGCACGTGGAGAATATGAGATTACCGATGTAAACAAGGTCTATCTTGAGCAAAGTAAACTTCATGTTGCCATTTTAGATCGCGGGACGGCCTGGTTAGACACAGGCACATTTAACTCCCTTATGCAGGCTTCTCAGTTTGTTCAAGTACTCGAGGACCGCCAGGGACTTAAGGTAGGGTGTATCGAGGAGGAGGCCTTCCGGCAAGGATTCATAGATCATAACCAATTGGAAAAATTAGCACAACCACTCATGAAAAGTGGTTATGGACAATATCTTATGGACGTACTGAAACACCATTCATGAAAAAGATTTTGATTACCGGAGGAGCAGGTTTTATCGGCAGCTGCCTAGCTGACAAGCTCATGCAAAACTCGAACTACAAAGTCGTTATGGTGGACAATATGTTAACCGGTGATAAAGCCCGTCTACCCAAAGAAGAGAGTAGTGAAGACGATAACTGGCGATTTATCCATGCCGATTGTAACAATTACACAGATATTTCCGCCGTTATGATGGCCTATCGATTTGATTATGTTTTTCACTATGCTGCCGTAGTTGGTGTACAGCGCACCTTAGAGCACCCGAAACTTGTCCTTGACGATATTCAAGGAATACGAAACATCCTTGATATTGCGAAGTCGACCAATGTGAAGCGGGTATTTTATGCCTCTTCCTCAGAGGTATATGGCGAACCCCATGAACACCCTCAAAATGAACAAACTACACCCCTAAACTCCAGGCTACCTTATGCTGTAGTAAAAAATGTAGGCGAAGCATTTCTTCGATCCTACAAGAAAGAATTTGATTTGGACTACACGATTTTTAGATTTTTCAATACCTACGGTCCTAAACAAAGTATTGATTTTGTGATGTCCAAATTTATCCTTTCAGCGCTAAAAAATGAGGACATCACCATTTATGGAGATGGATTACAAACAAGAACGTTCTGTTACTTCCAAGACAACATCGACGCCTGCGTCAATGCCTTTGAACAAAACAAGTACGTCAATGATACCGTGAATATTGGAAGCGACTATGAGCTGACCATTTTAGATTTAGCAAAAACCATAATCAAGGTTACTGGTTCATCATCAAAGATCGTTCACCTTTCTGCACTTAAAGAGGGAGACATGCTTCGAAGAAAGCCAGATATTGGAAAAATGCGCCATCTTCTCAATCGTGAGTTAACGTCTATTGAATCCGGCATCGAAAAGATATTGGAAGAAGGCCTGGCCTTGTATAATCCTAACGCATAAGAGCAACTTATATGGCCCGTATTCTTGTTACAGGAGGTTGTGGTTACATTGGCTCGCATACCATCGTTGATTTAATAAAACATGGTTGTGATGTTGTTTCCATTGATAATTTCAGCAATTCTGATCAACGGGTCTTACAAGGAATAGAAGCCATCACAGGACAAAAGGTTAAAAACTATGCGATCGACCTCACCGACGCGCAAGCCCTAAGAAAGACGTTAGACCATATCGGTCATATCGATGGAATTATTCATTTTGCGGCTTTCAAATCAGTCCCTGAATCCGTGGCAAAGCCTTTGCTTTATTATCATAATAACATTCAATCTACCGCCAACCTCATCGCGGAAGTACAACGACAAGACATTGGCGCTTTTATCTTTTCCTCTTCTTGTTCAGTGTATGGTCAAATAGCGACCTTACCTGTCAATGAAAACACCCCCCTAGGTAAAGCAGAATGTCCCTATGCCTACACCAAGCAAATTGGAGAACAAATGATTTGCGATGTAGCCTCATTATCCCCAAGCACCTGGGTATCCCTCCGATATTTCAATCCTGTGGGAGCCCATCAAAGTGGGATAATCGGTGAGGTGCCCAATGATAAGCCAAATAATCTTGTCCCAAGAATCACAGGAAAATCATCCGGTCGATACAGTGATCTAACCATTTTTGGTGGCGATTACGATACGCGTGATGGCACATGCATTCGAGATTATATTCACGTGGAAGATATTGCCCATGCCCATACGCTAGCCCTGAACTTGTCGCGCGAGGAAACCACAGGAGTCCATGTTTTAAATCTTGGTAGTGGTGAGGGCGTAAGTGTTTTGGAAGCTATTCAAGCCTTTGAAAAGGCTTCTGGCAGAAAAC
>Ga0163109_10000112_pt1 | contig 64126 bp, 80 predicted proteins | sample CRUFie1St13metaG_FD_108704 | JGI IMG/M metagenome (GOLD analysis project Ga0163109, IMG submission 108704) | Marine microbial communities from the Costa Rica Dome - CRUD Field 142mm St13 metaG | ecosystem: Environmental > Aquatic > Marine > Oceanic > Photic zone | place: Costa Rica: the Eastern...
GTCTTTATATATTCCGCCCTTGTAATTTGAGAATCCCCAAGAGTTAAGAAAGAATCCAGAAGAAGTATCAGCATAGAGAATTATCGGCAGTGTATTCTTTTGATACTGAGTGGTAAAACTTCTAGCAACTTTAAAATCGTTTGTCCAAGAACTAACTTGACCATACTTCCCTTTTGACTTGTAAGTAAAAGATGCGGGTACGGGTTCATTCCAATCGTATGCTGACCTATTACCGGTAACATCATCCGGCAGTTGCTCTAGTGCTTGGGGTGCGTTCCGCTTCAACCATTTATATGATACCCTCATGCCTCTCATGACCTGTGTACCTTCAACTCGCGCAAAAGTAGTCGGATAATCTCCAGATGCTATGATCTGCTTAATTGCAGCAACTGATTCTGCGTCAAGTGGGGAATCTCCTTTTTTGATCATGTAGCTTGAAGCTGAGAAATGTCTGTGCAGTTGCTGATACAGTTTTTTCTCTATCTCAGTGTCAGGCTCGTCAATTAGCTCTAAACCCTTTGCTGCCGTTGGCCAAGCGTACTTGCCGAGAATACCCTCTTCCTTCAGCAGCTCCCTTATGTACTCGCGCAGTAGTTTCATTAGTTTGTCCTCACGAATATTAGCTGGCCTGAGCTAGCACCGAACTGTTGCCCTAAAGAACTCCACACACGTCCCGCATCGGCTGAGGTAGAACCTGCAGAATCGCATGCGTCTGATCCAATAAACACACCACCGCTAGACCTTGCGTATTGAATTGCTTGATCAATGGCTGCCTGATATATCAATCTACCGAAACCTTTCCCTCTGTCAGCTTCGTTGGGGATCCAGACGTTATTTGTTACGTACATCTTTGGCGACCAACTCCACTTGCTTGTCGCCTCGTGCTGTTCTTTGGCTGCAAGGTACTCCGGAGATTGTTCAAGTTCCATAACATTTTCTTGACAGTTCGAGTACCTTCGAGTTGAGTTGACCTCTGCATACCCTACCATTCTACCGTCTACACTGAGATTGACCCTAAAGTAATCATCGTTTGAACCCCTGTGCAGAGAAACAGAACTGGATTCCTCGGTCAGTAACTCTCTTATGTATTCGCGTAGTAGATTCATTTTATATCAATCATCCCCATCTCTTTGAGCTTGTCGATAACTGGTGTTCCGGCTTTTCTGTACATCCTACTCAAGGAAGAATCTTCATACCTGAGCGCGTCGTCGTCATCCATCACTGATTCACTCTCACAGTTGTCCTGCTCATCCGGGGTTAGCTTGTTGAACATGTCGTCCAATTGAGTCTTAAAAACATCTGGTCTCCTATTGTCATAGTACTGCCAGACGGCGCGAGCTTCCCTACTGACTGACAACCTGTCTGGAATTAGCCCACCAGAATATTCGATCGCGATATCATAAAGTAGTGGACCGTATCCACCCTGCGCCTCTGTTTGAGTTATTATCATTCCTCCTAGGCATGGACCGTGCATTGTAGCATTCGGCTGTCTCCAAGACACACTTCCATAGTGCATTTCATTGTTCCGGATATACACAACTCCGCCGTTACCGTGATCTTTCAGAGTGATCCACATGCCCTCGTTCTTGGCGATCTTTATGTACTTCTCAATACTTTGGTGGATAGCAGATTCAGTCAGCATCTCTCTTATATACTCGCGTAACAACCTCATGTAAACCTCAGTACGGACAGTGGCGGCAACCGGAATTACAGCACCAGCCCCTCTCCCACAAATATTGCTCAGTCATGACTTGGTGCCCAGTATCCGGATCAATATAATAATGTTTCCCGTCTAGTACAGCTTGATCGTGCAATTCTTTAAAATTTCTCATCAGCTAGGATTTCCTAAAATAATCTTTGTCGAAGATTTGCCACCGAATTTCTTAGTGTACCAACCCCTCACACTTTTGAAAAGCGGAGGAGCGTTTGGATCAGGATGCTCTCCATGAAAAATATAGTCGTCACCCGAAAGAAGCTGAGCAACTTTTGATTCATCTTCTACAGCAATAGCCCCTCTTTTCAGCATAGCGTAAGCCGGCTTTCCAGAAACTTCTCCCCACCAATTTCCAATTCCCGCTATAGAACCTCCAGCGCGTAGTTGAGCTGATTTGCTTTTGTACTCGGCAGAAGCGGCAGGAGAACCGTCATTTGCTGCGGCTCCCATCTTTACACCGGCGATGTCTGGTTTACCCATTATCGCGACATCTATATCTGGATCATCATCAATGTCTTTAACGACCCAATAGGTGTATCTTTCTAAACTGTCTGGAGAAGATATTTTGAAGTGACCGCCAATAGGTTCATAAGTCTGCTGAACAAGATCAAATAGATTTTGCTTTACTAATTCTCTTCTGGGATCTCCCGCGGCAAGCAGAGTCCATTGATTTTCTGGAACTACTCCGCCAGCTTCAATTAGCGATTCTCTAATAATTCTTCTAAGCTGTCTTTTCGTGATTTTCACTCGTTTTTCCTTTAACGCAAGTTTATCGCTGTCATCTGCCATGTATCACTTGGTCGACCGTACATATCAGATTTCTCTGCGAATTCTGCTTTATTGTTACGACCGCTTGGGAACAAATAAACATTACCTCCGCCTGTCTCAACTATCCATGACTGACCTGAAAATGGAGAATCTGTGCCGGTGTAAGGATTAACAGATTTAATCTCTTCAGGCTGAACTCCTGCCGTAATGTCTAGTATGTCATGCATTCTTCTCGTGTTAAGTTTCGGTTGTGCCTTTGGTTTCCCACCGCCGATATACATTGTCTTATGGCTTTTCCAAGAACCACCGCCTGATCGTTTAAACCCATATTGTTTGAGAGTAACCTTAGAACCTGCTGGAAGTGAGCGAATCATATTTTCAAACGCAGGACCTTTTTTAGCATAATCAGCAGCTGCGTCCTGAGTAATATCAAGGCCCATCATTGGCTTAATACCGGCGTAAGCGACTTTTCCGTCAACATCAACTCGGTTGCCTGGAGTCTTGGCCCAATTGATTATTTCATCAACTTGGTTACCAGGCTGCTCAAGTAAAATGCTCTCTCTGATTATTTTTCTAAGTTGTCGCTTAGTGATTTTCATTTATCTACTCCCGTAGTATTTTCCAGCAAACGCGCCTTTAAGTTTTCTCGGATCGAGCTTCTTACCTCGACCGCTATCACTTGGTGCTTGCATTTTGGGCAAACCAGCATCCATCTGTGCCTCGTTGTATCCCATCATGTAATCTTCATCAGGAAACTGTGGACGTATTCCAGCTAATGAATCCTCTCTGCCCTGGTCATACATGGATACTTCTTCCATGGCTTCTCGGATAATTCTTCTTAGTTGCCGTTTGGTGATTTTCATTTTGCTTTCCTTAATTCCGGCCGGCAGCCCCAAGGAATAATAACTTAAGTCTAAAAGACCACCATTAGCCATGCGGACATCCGGAACATCATCAAAAGTCTTACCTTCTTCAGCCGCCTTTATTTTTGCGGCGTCTACTGTATCGGCTAATCGATTGACTTCGCCGTATTCGCCCCATATATCTTCCTCTTCATATAGACCAGTGTTAAGCCTGTTTTGAATGAAACTTGCTGTTTCGTATGCGTCGTTTCTTAGTTGGTTGAAGGTCATTTGTGCGGCCATTTGATCTCGTTCTTTCCGACGCCGATCATACTTTCCTTCTGATACTAGGGTGGCTTTCTCTTCTCGAATGATTCTTCTTAGTTGTGTTTTTGTGATTTTCATCTTCTTGGTAACCTCGTGTTTTGTGGTGGTTCTCCCGGGCCGAGATAAACCACGTCTAGCTCGGGCATTTCGCCGGGTTCATCAGCCAGCGCTAACCTGTAGTCAAAGTACTTGCGAGTCGCTTTGCCCCGGTCTACATAATCAACCTCGCCGGTCATCGGGCTGACCCCTATTACAACTACAGGCTTTCCGTTTAAAGATAAATTATCACCTGGCTGTAATTGTCTAAATTGTTCAGGCGTAGTAAGAGATTCAGAAGTCTTTAATTTAGTAGCCAACGCTCTTTTTGCAGCTAACTCTTTTTCCTTCCTAACTTGGAACGATGACTTACGCCCGCCAGTCAATTCAGGAACTTCTGTGGACAGGGCTTCTCTAATAACTCTTCTTAGTTGTCGCTTTGTGACTTTCACTTTGGTCTCCTTAAATCTATTTCAGTTTGGACTTCAGCCCACTGTTCCTCCGTGACTTCTTTGTAAACCTTAACCGCCGTTACGGTCACAGAACCAAATGCTGCTACTTCTTTTTCGTGGCTGTGCTTACTTAGCTTTCCATATTTATATAGTTCGCTGAAATCTAAGAAATCATTTTGACTAGCGTCAGCGTACAGGATCACACCAGCGTTACCACCCCAGAGGTCGGCATTCTTTTTCGCAAATCTAGTACACACCCTATCGCTGTCTGTTGACCATGAAGACACTTTGTTGCCGGACTTAGGGGAATATTCAAATGGGGGAATGGAGACCTTCTGGGTCATTGCCTCGAACTTCTGAAATGCATGTGTACGGCCTGTTGCACTCTCAAGTGGCAAGTCATCAAAGCCAGGTATGAGACTCCTGGCTTCTTCTAGGCTCATTCTGGTTCCTCTGCAAACTTCACCTGCTGAATGCCTGATAAATACATCGTTATAGTCAGGGTCGTCCATGAATCGCAGTATATAAGGACCAAGTTCTCCCAGTTCTTTTGAGGATACATCACCGACAAATAAGTGGTGTGTGATCGCACGTTTCAGGCTGGTCTCTAACTCAGTATCCGGTTCATCTCCAGCGTGGCGAGAACCTTCAGGGGCAGATTGAGAGAACACTTGTTTGCCGAGCTCACCCTTCTCTTTCAGCAACTCCCTTACGTACTCTTCCATAAGGCCCATACTTTTATACCAACTGTGAAGCTCTTCGTTCGCATCTTCGCCTGTCCATGTTTTGTCAATTCCATTCATATAACCACGAGACTTAGAAGTCCCGTCTTGGTGAGTATTTTTCTTGTTAGCTTTGATACTGAACTCGAGCATCGACTTCACATAGTGACGAACTAGAGATTCATTCTTTTTAGCAGTTTTCTTCTTTAACTTTTCCAGGTGATCAGACCATATCTTATATGCCGCGTTTAAATTTTTCTTTTTCTCTGGATCTTTAGTTCTTTCTTTGGCGACTTTAGCGCGCTGCTTCATGACTAGGGTTGCCTGAACTTTGTGGGCGTGAGTTCTCTTTGCCTTATTGACCGTAGCTACTCCCTTTCTAGCGGTAGCAGCATCTTTAAAACCAAGACCCCTTATGGTTCCCTCTTCTCTCTCATTGGTGTAGAGATCGGAATGATTAGGGCTACCTGTGTGCTGGCCCTTTTTTCTTGGTTTTCTTTTTTCGGCCACTTTCTTCTCACATCATCGCTGCAGCCATAGCATTATTAGCTTTCTTCTTAGAAGCATAACAAGCTCTAGCTTTCATTTTAATCTTGCCTGACTTTGTTCTCTTAACACTGCCGGCTTTTTTTCCTTTATACAATTTAGGATTATTCTCTTTGTCTTTCTTCGTGACTTTGTCGTCAACGTAGGCACAATACTGGTTCCCGCGTTTTCTGACATCTTCCTCAATAACTTCGCGAATAATTTTTCTGAGCTCTGCTTCGGTTATCTTACCTTCGTTTGCTGGAAAAAGAGTTCTCATCATGGTTCCAAAAAAACCTGGAAACACCACTTTGCTTAGCGCAAAAAGAGCATCGCCATTGTTGACCATTAAAACTTCTTCCCAGTTAGAAGGAACATCTTTCTCATAACCGTCTTTTATTAACTTTTCAATCTTTTTCCTGAGTTTATCTGTAAGTTTAGCTCGTTCCGCTGTCGTTCCCTTAAAAGAGCCTTTTACAATATCAGCTCTAGTAATCGGATCACTTCTCCTTCGCCTTTCCCGAGGAGAAGCAGATGGCTCATCTCGAGAATCCATGCTGTCCCGAACTGATTTTTGTATCATATTACGCATGGCCATGTTTTCTCGGATAATTCTTCTAAGTCTTTTCTTGGTAATTTTCATTTTTTCTTCTTTGCTTTAGACTTCTTAACGACGGCCCATGGTTTAGATGGTGTTGCTGCGTTGACTCGGGCATGAGCCCATTGGTGCTGGCTCATGCCTTTCCTAGAACCTGACGTAGCCCAAGCAGCTAGTCCCTTCCGATACTCTGCGTAAACCGAACCCGGAGTCAAACCACGTTTTTCAGCTTTCTTTTTTAAGGTAGCCTTTGTCGTGTCTGACAGTTTTCCGGAGGAAGACTTTTTCTTCGCTTTCTTTCTTTTCTTTTTCTCTTCAATTATTTCTTCGTGAAGCATTTCACGAATATAATCCCTGAGGACTGACTCTTTTTTAGTATCTTTACGAGGGGTGTTTTTGAAATTTGGATCATCGGCAGCTTGTTTTTCCATTCTTGCTCTCCTGTCATACGCTCTCTGAATGCGCTTAGGATCTCCGCTGGCTAAATCAGCTTTCGTAGCATCTAATTTTTTAGCCCTCTTGCTTCCTCGAGAAGCGCTATAATGAGGGTCGTGAGTCTTAGTAGACTCTCCAACAATCTCTTTTGCCTTTTCTTTAGACATTTTGACTGGATGCTCTTTGTCTCCAATTTTAACTTTATCTTTTCCATCTAAAGCAGCTTGAGCTACCTTGTAAGTAAAAGCATCTTCATCGACTTCGGCTTCAGACTTCAGAGCCTTTTCATCTTTTTGTTCGTAAATTTTAACTACCAGCTTCGTTTTTCCACGAAGCAAGCGGTGGTATTGTTCGGCCGGGATATGAAAACGATCACCCTCTCGTAAAAGAACGGGCAATCTATTATCTCTTTGGAACTTCCAACCAGAGCCGGAAATCACTTCAACGATTCTGTCGTTTTTATCTCTATGCCAAATAAGTTCATCTTGATGAGTGTCGCTACTGAACTCTCTAAGCAGAACGTTTTTCATAATTGTTTTTTGTTTAAAAGGATAATTCATATTTACCACCAACCCGGAATATTTCTTCCGAACATCTTAGTTAAACGACACGACCAGTACCCTGGCGCTGTCTTGTCTGTTTTATCAGCGCAGTTGTGTCTATCGCCGAAATTCTTTCTTCTTTTTTTAGCTTCATCGCTATCACCCATCGCGGTCGACATATCTGAACCAAATGTTACTGGTTTGACTTTTCCAGTTTTTGGATCTCTTACATAGACTTTCGCTTTCCCTCCACCGGCACGCTGAGCTCCTTTAGCTCCTAAGGTCACTTCACGACCCTTATATTTTGCTTCAATGAGGACAGGAAAATCTAGAGGGACTAGTTGTCCTTCGTAGTATCCAAACTTTCCTAAATCGTGTTCGACTACAAAATTGTAATCTTGTTCGTTTAAATCTATCAAACCTTGTTCGTAGTAGAAGCGGGCTTCATTAAAAATAGAGAAGAACTTTTTAGAGCCTGGGCGGAAAACATTTTCTGATATTGGTATTTTATTCCTGTAGTGAAATATAAAATCTTCTGAGCAAGATTCTAGAACTAACCTTTTTTTAGATTCATTTATCTTCATTAAGAAACTCTCCTAAACTATCTTAATACAGGATCTTGCTTTGTAGACTTGAGTTTGGGAAGAAAATCTTTCTTTAGTTTAAGAAGCTTTTCAAACTTGACTTTTTGTCTAGCATCTGTGTACAAGACCTGCGGTTTTCTATACTCTCCATTAATTAAAAGATCATCAAAATTATAAAATTTTGTCTTAGTTGGTTTAGGACCCGATCCCATTAATAATAGAGAAAAAATCAATAGTAAGAAAATCTCTTTTTGCAAACTCGTACCATCCTACATCAATACTTGAATAAGTATTATGCAGAGTGACAAAATTATACACAGAATAGTCTTTAAGGTAAACATGGTCTCTCCGAGAAGTAACCAAGTCATAATCGGGAAAGCTAAATAAGATATGCCGTATCCGATAAGCCTCACTGACCAAGCGGAAGCAAAGTGAGCATATAGAAATTTAGCTCCATAGTATCCACAAATTGATATCGGAATAGAAAGAATAATGCAGATAAGAAAAGTGTCGTAATTCTTGAAATATTCAGAAAACTGGCCATTGGCACTGACCCAAGCCATCACTTGCAGTATTAAGATTAGTAAAGCACCGTATAGTAAATTCATTAACCACTCTCAGATAGCTCTTCCTCAGGGACAGACTCTATTCTGCCATCAAAAATGACGTTATAAAAAATTCCGGCAAACGTCTTTATTCCAGAGACTACCACTCCAATTCGACCTCGAAGATCAACTACGATGTCTTTTTCTTTGAACTTCATCTTAATATATGGGTCGAACTCTCTATTTGAGAAGAGTTTGATTGAATTATAAATTCAGATTTGTTTCTAAACTCTTTTAAATTTAAAGAACCTGAATATGAACAAGCACTAGAAAGTTGCTTCTTCATCAAAGATATAATATCAATAATACTGCCTTTGTAAGGAATAGTAGTAGAAACTCCCTCTACAGAGTTGTGACTTCCCTTCCAGTCTCTTTGAGCTTCAATAGAAGCCATTCCTCTGTATACCTTATATTTTTTACCATCAGATGAAGCAAAAACCTCGCCAGGAGATTCATCGGTCCCAGCGAACATTGAACCGCACATAATTAAATCAGCGCCTCCAGCGATCGCCTTTGCCACATCTCCCGTTGTTCTCATACCACCATCTGCAATTATCAAAGAGTCCCTATCAGTCTTGGAGCAGTCAATTACACTTTGTAAGGTTGGAACTCCGTGACCAGTTTGAATCCTTGTAGAACAAATAGAACCACCGCCGATACCCACTCTAATACTGTCAGCTCCCCAGTCTGATAAATCATTGAAACCTTCTAAGGTTGCAACGTTGCCAGCCATTATGTGAACAGATTTTCCAAACTTACTTCTCAGCTTTCCTAAAGCATCTTTCATTAGGATGTGGTGACCGTGAGCGACATCGACGCAAAAATATCTAATCCCTACTTCGTATAACGCCGAAGCGCGATCTATGAAATCTCCCGAAACTCCAATTGCGGTAGCCGGAAAAGCTCCTTTGGAGATAGAGTTTTTAGCTAATAGAACTTGCTCTTCTATCGTGTTGTATCGATGAATAACTCCCATGCCTCCGCAATTAAACATCTCTACAGCCATATCTACTTCCGTGACGGTGTCCATCGGGCTAGAGATAAATGGACAACTCAATCCCAAAGAAGGAACGGAAAGATCAATCTCTTTCCTAGATTGGATTTCAGAATATTTCGGAACTAGCAAAACATCATCAAATGTTATTGTTTCTCTCATTTTTTAACTCTTTCGTACTCTGAAGCTACACAGTATTTGTACATTTTGTCTCCCGAAAGGACATCGACTACCATTTTAATTTCAGCATACTTAGCCGCTTTTTTCAACCATGGCTTTAAATCATATAAGATATCAGAGATATTTTTCTCGTATGGCCCTTTTGTAACTATCCCTACAGAACCGACTTCCATTTCATTATAAAAAGTGCTAGAATCTTCTCTAACTCTTTTTACGATATCATTCTTTTTTATCAGCATGAGTCTTTCATTAGAGAATATAATGTCTCTCTGGAATTTGTAACGGCGGCGATGTTCTCTAAAACCTTCTCCAAGAGTTCCCTATCATCTGAAAAGATGCGATGAGCCCAATACCTATAAACAGAAACTTCATAGATCTCATCGGGTTTCTTGAACCTCTGTATCTCTTTTATCCACTCTATGATGTCTTCCTTAGATTCACTCTTCAATATAGCAGGGCATTTTCCCGAAGGGACTAGAACTCTGCTTTTAGTAAATTCAAAAAAATTTTCCATTACTTTTTCTTACCTTTTCTTAAAAGCCTCTTTCTCTTTCTAGTTTTCAAAGACTTTATTTTAGATTTTTCTTCTTTTTCTTTTTGGCTAGTTTGGTTTCTACTTAACTTAATTTTTGACACTTTTTTGATAATCCTATTCTTCCTAAGCTGAGATAGTTTATCTATAGTCAAAACACCGTTCAAATGATCAATCTCGTGTTGGATACAAGCAGCGGTTAATCCAGAGAATTTTTTGTTATATTCTTCTCCGTCTAAATTTTTCCAAAAAACTTCAATCTCGGAAAACCTCTCCACTTCTACAGACAACCAAGGAAGGGAAAAACAAGACTCTGGAGATTTATTTTTACTAGACAGGAAATTAAAAGTAGGATTGATCATCAGTAAAGATTCTGAGCATCCTTCTTTTTCTGATAAGATCTTCTCATTTATCACGATTACATTAACATTGAATCCAATTTGAGGAGCTGAAAGGCCGTATCCACCAGATACGTTAAAAGTGTCTAACAAATCTTTAGCAATTTCTATGTCTGAATCGAAATTAAAATCTCGAGAAACGCAATTGAGTTTTTTATCTGGCCACTCTAAAATTCTTCTATAAACCATATTAAACCTTTGAAACTCTCCACGAGAGATAGCAAACACACGCAGTAGCAAAATTTAAAAAAGCTAAGTCCTTACTGATGAAATAAAAGCTATAAACACAAAAAACTATATTTAAGACTGAGCAAGGCAACATAGTTTTGTTTAGAAAATTCATCAAGTTTCAGTCTTCTTCCTAGTTCTTCGCCTAGTAGTTTTAGGTTTAGTAACCGGTTTCTTCTCAGGTTTAACTTCCGCTTCAGACTCTGCTTCGGGCTCAACTTTTTTAGTTTTTCTGGAAACCTTAGGTTTTTCCGGTTTCTTAATTTCTTCTACTTTTCTCTCTTCTGCAATAGGTTCATCGGGAAAATATTTTTCTTTAGGAACAGTGAGATTTTTACTGATGCAATACTCCCTTAATTCCTCGTCTGAAGTTACTCCAATTTCCTTGAAAAACTTTTCCAGTTTAATATTTCCTCTAGCAATAAACCTTTCGAATGAATACATTTTTTCTCCTTAAATCATCGATTCTTCTTCTAAGTATGAAGCAACACACTCTTGGAATCTTGGATCTCGAGCGACTTTCATGATGTCTGTATCATCCATGTCATACAGTTCACAAACTCCGACAGCCATTTTCTTCATAGCTTCTAGTAAAATATTTCTAGCCGCAGAATGTTTCATCTTAAAACCACGGCTAGTCATTTCTTCTGCAATGTCTTTATAACTCATGCCTCCTGTTTTAATAACAGTAGCATATCCGTTTTCCGACTTGTAACCTTTAGGCATACTCATTTAGCGTCCCTCCTAATTTCCTTTACTTCATCTTTAGATAAAGAAAAATCTTGTTTATCGTTTTCGTTAGACTCTCCAATACCAAACCTCAAACGAATAATGTTTTCCTCTCGGCTTGTTAGAGTCTTTAAGGCAGTTCTCATGACTCCTTTTATTTTTACAGAATCCAAAACGTCTTCTACAGAAGTTGAACGCTCGTCGGGAATGATTTCAGCTATCTTTCTACCGGCACCACCTGACCTATCTCTTACGCTAGCGTCTAGCGACATTTGAGTTGAGCATTTTATCATAGACATAAGAGTGCTGGTAGGAATTCCGAGGGCTTCCGAAACTTCATCGTAAGAAGGCTTCTGACCAAATTCATCTTCGAAGTCTCTTACCATCTCGTTCATCTTCCACAAAAGATTTCTAGTGTGAGCTGGCAACTTAATATCAGAAGCGTGGCTAGCTACGTGAGTTCTAACTGACTGTTTAATCCACCAGTAAGCGTATGTACTAAACTTGAAACCTTTTCTCCAGTCAAACCTGTCAACAGCTTTGATTAAACCCATGTTAGATTCTTGAATCAAGTCTTCTAAAGAACATCCTTTCTGCTGGTATTTTTTAGCAATAGAGATAGCCAATCTAAGATTAGATTGAATCATCTCATTTTTAGCTCTTGAATCTCCAGCTTCAATTCTTTTAGCTAAATCAATCTCTTGTTCTCTGGTGAGAAGGGGATATTTGCCAACTTTGACGAAGTATGTTTGTAACGCTTCTGACATCTTTTTTCCTTGCTCCTTTTTTATTTTATTATACCATATAGAAAATTAATTTGCACTACTTTCTAAAAAAATTTTCGTGTGCTCTTTTTCTCCTTTGCCTTTGATCTACTTCTCTCTGGATGTAACAGATTTCTCGTTCTATAATCTTAGAAGACTTATCATCTTTTTTGGATCTAGATAACCTGAGATTTTTGTTTAGTCTATCGCTAAGAGATCTTATTTCATCATCACTCTTGTGAGCTAATTCCTCCCAATTGACGTTGATAATAACGATGGGATCGTTTCTCCGATCCTTCTTTTCTGGCTTTCTACTATTTCTGCTATTTTTCAAGATTCTTCTCCTGGTTTTTAACAACTGCCGCGCAACCGACAGAGAGCAAGTTTAAAGCTGCGCTTGTAGCATTTTCAAGCGCGCTGATAGATACCTTAACTGGATCAATAATACCTTCTTTCATAATATTTGAAATTTTTCCAGTACTTGCATCGTATCCAAAATTGTTTTTTGAAGACTTTAATTTCTCTAAGATAACTTCTGGTACATCACCAGCGTTTTTAGAAATCTGATAAACTGGCATCTTAAGAGCTTGTGAAAGTATTTGATAACCTATGTCTTTCTTTTTGGAAATACTTTCGGAAATTCTAAACATAGCTGTTCCGCCTCCTGGGATTATTCCATCTTCTAGCGCAACTCGTGTTGCATTCACAGCGTCATCTACTCTGTCTCTCCTTTCGTTAACCTCACTTTCCGTCGAGCCCCCTACATAAATTACAGCAACTCCACTAGTCATTCTCTTTCTTCTACGATCTAAAACATTTCTTTCATCTATAGAAACATTCGGTTCATCAGCCCTCAATGTGATAGAAGAAATTCTCTGACTAACTAGCTCTTCATTGGAATCGCAATCTACAAAAACGCTCTTATCTTTGTATGCTTTGAAGTTCTTGCAACTTCCCAACCTATCGAACAAAGATCCTTTCGGCCAATCCTCAGTATTCTCGTGGATCAACTGAGCTCCTAAAACAGCTGCTAGATCTTCCAACGCTTGTTCCCTGGCAATACCAAACTCCGGAGGCCTTAAAACGCAACATTTGAGATTTCCTTTAGATTTATTAAGAATCAAACCTTGAAGCGCCTCTCCGGAAACGTCGTTTGCTATAATAACCAGAGGTCGGTCTTTTCTGACGACTTCTTCTAAGACAGGCATGATACTCTTCATGTTTGTGATATTTTGGTTAGTCAAAAGAATAAAAGGGTTTTTGAAATCTACAGACTGCTTAGATTGATTATTTACAAAATAAGGAGAAATATAACCTCTATCGATTTGATATCCGTCAACTAGAACCAATTCAGTGTTGTATCCCTTAGAATTCTCTACGGAAACATAGCCATGAACACCGACTTTACTAACTGCTTCAGAGATGATCTCTCCTAAAGATTCTTCTCCGTTCGCAGAAATAGTGGCCACGTTCTTTAAATCTTTCTCGTTCCTAATATCAACCGCTGATTCCTTGAGCAAATTTATAGAAAAATCCTTAGCCTCTAAAAGAGACTCTCTTAGATCTCTTATGTTTCCACCGGTCGAAAGGTACTTTATTCCCTGTTCAAATATGGCTTGCGCCAAAACGGTTGACGTAGTCGTACCATCTCCCGCTATTTCGGCAGTTTGCCTCGCTGCTTCTTTCACAACTTGAGCGCCGAGGTTTTCAAATCTATCAACTAAATTGATAGCTTCCGCTACAGTAACACCGTCTTTAGTTAATATAGGAGGAGCATCTTCAACTTCTATCAAAACGTTTTGACCGCGGGGTCCCATTGTTATCTTCACAGCGTTAGAGAGTTTTCCTACACCATCTAAAAGAGAAGATCTTAATTCATCTGAATATCTTAAAATTCTTTTTTGCATTTTAACCTTTTAAAATTTTTGGCTTACTAGCACTTTCTATAATGTGGGCCGGAAGATTTTGAACCTGCCTCTTAGAACCCGTGATAGAGTTCTCAGCAATGAATAAATCTCCAAACTTATAAACCACTTCTTGTTCGTTTATCACCTTGCTAGCCCTTAAAAAGGCTTGCGCTTCTTTACTTAAAACTACCTTCATTAGAAATTCCCTCAAAAGTCTTCACATATTTAAGCCATGATTTCTCGTTGACCATACTGTTGAAATTAAGTTCGGAAAACCTTTCTCTGACTGTTTCAAAATCTCGATTAGAATCTCCAATAATAATACTTGAAACATCTTGGGGGTTTCTAAAACTTATTAAAAGTCTATTCCTTTCATACGTTTCCCTATTAGAGTCTCTCTTTTCAAGAAACTCTTTCAAAGCCGAATCATTGAGTGCTAGCTTTGCAGCAGTTTTATCACCAACCTTCGGTATCCCAGGAATATTGTCTGAGCTATCTCCTCTTAGAGATTTCCAAGTCAAGTAATCATATTCTGGAGCTTCTCTCATTTTCTTTGTAATGGGATTATATAACTCGCAATTTTCATGTTCTTGAAGCAGTTGTATGAAATCGGTATCAGAAGATACTACTACGCAGTTGTCTTTTAGGTGCTTTTCTAAAACCAAGTAAGCTATTAAATCATCTGCTTCCAAATTCAAATCTCTACACACAATAATCGGGAAAAAAGAGTCAACGATATTTTCTATGATCCTCTTTTGGGAAAAGAAATTATCATCATGTTCTCTTACTCTATTTTGCTTATAGCCTGGGAGAATTTCCATTCTATCGCCGGGAGCACCATCCCTAACGAAGTAGCAGATATCGGGATTAAATTTTTCTACCAAAGGCCTTAAACTCCTAAAGAAGGAATACACAATAGCAGCGTCTCCTTCTCTTGCATATTTTGCAGAGTATCTAGCCCTATAGATTAAATTATTAGCGTCTAAGAGAAGTACTTTCTTCAAGTGGGTTCACTTCCATGTTGTTTTTGGCCATTTCAAATGTTTGTTTACAATCAAGCAGCATGGCATTTACGGCCTGAGTAACATGTTCATGAAGATTTTTTTCTAGTTCTTCCATGCCGGAAAACATTTTACACTTTTCTTCATTATACTTCAACTTCTGAGATTTAATTTGATCAGCTTCTTGAGAATACACTTCTAGAATATATTCGGTCTTCTGACCTTCTGTAAGAGTTTCTTTCATAGTTTTTTCAAGAATCCTAGCCGAAAATATGCTTCCTGATTTTTCAAAAAACAGAAAGACATAATCTCCAACTTTTTTACCTTTATTTGCTTTCAACTATTTTCTCCAGTTTAAAAGAGTATTGTTTTTCTTTCCTACCCCAATTTATAATTCTTTCTATAGCTTTTTTCTTTTGATACGGCCTTTTTTTAGAATCAGAAACCACTTCTTTAGCTCTTTTGATAATTTCTTGATTTTTATCAATGACTTCCCCAAACAAAGGAGTACATTTAAGCATCGCGCTCGACTTCTTCATCCTAGACTTTCCTCTCGACCCAGAGGCTGGTGGATGGAAATCTTCTATGCACAATCCCTTAAAATACAAGACAGCTGCATTCTCGAAATCTCTGTCTACCAACATATATAGAAAATCTAGATTTCCTTTCTTTTCAAGGGTTGCATAGTCACACTGAAGAGCCCACGTTTTATTGCTGTGGGGTGAAGTTAGTTTGCATTCTAATTCTCTGTTTATTTCTCCGATGACAATATCAGGTTGCCCAGATCTTCCATCGTTAACGACATTAGAATATACTTTTGAAAGCTCTTTAGAGAATTCTCTCTCTTGTATAGATGACATCAAGATGTTTCTTCTGCCAATGTCCGACTTTATATCTAGACCCTCAGATTCATAAAGAGCGGATAGTTTTTGATTAAAGTCGTGCATCTTGCTTAGAGCACGACCGGCCATTTCTTCTGTTATGTATAATCCATCCATACGTAAATTATACACTGAAAATTAACGAATTACATGAATTAGTTCAAGTTTTCTCTTACTTTTTTGGAAATTTCCTGCCCCTTTCTGGTAGCTACTGCCAGGGGTTCTAACCCTAGAGCAATTCTTACTTTATCGAAAGTTTGAGGATCGAGGTTGTTTTTTAAGGTAGACATGTCAGCGTACTGATGTAAATCCATGTCGTAAATGGGAAGAGGATTGCCATCTTCCCCAGGTTCAAATTCCCCAGTTTCTTGACTTTTGAATATAAATAAAAATTTAGGCATTTCCCTACCAACGGGAACTTGTATAAAGGGAATGTGCGAACTTAGGCCGTCGGCATCTTCCTCATAACATATTTCAGGTACCCAGTTATTACTCATGTCTATCCTTTGTTTTCTCATATTATAAACAAGAATGTCGTTCTGTAATTGTATTTTATCTAAATTGTAGAGTTTTTACTAGTTTCGAAACTTTTTCAACAATGGAGTCAGCTTCGCTGCTTAATCCTGAAAGTTCGTTTCTCATTTGTTCAATCGACTCGTAGGGAGAGAGAACTATGTCGATTACTTCACCGGTATCTTTCTGTATTTCTTGCATTATCTTAATAGCATCTTCCTGAAGGTTGGATTTCAAAGTATTAAAGAGATAATTTTCCATCTCTGTAATGTAGTCTTTCTCTGTAGCTTTATCTCCAAGCCTCTTAAGCTTCGGCAACTTTCTCATCTTTTTGAGAAGATCAGATTCTTTTTCACCTTTTTTCTCTTCTTCTTTTCCGTCTTTAAAAGCAACGGCGATTTCTTCTTTCCCTCTTTGCAGCTCATTATCGAAATCACTGAGGTAGTTTCCTAAATCTATCCCAGCTGATTTTGCCTTATTGACAGCTGTTTCAAGGTTTTGATAGTTTTCGGCAGACATCATAGCTGCTAAAGATTCCAATCTATCTGGGATTCCTTCATCGGTGATCTCTTTTATGGCATCTTCTTTCATGCTTACGAATTCTTTAAAACCCTGCTGTATTTCGCTAGCACTAAAATCTATACCTTGCTTCTTTATCTCTTCCTCTATGTCCGCTGATATGTCTGGATTTTCTCCACCAGCTTCCATAAGGATGTTAATAAAGCCTTTCTTATAAGATTCTCCGAAGAATAGGTTTTTCAAATCAGCCAACGCACCGCGTATCGGGCCTCTTGGTTCTGCGGTCGGCCCAGTAGGTCCGCCGGATCCTGGTTCTTCAGCATCTTTCATAGCGTCTCTCTGTTCTTTGAAGACATCGTTGACGAATTTTCCTGCATCTATACCTTTTTTAACTGCGGCTGCTCCAAGAAAAAGGGTAGGATTCGCCATGAAAGAAATTACAGCAATTTCAGTTTTTATATCTTCAGTGACATTTTTCACGAAATCTGCATGTTCTTTATCAAACTGTTCTCTCTTTTGTTTATAAGCTTCAAGGAGTCTCTTTTTCTTCGTGGTACTGAATGTAAACAATATTCTCATGTTATATAGAACTCCGGAACCTACATCCTTCAGAGCTAGTTTGGCAGCTTTTAAAACGTCTGTGAATGGAGATACAAAGTACTGCATAAACTCATCGTTGGAAAGATATATTCCATACTGAGAAGATTCGTTAAGAGATTCTTCAACGAAGACTTTGATGTACTTTTCTTTTAATTTACTCATGATTATCCTCTAACCTTAATTCTATTCCTGTCTCCCTATAGTAAATATCAATCATCTCTCTTTCGAAACTGTTCAAGCTTTGTTTTTTAGTTTTAGGATCTCTAGTGCTAAAGTTTTTTCGCATTTTTGATGGTAGTGATTTCAACATTATTTTCTTAAAATCCATCCAATCGTGGTTTTCTTCTAAGATCATAAAAGCTACTTTCATATATTTTTTATATTCTTCCACTTAAACCTTCCTAAAGATTCTTAAATCCTTTACTTCATTCTGAATCACGTAAGATCTGCAATCATCTAGAATGATGTGATTTCTCTTAGATATTGTATTTTTTGTCAAACAATTTTCTAGAAATTCAAAAAATTGCTTCTTTTTTTCTTTCTTCATTTCAGAAAGAAAAGAATCTAAACTCAGCAAATTTTCTTCTAAAAACAGAAAGTCTTGCTCTTTACTGTCCCAAGAAAAAGCAAAAGGGTTTTTAGTAATCAGAAATTGACCATATTCAAAATCTTCTATATTTTCAAAAAATTCTAAACAAAAACGACGAGTCAGTAAAGAACTATAAGAGTCTATACCTATTATTTGGACGATTTTTTTGTTTTTGTTTAATTTGATCTTAGAGTAGACTGAGCTAGGATTTGAGGTTTTTATATCAAAAGAAAAAAACAAAGCCCTAACTACTTTTAAAAAATTTAAATCTGGGTTGCTAATCCTTTCTCTAAGGTTTCTATCGGAAAAAAAAGATGATCCATATGAGTCATACCCAAAATAGACTGTATCACCTTTTATCTCGTGAAGAACATCTTCTTTAGAGAGAGAATCCAAAACCTGCGCAACGGATAATTTATTCTTGTTTTCCATTTATTTTTTGAGCAGCTCTAAGCTGAACTCTCAAGTGTTTCAGTAGTCCATTATAACTAGATCTAACTTCCGATCCCTTGAAGCAAGAATCTCTAGAAGATTTAGCATCTTCTATTCTTTTTTCTATATCTGAAATAGAAATCTGAGAACCGAAAGAAACAACTTTCCCATTTAGACACCTGTGGTTGTTTTTGGAATTTTCCAGAAAAATCATTAATTCCTTGCTTTTTTCCGAAACTTCTCCTACGACAATTGGAGCGTTGCCAGGAGTTTTCATAGGTTGAAATTCCGTGTCTTCTTTCTCTTTCGGTTTTTGGACATCATCTGGAACTGGAGCGTCTTCGACGTCTCCGGCTTTGTTCATTATAGTTGCAAAACCAGCCATCATAGAAAAAAGCTCCTGCTTTTCCTCTACGCTTAGATTATCAAAATATTTTAAAAGACCTTTTTTAACTTTATCGTCTTTTAAGCTAGCGCCAGATCTTAAAGCGTTCAACTGAGAAACTATATCTTTAAACTGAATGTTCTTAGGCATCTCTTCAGGTATTTCATAAGAAAACTTTTTATCTTCCTTCTTATCTTTTTTAACTAAGCCTAGTTTTTTATCATCTTCGCTTTCGTCATCTTCCTCGTCTACTTCGGATTTTGAAGATACTTTTTTTCTAACATCTTCGTCTTCTATTTCGTCAGATATTGAATCTTGTCTTTCCTTCTCTTCCTCAGCAGGATCTTTGACTTGATCCATGATAGATCCTAAAGCTTCATTGACTGCGTCTTTTATTGTTTTATCATCAATCATCTAATAGTTCCTCTTCATTTAAAGACAATTCTAAAATATAAGTATCTGAGTTAAACTTAAAACAATCTATAGATTCAACTGTTTCGGAATTTATAGATATGCCTAAATCGCTGCTATTTATTTCAAATTTAGAATCGAAAAGAGATCTAAGAACATCTCTACTGATAGCTAAACTAAGCCTGGAGATCTTTCTAGAAACTGGAAACATCGAAAGAGATTCAAGACTGCACTCGTGTTGGACTTCTTCGAACCTTATAGAGAAATCCATCGAATTATTTGTAGTCTTGAGCCTATCTTTTAGAGAATCTGATATTATCTCGTTTTCTGGATTAGAAAGTATTCTTTGAAACTCTTGATTTGCGAAATTACTCACTTTGAAAACTCGCAGTTACGTCAAAATAAATGTTGTCTATCTCTAGAAAAAATTTATTAAAGTAGTGGTTACCTAATCCAGAGTGAGGAATTTTTATTTCTACCTCATCTTTTTCGAAACTGTAACCTAGGGATATTCTCATGGCATGTTGTTGTTCTAAATCGAAAACATATTCGCAGAATGAGTGCATTGAAATCCTAGAAGAAAAAGAAAAACTCTTAGAAGCAAAGCCTCCAGAATCTAACCACCCTGAATTTCCATTAACGCTACATGGAGATTTACTTTGTAATTTTTCTCTAGGTAAGAAAGATGGGTTGTTTGCTTCTCGGATAAAGCTTTCTTTCATTAAAGTTTTTAAGTTCATCTTATCCCTGCTTTTTGGGCAGACTTTTGAAAATCTTCGGCGTCGTCAATAGCAGCGTAGGTTATATCCATTTTATCTTTAGTTGATTTTTTACTCCAAGCGTCTTTGACAGCTCCTAAGAAATCAACGTTTTTCATAAAATCCTTCTGATATTTTTCCGTATTAGATCTTATGTAAGAGATAGCTTTCTTAACAAGGTTGTCAGATTCTTCAAAATTCATGTCTGGTTCTATCTTGTTAAGTTTAATCCTGATTTTTCTTTCGTTAGCTGGAGAGTTTCCAATCAACTGATTAAAAACTGTAGTCTCTAGTTGCACCGGAAATCCTAAGGTTGATATTTCTTTTTTAGCGTCTCTATCTCTTTGGTTTCTCAGAGGTTTCAAGGCAGGTTCTAAAAATCCCATGTTGAAAAAGCTAAGGAAAGCCGAATTAGTAAGAGTGTAATCAGACTTCTTTAGAGCTTCAGCTTCTTCAGGTGATATAGACTCAGTTGCCGCTAAAGCTCCAACCCAGATGTCCCTAGCGTACTTCTTAGCTTTATCTACTTCGCCCTTTGGCAACTGCTGAACTGCAGCCATTTTCTTACCAGCTCTTCCGAGATATTGCTTAACTCCTGATTCTCCAGAAACTCCTGGAATGAGGCCAGACTTAGCTAAATCAGAGAGAGAAGCTTCTCCAGAAGATTTAGAAGATTTAAATTTTTGGTCATCTTCGCCAGAGTCTTCGGGTTCTTCTACAGAATATCCAGATCTAAATTCTTCAGGCATATCACTATCGTCAGGAAAATCTTCAAAATTACCAAAATCGTCTGAATAAGCTTCAGTAACCGTGTCTGGCTCTCCGCCAGACTTCATGATGTCTTTGATTTGAGCGTATATATCCGCGACTTCTTGATTACCCATCAACTCTGACAAAGCTTTGACAGCGGCAGCTAAATCGGATGGCGTCTTTGGAACGTATTCATCATCTTCAACAGGGGGACGAGTCATTATAGAGTTTAAACCCATAGAGCTGTCGGGTTGAAGAGGTAACTCTTTCGGTAATTCAGGTTTAGGATCTTCTTTCTTGCTCTGATGATGAGCAAACTGGCCAGCCCTAAAACTCTCTTCAGATCTTATGTTGTAATGAGTTTCAAACAGTATATTGTTTATAATTTTTCTAACGTTGTTGTATTTCATGGTATCCACCTCAAGATTAATTATCGTGATTGATTAAAACAATTCCACTAATTGGATATTTTATTTGCAACGTAACCAGCGCCTAGACTGATTAGGGCGCCGACTACGAATCCTCCGACGAACCACCACTCGGTTGCTGCTTGTTTTCTTTCTAATTCCTTGGTAGATAAATCTATCTGACTTCGAAGGAATTCGTTCTGAGATTTATATACGGATATTTCAAAGTTGTTTGCAATCTTTAGTTTCTCTATAGACAGATCAAAATTAGCTTTTTGTAACTCCCTATCTTTTTTCAACTTCAACTCGCATTGTTCATTAGCTGACTTGATTTGAATAACAGTTTCGGCTACAGCTTCTTTATTCAATAAGGTTCCGGAAAATGGGGCAGGATCTCCCTTATTGATAGTTTTCATAACTGCTTCCTGAGCGAAGCAGGTATTAACTAAAAAAATTAGAGACAAAAATAAGCAAAATATTTTATTAATCATATCTGAAATAATATTTCATTAATGAAAAAGTTTAGGATTATTAGTCTATATTTTTTATTCCAGTAACGTCAGAAAGCAAATTTGTAGCTTCTTCTGCATCTCCGGAGTCTAAGGCTTTTTCTATTTTTTTCTTAACTTCGTTTTTTATAGACTTCTCTTGTTTAGAAAATCTTTCTTTTATTTCATCAAGCTTCGCTGCGTGTTCTTTTTCTGCTTCTAGAGTTTTATCTCTTGCTTCAAGGTTAGATTCACTTATGCTATCGATCGCTTCTAGGCCAGAATCAGTAGACTTTTTTATTATTTCTCCAGTTCTTTCTCTTCTAGATATTAAAAAAACTCCTAAAATAGTGACAGCTATCCCTAGTAAGAATTTCCAAGTTTTCTTAAAAAAATCAATAACTTCCATTTTATCCCTTATTTGCTAACTTACCATGCTTCCACTGAACAGCTAAATCTACCAAAGCTTGAGATCCAATGTACGCTAAAGTAACTGCGACCCAGTCACCACTAGTGACAGTTCCTACGAAGCACAGACTAGTTGCTGTTATCCACGCTAAAAATTTTCTTGATATAAATCTTTCTAAATGCTTATCTGCGAAAGCTTTTGCAGCTTGACTCATTATTACCTCCTTGCGGTTATTAGTAATTATGAATTAGCTGATTTTTTTGCTTTAATCTTGCTTTTTCCAGGGAGAGCCTGAAACTATTTCGTCAAAAATGTCGATAGACTCTATGTCTGTCAACCTTTTGAGCTCTTTATTCTTTTTCTGCTCTTTTAATTTTTGAACTAATTTTTCTAGGTAAGGGTCTTTATCGATTAAGCTAGTCACTAATCCTGAAATTATTTCCTGCATTGATAGCTTATTCTTGAAAGCAAGTATTCTAAGTTCAGCATGAATACTTTCGTTAAGGTTGATATGTACAGATTTTCTATTCAACCTCCGGCATCTCCACCGCCGGCCCCGACAGCAATAGGGGTTGGAATCTCTTTTCTGTCTTGTTCTTTTTCGAAATCATTTCGAGTATCGACGTTAAACCTCGTTTTCATGATGTCTAGAAAATTAGATTCTGTATCTTCGTCGTATTTACTAAGAAGGTAATCTCTTGCTTTAGACATGATAATCTCTTCTATATCTAAAAGAACGTCTGCATTTTTTATGATTCTTGCAGTTTCGGAAGCAAACTTTTCAATATCGATTTGAGGATCTGATTCTTCTAAGAGAACGGACTTGAGGGAATAAGATTCCTTCTGGACCGCGGCTGATTTTAAGGCGTCAGTTTCAATGTCAACGAATAAAGCATTTAGAGAATCATCTAAACTTTTGTTTAACTCTATTTCTTCATCTTTATCTACTTTGACTTCCTTTGAATCATCTTCAGATTCTTCAGATTCTTCTTCAGACTCTTCTCCCGTATCTTCGGTTTCTTCTTCATCATCTTCAGCCTCAGCTAGCATTCGGCTCGATTTCTTTAAACCAGCAGCTAATTCTAAAAATTCCTTAATATCATCTCTCTTCATTGTGATTTTCCTTGCTTAGCTTTGGACATAGATTCAACTTTCTTAATTCTCTCTTCTATACGAGACCATCGAAGTTCTTTCATCATCGCAAAAGTGTAAGACTTTTTGTCGCCTAAATAATCCCTAAAATACGCATGTTCCCAGCAATCTAAAACTATAACGGGATAACTAGCGAAAGGAACATGTTCGCTGTGTAAATCTACTACAACATTCATGTAACGGTTTAGGAAAAAGTTATAAACAGTTACCGCCCACCCATTTCTAGAGCTTAAAGCGCAAGCGATGAAATCTTTCTGCCAAGCGTCAAAAGAGCCAAAGTCTCTCTCTAATCTCATGAAAGCTATAGAGTCCATATTGATTACGGAATTTTGATCTCCGATATTTTCAAAATAATAAGCGTGTAAGAAAGACGCATTCAAATTATAAACTTCGTCTTCCTTAAGAGATCTAAGCTTCGAATTATTGATGTCGGCTAACTCTCTCTCAGCCGTGTCAAGAAAAGCTGAAACTTCATTAAGTTTCTTAACATGATCTTCTAAGATTTGTTGGTGACTATCCCTAGTTTTTTGACTTAGAAGTTCTGTAGAAACTTCGTACTTTTTGCTTTGAGTAACATAAGCCTCGTCTATATTATTTTTAAGAGACTTTTCTATTTCTGCTAAAACTTTTTTACTTAAATCTTTCATCAGTCAACCTCATAATTTTTTTCAAAATCTTCTTTATCTATAGAAAATTCAGAGTCATTCATATCCGGCATCTCAGCCATTTCTTCTTCTCTTCCAGTTATCACTTTTTTAGAAGAAGGAGCTGACTTAATCCTAGGAGAATCAGGAGTCCTTAAAACAATCGACAATTTACCATCTCCATCGACAACCTTTTTAATGGTATACTCAAAACCGGAGTCTTTATGCCTCACTTTAAGGTCAGGCTCTAAAACTACTCTTCCCTTCTTATCTAAGGCAGCTGTTTCGCTTAAGATAGAGATTGCTTTCAACCTATCCTCGTATTCTTTCAACAAAAGAGCTTTTAAAAAAGTTTCTGGTCTATTCATTTTAAGTCCTCATCGTTATCTAAGTATTTTCTAAAACTTATTCCTGCTTTTTCTAAAATAGATAATCCCGTTCTGTCTCTGTAATCTTCTAGATACACCAACTCCGAAATCCCTGCATTTACTATTGCTTTTGCGCACATTCTACAGGGACTTAAAGTTAGGTACATAACTTTCTTCTTGGGGTTATTATAGTCCATTTTTAGTAAACAGTTTATCTCTGCGTGAATAAAACCCGAGTGACCTGGAGTTTCTGACTCTACTTCGTTAGGCCCGCCAGCATAATTGCCGTTATATCCAACCGAAAGAACTTGAGTATTGTCAGACGTTACAACAAGCGCTCCGACTTGGTATCTGGGATCATAAGATCTTTTAGAGATAGATTTAGCAACTTCCGCCCAAACTTTGTCCCAGGAGGGACGGTGGTCATTATTCATTTTAATCTTTTAGCAATCCTGCATTTTTTTGCCAAGTTTCAAACAAATTGTTTGAAGGAGAAAACTTTTCATTTAATCTTTTGTAGACAAACCTTCTAATTTCAGATTTAGTTATCTTTCTTTGCTTGCTCTCTTTGGTTTGCGCTAAAACTTGAGCCGCTAAGTCGGGAATCATTTTTTGAAGTGAATCAAAGTTCTTTTTAGCAAACCTCTTAGATTTAATCAAAGTATCTTCATGCGCTCCTCGCCAGTCTTTTACGGCTTTAGCAACTGCTCTCTGAACTGCCGCTTTTCCTTTATCGATACCGGTAAAAATTCCATCCTTAAGCTCTTGACTTCTGTTTTTTCTCCTTAGGGTATCTTGGCTAGATTTAGAAAGAGAAGATTCCCAATCTGAAAGAGCTTTAGAAACAGCATCTTTCGGAGACATCGGCTTAGACTTTACAGCTGCTGCGGCAGCCTTAATTTCTTTAGCGGGATCAGATTCTGTCTCAGGATTTTCCGGTGGAGCCTCAACTCCCTTTTCTTCTCCCTTTTCTTCTCCCTTTTCTTCCGATTCACCTTCGCCTTTCTTCTCATCACCCTTAGCATCGTCTCCTCCCTTCGAAGCTTCTACAGCATCAGATTGAATCGACTTGATAGCATCGGTAGGAACTTGAGCTTTTTCAGCGGTAGCAGCGGTTTTTTGTGAAGCATCTCGAAGTTGTTTAAGCTGTCCATAAGTTAAGGCCATGAAATCATCAGCTAGTTTATCAGCTGGAAAATCTTCAACAGCTTCAGCTCCCGGGATTTCTGCAATTTTAGATTTACCCAATAAGCTACCTAATTTAGCCATGAACCCCTTAGGTTTAGAACCTTTGAAAGCTTTGGAAACTCCAGATTTTAAGTCGTCGGCAGTCAATCCATGCTTATCTTTATCTAAAGAATCCAGGGAAACATCATCACCAATATCTTTTCCGTCTAGTTTTTAAGAATCAACTCTAATGCATTTTTAAGAGTGGAGGATGCTGTGTTAGACTTATTTTGAAGATCTATAACAGACTGAAGAGCTCTTGCAGTGTCTATCTTTTTACCAAAAAAGCTTTGAACTTGCTTAAGCATACCATCCGGATCTTCTAAGTCTAGTTTTGAAACAAGCTGATCGGCTTTCTTCAAGACACCTTTTAAATTGGTAAAATAGTCAGTCAAGGAAGATAACTTCAAGTTGCCAGCAACTTTTAAATTTTGATCAACGGCAGAAGTAGCTGACTGAACAGCTGTTCGAAGTTTCTCTATGTCCGCATCTTCTAAATCTTCCATCAATAAACCGTAAACCGAGCGGTTCTTCATGGAATACTCTAAAAGATTTTTGTCGCTAGATATCTTTAGCGCAATTTCGTATAAATTTTCGGAATTTTTTTTCATGCTATCCTCCGCATACATTAATTATGAAGTTTCTTCTTGTTTTTCTGGTTCTAAGGTAAATAAATCATCGATGTGTTGATCTTTCTTTAGGGTGAAACCAGCAGCTTTTCTATGACCACCTCCGCCAAACTTCTTAGCAAATTCACTCACATCAACATTATCGTGAAAAGAACGCAGACTAACTTTAGTGAGACCGGCGTCATGATCAAAATACCAGATAACAGCAAAATCGCAATCAGGGGACAATCTAGAACCTATTTCAGACATCCAATGAGATGCGTTTACTATCATAACCTTTTTATCTTCAAAGTAACGGACAACTGCTTTTTCGCAAACTTTCTTAATAACAGTTTTAGAATAAGCTAAGATGTAACTACCTCTCTTGACAGCGTCGTCAAATACTGAATCATCTTCAAATTTCTCAAACTCTTCGAATTCAAAAGGTACCATGTCAAAAGCAGCGCTGAACTCTTTTGAGTAATCGAGTTCCCACGTCCACAAATCTCTATCCATTATATACCTGATGAATTTTGGTGGTTCTTTTCCGGGGTGAAAAAATTCCCAAGCTAACATAGCGCCTGATTTCGTCATATCAAAATGTGTATTAGATATGTCGTGCAATTCTACCATAGCTGACTTATGATGATCAATGACTATCAAATCTTCAGCTTCTTCAATCATTTGCTTAGTAGTTGCATTGTTAAAAGAAAAATCTAATATAGCTACAACTTTGCCGTCTACATCCGGAGGAGTTTGACCATGCTTACATGCATAATACTCAGCTCTATTTCCAAGTAATTTCCAAGCAGAATATGCTGCACCAAAACCATCCGTGCAATCTGCATGATAAATTACGCAATTTACTTGACTAGGTTCTACCATTTTCATACTCTTTCAAAATTATCAAATAAACAATTTATATTATAAAAAGCGAATTATAAATATTCATTTTTATTCGTTTATGAAATGGGCAAAGCACCTGGGTTGATAAAGTTCCGAACCACCTACCTCTATTCGATCGTGATCTTTGCCTGAAATTTTCTGTGTAAAGAAAGCATCTTCACCGCATACCGAACATACTGCTGGGCATATTTGTATATTTGTTGCCCATGGTAGCAGCTTATTCATCTCTTGATAAGGTTCTCCGCTAGAGGAAAGCTGAAGGCTTGAGACTAGGACTGTCTTTCCCGACTTATAGATTTTGATCAAAACGTCAGAAACGTTTTCTATCATGAAAGCTTCATCTAGAGCCACTACGTCAACTTCATATTGTTCACTATAAGATTTGAAATACCTGTACAGCTCTAAACTCGAGTTGACTCTGATAATCTTGCTAAAGTTCTCTTTTCCGCTTTTCCACTTAAGGCCAGAGTGAGTCACTACTGAATCTTTGGAATACCTGGTATCTATCGCTGGCTTGAACAAAAGAATATTCTTGTTTTGGTACGCGTACCTCTCTAATGAAGATAAAAGTCTTGTGGTCTTTCCACCAAACATCGGACCAGTAAATATTTCAAATCTAGGATTAATTTGCATTTAAGTTCCACCACTTGATAGTATTATCAAGTCCTTCTTCTAAAGAAACCTTAGAACTAAAACCTAAAACCGCAGTTGATTTTTCTGTATCTGCTTTAGTATCGCGGACATCTCCTTTGCGAGCTGGAGCTTGATTGACATCAAAACTAAATCTTTCTCTAAGGATTTCTAAAATTTGATTGTTACTATAACTCTCTCCGGTGCCGATATTAAAAACGTCTCCTGAAAACTTCTCTTTGCTTAAAGCTGACAAGATGTTAGCTTCTACAACATCATCAATATAAACCATGTCTCGAGTTTGTTCTCCATCTCCGTCGCTCCTCAGTGGAAGAGACTTAGAAAGTTTGTCCATCCAAGCGGATATTGCTGTTGAATATGGGCTATCCCCTAACTGACCTGGGCCGTAAACATTAAAATATCTCAAACAAACGCTATCTAAGCTGTAGAGTTTAGAATAAAGAGAACAGTAATCTTCAACAACTTTTTTCTGTAATGCGTAAGGAGAGGAAGGAGATATATCTCCTGATTCTACAGAAGGAAAATTGCCGACTGGATCTCCGTATATAGCTGAAGAGCTGCTAAAAATAAACCTTTGAACGCTATCTATACAAGAAGTCATAAGGATTATAGTTTTAGTAACGTTCTGTTCTGTAGTTTTAATAGGGTTATTTACCGAATATTCTACGCGAGGCCAAGCAGCAAGATGAAAAACTAAATCATATTTCTTTTCAGCAATTCTAGATAAAACTTGCGGAGATGCAAAGTCTCCCGTTATGACTAAAGTCTTTTCACTATCTTGCAAAGAATCGTAATTAGGAAGTAATTCAGAGGTTACTACCCTCATATCGATACCGGACAAATTACCAATATCCCCGTTAGATAAATCGTCTACAACCTCTACTTCCCAGCCTAAACTGACCAATCTCCTTGTTAAGTTCGAACCGATAAAGCCGCATCCTCCTGTAACTAAAGCTCTCACAATTCCTCCGAAACTTGTTTTATGTTATCTTGCTTAAAATTGGTAAAACCAGAATCATCAAGTTCTCCGTTTAAATACTTTATTACCTCTAAAGTCATATCCCTCGCTGTACAAGTCGGGACGTTTTGAGCTACGTCATTTAATCTTTTTGTCTGCAGATCGAAATCAGATGGTAGCCCCATAAGGTGCATAATTTCCCGGTGGCTCATACCTCTCGGTTGAGTTGGGTGCATAATCATCTGTAGAGTTCTACCCACTATCGCGTTAGTACACTCTTTATAGAAAGCTGGAGAATGATCGAGAAAACTTTTCCCTATAGAAAGCTTGTTTTTTATGTGTTCAAACTTTCTGACTTCTTTGTGATCTGGGTTTTTTTCTTTAAGCCAATGCAAACAATCATCAATTAGTTCATTTCTAACGATAAATTGATGAACTGAATGAGCAGGACCATTTCCGAATCTATCGATAAATCCAGCGTGATCTGTCTGGTATTTTTCTAGCAAAAAATTGTAAGAAGGAAACTTAGAAGATATAGATTCTAAGTTATAGACGTCTTGCTGATTAGATTCGTTCGGAATCTGATCTAAATACTCGAGTAAGTTCTTTCTCTCTCTGTCATAGAAGTTCATTACCGGGGCTGTTTCTGAATCCCAGAAAAAATAAAAAGTCCTCAAACGCTTTTGTGGAATTCCATGTTTGAAGGTTGAAGTCTTGTATATAGAAAAAGAATAACCGTTTTTAGCTGCTATTTCTGAGAGTTGTTCTCTAACATATTGCCCAGACTTCGTGTACAAGGCTGGAGCGTTTTCTCCCCAATAAACTCTTGGTCTTATGTTTTCTAAAACAATCTTAGAAGTTTTCATCATCCAAGCGTTTTTGCTGTTCCTAGTTTCCTGATCTTGGCTTGTGTTTAACTGGCTTAGCCCAGCGCAAGGACATACAGAATTTACGAAATCTAGATTTTCTTCAGGAAGAATACTTTCATCTAAATCTATCCTCTCAACATCAGGCCAATAGTTGGTAAGGTGATTTTCGTTCTGTTCAAAAGCCTTAAAGCTTAAGTGGAATTTTGGTTTATTTTTAGTCGCCTGGCTGCAACCTATCGCAGATCCTCCTATCAAAGGAATCATCGTTGCCCAAGAAATGTCACTCATTTTTTTCTCCTAGTCTTTTTAACTTTGTAACAAGAAAATTCGCGGCGGGCTTTCTTCTCGAAAAAACATAAAGACTGATTAGTAACCTGCTTTATTCCAACAGCCGGAATTTTACCTTGCTCTCTAATTTCCAGATAATCTCCAAAAGCTTTATCGCTCTGAAATAAATGAGACATTAAATCTTTATCGTTAGAAAACTTATTACAATCTTTACCAGTAGCCATGATGTAGTTAAACATTTCTGGCAAAACGTTGTCTGCGTTAAATTCTCTATCTATAAAATTAAAACTAGAATCCCTGTAGAGTTTTTGTTCTGAAGGGCTGTTAGCTATTTCTATGAGTTTATCAGCAGTTTCCCCTAAATCTTCCCTTGAAGACCAAACAGCGAGGTAGTCATTATCAATATATCTGTTTCCATTAGAGTCAAAATTATGTTCTCCATAATGCTTGTCAAAGACGGGAATAGTTCCGCAACCAATTATTTCAATCTGCGTATACTCCATTCTGTCTCCGTAGTTATGGGGTTCTTTTGGAAGTCTGTAAAAAGAACAAGCAAACAAAGATTTAGATATCAACTCCATACCTTCTGCATAGTTGTAAGGTCCAAAAGTCGGAACTCCATCTACGTTCCAGTCGTATCCATTAAAATTTAAGTCATACACAGAATTAGGGTGATCTATAATGTCGTACTTAGCACCAATAGATCTTTCAATCCCGTGAAGAGCAAGCTTAAAAGCTGGGTCTTTCTCTTTCATAGTCGGGTACAGATCTAGAACTCGACGAGGATCTTTCATTGAAGTCCATCGACCAACATACATTAACTTCCGTTCTTTATCGCTTAAACTATATACATCTCTGTAATTTTTCTTAAGCTCAGTTAGATCAATCCACATCTTAAAACGCTTAGTTCTCTCTCCCAAAACCTTGGATGGAAAATAAGAAGAAAACTCACTAGAGAAGAATGTCTTTTCCGAGAAGTTGTATACAATATCACAATAATTTAAAATTGGCAAAATCATTGGAATAGCATCAATATTAGCCTTCTTAATTTCATGCATCATTCCAACTAAAACAGGTTTGTCTATTTTTTTAACCAAATTTTCATAAAAAGCAATAATAGCAGCCGGATCGTGCTTTGAAGAAGGGTAAGAATTAAGGATTACAATGTCATAGTTGCTATTGAGTTTCTCAACTAGAGAAGGGATCTCTGTGTGCTTGAACTCAATTGGATCTATCGGCATAGAGTGTCCTTTTGCTCGAGCGAAACTTCTTCCTTTCATAGAATAAACATGAAACTGAACGTTGTTCCTTTGAGCCCATGTAGCTATCTCTACTGCCCCTCTCTGAACTCCGCAGCCATCTAGTCCCTTACCAAAAATCATCGCAATCTTCATTTATTTTTTCCTCCTGCTTCCAGCACTCTTTCCCTTAGTTGCGTAGTAGAAAAAGAATGTCTTCTCTTATTGTAATGAATAGGACATAGTCCTACGCCTGTGTGGTCAGTACCCTTGTACTCTTCGCCAACAATGCGGATATCTGGATTTATAGTTAAAATCAAATCAACCAAGTCTTGCTCAGATCCGAATGGAATAATTTCATCAACATATTTGCAAGCTGCTAACTGAAGATATCTTTCCATGACGCTCTGGACTGGTTTATTCTTAGTATCTGGGCGATCTATAGTTGGATCAGTTAAGAGTCCAACCACCAGATAATCGCAAAGAGATTTGCTCTCCTGTAACATTACCACATGTCCAGCGTGGAAAAGATCGAAAGTAGAACAAGTAAAACCCACTACTGGATCTTTACCGATTTCGTTGGCCAACTTCTTCTTATCTAAAAACAACTCTTACTTCCCTAAAAATGTCTTGTATTCTTTTTCTCACGATAGGCTTTTGATCTTCATTCTTATACTTTAACATTCTGATATAGTGGATCATTTCACAAAGCAAAAAATATCTTGAAAAATTGCCTCTAAACTTAGTTTCTAGATACGCGAAAAGCCTTTCCTTATCAACCTTACTTTCAAATCCCGAAAAGTTTTCTTCGTAAGAATAGTGAAGAGACTGATAAATTTTTCCAATGTCCATGACCCAAGAGCTGTAAATATTATCCGGACAGTTAGGGTCAATTAGATATACCTTGTCGTCTCTAACAATGCAGTTTTCAAAAGTAAGATCACCGTGAGAAAAGCTAGCTTGACTTTCCATAAAATCTCTAACTTGTTTGCTTTCTAGGAGGCTTATAATCTCTCTTTCATTTTTTACGGCATTAAGAGACATGTGATCTTTAACTCTGTCGACCATTGTTTGCCAGTTACTATTCGGAACTCTGATGTCACTAAAGCGAGCTAACAAATCGACTAGATAATCTATATGTTCCTCATTACAAACTTCGTTCAAACTTTTGCCGTTTAAATACTCCATGTCTAAGGTGTCACCGTAGTAAGTATTGATTTCTGGTACGTGGCAAAGGCTCGCTGCTGAGCTATACCATCTAAATTGCTCGCGAGCATTTTTAGCTTTCTTTATAATTCTGTTTCCTACTTTTTCTACAGAACCCCCAGAACCTCCCTTAAGGACTTCATAATCCAAACTCATAAATTCTTCTGGGCGCATTGCTTTGTCGTCTATATAATAGACTCCAATAGGTTTTCCAAAAATGAGTTCGTGATACTTAACGCCATGTTTATCCATCCAAGATTCTAATACAGGGCGCCTAAGTTGATTAATCAACTCTAAGTCTCCGTTACAAGACACTTGACCGCGCGCGGTGAAATATATGATCTTCCACCCAGATTCGTACATTTTATTAAGCTTGCTAATGATCTTAGTATGGGGAATAGCGTTTTCGTAATCACGGTTGATGTGAGTTGATATCGTATCATCAACATCTACGACTAAAGTCCTAGTTTCTACCATTACTTAGTACCCGTACTTCCAAAACCGCCAGAACCTCTTTCAGTGGTTTCCTCAAAGAGGGTACCCTCTTCAACAACGTCTATAGTCTCGTAAGCGACTGGAACTAAAACGAACTGAATTATCTTTTCTCCAGGTTCTAAGTGAACAGTTTCATTGCCTACATTTGTTAAGTTGATGTGAATCTCTCCCTGATAATCTTCATCTACTACGCAAGCCCCAACATGCAAACTCTTCTTTACAGCCACTCCACTTTTGTTAAAAGCCACCAGCGCATGATTTTCCGGTACATTCGCTTTAATGCCGCTAGGAATTAAACAAGACTTTCCCGGACCAAGAGTCTCGTGAATTCCGCTAGGAATAAAAAAATCAATCCCAGCACTCAAGGGAGTTCCCCTAGTTGGAGTTTTTACTTCTCTTACTTTACTAATTTTCATCTTTAACCTCTTCTATAAAATTTTGCCAAGCACCTAAATAAGCAACTGCGTCAAGCAGGTTGTCCTCTTTAAAGTTATAAGACTGGCGACTTAACTTAAGAGCAACCAAAGCGATATACATATCATGAGCATTAACGTCTTTTCCCGACATTCCTGAGGCTATTTTTGCTGCTCTCTTCATTCCTTCGCTGAAGGGGCCGTATTCACGCTCTTTTTCTTCAGACCTTTTATTGACAATCTCATTAGCTCTTTCTAAAATGCTATCGTTTTTCAACATCTAAAATCTCCTCAGTACAGTTATCAACGTAACCGTAAATTTCTTCCTTTTCTAATTCATAAGAAGGAAAAGAAAATTTTCTATCAATTAAATTCCAATCTACATCCTTACTCAAAATACAAGTTTCTTCAGAAATGTCAATAGGAAAATCAGAATTACTGATTTTTTCTATCATTGGAAAATGCTTTTCATATACATGCAAACTTCCGGCATGGTGAAAGTAACTACCAAGCTCAAGATCTAACCCTATGCTATTTAGTTCATTAAGCATGAGTTGCTGAAATAGAGAAAAAGTAAAAACATCATTACACAGACCGTAAACTAGATCATTAGACCTCATGTTTACTCCTAGGTGAAGTTTATTGTCTCTTACGAAAAACTGTATGTAGTGAGTACATGGATAATCACTTGAGTTCTTGAACTTGTGGTGAGGCTGGTTGATTACAAAAGTTGCTCTTCTTGTATCTCTGTCTTTAATAATCTCGTTCTTAACCCAGTTCCATTGTGGCTTTAGGTAAACTCCATAGTTAGATTCTACTTCACAAAACTCATCTGAAATCATTCTCCAAATTTGAGCTAATTTTCCGATATTGAGAGCAAGAGGGTTGGCAGACAAATACCAGAGCCATTCAGCCAAAGCATACTTTTTGTTAAATTTCCTGCTGGGTATTGTAATGTTTACTCGAGTTGGATCAGAAAGTTCAAAGCTTTCAAAAATAATCTCTTTCTGCTTTGAGTTTCGAGCTTGGACCTCAGGAGCATCCAAAAGTAAGCAACTGTAATGTTGCAATAATTTATTCATTGATTCAAATTTACGCATATTATATTATACCTCAAAAACTTTGATTTTTCTAAATTGAGTTGAAAAACCGAAATCAGACTTATCTAGCTCGGCAACGCAAAGAGAGTATGGGTTAAGAACTGAATCCTCTCTTGTTCCCCAACAGAATATTCTATTCTTTTCTCCGTTAGAGCCAATTGCCTCAAGCAAAAAGTAGGGTTTTCCATTTTTAGTTTTCTTTTTCATAACCTTTACAACAACTAGCCAGTAAAGATTTTTAGCACTCCACTCCTCCATCGGAAGAATAGAAAGTTCTTCAAACCTATCTGATAACTTGCTTGGAATTACATTAGCAACGTTTATAGTTCCGAGCAAAGATTCTTCAAACTCCATGTTATCTTTAATGTTCCAATCATCATTAGGATAACTGAGTGTTAGTTCACTTAGGTTATCTCGACCTTGAAAAGGGTTTTTCTTAGTACTCTTTCTAAGCATGCTCCAATTTTCACTTACACAATCATAAAATTGCTTGTAAGATTCGAAATAGCTTTGCCAGTCTAGAGAATCAAGAGCTCTAATTTTCAAAAGAGATTCAAGAGTTTTCTTATTTAACTTCGAATGTTTCCACTTTCCGTCTTCGTTCCAAAAAAGATCATCGATACTTTGATAAGGGCGATTGGCCAAGATTTCCTCTATAGCCGCCTCGCCGATACCTTTGCAAGAGAAGAAAGACGGCATCAAAACCTTTTCGCTTACTGGAGTCCAGTTCTTACCAGCCTTGTTGATGTCAATCTTAGTAGTCGTATATCCCATCTTTTTAACTTCACTTAAAGCTTTCGAAAGTTTATTAGGATTAGATGAAACAGCTTCAAGATATGCAGTTACCCACTCAGTCTCGTAGTAAGTCATAAGCCAAGCGCAGTAATAAGAATTGATAGCGTAAGAAACCGCATGTGACTTATTGAAACCATAACCAGCAAAATAAAGAATCTTTTCGTAAAGATCTTCAGCAATATGCTTTTGTACTCCGTTAGCAATAGAGCCAGAAATAAACTTTTCTTGCAAAGCCTTTGCTTTTTCAATATTTTCGTTTCCAGAACCAACTGGCTTCATCATCTTTCGCATCGCGTTGCATTCATCTTTAGGAATACCAGCAACTACGTGACACAAGTTCATTACTTGCTCTTGAAAGATAATGCAACCGTAAGTCTCTTTCAAACATTCTTCAATCAAAGGGTGGCCATACACAACGCTTTCAGGATTCTTTTTAGCGCCAATATAAAGCTTGTCAACTTTTGCGCTTAGAGGGCCAGGACGATATATAGAAGTCAAAGTTGCAATATCAACTATTGATTCTGGTTTTGCACGCTTAAACAAGGCCTGAGCACCTCTCTGTGTACATTGAAATATAGCGGCCCATTTACCAGCATGATAAACGTTTTTATAAACTTTTTGATCATCGAAGTCAATAGTGTTAGTAGACATGTTAGAATCAAACCAATCTTTAACTTGACTAAATTCTGGATTTTCAACTCCTTGGCCCTGAAGAATTAACCTAATAGTTTGTTCAATAATTCTTAAAGTTTCTAGACCTAGCAAATCAAACTTGATCCAACCAAAACTCTCTAGATGCTTGTAGTTCATACCTTCAACCCAGGGAGTTTGAGCTTCTCCACGAGCTAAAATTAGTGGCATACGTTCAGCAATTTTTTCAGAAACTATTACACCGCCTGCATGACGACCGAGAGCCTTGTTTTGTTTAAATAGAACCTTTAGAGGATCAAGTATTTCTGGGTATTTTTCTAAATAGTTACGTAAGGATTCCGAATATTTTAGAGCTTCGTCAATATGAATGTCAAAAGAATCTTCAGACTCAGCATCGTTCTTGCGGCCGCGTTTTACATCGACTTCTAGAGGAGCTAGCGCCTTGTTAGCTTCTTCGAAAGGAACTCTGTAAAATCTCGAAACGTCCTTAACTAAAGACTTCAGTTTAAAAGTATTGTAATTAGAAATAGGAATAACATTCAAGTCGCCAAAATTTTCTCGAAGCAAAGATATTAACTCATCTCTATCTCCAACATCAGAATCAATATCTGGCATCTCATTGCGCTCCGGAGAAAGAAACCTTTCGAAAAGCAAACCATTAGAAACTGGATCAACGTCAGTAATACCTAAAACGTAGTTGACTAAACTACCAGCACCTGAGCCGCGGCCTGGTCCGATAAGCATCTTCTCTCTCGCAATATCAAGAATAGCTTTCATGGTGATAAAGTATTCCGAGAAATTTTTACTCTTTATAACTTTAAATTCTGTGCGAAGCCTATCAATATAAACAGGATCTTCGTGAAGACCACGTTCAACTAAGCCTTTCTTGCAAAAATCTAAAAGAGCCTGGTTAGCTGTCTTGCCTTTAGGAATTACGTAAGAAGGAAGCTTCATAGAGCGATCCGGGTGGATTTCCCCAATCTCTTCATGAACTACAGAGTGAGTTCTTTCAATAGCATCAAAAACTTTTTGATCATCGTAAAAAGACATGCCTTTAGTTGTCTCTTTATAAGAATTCCATACTTGCTCTGCGTTCTTTGGGTAAAGCTCACAAGATAAATCTTCCCTAGATTTAGGCAAAGAATCAGGATCGAAATCTTTGAAATTTAGCCAACCTAATTTTTTGTATATCTCTCTTTCTCTCCAATGTTCGGGATGAGCGTAATGAGAATCGCAAGTTACAACTAGCTGATCGGTCAAGTTATGCTCATTAGCAAACTCAATAATAGCCCTGTTGACTAGATGCTGAGCTGGCAACTTGTTAAATTGCAACTCTAGCATGAGGTTTTTGATCCCTACAGCGTCAGAGAGAGCATCATAAGAATTAGATATACCATTTTGAACCTTTCTCATAAGAGAAGGATCGTCTAAAAGATTCTGATTTAAATCATTAAATTCAACTTCTTGTAAATGCTTAAAAACTTCATAACTAAGAGGACCTCCTAAGCAAGCAGTCGAAATCATAATATGATCACCCTCAGCTGCTTCCTTCAGCATTTTGTAATCAACACGAGGAAAACGGTAAAAACCTTCAAGGTAGCCGCGAGAAACTAGATTAAAAAGTCGCTGTAGACCAGTCGAAGTTTTCGGAAGAACAACTAAATGATGACGCCTCTTTACTGGGTCATAAAATTTTGCAGACTTTGACTCTTCTTCATTTTCGATAGTCAAACTGCCTTCGTCTGTTGAAATGTCAACTGTTTCGTCATCGCCATCAACTTTGGCGAAAAGAGGAGTTCTAATCTTTTCTCGTTGTTCTTTAAGCTTGAAGATAGCTTCTTTGTCACCTTTCTTTGCAGCTTTAGCTAGTTCATAATCTAAGTTCCAGATATCCAAATCCGGATGAACGTACATTTCGCAGCCTGGGACAAATTTGAAGTTTCCTCCTCGTTTGCGAATCTTTTCAGCATGTAGAAACGCATGAGCAAAACTGTTCATATGCCCGTGATTTGTCAAACACCAGCTATCCATTCCATTCTGCAACACGAAATCGATATGTTCTTGCGGGTATCCTAAACCATCAAAAGTTGAGAATCCATCATGAGCATGGAGAGAGGTAAAATTCTTTGGAATTTTATTCATTTATTTTCCTGTTGTGGTTGAACTTAATATAAGGTACAGTTCTATTATAAAAGCAAAGGTAGGATTATTCAGCTTTTATTTTAAGTAAAATATCGTCTAGAATGTCTTGGTTTTGTACGCTTATTCCATAATGAGGAAGTACAGAAGCTAAAACTTTTTTCCTCAAAGATAAGTCTTCGTAAGCTTCGCACCATATCCACGGGAGGGATTCTGTGATCTTTTTTAAATCATCCCGGATGCTATCTTGCCGCTTAACATTGTATTTGAGTTCTGTTTCCGGATCTATATCGTTTTCTATTCCTAAAGTATTACAAATCTCTATGAGCAAATCGTAATTTTCTTCAGAGATAGCCGAATTAGCTTTGGAGTAAAGTTCTTCCATCTCTTCAGCATTTTCGTGATCTTGCAATTTATCCGGATGAGTTTTTAAAGCAATTTTCCTAAAAGCTTTTTTTACCCATTTTGGAGCATTAGATTTTATATTTGGCTCTTCCCTCTCTTCTTGAGTCTCTTGACGAAAGTTACTATTTTGAAAATTATTAGAAGTGTTAACTTCCGAAATAGATACATCGTCTTCTTTTTTCTCTCCAGACAGTTCAGAGATTATAAAGTTGATATCTCTATTCCATTCTAGAGAATACTCTTTTAGAGCTTCCTCGCATTCAAAAAGATATGACGTCAACATAGAGAGTTCAGCTTTAGCTTTTCTAAGCTCTCTTAAGTTTTTTCTTTGGCTAATTTTTTCTTTATTTTTCACAAAGATAATTATCGGAAGGTTTGTTAGTTTTCTGAAGTTTTGATTTGATTAATCTCTTCTAGCATTTTGCCAATGTTGGTGTCGAATTCTTTCTCGTAGTTTTCATGAATCGCTAGGATTCCATCTTCAGATTCCTTAAGTTTCATCATCCTCAAGTTGTCGACTATATCGGTACCGGTGAGTATGGCTACTTGAAGAACTTTTGCAACGCTAGCTATTACTTCATCATTAAATCTTAATTCTTTACTCATAATTTACCTCTGAATTTCTGGTACCCAATGTGTTGTTCTACCATCGGGAGTTTTTTCTTTTATGACTTCATTTCCATCAGGATCGATTTTCTGATTATATACTAAAAATCGAGAACTGAAACTTCCTGATTCTCCGTAAAAATCTTTATAAGATTTTATGGTTGCTCCTCCAGTCTTGAAAGACTCTCTCATAACTGACTTTATTGTTTTATTAAGAATTTGTAAATTTGAATCAGATATGTCTGAAACTTTTTTAAATGGGCTTATCCTAGCCAAGTAAAGAGATTCAGCCTTTATATAATTTCCAACCCCGGCAATAACTGATTGATCCATCAAGACTTTCGTAATGTTTTGATCATCTTTTTTTCTTATAGACTTTAAAAAATTTTCGCTAGTGACATCTTCAGCTAGCATATCGGGTCCAAAAGAGGATAATTTACTAGCTAGTTGTTTAGGATCTTGAGACAGTTTTATTGTTCCAAAATTTCTCATGTCATTGAAATAGACTGATTTGCCGTTTTCGAAAGAAAATTTTAACCTAGTATGCTTTGTTTCAATATTTTGCCAAGCTCCAGACATTCCCAAAGTTGACCACATACTACTCTTATCTTCAAAAATAGTGTATATGAACTTACCGTGAACTCCAACTCCCTTAATTTCTAAAGGAAGCTTTTCGTTAAATTCTTTCAATCCCGGGAGTTCCTTTTTTGTGTACCTACCCGAAACTACTTCTACCTTTGTCAGTTTTTCTCCCCCGGTATAATCTCCGAGAAATAAGGCATACCTTCTGCATTCTGGACCTTCAGGCATATTCTTGAATCCTATCAAAATTTTCGTTTAAATAATCATGGTAAAAAACTAAAGCGTGATCATTAGGGACAACTTCTTTCCATTTTCCTTTTATAAAGATTTCATGAGCATCATTCGCATATTTTCCGCAGCCATATAAATCCTTAGCGTTTTCCCAATCTAAGTTAATATAATCAGAGGAAAACTTTTTGAGAGTTTTTACTCTTCTGTTAGCTAACCCAAGAGGCTTTAAGATTGAAAAGAGATCTTCTTCTTTAGAATCTAAAATAGATTTTGGATCAGGATATTTCGAAAAGAAATCGTGTATCATCGGTTCGACTTGCTTTCTAGAAGTTTGATTAAGCATCAAACAAACAACTAGTATCTTCCACTCATTTGGCCAGAATCTTTCTTGCAACAAATCGTACGGAGATTTAGGAGGTATCCATTTATTCATAAATGAATTATAACTTAGGAGAGTAATTTTTCAGGTATTATTTGATGAATTTCATTGCAAACATGACAGCAGCCATAGCGAATTGAACTACTGCAAATATCGTGACTGCTTTAGTTTTAAAAGTTTTAAGAACTTCAACTTCTTCCGTCAAAGTCTTTAATTGGGTTGGGGAGGCAACTTCATCAATTTTTTCTTTCCATTGCCTTAGTTCTGTGACTCTATCTTCTCTATCACGAAGAAGAGCAATGTCTTGTTTTAGGTCTTGCATCTCGTCTTTCAGAGAATCAATGCCAGTTGCTAACGTCTCAAGTTCCTTTAATACCAGTTTTGAATATTCCGCCCATCCATTTTCAGACATTGTCTTCAGCTCCACCACTTATTGTTTCTTTTATTGAAGCCTGAATTTCTCTCAACTCTCGAATGATATCGTCATTCTCTTTACAACTAGGCTTATATTTGTCTAAACATTCATCAAACTGTAACCAGAGAGAAACTAAAGCAGAGCTGACCTTCTTGCCTCTAGCACGAGAAGCCAACTTCTGCCTTAATTCTTCTAAATGGTCGTATTTTCCCATAAACTTAATTATGGAGAAAGATTACATACTACACTCATGACTTCGTGAAAAGCTTGAGAATTAGAAAATAAATCTCTTAATTCAATGCTGTTGTCTACGATGGAAGAATTTTCTATTTTAGAAATTTTCTTTTTTTCAGCTGCTTTTATTTTTCTGTTTAATTGGAGAGATAGTTCTAAAAGTTTTGAACTTTTCCTAGATATAGTAGAAAAAGTAACATCTTGGTTAGTAAAAAAATTAAGGCAAAAGTATCTAACAAATTCAATATCGGAAATCAAATCTGCTACTGAACTACTGCTAATCTCTAAAGAAACTTCTTTATCAGAGATTTGTCTTATTTTGTTGACAAAAATTCCGGAATTTATTAAACTTTCCGCAAAGGATTTTAAGGATTGATTCACGTTAGGGTTGATGCTAGCATACCCCATGTTAGAGTATGATTCTTTTCTTATCTCACTAGAAATTATTTCTAGCGGAATCTTAGCAGTAGCTGAAGAAATTATAATAGAAAGGTTTTCAGCTAAATCTTTTATCTCTTTAGATTCTTTAGAACAGTAGCATATGAAGCCGTGCTCAGCGTTTCTATACATTTTTAATATAGCAGATTCTTCTTTTTCAAAAACAGCCCCACCGATTATGTAAGTCAATTCTCCATTTACCTCAGTTTGTCTCAAAAACTCAGAGTAAGAACGAAAAAAAGATTCATCCTGGGGCATATTTTCAAAATAGGTAACCCACATTATTCAAGCTCAATATCAACGCTGACGTCTACAGTTACCTTTGGTACTCTTAACTGGTTAGCCAGTTTGTGCTTTTTGGCTTCTTGTGCATCTAGAAACCAGTCAGCATGCTTCTTTTTGTCTACTATCTTCATAAAATAGTCATCTTTTTGTCCGCAGTTTCTAGCCATCATCGTATAAATCTTTGTGTTTAATCGATCAGCTTCTTTCGCACCTGCTTTTAGCTCTTCTACCTTGCCGAAGTCCATCGAAGAAACATCGTGGATCATGACTGTGGCATCCGGATCCATAAACCTCAACCCTTCTTCACCGAAAGAGAAAAGAATAGCACCGCAGCTCATAGCTTTTCCTTCTACGATCGTAGCAACCGGCAATTCAGCATGTTTGATTGCTGAAATCATAGACATCAAACTATAAACTTGCCCTCCATAAGAATCAATAACGACAGGAATAACTTTCTGCCCCGTATTATGTGCTCGAGCAACTTCTTGATCAAATTTTCTAGCCGAATCTTCGTCAAACTTATTTACTCTTACGATAACTGGATTGTATCTCATCTCTACCTCTTTTATGAGAGGCGATATTTTAGTAGTCCACTTCATTATTTTCTCCTTATGAACATTTCGAGTAACCGCACGACGTACATGTTACACAACCTTCTTGATAAATTAAGGAATCCTCTGCAGAGCATTCCGGGCATGTTTTGCTTCCACCAGGAACAGTGCCGTCATCGATATATTTTTTCAAAACTCTAGCAACTACCCTAGCGAAAGAGAATAGGTGAGCATCTCTATCCTTTTGAAGCTGCTCAACGATATATTGTATTGGAGCTCCGTGCCTCAAAGCTAAAGAAATCACTCGAGTAAAACCAGCATAGTCTGGATTATCGAATACCTTGACGATGTCTTTAACAACAACTTCGCTTCCATTTTCACCAAAATGTAAATCATACTTTGATGGCATTGTTTTTCTAGATCTTTTAGTAATTTTTCCAGAATCGTAAGAAGAGGGGATTTCTATAAACTCCGATTTTCCTCCTAAAACTTCGTAAGGCTTTCCGTCCATCATCCCTACCAGGATAGTCCAAGCCTCTCCCTTAACCTGAGCCCTGTGTATTTCACACTGCAAATTTTCAGGACGTTTTGGAGCGTTTACTGTATCAAAAGAAGAATCAGAATTTTTGCTATCTGTACTCACCAGTACTCCGGAGCGTGAACCGTCTCTATATACAGTCACACCTTTCAAACCTTGCTTCCAACCTCTCCAGTAAACTTTCTTTACGTCATCTACTGAAACATCGTTTGGAAGGTTGATTGTTTTACTTATCGCATGGCAAACCCAACGCTGAGCCGCGGCCTGGACATCTACTGCTGATTCCCAATCGATTTCATTAGCGGTAGCTAAATGATAAGGGCTATCTGATATTTCCTCTTTTCCGCTAGTATCCATCCACCCTTTAAAGCCATGATGATAGACGGTGAATTCCTGCCACTTATCTCCCAAATCATCAACAAAATCGACTGTAGCACTTGGGTCGCTTGGGTTAACCTTTTTTCTTCTTTTATATTTCAACATAAAAGCCGGCTCAATACCTGAAGTTGTCTGAGTTAACATGGAAACACTTCCACATGGAGCAGTAGTTGTCAAAGCTATGTTTCTTCTGCCATGTTTAGAGTGCAATTCTCTAACCTCTGGACTTGCTTCAAATATCCTCTGAATGAAAGGATGCTCTTTTTCTTTTTCAAAATCGTAAACAGGAAAAGAACCTCTCTCTTTTGCTAAGATGCATGAAGACTTATAAGAAGACAAACAAAGAGTTTTATAAATTTTTTCGGTCTCTGTAACGCTGTTATTACTTCCGTAAGTCAAACCAAGCATAGCTAGAGTATCGCCTAACCCTGTTACTCCCAACCCAGTTCTTCTACCGTTTTGGGCTGCTTCCTTGATTTTCCTCCACAGCTCTAACTCGTTAGCTTTTACTGAGTCAGGCTCTGGATCAGATTTCACTTTCGAAACAATCTTATCAACACATTCCATCTCGAGATCGATAAGATCATCCATCAACCTTTGAGCTTTCTGAGTGTAAGAGTTGAACAGATCATAATCAAAACTACTGTTCTCCGTAAATGGTTCTTTAACAAAGGAAGTCAAATTAAGAAGCAAGAGTCGGCAACTATCATAAGCAGAAAGAGTTATTTCGCTACAAGGGTTTGTGCTGACGGTATGGAAACCATCTTCACTATAAGCTTGAGCTGGCGTATAATTTAAAACATTGTCCCAAAACAAAAGTCCAGGCTCAGCAGACGCATGAGCTGATTCGATTATTTGCTCCCAAAGAACAGAGGCGTCTACTTTTTTAGAAACTAATTTATCACCCTCTCCATCTACAGGATATCTTAGTTCAAAATCTTCGTTATTCTCAACAGCACTCATAAACTCATCGGAAAGTCTAATAGAGATATTTGCGCCAGTCACTTTAGTGAGGTCTCTTTTGATGTTGACAAACGTTTCAATGTCTGGATGATGAACACTGATAGTTAGCATCAAAGCTCCTCGTCGGCCACCTTGAGCCACCTCACGGCAACTATTAGAAAACCTCTCCATGAAAACCCCGATGCCATCAGTAGTTTTAGCAGCATTAGAAGTGCTTAGACCTTGAGGGCGAATCGAAGAAATGTCAAACCCAACTCCGCCGCGGCGTTTCATGATTTGAACTTGCTCTTGATCAGTTTTCAAAATCCCCCCATAAGAATCGTGAGGAGACTCTACTACAAAGCAATTAGATAAAGATTGAATCTGCCCGGTATTACCGATGCCAGACATAGGAGAACCTTGGGGGACTACAAATTTAAAATCCTTGAGTAAGGAATATATTTCCTCTTCGCCCATGGGATTATCATACTTAGATTCAATTCTAGCAAACTCTGCAGCGATTCTTTTGTGCATGTCGTCTGGAGTTTGCTCTAAATAACTTCCGTTTTTCGAAACCAAAGCATACTTGGTCGCAAAGACGCTAGCTGCTAATTCGTCTCCACCAAAATACTTGGTGCTTGCTTTCATAACTTGATCAAAAGTATACATTTTTACCTCTTTAGTTCATCCCACTTTTTCTTTAAGTTTTCCTTCATAGCTTTTTCGTCGCTTTGTACTGCCTCTGATAACGTCTGAATGTCTTCATTTAAAATTTCAAATTTAGACATGCTAGTGTCAATGTGAATCGGAAAAAGAATCCCATCTTTACCAGCCCTGTTTTTAGCAACAAAAAGTCTAGCGTGTCCAGTAGATTTTTCTATAGGTTTTCTAGATAAGGAAACTACAAAATCTGCTACCATCGCTTTTCCGTAAGCTTCGGACATGTTTTCAAGACCGACGATATCAGAATTCGCAGAATCGCGGTTGGCTTGAGAAGCTGTCCAGATTGGTATACTCATTTCCATTGCTAAATTTCTTAACTCTTCGTATATTAGTTTTAGTTCATGCCGCAAAGAATCATATTGTCGCGTCGACCTCATGATATCCGCGTAGTCAATCACGATCACGCTTGGTTTAAAACCTCGCAAAGTCAGTTTATCAATGTGATTCCTAATTGTAATAACCGAAGCCGAATTTGTAGGATACTCCTTGATTATCAAGCGACCTAAATCTTCGTTGCTTTCATAAAAATTAATCACTTTTTCTTTCTGGTTAATGACGTCAGAAGAATTAATTCCACAAAGATTAGAATCATACCTTAAACCAACGGCTTGTTCGGTAAGTTCGAAAGTGTAATGAAGAACATTTTTTCCAGCCCTCATAGCATTAGCGCCCATGGCTACAAGCCAATGAGATTTACCGACACCGGTGTTGGCCGTGACAATTCCAATTTCTCCGCGACCGAGTCCTCCGTTAAGGATGTCAGCTGCATCAAGTTTACTTAGCCCTGTTGGGCAAACTTGACGATTAATTTTTACAAATCTTGCTTCTATATCTTCAAAAAAGTCATGACCGGCGGAATTTGGTAGCCCGATTGAAACAGCATTCTTCATGAGAGATAAAACATTTTCAAACTTATCTTCCGAAATAAGCTCTACAGATTTTTCCAAAGCTTCCTTGAATGCCTGTCTTTTGCAAAAATCTAGTATCTTCTCTTTGACATAAGCAACATCTCCAGGATGCGGATTCTTCTTCATACGATGCAAAAAATCAATAACTTGTGTCTTCAAAAGATCGTCGTTTTCTTCTTGAAAAGACTCTTTAATTATAGAGACAAGCAACTGGTTAGTTGGGAAACACCTGTACCTAAAGTAGTAGTTAAAATACTTCTCACAAAGAAATTTTAGATAGACTAATTCAAAAAAGTCATACCTCATGACTTCCACCATTTGAGCTGCCCACCCGTGGTCAGTCAAGAGACCTTGCAAGATCTTTTCCTGAAATTGTTTGTTATATTTTGAAAACTGACCTGAAGGTACGTTATCTAGAATGCTTGCTTCGTATTCGTTATTTTCCATCACTAGCCTAAATTCCTAACTGCTAAAAAAAATCTTTCTACATCAAAATTCTTAACGCCTATTGCGTTTTGTTCACGAATAAAACCAAGTTTATCCCTTTTTTTATCTTTGCAATTTTCAATATAATTTTCCACTTTATGAATTTGAGAAGCTGACAAGTTTCTAATACCTAAATTCATAAGTCTCCAATTTTTTTTCGGTACCTCTGGATTGCTAGCAATTTCGGAATAAATCTTTAATTTACTGTTAAGATTTTTTTGCTCAGCTAGTCTAATTAGATCGTCTATTAGCAAGCTACTCTCATTAATTTCCGGGAATCTCTTCACCATACTTTTGAAACCAGCTCCTTTTATACCTTGCAAGTTGTCAGATGGATCTCCAACAAAAGATCTTACTAAACAAAAATTTTCTGGATAAACTGAAAATTTCTGCTTCACAGCTTCTTTGTCTACTATCTTCTTCTGGCCAGGCGACCATTGAAGAGTTTTTTCATCTATAAGCTGATATAAATCTTTATCTGAAGATACTACAATTTTGTTTTTATCCCTAAATGAATTCTTGCACATATATCCTATGACATCATCTGCTTCACAGTCAGATATATACAATTGGTTTATTCCAGACTTGTTTAAAAGCTTTATCAAGTTAGCAATCTGCCAATTTCTGTTTTCATAAGTATCTGGTATTTCATCTTCTGAGTAAAACCTGTTTAGTTTTTGCGGTCGTTTCGTGTGTTTATAAGAAGATTGCAGAGCCCTTCTCCTGGGAGATCCTCCACCTTCCCATACAACATATATTGAAGATGGAGAAAATCTCTCAGAAAGAAGCTGAATTGCTTTTAAAAACCCAACCATCCCTCCAATGTGTTCACCATTATTAGAAATGGTTGGGTTTGCTATAAAATGCCTGGTAAACAGGTTTAGAGAGTCTATTATAAGAAGAGGTCTGAAGAATGATTTCACGTATCCAATTCCATAAAAGCTTCGTTATCCAATGAAATAGCTCTTACCTCTTCATACGACTCTGGATCAATATCTACCTCTTCGGGGTTAGACATTTTTCTGACCATAGTTGCTTCTAGCAAGTCGTCAACGTAACTGGTAAACTCGGGATTGCTCCACACTTCACCAAAATCAGACTTGTAGAATTTCTTTTCAGCTAGAACTTCTCCAGTTTTTTGATTGTGAACCATTAGAGTCTTCCACGCACCGGTACCAGCAAGCTCAATCTTATTATCCCCAACTGTAGCAGCGCCAGCTTTTCTAAGTTCGTCAAAAACTTGTTCATGCTCCATAATTCCTTTTCCAAAATGAATTTCGAAATTAACAGTCCTAAATGGCGGAGCAACTTTGTTTTTAATAGTCTTTGCAGACACATTGATTCCAATTACTTCTTTCTTCTTGTTTTCAATCTTTTGGCCAGCGCCAAGTTTGATCCTGACAGAAGAATGAAATGGAATCGCTTTGCCTCCAGGGGTGGTCGTTGGATCACCATACATCACACCAATGTTAGTCCTAATCTGATTTAAACAAATCATCAAGGTATTAGTTTGACCAATAACTCCCGTAATTTTCCTCATCCCCTTAGATATAGCTCGAGCTTGTAAACCTATTGAGTTTTGATCGTAGTCACCAACAAGTTCTGCCTTAGGCGAAGAAGCTGCCACTGAATCCCATATAATAGTAATAGGAACATCTTTATCCATCGCTTTGGCCTTTATAATAGTTGCTTCGGCAATAGACAAAACTTCTTCAGTACAATGAGTATCAACATAGACAAATCTCTTAGTTATGTCTACGCCAAGAAGGGCTAGATTTTCAACGCTTGTAGCATTTTCTGTATCAATATAGACAACAATACCACCCATCTGTTGAGTTGACCTAGCGATCTGAATTGCTATGTGAGACTTACCAATTGAGGGAGGACCAAAAATTTCTATGATCCTTCCCTCTGGAAGCCCACCTTCTCTCTTGTTAGAAATAATATAATCAAGCTGTTTAGAACCAGTGCTAATCCACCTCTTTACATGAGTTGGCGAAGAATCGGTGTGAAGGTTATAAGCAACCTTCGAGCCGTGCTCTTTGTTCAAAGACGAAATTAGATCACTTGTAAAATCATCAGTTTGATTTTTGGACTTTCTTTTTGCCATCTATAGTCTTCCTTAAAAATCGCCTTCTAAATCTGCAAATGCATCATCTAAACTACTGAATTTTTTCTGTGCAGTGTCAGTAGTAGTATCGTTATTCTCGGTAAGATTTGCGTTTCTCGTAGTTCCAGTGCTTTGGAATCCAGAATCAGAATCTTCTAGATCACCATTAAGCCAATCATTAATGATTTTCTCAAGTTCTTCGCTAGACTTAAGAGAGTACATATCATCCAAGTCAGGAATATTAGAAGTCCAGTTCTTAATCTGATCTGTACTTTCCGACAACCTGCTTTGCTTTCCTCGAGGACGAACTTCAGTTGTAGCCCACATTCTACCAGGAGCCTTTGTACAAATTACCTTGACGTCTCTTCCCTCGGCAACGTCTGTAATGTCACCGTAGTCTTCATCAAGCATAATATTAAGAAGAGACTGATAGACTGTCTTTCCAAAAGACCAAACTCTAACTCCCTTATCCTCTTCACCCCTAACTACAACCGGGGCGTAGTAACGAGGCTTTGGGTAAAGCTTCTTAGCTAGCTCGTAAGACTCCTTAGTTCCTTCATCGCGAAGCTTGTTGATCAAATCCTGAATCGGATCTGGCTTACTGAACTGGTACGGCGCTAAAAGTCCCGGATTGTTTCCAATGTTGTAGTAGAACCACCTCTCTGTAAAAGGGAGACCATCATCATTCTTAAATGATAAAATTCTAACTGTAACTTCCTCTCCTTCTTGAGGACGCCACATTACGTTTCTCTTATTACCTTGACCACTTAACTGGTTTAACTTGCGACGAATCGCTTCAAAATCAACTGCCATATTTCACCTCCGTTTTTTAAATTGGCAACTTATCAACTTGTAATTTGATTATAAGTTTAGGAGGATGAATTTTCAGTATGATTTAATTTTATTTTTTCTTTTTCTTTTTAGTTCGTTTGACAACTTTGGCAGGGTAAGTAGGGCCAGTTCCAAGTGGGGTAGAAACTCCTGGCATGCCGGCGGCAACTGAGGCTTCGTCGCGCTTTTTAGATTTTTTCTTTCTTTCTTTTTCTCTTGTTTCTTGGTTAGTTAAATCAGGTTCGCCTAAAACGTTATCCCTTCTCTCGAGAAAAAGCCTTATATATTGTCTTAATAATTTTCCGTTCATAAATCTAATTATTTAGAAAATCTGAATTTTGGATCAATTTCGAAAATTTGTGGCTCCACTCCTGGTAAATTTTCTAAAAGCCAGGCTTCTTCGACTTTCCCCTGTTCTCTATCTTTAATAGAAAGCCACCAAGATCCAACATCTGGATTCCAACGATACCTCCTGTCTTTCAAGAGCTGGTTCGAACCTCTCGGGGAATTAGCTGCGAATATCTGCAAATCTGGCTTGCCGGAATTTTCTAGCATCTCCTTAGACTTTGAGTTTAAACTTAAAACGTGCGAAAGAGCTTCTAGAGCAACCGCTGAGTCATTGAAGTCATAGAAAAAGCCAGTAAATACAGAAAGGGTTGGTAAGTTTCTCGCAGGGAAACCAGATAAGTTCCAGTCAACGTGCTCTACAGTGCAACCCCATATTGTTTTTAAATTTCCGGTATATTTTTCTATCCATGGTTTCACGAAAGAAGAATTATGAGAAACAACTAAATCGGCTCCGGAAAATAAACTGGTAATTAAATCCCAATCAATCTTAGAATTTTTCTTTTCCTTAATATCAAAATCTAGAAATTTTGACTCTTCTTCGTTTAGCTCTCTTTCAGGATCGTTAAAGAAAGAAACGGTTTTTCTAGACTTTGAAAAACCACCTTCGTTATCTAAATAGCAAAGCTTTAAATTTACCCTAAGTAAGTCTCCAGAAGATGGGTTCATGGAAGTAGTTACAATACTACAGAATATAACCTTAGTATCTTCTGATGAGGCCTTACTTAAAGGTATAGGTTCTATCTCTGAAATGTTTTTTATTTCAATCTTGTTTTTATTAGCATCAATTATCATATTACGAATCCCAGGTTCTCTTTTCACCTGAGTATATTATAATCGATCCTGAATTATTTTCAATTTGAATCAAAGAATCTAATTCTAGAATACCTGCATTTTCAGCACCCACTAGCGTGTGATAAAGATATTTTATACCATCTCTTGCTTTTATAGCTGAAATTTTAACTCTCAGCCCCCGCTTGTTACCCATGGTTACGATAGACAATCCCGTGTACACATTTTTCATAGCGTCTGCCCCGGTGAAAGCTTGGCGTAACATATTTTTTATTTTCTCAATGTCATCAGAACCCATAGCGCTGCTGATATTTAAGTTCTGCATCAACTGCTTAGGATTCTCGGAAGCTAAGGCGCCAGCTTCTTTGACGCCGGCCGAAAATCTACCCGACCCTGTAGAAGCTTCAACTCCAGCCTTAGAAGACTTTTCTGGTTTCTTTTTCTCTTTTTTCTCTTCATCTTCTAATAAAATATCAGAGACGACTTCCTTAATGTTAAACTTCATCAACTACACTCCAAATAAAAATGTCCTAAATCAGATATCTCTATCCCTTCTTTAACTATCTCTTTAACAGAAGCTAATTCATCTTTGTGTACATCTAAAACTAAAGCGTCATGAATAACAGCCAAAGATTTAACAGAATCAGGAAATTTTTTCATTAGGTTAGAAAAACCAACCAGGGAAACATCAACTCCAGAACTTTGAATAAAATTATTAATGGCTACATTAGATGTCTTTTTCTTTAGGTTTATCGGTCTGCCAAAGTGGTTGTATATCTTTCCAGATTTGAAATCTCCTGCAGATTCTAAAATAGACTTTAAATCAAAGTAGTCTTCTATAGATTTCTTGATCAAAAAAGCATCTTTCCCAACTATTTCTGTCAGTTTTGAAATACCCGCTCCAAAAAGAGTAGATAAAACTGCAGCTTTGATTGTTTTTCTATCGTGAGAAAGATCATATTCTTTAATGATATCGCTGTAAATATCGACTTTTGTAGTCTTCGAATTCAAGAGTTTGGCCAGTCTAGGTTCTAGGGAAACATAATCCACCCAAACAATAGAGCCATCTTTATACCTACTTTTAAATATATTTTTTGATTCCCTAGGAAGCAGCAAAACTTGTGGACCGGATTTAACTACTAACCTTCCAGTAACTGTTTTTAAACGATCATAAGTTAAGCGAGAAGTAAATCCGTCTTCCTTAGGAGAAAAAGAACTTAATATTTTTCTAACAGTTGGATTTTCTACTTTCGTTCCTAAAACAGATTCATCAACCTTAAAAGTACTTAAATTATGAAGTACTTCGTTTCCAGAAGAGAAAACTTTTGAATATCTTTTATTAGATAGAGACTTTGCTTCATCTAAGAAGATCTGCAGTTTATTCATTTTTTCAGAATAAACCCTGTAAGGAAGAACTTCTTTCCATGGAGGGTTAGAAGAACTAACTACCTGCATCATATCTAGATATTTTTTCTCCAGGAACTCCAGCCTGTCCAAACCATGAATTTCAAAATAATCGTTTAAACTATTTGATTTTCCGACATCTAGAAACAAATCCACAGATTCTTGTTTTTTACTACACCAAGAAAATTCTGAGTTTTGTATAACCAGGTATTTTTGATTATTGAAAAAACTTTTGTCAATCATAATTTTCATGATTAATTCTAAATGAATAAATCCGAATTTTCAAATTAATCTGATTCAATTTCCGCTATAGCTTGATTGACAGAGTTTCCGATATTGGTATATGTTCCATAAGCGTTCAGTGGTTGAAAAGTCCAGCTTGTCTCAAATTTTCCAGCTGATATCTCATGGGAAACTTTAGAACAACAATATATGTTATCCGCACTAGTACCAGTACCGAAATCAATAAAGAAAGTTTGTCCTATGGAAGCTATCGGGAATCCAAAAGAAGTCATAGACAGAGAAGTTGGAGCTATTTGAAGTGGCAAACCTGTATCTCTAAGCCCTAGAGCAGTCGTGCCAGTTCCCATTCCAGATCTTCTCATATTGATATTAGCCAGAGCGGGATTGTTCATAGACGCAAGGTTGGCGCTGGTTATATTGGTAGCGCTACTTCCATAAACCAAACTAGGCATCGTAGAAGATAAGAAAGATTTTATTTTTTGAAAATCCGTTTTTACCCTAAACCTAGTTCCTCCACCCTTGATATCAGCCATTGTTAAGTTAGTAGTGTTGGGTATGGCCTCTATTATACCGTCAGACATTGCAGATTTTAAGTGTGCCAACATCGCTTCTTTGTTGCCAGATTTATCTTTTCCTTTTTTCATAGCTGTTTTAGAGACATCCGCTAGAAAAGGAGCTAATGCTTCCTGTTGAGCTGACTGTAATATTTGTGACAATGTGGAGTAAGAAGTACAATTTTGATCAAAAATGTGTATCCTATATATAGATTTTCCATCCTCATCGGCAGTTAAACACTCGGCCTGCATTTGAATTCTAGGAACTTTGAAACCAAAATCTTTTTCTTTGTCTTCTATTCCGTAGGCATCCATCAATCTGATATCTTTCTGCTGCCTAAGGAGATCTTTTCCAAACTTTTGGTCTTCAAAAACTTTCTTCAATTTAAGCTTACCAGTTTCTTTATCATTTTCATACAATTCAGTCAACCCATAAGCTTCTGCTGTTTGGCTAGAAACGAAGTTTTTAGTTAAAAATTTTATGAATGCCCCTATAGGCATGTTAGTGCTAGTTTTGCAAGCTTCCTTAAATTTCTCAGTAAAATTCTGAAAGTTTATTGGAAAGCTAGAAATTGGAGCATTCTTCATATAAGAGGCTTTATCATTAAAAGAATAAAACACGAATTGCACTTCGTCAAATTGCCCGGTGCCGCATAGAGGAGCACCCGCAAACGCTAAAACTAGACTTCCAAAAGTTGTATAACCCGGATCGTCTTCCCTGATATTGACGAACTTTTTAGTCTTTCCAGAGAAACTTTGTGCAAATGGATCTTTTTGAGGGTGCTTATCTTTTTTAGCAGTAAACCGCCTCTTAACTTTGTGACCTTTTAGTTTAGCATCTACTATGCTAGCCATTTTTTTACGTGCAGCAGGAACGGTAGTTTTCATCTTTTGAAGCAGCGGGAGTATCTTTTTTAAATCCCCAGGAGAACCCGCTTTTCTAACATTCACGATGTATTCATTAATCTCTTTTTTCAAATCTCCATCAAAACCTAGAGCAGATCTAGTATCTGACATTGAAGAAAGAATCTTACTTCCTGTGATACTCTTAGATCCCTTTTTATTACCTTTCCCTTTTCTACGAATAGACTTTATAGCTTCAGTTAGATCGTTAATGTCTTTTAAAGCATCGGCTACTGCAGTTCCCTCTGTTATTCTCGAAAGTTCTACTTGGGCTGAACCTTTTAGAGATAGTTTTAGATTAATAGACACTTGGCCAACCTGATCAAATGAAAAGCTAGAGTTTATAATTCCGTACTTCTCTGTACATTTGAGGCTATCTAGAAATCTACCATATACATTCCCAGGCAAGTTTCCGTCGGGATGAGACCATCCGTACGTAATAAGCATTTGAGTTTTTCCATATAGGTCAGGCTTCACGAATTCGGCAACCTCTGACAATCTTGATCGATCATGAAGAATCAAAGACATCGTAGCTGTTTTGAAAGTTAAGAGTCCTGCAGAAGGTGCTAAGTCAACTTTAAAATTTTGCAAACTCATTAGGGGTCTAAATTTGTCTATTATAGCTGATCCCCTAGTTGCGGAAATGCTTCCATCTCCGTAAGAGTCGTCTCCGTCTACTAGGGTTTGCGGAGAGGTAAATATTTCCATACCAGCAGAAGTTGTTGAAGGATCGTTTCTTTTCTTGCTTTCATCGAAAACTTTAGGCGGAGGAGTGTTCAAGATGTTCTTTCTGACTCTTAGATCTACTCCTTTCGCAATCGACTCATCAGCAGATCCAGGGGCAGGTTCAAAATTTCCTCTTAAAAATTGCAGCATCGAAATAGTTTGTACTCTACCATTATCAGAAAGAGCTGGAGAAGATGGAACCAAAGTTACATCTAGGAAAGGAACGCACCTCGACATTTCAATAGTGGGAATCGCGTTAAGAAATATCTCAGCAGAGGGAGTTGCTCTCTTAGACGGGTTCAAAGAATTAGGACCTACGACAAAAGCAGACAAGGCAGGTTTTGACTTACTAGGATTCTGCGGATCCATATTCACCGAAAGTAAGGGCTTATCTTGAGGACCGGCCTTGAAAGGTTCAGTGAGATCTTTTAAGCTAGTTTTGCAACCGATCTTGTCCCCGCCCGAAGTAATCGCAGACTCTGAATCCTCATACACAACAAACAAGGTTTTCTCTAGCTCTTTAGCAGCATCCGAAGATTTTGTAGAGAACTCGTTTATTTTCGCTATTATTTCATGAGCAAAATAAGCAGTATCTTGAGATTGCAGTAAAGATATAATACTAGCAATTCCAGATTCTGGAAGCGGTTTTCCTTCTATGATATCAAAATACAGCTTTTTGACATCTTTAGCTGAAGATGCACCCATCAAAATACTAAACATATCGTCTTGTGATAGAACACCGAAATAAGATTTTAAATCTTCAACGGACTGCTGTAGACGTGTTTTTGATCCCCTAGGCATAAAAATTCCTTAAACCAAAGCCGCTACCTGAACTAAATCGGTTGGAACTAGTAAGTAAGTTCCTGGAGGGACCTGAAGATTCCAGCCTATACCACTAGCCCCAGCTATGACCCACCAAAGTCGAGAGTCTCCGTATTCTGCTCCTGCTATAACGTCTAACCTCTCACCTTCACGCAGATAATCCTTCCTGACGGAAATTAAACCACGGGTGGCCGCATCTCTTAAGATTTTACTCGGAACGTAGGTTCCATAAAAAGTCCCCCCTCCGAGTACTGGTGATGGTAAATATCTCCTCAAAGTTTCCTCACTTAATCATCTTGTTTTCTTCCAAGGGAAGATTGGTTTTTAACAAAATTAACCTGTGCCTCGGATTCGTTAGTGCCGTAATCATAAACATTGGCTAATTCATCTCCCGCAAGGTGAGAAGATATATCACCAACAGGATAGAGGGGAGCTCTAATTCCGCCCTGACTGTCCATCCCAGGAGCGATGTCGTGGATAGGAGCAAACGATATACTAACTTTTACCATCTTAGGAGCTCTTTTTGTCAGTTTACCTGTTTCGTAAGTAGCTTCATTATAATCAAAATCTAGACTGGTTATAAAACCAGCTAAACCACGACCCCTAGTTGATTCGTAAGCTTTCATAATAGAATTCTTCTCGGGATCAAAAAATGTTGAAGCGTCTCCCTCTAACTCTCCTAAAGTATTCTCAACCGGTTCTGCCTCAGTGGTTATCAACTTCAAGTCAGAAGCCAACACTATCATTTCAGCTTTTAGATTAGTATAAGGATTAGCTGGGTCCTTAGGGTTTCTAAATTCTACCCGGTATTGATACGGCTTCTTGATAACAAACTCTTCTCCTAAGCTGTCATCAACTTTTGGTCCACCTGGTCGATTTTCAGATTTTATTATCTTTACTACAGCATCAGATCTAGTCCAGGTATGAACCGGCGTTTTTGGTGGACCGAGAAACCCTCCACCAGAACCCTTCTCCAAAGTAATATAAGGGTGTGAAGTTGATCTCTTCAAAATTGCAAATCCGCCTGCGGTAAAAACTTCGGTTGCGCTAGCTTCATCTCCAGCGTTAGTAAATTGTCCCCGGTGTTCTTCTACCTTTTTGTTTGCATTCTCAGCAGTAATACCCGGGTGAGTTCCGAAAGTAAACTTAGGTTCTTCTCCAGCGCCTTCTTGAAGTCCAAAAAGTTTCATTAAATTAAACTTGGAGCCATTTGATCTGACGTAATCTCCAACTCTTAACCTAATCATAGGACTAGCAGTCGGAATCTGAGAAAATGGCATAATAAAACTTTTTCCGCTAGAAGCTAATTGACGACCAGCTGACCATTGAGGGTATACCATATTAGTTAGTTTATTTATGCTCAACCACATAGAATCAAAGTCATCTTCTGATGTAGAAATCAACCAGAAACCTAAGCTGATACTTCTTGCTGTCTTTTGGTAAATTTTAACAGCATCAACTCGACCGTAAGCATCGGTATCAGCATAAGAGACAGAAAAAGAGTCTTTCATATCGGTTATAAAAGCGTGAAAGCTTATTATTTCGTTTGTCCTAAGATCATGAAAATAGAAGGGCATATATTCTGATTCTAGCTCGTCTTCAAATTTTTGAACTTCAGCGCTATCTATTCTTCCGTTAGAAACAAAGTCTATTCTCCGGCGATTGTTTTCAGTTCCTTCAAAGTCCCCAACCTTAGCAGCTACTGCTTGCATTATGTCTGGAGCGTTATTAACCATTCCTTTCGCATTGAGAAGTTCAACGGGAAGAATCATCTTAGCCGGTGCTGAGCGGTGTCTCCAAACTAAAGCATTTGTTACTTTATTAGTTCTGCTCTTGGTAACCCTTGTAACGCCATTATCGTCCAACCTGTCTATAAGTTGGCCACTTAAACCAGAAAAGTCAAGAATCTCTCCCATCTTGCACCTCTCTCCGACTACAGCACAAGCCATGAAAAACTTGAAAGATGCAAGGCCACTAAACAAGGAAAGAAGTTTGACTAAAACAGCTTTTACAGAACCTCCTAGAAGTGCAGCTTCACCTACGGCACCAAGTACCATAAGGGGATCGGAGAAAATATCGATAATTGTATCGTTATCCCTCATGATGTTTCTGATTATGTTTACGTAAAACCCTTTAGACTCGTTAATTCTATCGATAAAGTCTAAAATATTGATAGCCTCTCCAGCAAACCAGATCCCTAAGGAAACAAAATTACCAAGATCGTCTGGTCTAGCTTTTGGCCACTTCATCCTAAAGAAAGCCGCTAATCCATAAGCTATGCATGTGAAAACTGGAAATCTAAGATGAGGAACCCCTATGTTCACCAGCTCAGCAGCGGGAGCGTCGGTCGATTGGCCCATAGGTAAAGAACCTGGATCTTTCCCTTGCGCTCTTTCATCAGTAAATTCCTTGAAAAGAAACTCTAAAAAAATACCAATGACAAAACTTAGACCAAAAAGAGTTACTAAACCCTGTAGAATGAAAGTTGTGGCTGCTAATGGGTTACCAGTAAAAGTTTCTAGATAGGAGTTTGTGGCACCATACGATTTCCCATCGTTGATTGACACGAATTCTCCCGATCCGTCAAAAGGGTTTTGTCCATCTGCCCAGCTTTCCTCGGCATCGTCAGCAACTCCAATATCAACCTTAGGGCGATTTCTTCTATTGGAACCTTTGTGGGCATTAGCTGCGTATGTATCGCCTATAGAAACTCGGGTGTCTATAAAAGAGCCTGGAACGACAGTAAAAAAATTCTCGTCGTCTGGATCGCTATTACCGCCGGCGTGGCCAGTCTGTTTTAGCATTAGAGAAGTAGCAATCTTTCTTAAATCTTTGATAGCTAAATCTCCCAGGGGAGAATTTTTTGTATAAACACCAAGCTCTGGCTGAATTGATCCGTAAGCAGAATCAGGATTGGTGAAAGCTGAGTCTCTAATATACGGAGATTCCGCGGAGGGAGAAAATCTGTTAGTAGTCAATATAGACGAAATCCTCTTTTGAACGACCGGCGCGTCTTCAGGGACTTCATAAAGCTCTTTTTTATCTCGACCAGTCGTGTCAACCCGGGTAGATTTTATATCTCTTAAAAGGTTGTGTCCTTGCCCTCTAGCATTTTTGTCAAAAAAAGTCTTAAGAGTTGCAGTTTTGTCTTCTAGATCGGTAAACTTTCCAGAGTCTGAATTAGACCTTAAGCCACGCGCTGATTCTGAATCCCCTGCCAAGGATACAAATTGGCTGTCATTAGTGTCTGTTCTTATCTCTGCGATTCTTTCTTCGGAATTAGCGTGGATTCCTATTTCTTCATCTAAACTCGTCTTCTCTTTGGTTCTAGGGTCCTCTATTGAAGTATGAGATATCGGGAAAGCATTCTTTTTTTCGTGGGTCAATCGGCTTAAGTAATCCTTAAGCGTTGCTTTAGTATGTTCCTTGATATCATCCTTATCGATCTCTACCTTTCCAGGTCTTCCGTTATCCGGAGCGCCAAAATCGCCAGAACCTTCAGGATATATCTTTTTTTCATCAGACATTGTTTTTATCGACTAACTCTTCTTTAACGTATTTTAGCAACCCCTTCCTAGCAGATGGGTGATCAAATAGCTTTCTTATATTATCTATGATATCATCATACTTATCGAAAGGAAAATTTTCCAAAATTGATTCATAAGATTTTTTTATTTTCTCTCTCTCTTCTTCAGTCATTTCTCCATCCTAAAATCAAGATCCAGCTGCTAACTGAACAGTTCTCTTACCCATCGTCTTCTTGTCAGACAGCTGGTCAACCATCTTTTCAGCGTCTAGGTCAACCTTTATATTGACCGTGAAGTTTAGTTGCTCATTCTTTATCTTGAAAGTTTCCCTGCTCACGCCCATAGCGTCGGCAAAGTCTGCCATTCTCATTTTTAGATCTATTGGTTCGGCTGTTAAATTATGTAGAGCTTCGTAGGTTGTATTATAAGACTCAATTATCCCAGTCGTTGCTTTAACGATAATTCCCTCTGGGCCGAAATAACTAGCGTTATAATTTTTAAAAGTATTAGATATTCTATTGAGAACTCTAGCTAAGGCTTTCAAAGGTTTGAAATCAACTTTTATGTTAGGTAAGTTGCTGACTAGGCTTACTGATCCTAAAACCTGCCTAATCGATTCAACCATGGCCACGACTCCAGCCTTTAGCGAATCCCAACTAACCGCGTTTGTGGCTTTCATAGCCTCATTAGCAAATGTATGTACTTTACGCATGACTCCAACAACCATATCTAACTTAGCTAGTTGAGCTTCATCTGGCTTAAAATACTTAAGATAGTAGAAAATATCAGATATGTCGTAATACCCTTCTGTAGGCCCTATTGACTCGATCACATCCTTAGCTATAGCTGAAATCCAAAAATGCATCGATTTATTACCTTTACGTGCATATGGCTTGAGCCTGCTCATAAACTGGCTGAATTTAACTATTGCATCCATAGCGCTGTTAATGACATCGATTTTTTTAGAAACGAACTCTGGAGAACCGCCTATAGGCATTGATGTTATTGAAGAAATTAGAGGTGCTAAGTGATCTTTAATTTGGCTTACGATTGATTTCGTCGCAACCATCATCCTTGCCGTTCGAGTCTTCATAGAGTCTGAAAATATTTTACCTGTATCTGGTGGAATATTCTCCATTGCTGCTCCCAGACCTTCAGAAAAGGTACCGATCGAGCCAATCGCCTTTGCAACAACTTCCATTTTAGGACCTTGAGTTTTAGGATCTCCAACCTTTTTAGAGAGATCGAGAACTTCTGTAACGAGAGGTGGGAGGTTATCTTTGATCGCAAGAATTATCTCTTTAACGCCATCCACGACTTCTTTCATTGTTTCTTTTACACTTGGGCCAAAAATGGATCCGCCGAGTTTTTCAACTGTCTGTAAAGGTCTCATCATTCCGGACGCTAATTGAGCTACAGCCCCTATTATTTGAGCAACTATCTTTGCTTTTTCGTTATTTTGCTTTCCACCTGGAAGAGAACTAGCTAACTTAGTTATTTCTCTAATGACTATACCTAAGGAGACACCAATCGAAAGAATAAATTTACTCATAGTATTTACTATTTTAGTCATCGAACCGCCACCTAACAGTTTAGAGACCAGGGCTAACTTTGTAGCTTTGATACCCATATTAGCAAACTGTTGCATAGCGGAAACTGCTGCAGCGACTATTTCTATCTGGAGCTTAACAGATTTTTTATTCCGGACTTTGATTTTCGATATAGCCTTGATCATTTTAATAAGGGTTGGGGTAGTCTTAACGAAGAAATCACCTGCAGATTTGATTCCTTTTCGAAAACGTCCTCCAAATATAGCGCTCATAATGCCAAAACTCTTGGCTACTTTTTTCAACTTAGTAATAGAAACAAGTATCTTATCTAAAGCTTCTAAACCGAAAGAAACAGCTTTCTTATTCTTATACATTATATTGAAAGCTGGAACTGAATCTTTAATAGCATTTGCGAATATCGTTATCGCCCCTTCGAAAAAGATAGCCCCGGCTTTTAACCCAACCGCAGCAACGACGAAACCTAAACTACCTAATGCCATTATTGCACCTGCCGCAAATAGACCGGCGGTAGCAGCGACTGCTACTGCGACCCCTCCGAGAGTAGACGCGAATTTCTTCCACTTGATATCACCGGCTTTTTCTTGAACAGTTTGTATACCCTTAGAATAAGCTAAAACACCCACTGTAAAGAAAGTTGCTGCGGCTACCAAGCCAGCCGCGGCGACTACGAAACCAAAACCGGCAAAGGCCGCTATTGCCCCAGCTACGAACAAGGCGGCTGTAGCGCCTATTGCAATTCCTACTCCAGCAAGTTGTTCAGCAAACTTAACCCAATCAATTTTATTCGTATATTTAGTAACAATATCAATAGCTTTACTATAAGCCAGAACTCCTACCGCGAAAAAGACTGCTGCTCCTACTAATCCTAAACCGGCACCGACCATAAACGGAAGCAACTTAGCTAAACCTATACCGATGCCAATAAGTTTCGTCGTTGCCATTATCGCTACGCCAACCACCACGAAAGTTTTGACTATAGCGCCCCAAGAAACTTTTTCAAGCATCCTGGCCGACAAAGCAACCGCTCCCGAGAAAGCAATTACAGCCACCGCAAAAAGGCCGGTTAAAGCGAGTAGAACAACAACAGCTTTTCCAATAACTGGCCACGGTATAGCAGCAAATGCGCTCACGAAAGCGCCGAAACCTCCTGCAGCCGGAGCGGCTGCTCCGGCCGCGGCACCAGCCGCGGCGGTAGACTTGGCCGCTAAGACTATCCCAAGCATCTTGGCTGCTAATATCTTAACCAAGGCTCCACCAGCGGCAAAAGCAATACCTTTTATCATCGCCAAAACAAACATTGGAGCAATAACATATTTCGCAATAAACATTGCAATTGGCTTCCAGTTTTGTGAAAGATAATCAGCAACAAAATTAAATGCAGTCATCAAGTAAGGTTTAGCTTTTTTCCATATAAATTGACCGACAACTTTAAGGGTAACTAAGAGAAACTCTCCTAACCTGAGGAATGCGTTACCGATTTGACCCATCGCCTTACCCTTGCCGCCTATAAAGCCTGATATTTTATCGACGAATTCTTGTAGTATATCTTCAGGGTTTCCCTTTCCGGTAATTAAGAAATCAGCAAATTTTTCTACCGTTTTGATTATATCTTTGAAGAAAATTCTGAATTTAGCCGGATCGAATAGATCCATCAATCCCTTAAACATTCCGGTAGATTTCATGATCTTCATGAAAACTTCGCCTATCCCTTTACCGAAATTAAAAACTTCTCTCAAGAATTTCCTGATGGTACGCATTAACGCTCTCATGTCTTTATCTTTTGACATGGCCCGCATGAAACCTTTTCCAAAAGCGTCTCCAATACCGGAAAAGCTTTGGCCTGCTTCGGCAATCTTCTCGATAGCTTTGGCCAGTTTAAGCATCACTTCTTCTTGAGAAAGTTGATTCTCCTCGGCGTCTCCTGCGGCATCAGCAAAATCTTCATAAGCAATACCCTGATTCTCGGCAGCAAACGCGTTCTTTAACGCCGACTCTGAAAGTCCTGTTTGAGCCATCAAGAGTTTCTTCTCTTGACGCGTCATGTTTTCGATTGATTTACCTGCTGCGTGGAAAGCATTGCGCATCATGTCAATTCTCTCAGCAGGATTTTCGGCGTTCATCATCTTCATGGTATCGAGCTGAATACCGAAAGCTTGATTCAATTGAGAAACGCTGTCAGCTGCGCCTTCGAAGTCGTCAAACTTATCAACAACCCCTTTAAGATCTTTCATGTCCATGCCGAGTTTTCTAGCGTAAGCTGAAGCAGCACCCATTTGAGCAGTACTCATATTGCCGAAGCTGACAAAGTCGCCTTTCATGTCAGCAATATCTTTACCGATATCTTTAGAACTTAATCCAAACTTTTTAGCCATCTGGAGAGACATGCTTCCGACTTCGGTCATCATATCTGATTGAGATTGACCTGAAAGCTTGGCGTCTTTCATCAGTTTACCCATCTGTTCGCCGGATAAACCTAAACCCTTAGAGAACATAACCGCTTTTTCTGCGTTCTTTCCAAACTCATCTCCTAATAAGTTTAGAGCAGGGCCTAGGCCTTTAGCGATGTCGGCAACGGCGCCCATCATCTTGGCCATTCCGTCTGGTCCGTAGCCGAAAACTCTAGAAACTGATAGCCCTGTGCCGCCTAAATCGCCGGCTGAGCTACGCATGTCCTTAAAGCCAGCAATCACATTTTTGCCAGGCCCTTCAGCAAAAGAACCAAACTCTTTACGCACATCTTCGAAAGCTTGTCTTAACGCAGTACCCGCACCGGCAGCGCTGTTCGCCATTCCAATAAGGCCGGTAAACATTTTAAACGGAATTGCAATGATCGCAGCACCAACACTGAAAATACTCTTAGTAAAACTCTTAAGTAAGTTTCCTGCACCGCTGAGCGATATTCCCATATCTTTGAAGCCAGAAACAAGTCCCATGATGCCACCAACACCCGCTGCAGTTCCTGTAGACATACTGCTAAAGAAACCATCAGCTGATTTAGATTGTTTATCTTGAGATTTTCTGGCTTTATCTTGGGCTTGAGCTAATTTTTCAGTTTCAGCGACGTTTTTTTGCTGCGCTGCTCCGGCGTCTTCAGCGGCTTTTTTCATTCCCTCGCCTTGTGAGCATTGTTTACCGCATGCGTCATTTAGCTGGTTTTGAAGTTTGATTCTATCTTGGAGTAGTTTGTTAAGTTGACTTTGGAGTTCAACTTGTTTTCCTAAATCTTCAGACACGCTGCCTCCAAAAAAAATTAACTTCTAGAATTAATTATTATGTACTGGAAAATGCTGTGAAATAGATTAAAAAGGCCAAACTAAACCAGTTGCATTGAAGAATTTTTTAGAAGCTAATTTCTTTTCCATCAGTATAGACTTAATCTCTTCCAAGGAAGAGTTTTCGGAGCTTAGAGCTTCGTATAATTTCTTAGAAGAGGATAAAGCATTAGCCGTAACTAAAGCTAATTGCTTATTTCCGTTAATTTTAAAGTCTAGATTCTCTCCCATGACATACTGCGCGCAGTCAGAGAAAAAATAATTCCATTGTATTTCTTTCAGCATATTATTAACTATGTAAATCTTCTCAATTTTGCTGGTACTTGTGCACGATGCCTACCTAATAATGCTCGTGTTTGAGGATCATTTTGATGAGCAGCTCTCGTTTGGGCACCTTCGCCACCATTTCTCTTGTTTGTCTCAGTAATTTCTCTGTTTATTCTGTCTAAAAACCAAGTTCTTTGCCAAACAGGAAGTAAATAGGATTCCCAGTAAGAGAATCCCATATAGTACATCAATAAAAATATTTGATTTAAAAAAACTTCCTTGTAATCAGGCGTCAGGCCAAAAAAACGAGGCTCCCAGAGGGAGCTTTACCTCCGAAGTTTCTGTGCAATGAATACACTCTAACCAACCGGTCAAATCAATACCAGGTTCGTTTTTATCTAAGTAACGCCTTAACGCAAGGGAGTCTCTAGCCGGCATGTTTTTGACAAACATACTAATTTTAGTCTTGTCAGTAATTCCATTTACAGAGATAATAGAATACTCTAATCGCTGAGTTACCATATTGTCTCCGGAGATTCCTTTTTTCTTACGACGCTCAGCGATGGTCATAATTTCTCTTTCGTCTTCCCCAGTTAGAAACTTAAATTTTACCGGAAGTCCAGTAGAAGGTAGCTTAAATTCAAAAGCGTTAGCACCCAACGAAATAGGTTGAACTTCTAAATTGTTGATAGGCATATCAGTAAGATCAAAAGCTTGCTTATTTCTCTCTCCGCAAGCTGGACAATCTACTTCTACAGTATATTCAGGTCCATAACCTGTAACTCTTAATGCTGTCATAATAGCATTTCTGTCTCCGGATAAAAGATGATCAGGATCGATTGACTTATCCATTAAGCATGATCTCAAGAGAGAAGTAATAACGGTACCCTTCTTGATTAATGCGCGAGAAGTCAAGATGTCTTCA
>Ga0163109_10000113_pt1 | contig 64059 bp, 50 predicted proteins | sample CRUFie1St13metaG_FD_108704 | JGI IMG/M metagenome (GOLD analysis project Ga0163109, IMG submission 108704) | Marine microbial communities from the Costa Rica Dome - CRUD Field 142mm St13 metaG | ecosystem: Environmental > Aquatic > Marine > Oceanic > Photic zone | place: Costa Rica: the Eastern...
AACAGCGCATTCGAACTCCTTCCCAACGATGCATCCAATGCCGAGATCCGAGTAACCACGGGAGGCGAATCCATCACCGTCCAAGTCATCACGTCCGTCATCGATGTCTACGAACCCGACCTCAGGGCGACGGTGTACATCAGCGATCTGAATGGCGGTGTGGTCGAACCCGGAGATGTCCTCCAATACACCGTGGTGGCCAAGAACCTAGGAAGCGATGCCGCCACTGGCGTCTACGCAGAGACCACTCTGGACATCCGCACCAACTTCGTCGAGGGCAGCCTCGAATGGGTCACCCCCTCTGCCATTCCAGATATGACGGACGCTTTGGGAGACGATCCCGGTGAATTTGAAGAGGACCTTCAGACGGTCCGTGTTCGCTTGGGCCAAGGAGCCAACGGGCTCCAAGGAGGCATGTTGGACAACGACCCCTTGGGGCAGGACAGCATCGCGTACCGATACCAAGTGCAGCTAACGGACGACTGTCTGCTGTTACAATGCGACGGCAGTCTGACGGCCGAAGCCGACATTTTTGGGGCCGGAGACATTTCCGGCAACAGCCAGACCAACGAAGGCTCGAGTGCACTTGTGGATGCCAACGGATGTCCCGTGGAAGAGGTGACCGTGCTCGAAGTGGCCACGGGCGTGTGTCCTCCCGTGACCATCGAGCCCGTGGGGACAACGTGCCTCGGCGACGACGTGGACCTCGAGGTGCCAGAGCTCATCAACAACCCCTTGGCCATTTCATTGGCCAACTACATATGGACAGGTCCCAACGGATTCATCGCAAACGGGCCCACCGCATCCATTCCCGGGGCCGACTTTGGGGATGCCGGCGTGTACACCATGGAGGTCACCTTTGACGGACTCACCTGCCTCCTCTCCACTGCCGATTTCACCTTGGACGTGCACGAGGCTTTGCCCACCTTCGACGCTCCAGAACCTCAATGCCTGGAAGACAATGCCTTCGACTTTGTGGCCCTTGGAGGCATGTTTCCAGATGCCACCTACAGCTGGACTTTTGAGAATGCGACGCCAGGAAGCTCGGAAAGTACCGCAGCCGGCGGGATTGAGTTCTTGGCCAGTGGTTGGCAAGAGGTCCTGCTGACCCTCGAAGAAATTGGATGCACCGGCATCCACCTCGATTCCGTCTTCATCGAGACCCCTCCAGACCTCTCCGCCTTCAATATTGAAGCGAATCCTCCATCGGGATGCGCCCCTCTGACCGTCTTGTTGTCCAGCGATGCCAATTCCAACGAGGTGGCGCAGTCTTGGACCTTCAGCGACGGAGAAACAAGCGAGGCCTTTGCCCCCGTCCACGTTTTTGACGAGCCCGGAGTCTACGATGTCAGTGTGGTCGCAGTGTCTACTGGCAACTGCCCGGCCTTCGTGTCCTTTGGCGCAGAGGCGCTCGTGGAAGCCTATCCCGATCCACCCGTCGGATTTGACGTGACGCCCCTTGTGGTGGAGTTGACCAACCCGGTTGTCGATTTGGAATCCCTCGTCGACCCTGTGAACGACGTGTCGTATTTCATGGGTGACGGCGGTGGATTGAACGCCCCCGACGGAACTTATGCCTTTTCTGATGGCGGCACTTTCCAAATCGTCCAAACCGTGGTAAGCCCCGAAGGCTGTGCCGCCACCTCCATCCGCGAGGTGGTGGTCAACGGAACCTCATTTTACGCCCCGACCGCATTCACCCCAGATGGGGATGGCTTGAATGACGTCTGGCTGCCAGTGGCACGCGGCATGACCCGCTATGCCATGGTGGTTTGGAATCGATGGGGCCAGCGCATGTGGTCCACCGACGACCCTGAAGAACCTTGGCTTGGACAAAAAGACGACGGCACCCACTTCGTCCCCAACGACGTCTACCATTGGGAAGTGTCCTATCTGGACCAATTGAGCTACCCACGCGTGCATCGTGGAACGGTTGTCGTGGCAAGATGAGACAGGGCTTGCAGCGTCAAACTGAAGGCTGAGGTGCTACATTTGAGTTATGAAGATTGGTGTTGTTCGAGAAGGCAAAACGCCCCCCGACCAGAGGGTGCCCCTCACCCCTGCGCAATGTGCAGAACTGAAGAGGTCCTACCCCGAAGTGGAGTTGGTTGTGGAATCGAGTGAGGTGCGTCGCATCACGGATGACGAGTACCGTGCTGAAGGCATTGACGTGGTGCAAGACCTGAGCGGCTGCGATGTTCTGCTCGGCGTGAAGGAAGTCCCTATGAGCGAGTTGATTCCGGACACCACGTATTTGTTTTTCAGCCACACGTACAAGCTTCAACCTTACAACGCCAAGCTCCTCCGCACCATCGTGGACAAGCGGATTCGCTTGATTGATTACGAACTAATCAAGCGTGCCAATGGACAACGTGTGATTGGATTTGGCCGATGGGCGGGCATCGTTGGAGCGTACAACGGGCTGCGCGCATGGGGCATGCGCCAAGGCACGTTCGCCCTGCCGCGCGCCATTGATTGTGCGGACATGAAAGAAATGGTGAGCGAGGCCAAGGCCCTTGATCTGCCGAGCCACATGAAAATCGTGTTGACCGGTGGGGGTCGCGTGGGTATGGGGGCGCATGAGTTGCTCACCTCCCTTGGACTGCGAGAGGTGCACGCGGATGCCTTTTTGAAGGAGGACTTCAACGAAGCGGTATTCACCCGCCTCGACGTGGAACAATACAACGCCCGGAAAGACGGCAAGCCCTTTGACATGGAAGGCTTCATGGCTGATGCGACAGGCTACGAGAGCACGTTCATGCCTTACGCAGAAGTGGCTGACATGTACATCGCAGGGCACTACTGGGCAGAAGGATCTCCCTTCTTGTTCACCCGAGAGGACATGAAGGCGGCGTCTTGGAATGTCAAGGTCGTGGCCGACGTGAGCTGCGACATCGATGGACCGGTGGCGTGCACCCTGCGCCCCAGCACCATTGCCGAACCGCTTTACGGATACAACCCCAGCACCGAATCGGAATGCGCCATGGACGACCCTTCAGGCGTGACTGTCATGGCGGTGGACAACTTGCCTTGCGAGTTGCCAAGGGATGCCAGCCACGGATTTGGCAAGGAGATGATGGCCCATGTGATTCCCCTCCTCGTGGGTGGAGACCGAGACAACATGCTCACCAACGCCACCGAAACCACGCTGGAAGGCACGCTTGCGCCCAAGTTTGCCTACCTGCAAGACTACATCGACCAGGCCTGACGTCGACTTCGGGGGCAGTTCACCTCTTTACGCTCACTGCGCCACAAAGACGTAGGTCAGCATGCCTTGTTGGCGCTTGGGGGCTGACTCATCTGCATTGAAGCGTGCACGCCTTGCGCTCCGCAATGCCGCTTGACCAAAACATCCTTCAGGATCGCCTGCCGCAAGAACGGCTTCGACCACCCGACCGGCGGCGTCCACTTCGATGCGCACACTGACTTGGGCGCCTCCAGCACAGGTGTATCCGGGAACGTCCAAATCCCGGCCCGTTCTTCCGTCCAAATTGTATTTGACCGTCACCAACCCGTCGTACTGGGCGTCCCACTGTTCGAAGGTTTCTCCCACGTCCTGGTGAACCACCTCCGCTTCCCCTGCCGTGTCAAATTCTTTTTCCACGGCAGCGCGCCGCTCAAATTCGGCCGCCTCCAGGGCTTGCAATTCCGCCTCGACCTGCGCCGCGATTTCTGCCTCGGTTGGACCCCCATCGGAACTTGACTTGGCCTCTGAAGAGGTTTGTGCTTGGGCATTGGCACGGAGGTTGGCCACCTTGGCCTCCATCGATGCCCGCAATTGCGCCTCAAAAGACTGTTCAGGTTCAGCGACCACTTCTTCTGCGTCGACCATCGACACTTCGGTGTAGGTCTCACTGGCGGGAATTTCATCGCTCACAGGCACCCAAACCATGGCCCCCAACACCACCACGTGAATCAGGAGCGTGTACAGGATGGCTTTGCGTGCCAGCCCCATGAATCAGTCGTAGGACAGGTTGGTTTCCAAATCCCAACGGATCTCCGTGATGCTCCTGTCGCCGCAGAAATAGTACGTCCCTGTCTTCATCACCACTTTTCGGTAGCGCTTCACCACATCGCCTGAACGCACGGTGCGCATGATGACCAAGCCATTTTGGATGTCGTAGCTGGTTTCTTGCACCCCTTGTGGGATGTCACGGTCCTCAGGCGACAGGGATACTGGCAAGCCACGCTCTTTGGAGGCCTCCACCAAGATGTCGGCGTCAAGCATGGCCTCTTGGCCTTGGTTTTTCAGTCGTGCAGCGCTTCCTGCCTGCAACGCTTCGTTCGAGGCCTTCAGTGCTTCAATCTCTGCCAAGTTGGCGGCACGCATGGCGCGGTGCTCCTCCTCTTTTCCCGTATAAGGACCTTGAACGTCACGCCCTGTGCTGCCTCTCCGACCGTCATCCAACGCAAGCACCTCACGACGGGCATCACGCGCCCGGTCCTCGGCCTCTGCACTCCATCGGGCGGCCTTCATGAAGGCGTCATCCTTGACGTCTTCCACTTCCGCAGCCATCGCAAGCCGCTCTGAAACCAAAGCCTGACGGTAGTACGCCTCAGCCTCGTCCTCTGCCTGGCCGGAGCGCTGAGAGACGTTCTGAGCCCGTGCCTTGGCCTGGGCGCGTCGCTCTTTCTTCGCAGCTTCACGTGCCGCTTGCTCTGCCTCCCACTCGCGTTGGCGCGACTCACGGGCTTCGCGATCGGCGTCCAACGCAGCCTGCTGCGCTGCGGCATCCGCATCCAATTGAGCTTGCCGTGCTTCTGCGTCCGCAGCACGCTGGGCCTGTCTTTCTGCTGCCGCTGCTTCCTCCTCAGACGCTTGACGGTCCGCTTCAGCTTGCGCTTCCTGCGCGGCCGCTGCGTCCTCTGCCGCTTGACGTTCTGCCGCTTCCGCAGCGCGACGCTCCGCTTCCAAGGCAGCGGCTTCCGCAGCCTCCGCGGCTTGGGCAGCCTCGGCAGCCGCTTGTGCTTCTTGCGCGGCCCGGTCCGCAGCATCGCGTGCAGCTTGTTCCTCTGCCCGTCGCGCCTCTTCTTCTGCGGCAGCAGCGGCAGCTTCCGCAGCAGCGGCAGCCTCTGCAGCAGCAGCTTCTGCCTCTTCAGCTTGTCGAATGGCGTCGAGCTCCGCGTTCATGCGGTCCAATCCGGCCTGGGCTGTTGCATCGCCGGGCTTGAACTTCAGCGCTTTTTCATATTCATCACGGGCATCTTCCCATCGCGAACGCGCCTCTGCCCGCTCGCCGTCTTCCATGGCGTTGTCGTAGCGCATTTGGGCACGCTCCAAGTCATCGGCCAAATCGGCCAGGCGGTCCAACTCGTCGTCGATGCGACGACGCATGTCGTTGGTGTGGTCCAAATCGAATTGAATCCGGCCACTGCGCTCGTTAAACGACGCAATGCCAATGGGTGTCTCCATGATTCCCTCGTCGAACCCCTCGATCATGTCAAACAAGGACATGTCCAAGTCGAACATGAACCCATCGGGCAGTTCTCCCTCAGGCGTGCTGGCACTGTTGATGGCCACCCGCTTTGCCACGAGGCCTTCGGCGCTGAACACAATCACGTAATCGTGACGCAAAGGCAAATCGAGAAAGTACTTTCCGTTGCGGTCCACCTCAATTTCGTCGAAGGCCTCTCCCCCTCGAAGGACAGACACCGTGACGTTGTCGAGACGCTCTTTGGTCTCCTCATGCTTCAGGCTTCCACTCACCACGAGCGAACCTGATTGCGCCAAGGCCCACGACGAACTCGTCAGCAGAAAAAGCACAAGCCATGCATGCTTGAAAAAGGGGCGCTTCATGGTAAGAGGTGTCACGTAGGTTTGCATCATGTCAGGTCAGCCGAAAAATAAGGGATTACGCCCAAATCATCCAGAAGCCCCCTCGGGTTTCAGTTACTGGGAGACAAAGGGTTGGCTCCAAGACCTCGATGCCGTGGTCGTCGGATGCGGGCTTGTGGGCATGAGTGCTGCGCTGCGCTTGCGCCAGCGCCATCCCGATTGGCGCATGTTGATCGTCGACCGGGCCACCGTGGGGGGTGCGACCACGAGAAATGCCGGCTTTGCGTGTTTTGGCAGCCCTTCTGAACTGCTCGAGGATTGGCAACAGCTGGGCGCAGAGGCCACGGTGGCACTCGTGAAAATGCGATGGGACGGTTTGCAAGCCCTGCGTCAAACGTGGGGAGACCACGCCCTCGGCTACCGCGACTGCGGCGCCGTGGAAGCATTCAGCGACCCCGCCCTTTTGGCAGCCTGCCGAGATGCACTCCCAAGACTCAACGAAGCCCTTTGCGACACGTTGGGCACCGAGCCGTTCACCACCGATGTGAAGGCAGGTGATGCGGGCCTAACCGGCCTCGAAGGCGTCATTGCCAGCCCGCTTGAAGGTGCGATCGACACGTCTTGTTTGGCCACCACCTTGCGCGAGCAGCTCCACCGCGAGAACATTGGCCTGCTCACCGGCCATGAAGTCACCAACCTCACCCATGGACAGGGCTGCTGGACGGTCGAAACCGCTGAGGGGCACATCCAAGCCCCCCGCGTGCTCGTCGCAAACAATGGATGGGCATCGGCCCTGTTGGACCTCGACGTCCAAACCGCCCCCAACACGGTGCTGGTGAGCCAGCCCCAAGCTGCCTTGCTCCTCCCTTCCACCGTGCATCACGACCGCGGCTACGTCTACGCCCGAGAGGTGGATGGCCGCGTCCTCATTGGCGGAGGAAGGCACTGGACATGCTCCTCGGAAGCGGAACGCGTGGAGCGCCTGAAGGCTTGGGCGGTCAAGCACATTGCGGGCGTCTCCCACTTCGAGGCTGAATTCCAATGGCAGGGACATTTGGGCGTGGGGGCCTCAAGAGGGCCTCTCATTGAAGATTTGGGCGATGGCCTCTATGCAGGTGTCCGCATGGGCGGCATGGGTGTTGCCATTGGCACGCTGGTCGGAAGAAAACTCGCGGACTTGGTGTAACCTTCTTGGAGAGATGGACGTAAGGCAGTCACAACCCTACTTCCATTCTCATGAAGGAACTGCTTACACTCCCCACTTCACTCCGTTCGGCGGTGTCCATCCTCGCGATGGGCATTTCTGGTTTGGTGGCTGCGCAACCCAGCGTCAGCGTGCTCTCCGGAACGACGTACACCAAAGACATGAATGCGGCTTTGAGCCAAGGCGCTTCCTTGAGCCAGCCTGTTGGAAGCATGTTTGCGGTCGATTTGGACTGCATTCGCGCCCAGGCGTTCTTGGATGAAGGAATCACTGCGCAACGTTCCACGATGTCCAGCATCGGTGCCGGCATCCGTTACATGCCGTTGTCGCCAGAACATCACGCCATTCGCCCTTGGGCTGGCGTGGGATTGAGCTGGAAGACCACCACACGCCACCTCGACGCCCAAACAGCCGATGGCGAAACGTACCACCTGTGGAACGACGGATTGCTCTACGCCATGGAGCAGCCCATCCCCATGCCGGACGTGGACATGCCTGAGCCTTTGACGCGAGACAACGTCTACGAGACCATGTTGGATCGCACCAGCCACATGGCCACGCCCTTGCGTGCCGGAGTGGACTTGCAATTGACCCGCCGCCTTCACGCCACCGTGGCCATCACCACCCTTCCCGGTGGCGGTCAAGGATGGACCACCGCCCAAGCCGGCATTGGCTTTCAATTGGGCCGAGGCAAAACCTACCTCAAGACGTTGCTCCCTGACGAATTCCTGGCCCTCGGTGACGACGCCGACGGCGATGGTGTGAAAGACGTCAAGGACTTGTGTGGCGGCACGGAACCCGGCGCCATCGTCGACAAGTACGGCTGCGCTGTGGACACCGATTTGGACGGCGTTCCCGATCACCGCGACGCTGAAATCAACAGCCCCGACTTGCTCGTCAACGACCAGGGCGTGAGCATTTCACTCGCAGAGTGGAAGGCGTTGTACGCACCTGAAAAAGGTGACCCCACCACGTTTGCCCAGGACAGTGCCACGGTCATTTCTGAGTTGAACGCTGCCCAAATGGCGCAGATGCTCCAGTCCACAGGAAACACCGCCGCCATCACGGAGCAAGAGATGCTCTACGACCTGCGCGAAAAAGTGTACAACCCAGAGATCTCGTACCGCATCCAGTACGGTGCCTACCTCGCAGCTTTTGCCCCTTCCACGGACGGATACACCCACGACCGGGTCGAAGCTGTGGCAGGAGATCACGGTTTGACCCTCCACGTGGGAACCGCGTACGAGCGCTTGAGCGAGGCCCGCAGTGCCTTGGGTGCCGCCAAGGCAGCCGACCACAGCGATGCGTTTGTCACGGCCTATCACAAAGGGGAACGCATCACCCTCGAAGAGGCGGCCCGCTTGGAAGCCCTTCGTCAGGAAGCGGTGCGTGAAGCCGAAGCAACCTACCGCATGGTGGAAGTCAAGTTCCACGTCCAGCTGGGACGCTACACCGCGGGGGTCCCTGTGGAAGTGCTGAATGCCTTCCTCCAAATGGGACAAATCGAACAGCGCCTCGAGGCCGACGGCACGCACCGCTATTTGACCGCCGGTGTGGGTGCCGAGCAAACGGCCCGGGAACACTTGAAGTCTGCTGTGAATTTGGGCTTCTCCGACGCCTTCCTCGTCGCCGAAATCGACGGCAACCAGACGAGCATCGCAGATGCACGGACCACCTTGAACGAGCTGAACAACGCATTGGCTTCCGCACGCTGAGGCGGAACCACAAAGACACTTAACCAATGAGTCCCAACGCAGCCCGTGCCGCCTTGCGGCCATCCATGGCTGCGGAAAGGATGCCACCGGCATATCCTCCTCCCTCGCCGGTGGGATAGAATTGACGGAGACCTGGATGCTGCAAAGTGTCCGGGTCTCTTGGGATTCGGACGGGACTGCTCGTGCGCGATTCCGGTCCCATCACCACCGCATCGCGGTGAACGAAGCCCTTCATCTTCCGGTTGAACGTTTGGAATCCCTCTTGAAGGCTTTGGGCGACCACAGCTGGCAACACCTGATCCAGTCTGGCGGGCACCACGCCTGGCAAATACGAGGTGGAAGGCACGTCGGATGACGGGCGTCCCGCCACGAAATCGGTCAACCGCTGCGCCGGGGCGGCCTGGGTTTTTCCCGCAGCTTCCCAACACGCGCGCTCCACGCTTTCTTGAAAGCGCAATCCGCCCAAGGGGCCTTCAAAGCCCAACGGCTCCCAATCCTCAGGCCCCACCTGAACCACCATGCCCGAGTTGGCGTAGGGGTTGTTTCGCTTGGAAGGCGACCATCCGTTGGTCACAATCTCACCGGGACTGGTGGCGCAGGGCGCCACAATGCCGCCAGGACACATGCAGAAACTGTGCACCCCTCGGCCTTCCACTTGGCACACAAGGCTGTAGCTCGCAGGAGGCAAACGGTCATCGACCACCTCCCCGTGGTATTGCACCTCGTTCACCCACCCTTGAGGATGTTCCACACGCACGCCCATGGCAAAAGGTTTGGCCTCCACCTCAAGCCCCTTAACGTGCATCAACTCGAACATGTCTCTGGCGCTGTGACCTGTGGCCAGTATGACCGCCTCGCCCCGGACCTCGTGGCGCGTTCCGTCGTCCAAAGTCACGGCCTCTACCCCCACACACGTGCCTTGCGATTCGAGCAGGTCCACCACCTTGGTGTTGAACCGCACCTCTCCGCCTGCGCTTTCAATGGTCTCCCGCATCGCGGTCACGACGGCGGGAAGCCGGTTGGTTCCGATGTGCGGATGGGCTTCTACCAAAATGTGGGGATCCGCTCCGTGCACCACCATCCATTCCAGGGCTTCACGGATGTCGCCCCGCTTTTTGCTTCGGGTGTACAACTTGCCGTCGCTGTAGGTGCCTGCGCCCCCTTCGCCGAAGCAGTAATTCGATTCGGGGTTCACCTCGTGTTCTCGGTTGAGCTTGGCCAAATCACGTCGCCGCGAACGCACGTCTTTCCCGCGCTCCAGCACGATGGGGCGCACCCCATGCCTTAAGCATTCCAATGCGGCGTACAAGCCTGCCGGACCGGCGCCCACAATGATCACTTCTTGGGCGTCGGGGTCGACCTCGGGCCACGTCCAAGGCTGGATTTGCGCCTTGCGCGCGCCTTCGTCCCATCCCACCAAAAGCTGCACGCGAACGGGGCGCTTTCGGGCATCCCAGCTTTGTCGCAACACGTGCAATTCCGTGTCAGAAACCAATGCAGGACGACCCTCCTTGCGCAACTGGCGTTCGACAGCCGCCCTCACCACCTCGGGTTGAGACACTTCCTCGGGCAAGACCCGAACCTGGATTTGTGAAGAAGATGCGTTCATGTGTTGAATGCGAAGGTACCCACTCCACCTACCTTCGTGTGCCATGTCGGAAATGTTCCCGCACAACCCCCTACGCTTTGAGGCTGGAAGCCTGAGCAAGGACGATCAGATCGCGCTGTACGGCAAGCTGTTGCTGCCCCGCATGATTGAGGAGAAAATGATGTCCCAGCTGCGTCAGGGCAAAATCAGCAAGTGGTTCAGCGGCATGGGCCAAGAAGCCATCTCGGTGGGCGTCGCTGCCGCCATGCCCGAGGACAAGTTCATCTTCCCGATGCACCGCAACCTGGGCATCTTCACCACACGCAACGTCCCCCTCGACCGTCTCTTTTCGCAATTCCAAGGCAAGGACCATGGGTTCACCAAGGGCCGGGACCGCAGTTTTCACTTTGGAAGCCCCGAGCACAAAATTGTGGGCATGATCAGCCACCTCGGTCCCCAACTCGGATTGGCGGACGGCGTGGCCCTTTCTGAAAAGCTTGACGGCAGCGGAGGATGTTCCTTCGTGTTCACAGGGGACGGCGGTGCCTCGGAAGGCGACTTTCACGAAGCAGTCAACGTCGCAGCCGTGTGGCAATTGCCCGTCATCATCGGGATTGAAAACAACGCCTGGGGCCTGTCCACCCCGAGCGAACAACAGTTCCGTTGTGCCCACTTCACCGACAAAGCCATGGGGTACGGCATCCCTGAAGAGGACGCCATTCAAGTCGATGGAAATGACCTGTTCGACGTGTACCACAAGGTCAAGAACGCGGTTGAATCTTTGCGTGAAAAACCGAGACCTATCATCCTTGAATTCAAAACGTTCCGAATCCGAGGTCACGAAGAGGCATCCGGCACGAAGTACTACCCAGAAGGCTTGATCGACACGTGGAGCAAGGTCGACCCCGTGGAGCGTTTGCGCGACCATCTCATGGCGCAAGGAGTGCTCGACGACGCCCAAGAAGAAGCCTTCCGGGCGAAGTTCAAGTCCCTCATTGACCAAGGGCTGAAAGGCGCCGCGGACCAACCCAAGATCGAGGCGGACACCTCGGAGGAATTGAACGACCGCTTTGCCCCAGGAACACCTCAAGGACTGAAAGAGGCACCCGATGGAGGTGACCGTGAGATGCGGTTCATCGACGCCATCACGGAGGGGCTGCGCACAAGCATGGAGAAGCATTCAGACCTCGTGCTCATGGGCCAGGATATTGGCCCGTACGGCGGCGTCTTCAAAGTGACCGATGGGTTCGTCGACGCCTTTGGCGAGGAGCGCGTGCGGAACACCCCTCTGTGCGAATCGGCCATCGTCGGCGCTGGCCTTGGCTTGTCGATTGCAGGCAAGAAGGCCATGGTGGAAATGCAATTCAGCGACTTTGTCACGTGCGGCTTCAACCAAATCGTGAACAACCTCGCCAAGATTCACTGGCGTTGGGGACAGGCTGCGGACGTCGTCGTGCGGATGCCGACAGGGGGCGGCGTGGGCGCAGGCCCCTACCACAGCCAGAGCACCGAGGCGTGGTTCTTCCACGTGCCAGGCCTCAAGATTGCCTACCCTTCCACGCCCGCAGACGCCAAAGGCTTGCTGCGGATGGCCATCGACGATCCCAACCCCATCCTGTTCTTTGAGCACAAGTACCTCTACCGGAGCCTGACCGGGCCCGTGGCGGAGGAAGATTACTTGCTGGAGTTTGGCGTGGGACGCACCGTGCGCGCTGGGGAGGATGCGACCCTCATCACCTACGGCCTTGGCGTTCAATGGGCCGAGCAGGTGCTCGACGCCCATCCGGAATGGAACGTGGAGGTGATTGACTTGCGGACCCTGTTGCCCTGGGACGAAGCCCTCGTGATGGCCAGCGTCCAAAAAACCGGCAAGGCCCTGGTCCTGCACGAGGACACCATGACCGGCGGCATCGGGGCTGAAATCAGCTCGCGCATCCACGAGTGCTGCTTCGAGCACCTCGACGCGCCGGTGGCACGCACCGCGAGTTTGGACACCGCCTTCCCCTTCGCGGAAGACTTGGAACGGAATTTCATGGCCAACGCCCGGCTCGAAAACGACCTCGAGGCACTGTTGTCGCGTTGAATCAGCGACGGCCGCGCTGCACCACGCGCGGGTTCTTGATCATGGCTTCCACCTGCTTGATGTCGTTCTTCAACATCCCTTTGGTGTCGAGGCGCTTGGCTTCTTGAATCATGACCATCGCCTTCTTTCGGTCTTGCTTGGCGCTCATGCACACGGCGAGGTTCAACTTGACCGCGGCTTTGTCGTGGTCCTGCTTCAGCCCCAAATTGAGTGCCTTCCGCAAATGCGACTCGGCCTCGTTGAGGTTGTGCTGCATCGTCACACTTCCCAACAAGAAGTGGTAGTACCCACGCTGACCTGGCCAAAGCTGAGACGTTTGGATGCGGTTCAACCACTTGACCGCCTCTTCCATCCGCTGCATGCGGAGATTCGCAAAGGCAAAGACCAAACGCACGCTGCGCAGGTTGGCCAACACCACCACAATCGACAACAGGGTCATGCCAATGGCGGCACCCCAGCTGCCTTGGGTGTACAACAACACCGTGTAGGCCACAGATGCGGCGGCAACGAGAATCTTGAAAATGCGAATGAGCATGGGTGGAATTTTGGGCTGAATCGTTCGCAAAACTACTCCACAGGAGGTGTACCTTCGTTTTATGAGTCAAATCATGCGCTTGCGTGTCATTCTCGACACCGAAGACGACGTGTTCCGCGACATCGAAATCGCCACCAATGCGCCCTTGATGCACCTGCATTTTGCGGTACTGGATGCCTTTGGCTGGGAGGCTGGAGAACTCGCCTCGTTCTTCCAGAGCGACGAGTCTTGGAGCCGCGGCAAGGAGTTTTCACTTCTCGACATGAGCGACCCCATGGCGGAAGACGGGGCCAAGCCTGAGGACGCCATGAACGAAAGCACCGTGGGCCACCTCATTCCCGAGCTCGGGCACCGCGCCATTTACGTCTACGACTTCCTGCGCATGTGGTGCTTCTACGTCGAGCCCCTCACTTTGGAAGAGGCCAAACCCGATGGTGCCTACCCTGCCCTGTGTCACGAGTTTGGCACGCCCCCGGCTTTCGACAGCAAGGACGGCGACCTCCTCGAGGGCATGGACCTTCCCAGCGAACCGGAGGACGATGCGCCTTACCGCACTGGTGACCCTGAGCTCGACGCCTACCTCGACGGCGACGACAACGACAACGACGACGACTTCGGCGGCGGGGAACACCTATCCATCGACGACCTGGACGACCTGATTTGATTGATGGCGCAACGCGAGGCTTTGCAACCGGGTGTGGTGGTTTCCGTCGTGGGCCCCACAGCGTCCGGAAAGACGGAGCTCGCCATTGCCTTGGCCCAAACACTGGGCACTGAAATCGTCAACGCCGACGCCCGACAGGTCTTTCGTGGCATGCCCATTGGCACCGCACAACCCTCTGCCGAAGAGCGCTCTGCAGCTCCTCACCACCTCGTCGACTTTCTCGACCCCACAGAGCTGTACAGTGCAGGAACGTTTGAAGAAGACGCCGTGCCCTTGCTGTCCAATTTGTGTACCGCACACGGCTCAGCCATCCTCGCTGGAGGGTCGGGCATGTACGTCAAGGCGGCGCTTCAAGGCCTCGACGCTTTGCCGGCAGACACCACGTTGCGCACCCAATTGAACGACCAAGTCCAACGCGAAGGCCTCGCGCCTCTGCTCACCCGGCTTGAAAAGCTCGACCCCAAGCACGTGGCGGGGATGGACACCTCGAATCCCCAGCGCGTGGTGCGTGCCCTGGAGGTGTGCATCGTCTCCGGCCGTCCTTTCTCGAGCTTCCACTCAGGCGTGGTCAAACGTCGTCCTTGGCATGTGGTTTCAGTCGGCCTCGATCCCGACCGCGCCGAACTCAGGGGGCGCATCGCCCGCCGTGCCCAGATCATGATGGAAGCCGGGTGGCTCGACGAAACCCGGGCGCTTCTGCCCCACCGCGACACCAACGCGTTGAACACGGTCGGCTACAAAGAGTTGTTTCAACATCTCGACGGCACGTTGTCGCTCGAGGAAGCTGTAGAACTCGTGATCACCCGCACCCGTCAGTTTGCCAAACGTCAAATGACTTGGTTCAAAAAGGATCCGCAGACCGCATGGTTTTCCTACGAAGCCAAAAACCGGGCTGACGCGATGTCTGCCGCCATGGCACACGTGGAACGTGAAGTGAAACGGCTTCAAGGAACGCCCTTGCCCCGATGAAGCACGGCGCCTCCATTGACCATTTTGACGCCCGCGTCGCCGAGGACCTGGAGTTCGATGTCATCCAAGCCATGCTCGCCGAGCTCGCGGGGTGTCCATCCAGCGAGAAACGCGCCGAAAGCCTCGTACCGAGCAAGGACCGCATTTGGGTGCTGCGCCGTTTGCAAGAAACCGACGAAATGCGCCGCATTCGATCGGGCGGACATGGTTTCCCCTTGCTCGAGTTCGACGAGTTGGGACGAGAAATCAAGTTGCTGTCCGTGCGTGACAGCGTCCTTGACGAAGCGGGGTTCCGCCGCATCTCCACCGCCTCGCGCATCATGAACACCGTGTTGGAGGTGCTCGCCCAAAGCGACGATCCCTGGCCCCGTCTCGAAGCGGTTTTGGAAGGCCAAGAACCCAACACCGCGCTCATCGAGGCCATCGACGCAGTGTTTGACGCCAAGGGCAACATCCGCGACGACGCCTCCCCGGAGCTGTCCCAGATTCGCGGTGACATGACGACGGTGCGGCGCAAAATCAACCGCGCCTTCCTCCGGGCGATGAAGTCTGTGCAAGAGCGCGGCTACTTGGCCGACATCCGAGAAGGGTTTGTCCAAGAGCGCAGGGCATTGGCGGTGATCAGCAGCTACAAGCGGCAAGTCAGCGGTGCCGCCCTCGGCTCCTCCAACACCGGATCGGTGACCTTCATCGAACCTGGAGCCTGCATCCCCTTGAACCACGAGCTCGAAATGCTCCGGGACGACGAGCGCAAGGAGATTCGCAACATCCTCCGGGAATTGACACGAAACATCCGTCGGCATCTTCCTGCCATCAAGGGCTACCAGCGCGGATTGACCGAACTCGACTGGATCGCCACCCGGGCTCGCCTTGCAAGCAAGCTCGATGGCAGCCTGCCACAGATTCGAAAAAAGCCTGGCCTTCATCTGCTTTCGGCCTTCCACCCCCTCCTTCAGCTCACCAACAAATTGGCTGGAAAGGAAACGTTGCCTCAGCACGTCGAACTTCATCGCAAGCAACGCATGCTGGTCATCAGCGGGCCCAATGCCGGCGGAAAGAGCATCACGATGAAAACGGTTGGGTTGCTTCAAATGATGATCCAGAGTGGGCTGCTCGTCCCGTGCCACAACGCCTCGGAGGTGGGCATTTTCAGCGCCATCCTTCCCGACATTGGCGACCACCAGAGCATTGAAAACCAACTCTCCACGTACAGCTACCGCCTGGGCAGAATGCGGCACTTCTTGAATGTCGCCGACGCGTCCAGTTTGATGCTGCTCGACGAGTTTGGCACGGGCTCTGATCCAGAACTCGGGGGCGCACTGGCAGAGGTATTCTTCGAAGAGTTGTACGACCGTGGCTGTTTTGGGGTGATCACCACCCACTACGCCAACATCAAAACACGCGCCGCGAAGTTGCCTGAAGCCTTCAACGGAAGCATGCTGTTCAACCGTGAATCCTTGGCCCCCATGTACCAACTGGAGGTCGGACAGCCTGGGTCTTCTTTCACCTTTGAAGTGGCGGAGATCAATGGCATCGGCGGGAAACTCATTGAGCGCGCCAAAGGAAAGCTGGACAAACGTCGCGTGGAACTCGATGGCCTGTTGGGCGACCTCCACAAGGAAAAGTCGAAGTTGGCCAAACTCACCAACAAACAGCTCCGGGCGGAACTGGAAGCAGAGAAAGCCATTGCGGAGGCCGAGCGGTTGAAAGAAGCCATGGAGGACAAGGAGCGCAACTTGAACGCGCAATTCGACGCCCTCAATACTGCACGCGTACGCAGCACCAAACTCACGCAGTTTGTCGACCGGTTTCAATCCGGAAAGCCCAACAAAGGCCTGCTCGAAGAGGTCAAAACCTACCTCGCGAAGGAGAAGGCCCGTCAGGAAGAGCAGGCCCAACGCGGCAAAGCCAAAAATAAGTCTCAAGCCAAGCGTCGCCCCAACCACCAATCCGACAAGATTGTGGTCGGTTCTCTGGTGCGTCTTCGTTCAGGTCAAGAACGCGGCGATGTGGTCGAAGTCAAGGGCGACCTGATCACCGTGATGTTTGGGGCCTTCAAAACCAAGGTCAAGCGGAACCAGCTGACGTGGCTTCGTTGAGGCCTCCCCCACTTTTTTTATTGAATGACGATGCGGCGTGTGGTGGTCCAGCCGTTGACCGTGGAGACGGTCAGGTAGCGCACACCTGTTCCCCATGCGGAGAGGTCCAGTTCGCGACTCAACCCGGTGCTGAATTCCGAACCGAGTTCACGACCCATCGCGTCGAACCACTGCACACGGCTCAATTCAAATCCTGCAGGCAGCGTAATGGTCACCATGCCCTTGGAGGGATTGGGCACCACCGTCAAGCCTGACAGGAAACGGTCCTCCACTTTGGACGCGTCGCATGACGTGTACATGTCGCAAGACACATTGCCGTCTCCATCTTCTTGGACGTAACTGCCGTCCATGAGTTCTTCGCCTGTACCTGCGGGGTCGAGGAAGGCCTTCAAACGCATGGAGGTTGGAATGGGGTTGGCCCCGTCCCAGTGGTAGCTCATCTTGCCGTAGTAATCTGGCGAATAAGGACTGTCGCAAAATGAAGCCCCGCCGGTAAGCGTACCCAGAATCCGGTGGTTTTCCTCAAAAATGGGCGAACCTGACGACCCGCCTTCGGTCACACCGTGGTTGGTTTGGGTGGCCGCCCATTGCACGCGCCAATGCGCCCCAATGGCGTAAGCATTGCTGTTGACGAGGGAATTGGTGTAGGTCGAAATCTTCTTGCGGTCGCCGGAGGGATGGTGTATGCCCACCCCGCCGTTTCCATTGAAGCCCGTGGCATCCCAACCTGCATAAAACGGCTCCCACGTGCTGAGGATGGGGTCTTCCACCTCGACGAGGAGGAAGTCGCTGCCGTTGATTTGGCCGTTGGGCATGTCGTCGCTGTCCGTCAAATGAATGACCCCCGTACGGGTCCGAGAATTGATGGATTGCACCCCACCGCACTCGAAAAACTCATAGTTGAATTGCACCTTGAAGAAGGGCCATTCGTTCTCTTCAACCTCGTTGGCGCAATGGAAGGAACTCAACATGAGTTGTCGGCAATCGCGGGCCGTGTTGTTGACCATGGAACCCGAGCACAAAAAGATCCCACCTCCTTGGGTGATGCGCAACTTGACCACAGCGTCTTTCTCACACTCCCAGCTGTCTCCCTCCGGGCAATTGACATCCACTTGGCATGGATCAGAACCTCCCCGCGCCATGGTGGCATCCCAGGGATGGGGGAAACGCTGATGCCGCGCAAAAAACCCAAACCCACAAATCCCCAACGCCGCAGGCTCGGTGGTCCCCTGAGGGCAACGGTACACCATCACCAGTTCATCTCCCGGGACTTCGTCGTTGGTCCAACGGCGGTGGGTGTTGTTTTCCATGTCCGTGATAGGCCCCTCCGACCAAATCTCCTCGTATTTGCCTTCCGGCGTGTGGAAATGAAGGGTCGCGCCTGCGGGCAAATGGAAATCGTCGAAATACACGCAGCCCGCGAGGGCACCGGGCAAACTCACCTGCAAGGTCCAGACCTCCATGCCTGATTCAATGGCACGCGTGGCCACCTCGAAAAAGTCCACCTCCGCAGGAATCACCTCTCCCACCATCTCTCGTCCCGTCTCTTCAGACTGCACTTCCATCGCATGAATGGCCTTGTCCAAGTCCGGGGTGTCCACATTCACCACACCTTGTCCGAGGGCGATTCCCATCCCACCAAACATCAACATGGCCAACACCCCAAAACGGGTTTGCCAATTTCCTTGAAGCATCTCTTGAATCATGTCCCGAAGTTACCGCCATCTCCACTCTGCTTCCCTTAAATTCGGGTGTTCATGACGACTTCCCGTTTCACCCTCCTTTCCCTTGCACTTGGTGCATTGACCCTGAGCCCATTAGGGGCCTTGTCTCAAGACGACATGACGCCGCAAGAGGCAGCCCAAAAGTTTGGCACCCTCATGCGCTACATCGGACAACTCTACGTCGACAGCGTCAGCGTCGAGGATTTGACCGAACGGGCGATGGTGAAAATGCTGGAAGACCTCGACCCGCACTCGGTCTACTTCTCTGCGGAAGAACTCAAGGAAGCGGACGAACCGCTCAACGGCAACTTTGACGGCATCGGAGTGCAGTTCAACATCTTCAAGGACACCATCATGGTCGTCTCCCCCATCAGTGGCGGCCCCTCGGAACGACTTGGGATTCGCGCCGGCGACCGCATCGTCGAAGTCGATGGCGAGAACACCGCGGGCATTGGCATCACCAACCGCGATGTCATGAAGCTTCTCAAAGGCCCCAAAGGCACGGTGGTTCAGGTTGGCATCAAGCGAGAAGGCGAATCGGAGCTGTTGACGTTTGACATCACCCGGGACAAAATCCCCATCTACAGCATTGACGCCGCCCACATGGTGGACAAAAAGATTGGGTACATCAAGGTCAGCCGGTTTGCAAAGACCACGATGGATGAATTTCGGGATGCGATTCTCTCGCTCCAAGACCAAGGCATGAAGGACCTCATCTTGGATTTGCAAGGGAATGGAGGCGGCATGCTGCGCACGGCCATTGCCATGTCGGACGAATTCCTCAGCGACGACAAGCTCATTGTCTACACCGAAGGACGGGCGTTTGAGCGTGAGGACACATTTGCACAATACAAGGGGCTGTTCGAGAAAGGACGCTTGGTCGTGCTCATCGACGAAGCGTCGGCCAGTGCGAGTGAAATCGTGTCAGGCGCCGTGCAGGATTGGGATCGCGGGCTGGTGGTCGGGCGACGCAGCTTCGGAAAGGGCCTTGTGCAGCGCCCCATGCGGTTGCCGGATGGCAGCGCGGTCAGGCTCACGGTTCAGAAGTACTACACACCGGCTGGCCGATGCATTCAAAAGCCCTACGACGAAGGCGTGGAAGCCTACCGGAAGGAGAAGTTTGAACGCTACGAAAAAGGCGAATTCATGACGCTCGACAGTTTGGACTTGCCAGACAGCCTCATGCACAAGACGCGCATCCTCGAACGCGAAGTGTACGGTGGCGGAGGCATCCTGCCCGACCTGTTCGTGCCCTTGGACACCACCTTGAACTCCCCCACCTTCTCGCGCATTTTGCGCAAAGGACTCTGCAGCAAATACGCCCTCGCAGAGGTGGACGCCCACCGCACTGCGTGGGAAACCCGCCACGCCTCTGAGGACGACTTCGTCCGCGACATGGACTTCAGCGAGGAAGAAATCGCCGCATTCAAGGCCTATGTCGTGGAGGAGGGTGTGGAAGTGGACGAGGAGGACTGGGCGCGTTCACTCCCTGCGATTGAACTGCGATTGAAAGCCTTCTTCGGCCGCAACACCTACGAAAGCAAGACGTTTTACCGCGTCATTGGGGGACTCAACGAGGCGCTGCAAGAAGCCATCCGCGTTTTGAACGACGGGACGTTCAATGCTGCGAACCTTGCCCACAAGACCTTTTGAGGCGGGACCTACTTTTGCATCAAACATCTAAAACATACAACATGCGTTTTTCATTCACCACATTGACAATGGCTGCCCTCTTGGTCGGCTTTTCAGCGTGCAACGAAGGCGGCTCAGACACGGTGACTTCCAAGGCCATCGAAACCACTCCCGAGACACCTGTCAACGCGAAGCCTGAGAAGTTCGATCCAGCCAAGGCCCAGGCAGAGAAGCCCGCAGGCCCCACGACCACCATGGTTTTTGACTCTTACGAGCACGACTTTGGCACCATGGACGAAGGAGATGCTGTGACCCACGTCTTCAGCTTCACCAACACCGGAAGCGAGCCCCTCATTTTGGACAAGTGCAAAGGTTCTTGCGGATGCACCGTCCCACAATGTCCCAAGGAGCCCATCGCACCTGGCGCAAGCGGCGAAATTGAAGTCAAGTTCAACTCCAAGGGCAAGAAGAACAACCAGACCAAGACGGTCACGATCAACGCCAACACCGACCCAGGCCAAACCATCCTGAAGATCAAGGCCTTTGTCAACCCTGCCGAAGCCAAGTAAGCAGAGATTCACACCATGAAAAAGGCACCCTCGGGGTGCCTTTTTTGTGTCGTTCATTTTTGTCTTCTCCTCGCTGTATCTGCCCCCAAAAGCCGGGCGCACCGGGCGCCATCGCCGCAAGAAAAGCCTCGCCTTGAGAATCTTATCCTCATTGAAGCAGCGCGTCGATGTCGCGGGCCAATTCGTGGTCCTTGCGCGTCACCACGCCCCCTGCATCATGGGTGTGCAATTCGATGCGCACGTAGCTGAACGTGTTCACCATCGTGGGATGATGGGCATGAGACTCAGACAAGAAGGCCACCCTTGTCATGAAGGTGAAGGCTTCTTGAAAATCCTTGAATCGAAACTCTCGGATCAATCGGTTGTCGCGTTCTGTCCACATGAGGTGTGTATTTAAGGCCAATGTACACGAAAAGGCGCGGCCAAGCCACGCCTTTTTCGAATCGGATGCCTTGAAAGAACTTAGAGCAGGCCTCCCTCTGGTGCTTCCCCTCCCTCTGCCGAAGCTCCGGGCGATGGCGTCTCTGTAGCGCCGGTTTCCACAAACATCAAAAGCTCGCGCATCTTCTCCGCCTGTCGGATGTGTCCGCTGCGCTCGTAGCCGTATGCCACGTTGCCAATCAAGCGACGAATGATGTCCACACTCCCACAGGGTCCACAGTTTCGTTCGTCCACGGGGAGTTCAAGATGGCTCAAGAACTCGCTGACTTCCGCCTTGTTGATGACCGTGCCTTGACTGAAGGGGTTGATGTAAAACAAGACCCCACCCGGTGTTTGGTTGTCCGGCTGATCTGACTCGTGATGAATGTGATGTTCATCGCAGTAGCACAGGATGAAATGGTTGGGCAGGTTGACCCCGTGAATCGGCAAGTTCAAATCCTGAGCCAAGCTCAAGTAGAGAATGCCCAAACCCAAGGGATTCCCCTTGCGCTCCGCCATCACCTCCCCCAACAAGGCTTGCTTTGGGTCGGGTTGACCGCTCTTGGAGTTGGTGAACCCTTCAATGTCGTAAAGAACATGGTTCAGAATCCGCACCTGCTCAAGGGCGGTGAGCTCTTCGTTGAGTTCGAGCCACACGTTGCGCTTGAGCTTCTCGTAGCTGGCCCGGAGTGCATCCATGTCTAACAAGGGGTCCGCCGCCTTGTGAACCCACAGCGCTCCTTCCAATGCACTCTCTGCACCAGAATCGAACCAATCGCGCAGGCCGTTGTGCACAAACGCACCGTGCAGGCCTTCGACGAGTTCGTCCATGCGGCGCTCGTGCTCTTCACACTGGGCATGGGCTTCTCGGGATTCGAGCAATGCGGGTAAGACAGAAGTTCCTTTGGCCAACAGCTGTTCCCGAACGTGGAGGTACACTCCTTCGTCGGGATCGTCCAGCAATTGGATCAGGGCGTGGATTTCGTTGGGTTGCATGACGCTTGCAGATTGTTAGGGTGCAGTCGTTCCCAAAGCTACCCGTCCCCTTCATGCCTTCTCAGCGTTCACTCATGCAGTTTTCACATCCATTGTGTTAATGGCACCGCAAACCGTTGGAGCCACGCAGGTTATCTTTAGGAGATGCCTGTGGCAGAAAGAACATCCTCCGTGGTGACCGATCGAATGCGGCTGACCTACGCCCTGTGGTTCACCATGGTTTTCCTGGTGAGCATTTGGGGTGTCTTCATCTTGAATGAAACCCTCGAGCTCGGCTGGCGGAAACACGGCATCCACCCCAGAAAATGGGATGGCCTGCGAGGCATCTTGACCTATCCTTTTTTGCACGGCGACTGGGGGCACCTGTGGAACAACACCATGAGCTTTTTCACGCTCAATGGATTCTTGTTCTACTTCTATCGCTCCATTGCCCTGCGCGTGTGGGTTTGGCTGTTCTTCGTGAGTGGCCTGATGCTCTGGGGATTGGCGGTGGATGGAAACCACATCGGTGCAAGCGGACTGATCTACGGTCTGGCTGCCTTTCTGTTCACGAGCGGGGTGATACGAAACAACCGCCTGCTGCTCCGTGTGAGCTTGGCCGTGGCATTCCTCTACGGCGGCATTGTGTGGTGGATGCTCCCCATTGACGACCACGTCAGTTGGGAGGGGCATTTGAGCGGCGCCATCGTCGGCACCGCACTCGCCATCCTCTACCGACGCCAAGGCCCAAAGGACCCCGTGTACATGTTTGAGCGGGAAGACCCCAATGCCCCGTTGCCTGAGTGGTGGATGGCTGCACACCCCGAGCATCCGGACACCCTGGCGCAGCGGGCCCGCGAAGCTGCAGCGCAATCAAACGAGTCTGACGACCAGACCAATGCCGGCTCGAGCACAAGCACGCGCCCGCCTCACTTTGGGTCTTCGTCGGTGAGCTGAATCAGTTGTTGAGCATCACCGGCATGACGAGCATCAGCACGTCTTCTCCGGGCTCTTCCGGCTCGCTGGGACGAATGATGCCCGCGCGGTTGGGGGCACTCAATTCCAGGTTGACCTCCTCTGCAGTGAGGTTGTTGAGCATGTCGACCAAGAACTTGCTGTTGAAGCCAATCTCCATATCCTCGCCGTGGTAGCTGCATGCCAAGTGCTCGGTGGCTTCATTCGCGAAGTCCAAATCTTCGGCGCTCACCGTCAACTCGCTCCCCGCGATGCGCAAGCGCACTTGGTGGGTGGTTTTGTTGGCGAAAATGGCCGCGCGTCGGATGGACTGCAGGAACAAGCTGCGGTTGATGGTCATCCGGTTGGGGTTGTCCTTGGGGATGACCGCCTCGTAGTTGGGGTACTTGCCTTCGATCAAGCGACACATGATGGTCACATCGTCAAACGTGAAGCAGGCGTTGGACTCGGTGAAGGAGATGTTCACTGAATCGGCTGCGCTCGCTGCGTTCTTGAGCAACGTCAAAGGCTTCTTGGGCACAATGAACGAGGCCGTTTCGGGCGCAGAAGCGTCGGTGCGGGCATAGCGCACCAAGCGGTGGGCATCCGTCGCCACGAAACGCACGTTGTCGGCGTACAATTCGAAGAAGATGCCGCTCATCACGGGGCGCAAATCGTCACTCCCCGCGGCGAACAACGTGCGGTTGATGGCAGAGACCAAGGTCCCCGCCCCCATGTCCACTCCGGTGGCTCCTTCGAGCGCTGGCGCCTGTGGGAATTCATCGGCATTGGCGCCAGTCAACTTGTACTTGCCTGCATCGCTTGTCAACTCCACTGCGTGAGTTGCCGCATCCACCTTCAGGGTCAAAGGAATGTCTGGGAACGCCTTCAAGATGTCGAGCAACATCTTCGCAGGCACGGCAATGGCTCCGGTGTCGTCTGTGCGCACTTCCATTTTGGACGACATGGTCGTTTCCAAGTCCGAAGCGGTCATGACGAGTTCGCCAGGCGCCAATTCAAACAAGAAGTGATCCAAAATGGGCAACGTGTTGCTGTTGCTCAAGACGCCACTCAAGGTTTGGAGTTGACGAAGAAGCTGGTTGCTCGAGACGATGAATTGCATGGCTGCGAAGATTTAAGGACTACGAAGATGCCATGGAACACCCCGGATTCACGCCCTTTGAGGGCCGGATTTATCCACACTTCATCCCCAAATTCACTCACGCCCGCTGGACCCTCGTCAGCGCCTCCAAAACGGACTGCACCGAAAGCTCCCACCCGCACTTGAAATGTCCTTCCGGACAGCGCTTCCTGCCGTGCATTCCGCAGGGGCGGCAGGGCAATTCGGAGGGTGCCTCCACCACGGCGTGCTGGCTTGCCCGTGGGCCAAATCCAAAGCGCGGCACGGTGCTCGCAAAGAGGGCCACGGTGGGCGTATTGGTGGCCGATGCCACGTGCAAGGGCGCACTGTCATTGACCACCACGGCCCGGGCGATGTCCACGGCCGCAACGAGGCCGAGCAAGGACAGCGATCCCGCGGCATTCGTCACGTGGCCATGACCTTCCGCGAGACGCGCGCACAGGGCGTGCTCGTTGGGCGCGCCCATCAACACCACCCGCTGGTCCGTTTGCGCCAAAAACTTCGCAAACTGACCTTCAGGCCAGGCCTTGGTGGCCCATTGCGAACCCGGCATCACAAGCACCGCGTCGCGCGCATGCACGGCTTCGGCCTCCGCCACGTGACTGGGTCCGGGGTAAAGTTTGGGCTCCGCCACAGCCGCGCGGTCGTTCAAGAAAGGAGCCAAAAGCCCCACGTGTCGCTCCACCTCATGGGTGCCATCGCCCCAACGGTGCGGAACCCGATGCGTGAAACGCCATGCCAACGGATTGTTGGCGTATCCAATGCGAATGGGCGCCATGCTCAACGCCGTGAGGATGCCAGAAGAAGCATGTCGGTGGAGGTTGACCACCACGTCGTATCGCCCGCGGCGAACCTCACGCACGAGCCGCCTCCAATCTTTGCCTTTGACCCGTGGGCGCTTGTCCCACGCAAGGATGCGCCGCAACCACGGATGACCCTCAAACAACCCGTCCATGGGCTTGCGCACAAGCACATCCACCTTGTCCTCGGGGTGGGCGGCATGCCAAGCTTCCAAGGCCGCGGTGGCCAAGACCACATCGCCCAGAAAGGCCGTTTGTATGAACAGGATAGATCGCGACATGCGAGGGAAGTTACACCGCGACGTCGTGCTGACGAAGCGCGTCGTTCAAAGAGGTTTTTCGATCGGTGCTCTCCTTTCGCTCCCCGATGATCAAGGCACACGGCACTTGGTAAGTACCTGCGGGGAAGGTCTTGGGGCGGGTTCCAGGAATGACGACCGCCCGCGGTGGGACGGCGCCCCGCGTTTCGACGGGGGTCTCGCCACGCACATCCACAATGGGCGTGCTCGCCGTGAGGACGACATTGGCGCCCAACACCGCCTCTTTGCCCACCCGAACACCTTCCACCACAATGCAACGTGAGCCGATGAACGCGCCGTCCTCCACAATCACAGGTGCCGCTTGAAGGGGCTCGAGGACTCCCCCAATGCCCACCCCGCCACTGAGGTGAACATCCGCGCCAATTTGGGCGCAGGACCCCACCGTGGCCCAGGTGTCGACCATGGTCCGTTCTCCGACATACGCACCGAGGTTGACGTAGGAGGGCATCAAGATGCAATCCGGCGCCACGTGTGCGCCGTAACGCACCACAGCGTGAGGCACCACGCGAACGCCCGCCTCGGCGTAGCCGCGCTTGAGCGGCATTTTGTCGTGAAACTCGAACGGCCCCACCTCCACCGTTTCCATGGTTTGGATGGGGAAATTGAGCAACACGGCTTGTTTGACCCACTCGTTCACCGTCCAGGTGCCATCCACCTCGGGATGGGCCACCCTCAAGGTGCCAAGGTCCAACTTTGCCATGACCTCGGCCACCGCGCCGCGGACATCCTCTGTTTGGATCAAAGACCGGTCCGACCACGCGGCTTCGATGTGTTGCCTCAATGCGTTTTCATTCATGACGCGAAGGTAGCACTCCACCCTGCTGTACCTTGCCCTTCATGGGACGTCTCCTTGGATTGGATGTGGGCGCTCGGCGCACGGGTGTCGCTGTGACCGATGCCCTTCAGATTGCGTGTTCCCCCCACGCCACGGTGGAGACGTCTTCGCTCCTTCAAGAAGTGTTGCCCATGCACCAACGCGAACCCTTTGACGCCGTGGTCATTGGGAAGCCGATGTTGATTGTCGGAGGTGCGACGGACAGCACCTTGGTGATTGACGAGGTGGCCGAGAAACTTCGCAAGGCGCTGCCCTCCCTCCCCATTCACTTCGTCGACGAAGGAAATACGTCCCTCGAGGCATCCCAAATTCAATTGAAAGGGGGCATGAAAAAATCGCAGCGCCGCGCCAAGGGAAGCCTCGACGCAATTGCTGCGAGTTTGATCTTGCAGCGCCATCTCGACGCCCAAGCTTACAAGTAAGATTATTCTTCGCCCTTGAAGACCTCCACGGTCTTTTGCTCCCTCACCAAATCGGTGAACCGCCCTTCGTAGCGGGTGGCGCGCACAATGTGGTTGTCCACCCAGTGATAGTTTCCGCCGCGGGGCTTGCCCATCAACAAGCCCTGGTACTTGAAACCGTGGCGGTCGAGCCACGCTTCGGTCACCTCGCGGTGGTCCTCGGTACGCGAGGTGAAGAAGGTGATGATGTGGCCCTCATCGTACCACTTGTTCAACGTTTCCAAGGCGTCTGGAAACGGCTCGCATGTGGTCATGCGCTCCGGCTCTTCATTGGGAACATCTTCCGTAATGGTGCCGTCGATGTCAATCAAGTAATTCTTGACGCCATCCGGCAATTGGGGGGACGCGTTCAACCCTTGCTCATCAAAGGCGGGCTTGAGGTGGTGTGCTTCGTTCGACATGAGGCCGGCAAAAATATCTGCCGCTTCAATGCGGTCCTAATTTGAAGACGACGAGTTGTCTTCAGGCCATTCAATGGGCCCGTTTGGGTCCTCCAAGACCCAAACCACCGTCTCAAGCGCATCGGTCTTGGACAGCCACTGCGCCTTCCAGTCCTCGGCCTGACCAAGGGCCAAAACATGCCAGTTGGCCCAACGGTCCTGGGGGACGCCCGCGCGCATCAGCGATTCACAACCGCGCCGAGCAGAAGCCCACGCCTGGGCCCTCGAGCCTTTCAAAGACTTCCGCAACTTGGCCTTCCATTGCTTCCACGCCTTGGCCGTGGCCGCCTCCAACGCCCCAGCAGGACCTTTCAACTCCGGCGAAATGTCGGACGCCCACGCCTGGAGATTTCGATTCCATTGGCCAAGGGTCTCTTCTTGTCTCTGCACGCCTTCTCCCCATTCCGACATCCACGTGTCCAAGACCCAGCGATTCCACGCCTCGTCGTGCAGCCAGCCCTTCGCCAGCGTCCAACCGCACGCGCGGGCTTCTGGAGACACGACCACCCCATGGTCCCTGAGCCGCAGGGCGGGAAAGGTCAAACCGTGATGGGCAAAGGCTTGCGGCAATTGCTGCCAGTAACCCCACTCTCCTGGCCCCAGAATCACCGCTGCACTGTGGAGCAGCAATTCTTGGTAAAGCGGACGAAGCAAAACACCCGGACTGCAAGACATGGCGTTTGCGGAAGCCCAAGAATGCCATCCGTCGCGGGCCTCGCCCAAGAAGATGTCACCTGCCTGCCATTCCCCTTCCTCTTCTGTTCGAATCACGCCCTTGCGGCCTTGGACTTCATCGATCCAAAAGACATTGTTTTCTCGGACGTGCACAGGCCCATCCATGGCTTCCGAGCCTCGCAAGGCCGCGTGCACGCCGTCGCCTTCGAACTCTTTGGCCCACAACGACGCCCCCAAGGCTTTCAGCCGTGCATCTTGAGGGTCCAACACGAGCAACCCCTCTGCGCCGTACCAGCGGTGCAACCAACGACGCATCAAACCGGACAACGTTTCGCCCGCTGTCACAGCCGCCTCAACATCCGCCTGCATGTCCGCTGCCGTGGCGGCGTCAAGCCCATCCGCCATCCACGCTTGGAGCCATTCCTCAACTCCCTCCAATTCAAGGGCTCCCACGGGGTGAGGCACTTCGGGGTGAGCCGGAGCCCAATCGTGGGCCCGTGTGGCGCCGTGCACTGTGGCAATCTCCTTCCAATCGTGGTCTTCACTGGCCATCCAAAACACGGGCACCACAGGTTGACCGGACGCCTTGGACAAGCCTCGGGCGACGCGAATGGCTGTCAGGATCTTGTGATGAAAAAACGCAGGACCTCCGGCCAAGACCAGTTGATGTCCCACCGTCACCACGCGGCAATCAGGGTGTGTGAGCGACCGACCACTCTCGGGCAAGGTCAGGCCCGAAGCCGAGTATTGTGCGTCCAACACACGCATGACCGCCTCCTTGTGGGAGGCATCCCAAGTTGATGTGAGATCTGGTTTGACCGACCAACCGTCCCAAGTCCCTTCAAGGCCTCCAGGGAGATCCACAGGCCACGCCGTGCGTGGATGAACATGCCAAACCGTTTTTGCGCTCACTTGACCAGGGTCACCCAACCTTTCCACACGATTTGGCCCTCGAATGCTTCGTCCAAAACCATCCGCCACGCATACATCCCAGGATTCACCAAGTCACCGGCTGCATCGGTGCCATCCCACCCGTGGTTGGCGGAAACCTGGCCTTGCCACAGTTCCAGTCCCCAGCGGTTCACCACAGAGAGTTGGCCGGTTTGACCTTCAGGCATCGACCAAACCCACGTGTCGTTCAAGTCGTCTCCATTGGGCGAGAACGCATTGGGCGCATACACACCGGGTGCAGGCGTGAAACCACGCTCTCCACGATCCAACTCCTCTTCTGACATGAGCTCATTGCTCACCTCTTCAATGCCAAAGTCATCGACGAAGTAATACGCCATGGTGCGCGTTCCTGCCTCTTCCCGCCTGACGTTGGGCATGTCGCCAAAGAGGCCCAACGTGACATGTTCGAAGGCTTCTGTCGCCGTGAACACAAACGAGAATTCGCGCCAATTTCTGTCATAGAGCGCCTCGTGAATTTCGAATTGTGGCTCGAGGTCCAACCGTTCATGCCCTGGTTGGGATGGTTTTTCCGTGGAAAGCGCCACCCCCAATTCACTCACTCCCAAACCCGCGTTGACCCAATCGTGCACGCGGCCTGAGGTGATGGAAAAATGCATTTGATAGCGTTGACCCACCTCAAGGGGCTCCGAAAAGCGCCCCACCACGTATTCGTGCCTTGGGTTTTGGTCGTCCGTGTACGCCACAAAACCCGCAATGGCACGTCCTTTGAACGCACTCACCTTGGCGAGGGGGGTCTGCGGCAAATCGCCGCCATCGGTCCCAAATTGGTGGTAGTAATCCGGCATGCTTTGCGCGCCGCCTCCATGCGCCCATCCGTCCACCAGGTGAAACTGACCTGTGGCATTGGGCAGCATCGAATGCGCTTCAAATCCGCCATTCACAACGTCCACCTGCGCCCGTGCAGACGTACCACACACACCACCCCATGCCACAATCGTGGCTCCGAGCAGCGCGCGCAATGAAAACGGTGAGAGGCGGGGCAGCATGCTCCCAAAGTACAACGAATCTCGTCAACGCCTTGTTGGGGACATCACCAAGGAGAGGAAGAGTCCGCCGATGCTGCCTGGCAACCAGAATGCATCCACCCTGAATTGAGCTGCAGATCTCGCGGACGGATAGCTTTCCCCCAAATCCAGCACCAAGCCCAACTCCAGCCGCATCCTTGCCCGCCACATGGCTTCGCGCTGAAACGTGTCCGAGGCATCTGTCGCCATCCAAGAAGCTGGGTCACCGGGTGCACGGAGCGACCACCCAAAGGGTCTCCACGCAAATCCCGACACCGCCGCGCGCGGACGCCACCCCCCCATGGGATGGCCTTCCCAACTCACGCCCACCCGAACGGCATGACCCGGCGACAAGGGCGCCAAGGTCGTGTCTCTTTCAAAGGCCAAGCTGTCAGGAGTCAAGGTGAATTGTTGAATGGACGACGACCCCGGCCTTTCGTCTCCCCAAATCCAGCCTTTGGCATTCTCGGAAACGTCCTCCGAGGAGAACGTCCAAGGTTGGGAGTGCTCTGCAAACAAACCCAAACGCCCTCCGCCCTTTCGCATCACCTGTTGGCGCTCCACGCGCAAGGCCGGACGGTTGGAAAACAAGTCCAGCGTGGAAATGTGTGTACCCGAGGCGGACAAGGGAGAAGCTTGAATGTCCCAACCGACGCCGAACCACCAATCCTTTTCAGAAGTTCTGACTTGCCATGCCGAAGTGTCGATGCGCACGTCTGCAATCACTCGAAGGTGTTGGCCGTCCACAACGATGGAATCTTGGGGCGTCCGATCCGCAGACCACGCACCCACACAAAAGCACATGCCGAACCACAGCAGCCCGCAACGATGCATCACGATGTTGATGTTCAACCTCCTCATGGAGGGGTCAAGTTACTGCTTGACTTCCAGGGTCGCTTCCCGACGCTCTGTGGCGGGCACCGCTTTTTCGGATTTGAGCGGGAACCGTTCCCCGTCGTTGCCCCCCTCCAACTCTGTGGTAGGCAGACCTTCGAGGTTCTCGAGCGGTTCCATGGGCGCGTTGACGTTCCCTGTACCGTCGACTTCGGTTTCTGTCAAGACATCCTCTGCTTGAGGAGCGTCAGCCACTTCTTCATCCAGCACTTGCACAGCAGGGGCCTCTGCGCTCTGCCCAGCTGTTGTCACTGGCGCTTCGACAGCCATCACAGGAGCTTCCTGCGTTGACCCCGCGTTCATCACCACATCCTCCGTGGGCCAAAAGAAAGCTGCCACAGCCACGCCGCTGGCCACCAAAAGGGCACCACGGCGCAAGAGCGACGAAGTCTGGGGCGCAGACGTCGAAGCATCCAACGCCTCAAAGACTTGAGACTCCAATCCCTTGGGGGCGTCGGCCTCGCTTGCAAGCATCGTCTCCCGGATGTGCATCTCTGCATCCGTCCAAGGCGCGTCTGTGGCGTCCAAGGGAGGCATGTTGTTCGACGTGAATGTCATGGTCCTTTTGTTGAATGTCGGTGGTCTTGTGGGGTAACCACATTTGGATAACGAGGATTCCTTCAAATGGTTGCTCGACAGTTGACTTTTTTCAGTTCGTGGGGTTTGTGGGAAGGTCCGACTGAGGCTTGGCCCGTTGCGACATGGCGGCCAAGAAGGCTTGCAATTGCTTGCGACCGCGAGACAACTGGCTCTTGGAGGTGTTGACGTCCACGCCCAGCATCTCCGCGATTTCTTTGTGGGAATACCCATCGACGAGGTACAACTGCACCACCGTTCGATAACCTCGGGGCAAAGCCGCCATCGCCGTTTGGATTTCCGACATCGTGAAATCGGCCTTCTTGGAGGCGGCCAAATCAAGTGGCGTCGCCAAGGTCTCGGTCACATCGTCGTGGTAGCGATGCTTCAGATTTCTTCGGTAGTGCGTGATGGCCGTGTTGACTGTGATGCGACGCACCCACCCCTCGAAGCTGTTGAACTCCTTGAACTTCCCCAGATGTCGAAACACTTTGATCCAGCTTTCTTGAGCGATGTCTGAGGCTTCGTCCCGGCTGTCGGTGTACCGTAGGGCCGTGGCGTAGACCTTGGACGCGAAGCGGCGATAGAGCGCTGTTTGGGCACTCCGCTCTTCCGCTTTGCAGCGTTCCAACAGGTCTTTCAGTTCTTGGTCCATCACACTCCTCTTCAGAAAGCTCAATCAAAATCTGAGGCCTCCATGCCTAACCAAGACAACGCGGCCCCCGAGAAAAGTTGCATCAGCTGATCGTCCTCCAAGCCCATGGACTCCATGAACGTCCCAAACTCCAGGTCTCCGAGCGGGAAGGGATAGTCTGTGCCCATGCAGATGCGTTCAGCGCCCTGCATCTCCAAAATGAACTTCAACAGGCGCTCATCGTGGGTGATGCTGTCCACCCAAAACTTTCCGAGGTAAGTGTCTGGCGACGCGGGGTTGTCGAGGGCCACCAAATCTGGACGGCATGCGTGGCCATGTTTGATCCGTCCCAACGTCGGCAAGAAGGAACCGCCGGCGTGAGAGTACATGACACGGAGTTTGGGGTACTTGTCGAGCACCCCGGCGAAAATCATCGAGCACGCCGCACGGCTTGTTTCCGCCGGCATGCCCACGAGCCAAGGCAACCAGTAACGCTCCATGTCCGATTTGCCCATCATGTCCCAAGGGTGGATGAACAAGGCCATGCCCAGGCGCTCACACGCTTCGTAAAAGGGAAAGAAACGCGCATCCCCCAGGTTGAGGCCGTTGATGTTGGACCCGATCTGCACGCCCCTGTGGCCTTGTTTGGCCGCCTCTTCCAGAACCTGAATGGCCACTTCTGTGTCCTGCATGGGCACCGTGGCCAACCCCACGTAATGCCGGGGATGGTCCTGGACGATTTGGGCAATATGGTCGTTGAGGAACCGGGCCAAATCCGCGGCGTGATTCGCCTTGGCCCAATACGAGAACATGACCGGAATGGTGCTGACCACCTGCACCTGGACACCCGCCTTTCCGTACTCCTCAATGCGCTCCTCTGCGTCCCAGCAGTTTGAAGCAATTTCACGGAAGAAGTGGTCGTCCCGCATCATGTTGGCAAAGCCAGGCCTGCTGACTTCCAAATGAATGAATCCCCCGTAGCCGAATTTCTCCGACCACTTGGGCATGACACGGGGCAGAATGTGGGTGTGGCTGTCAATTTTGAGCATGGCGAGATCGTTGCGCATGTCGCACCAAGGTACATGAACTCAGTCCTGTCTGGGGCGGTGATTTGTCCACAGCGGCCAAAGCCACTGACATTCAACGCTTCACCACGCGACGCAAATCCAGCCTGTTCACAGGATGAATGGGCCACCCGTCGATCCGGCGAGACACAAAATGCGTGACTTGGTCGTGAAACAGTGGAATGACGGGCATCTCCTCATGAATGAGTGCATCGAGCGCCCGGTATGCCTCGAGCCGCGCCTCGGGGTGGTCAGCCTGCAAAAGCGCACCTTGGAACCCACGCTCAAATTCGGGATTGCGGTAGTGCGTGTAGTTGGGGCCTCCAGGCGAAAAATTTGCCTCCACAAACAGTCCCAAGAAATTCTCGGCATCCGCGTGGTCGGCCAACCACGACTTGTAAAACATCGCGGTTTCCCCCTGTGCCACGCGTTCGCGGTGGACGGAAGCTGGAACGACGTCGACCTTGACATCCAGGCCCAACTGGGCCCAATCGTGCTGAAAAGCCGCACACATGTCGACGTAATCCGAAGTCGTGCTCAACACAATCTCCCCCACCCCTCGTCCCTTCGGGTATCCCGCTTCTGTAAGCAGCGCCTGCGCCTGCGCGACATCCTGCGTCACAGGATGAACGGCGTCTCGGCCCAACATGGTGGGCGGGACAAAGTGATCTGTGGGGGTCACTGCGTTGCGGCGCAGGTGACGGGCGAGTCCATGGCGGTCCAACGCCAAACTCATCGCCCTTCGCACCCGTGCATCACGCAGGGCCACCGGGGTATCCGCCCCATCCAGCACCACCCCGAGGTAGTCGGTCTTCAGGAAAGGGATGTGAAGGTGCTTCAGCGTGTTCTCGAAGGAAGGCCGAAGCGTCCCGGTCTCGTCCAGCAGGGTCTCCATGTACGCAGGATGAAGGCCACTCATGAAATCGTAACGCCCTTGGGTCAATCCGAGACATTCTGCCCCCATGTCTTGGACCACATCCACGTGCACGGCGTCGAGGTAGGGCAACGCTTGGCCGTGTTCGTCCTTCTCCCAATATTCCTCGTGGCGGTGCAACACGAGACCGGCATCCGGCATCCACCAAGCCAGCTGAAAAGGCCCCGAGCCTGCAGGGTTGTCGCGCAGATCGTGGCCCTCTTCGGATGCGGCTTCGTGGTCGATGATGCTTCCGTACGCCGTCGTCAACAACCCCAAAAAAGGCGGATACGCCTCTCGGAGACGAACCTCCACCGTACTGTCATTCAATGCGACAATGCCTAGCGGGCGCACCGCATCCAAAATCCACCCGCCCGAAGACACCACTTTGGGGTCGCGAAGCCGCTCCAAGGAATAGACCACGTCGTCGGCTTGAACGGGACGCCCGGTCGTGAAGACCGCATCCTTGCGCAACCGAAACTGGTAAGCCAGCCGTTCTTCGTCAAACGTCCAAGACGCGGCAAGGCAAGGAAGCACCGTCAAGTCTGGCCCCAACTCCACCAACCCATCGTACAACTGATCGACGACCCACATGTGCTCCAAACTGCGTGCAGCCGCGGGATCGAGGCTGGTGATGGCTGCGCTTTCGTTGTAGCGAAACACCCGAGGATCCTCCAGCGGCGTGGACGCAGTGCAACCTGCGAGAAAAATCGCGCACCACGTGGCGAACCTGAGAGATTTGGGATTGTTTTTCACTCGGCAGCAAGGTACGCGGGGTACTTTTGCGCCCCGTCCCTTCGCCATGACATCGCATCCACAATTTCAAGTCAGTTTTCATCAAGCATGGGTGCTTTTGGTGTGCGGCTTTCTCAGCATTCAAAGTTGGTCGCAAACCTTCACCATCAGCGGCCGTGTGACTGACGCGAACACCGGCGAGTACATCTTGGGCGCGAACATTTTGGACGCTGCGCAAGGAAAAGGAGTGTCCACCAACGTCTACGGTTTTTACAGCCTGACCTTGCCGAGTCGTCCCACAGAGCTGCAATGCACGTTCATTGGCTATGCCCCTGTCACGCGCAAAGTGAACGGATTCAAAAACGTGGAATGGAACGTGTCCCTGTCGCCCCAATCGGTCGAGGTGGATGCTGCAGAAGTGGTGGGCACCGCCGGACAAAACACGGAGAGCACTTCCCTCGGCAAGGCCGAAGTGGCCATGGCGACCATCCAACGCCTGCCTGCGTTGATGGGCGAAGTGGACGTCCTGAAAGCCATCCAAATGCTGCCCGGCATCCAAAGCGCCGGTGAGGGGAACAGCGGCTTTTACGTTCGTGGCGGAGGACCCGACCAAAACCTGTTGCTCCTTGACAACGCCGCCATTTACAACGCGAGCCATTTGTTTGGGTTTTTCAGCGTCTTCAACGCCGACGCCATCTCTTCGGTGGAAGTTTACAAAGGCAGCATGCCCGCGCGGTTTGGTGGACGAGTGTCCAGCGTGCTCGACCTTGGCCTGAAGGAAGGCAACCGCAATGAGCTCAAAGGCAGTGGTGGCATTGGACTCATCAGTTCCAGGCTGACCTTGGAAGGCCCCGTCAAAAAGGGGGTGTCCAGCTTCATTGTGTCGGGCCGTCGGACGTACATCGACGTCTTGACTCGCCCCTACGTGGAGACCACGCAAGCCGCGGGATCCGGCTACTTCTTTTACGACCTGAACGCCAAATACAACCACCGCTTCTCCGACCGAGACGAGGTCTTTGTGTCGGGGTACTTTGGCCGAGACGTCTTCAGCTTTAACAGTGCCGATGCCGGGTTTGGTGCGTCCATCCCTTGGGGCAATGCCATGGTCTCTTCGCGGTGGAACCACGTGGTGAACGACAAGGTGTTCTTGAACGTCAATGCGTCTTACACGGGCTATGACTTTGCCTTTGAATCGGGGCAGGATGACTTCCAATTTGGTTTTGAGTCCGGGGTGCAGGACTGGACACAAAAAGCCCAACTGAGTTGGTTCCCCAACCTGCGCCACGAAGTCCGCGGCGGTGTCGACCACGTGTACCACAAGTTTGTCCCCACCTCCTTCTTCTTCAGGCAGGGCGACACCGAGTTTGACTTTGGAGAAGCCACCGTCGCCTACAGCCACGAGTCTGGCGCCTACCTCGAAGACATCATCGATGTGACGGATGCCTTCAAAGTGAATGCCGGCGTTCGGTACAGCGACTTTCGCCACGTCGGGCCCTTCACCCGCATCGTTCCGGGGGAAAACGTGCTCAGCCCCGCGGACACCCTCACCTACGGCGGGGGGGAGCTTGTCAAGCAATACGGCGGTTGGGAACCGCGTCTGAGTGCACGTTTGAAGACCGGTCCACGCAGCAGCGTCAAGGCGGGTTGGTCCATCAACTACCAGTACGTCCACCTCGCTTCGCTCTCAGCCACCACGACGCCCACGGACATTTGGGTGCCCAGCTCCGACCTCGTGCCGCCTCAACGCGGACGCCAAATCAACGCGGGATATTTCGTGGACCTCGGGGCCAACCGCGAATGGGAATGTTCTGTGGAGCTTTATCACAAGGACCTCAGCAACCTCGTCGAATACGCAGAAAACACCCGTCCCGACCAAAACATTGGCACCAATCCTGACAACAACCTCGTGTTTGGGGACGGCTCCTCCTACGGTGCAGAATTTTTCGTGAAGCGAAAGTTTGGCGAACTGAACGGCTGGGTGGGATACACCTGGAGCAAGACCGACCGGGTGTTTGAAGAGCTCAACAACGGCGACCCCTTCCCTGCCAAGTTTGACCGACGCCACGACCTCAGCGTGGTCGTCGACTGGACCCCGAGCAAGCGTTGGAACTTCGGCGCCATCTTCGTCTACGCCACGGGCAACAGCCTCACCCTGCCCGTGCAGCGCTACTTCCTTGAAGGATATGTCACCGACGTGTACGGATCGCGCAACGGCTACCGCATGATTCCCTACCACCGCGCAGACATCAGTGCGACCTTCTTCCCCAAGAAAAACGACACCGACCGCAAGGTGGACCGCCGTTGGGTCTTCAGCATCTACAACCTCTACAACCGCGCCAACCCGTACTTCCTGTTCTTCGACAACGAAGGCGACTTGCTGGAAGGAACCTTGGAGATTCAGGCCAAACAAGTGAGCCTTTTCCCGATTTTGCCGTCGGTTTCGTGGAACTTTGCGTTCTGACGCGAGGCTGCGACGACGATGAAATCCCTCTTCTCTCTCAACCCCATGATTTGGAACTACCGCGGGCGGTTGTTCCTCGGTGTGGTGTTCATCGCATTCACAAATGTGTTTGCCGTCTGGGCCCCCTCGATGATTGGAGAGGGCGTCAACGCCTTGAACGAGGCCAACCGCGATTTTTTGGTGCCCCTGAACGACGGGGCAACGTTCGACGAATTGTCCGCCGAAGAGGTTCTCATTCCCGACAACCTCACCTGGCTCGGCGCGCTTGTGGGCGCGGACATCGCGCCGGACAAAGCCCCTTCAAGCCGTCAGGATGTACTCGATCTAGTGGTTTGGATTGGATTGGCGCAGGCGGGGCTTTTCCTGCTTGCCTACCTCATCAAAGGCGTGTTTTCCTTCCTCACACGCCAAACCGTGATCGTCATGAGCCGGTTGGTTGAGTACGACTTGAAAGCCGCGATTTACGACCACTACCAGGTGCTGGACACCACCTTTTACAAGGCCCACGACACCGGCGACTTGATGAATCGAATCAGCGAAGACGTCAACAACGTCCGCATGTACCTCGGCCCGGCCATCATGTATTCCCTGAACCTGACGGTCTTGGTGTCTCTCGTGGTGGGCGTCATGCTGTACATCGACCCGGTCTTGACGGCCTTCGCCTTGCTTCCTCTCCCCTTGATGTCTGCAGGCATCTACTTCATCTCCGCCAACATTCATCGCAAAAGCGACGCCAAGCAACAAGCCCAGAGCGCCGTCTCCAGCTTCGTGCAGCAGCACATTGCCGGAATGCGTGTCCTGAAGAGTTTTCACCGCGAAAAGGCCGCTGCTGCCCGGTTTGACGTCGAAACCGACCTCTACAAAATGCGGGTGTTGGACCTTGTGAAAGTGGAGGCCATGTTCATGCCTCTGATTGTCCTGCTGGTCGGACTCAGCACGATTCTCACCGTGTATGTGGGCGGACATCGGGTGGCTGCGGGCCACTTGGACTTGGGGCACATCTTCCAATTCGTGTTCTACGTCAACCTGCTTACCTGGCCGTTTGCGTCGGTGGGCTGGGTCACTTCTCTGGTCCAAAAAGCCGAAGCCTCCATGGCCCGCATCTTGGACTTTTTGCACGCCCAACCCGCGGTTCAATCGCCCCCCGATGCCCGAACAACGCCCCTGTCCAACGCCCCGGCATTGACATTTGACAACGTCACGTGGACCTACCCCGAAACCGGCATTCAAGCCTTGAACCAAGTCAGCTTCTCCGTGAACGCAGGAGAAACCGTGGGCATCACGGGACGGACGGGCAGCGGCAAGTCCACCATCCTGCAGTTGGCCATGAGAATGATGGATCCGTCTGCCGGCACGATTGCCCTGGATGGCACCCCGCTCCACGAATGGGACTTGAAGGCCATGCGGTCAGGGTATGGCTACGTCCCCCAAGACGTGTTCCTGTTCAGCGACACGATTGCCAACAACATTGCTTTTGGCAGCGAACACGCCCCCCCCTCCTTGACCCAAATTGAACAAGCCGCCACCGACGCAGGAGTTGCCGGTGACATCGAAGGATTTGAGCATCGGTACGACACCCTGCTTGGGGAACGTGGGGTGAACTTGAGCGGCGGCCAAAAGCAACGCATCAGCATCGCACGGGCACTCATCAAGGGCCCCAAAATGTTGCTGCTCGACGACTGCTTGTCCGCAGTGGACACCGAGACGGAGGACGCCATTTTGTACGCCATTCAGCGACAAGAAGCCGCATGCACCATCATGGTCAGTCACCGTCTGGCTTCTCTGCGAGGCGCAGACCGCATCCTCGTCATGGACGAAGGGAAACTGGTGGAGGAAGGCACACATGCCGAACTGCTCCAAGCCGGCGGGCTCTACGCCACCATGCACGAACAGCAACAAGCGGAGCACTGAGCCGCAAAGCGACGTCGTTCAGTCGCAATTCAGTCCGAAGACCCCCAACCACAACAGCAAATCCGCCGTGTCGACGGTGTCTTGGTTGTCCATGCTTGACGAACATCCCGACTCACATCCGAAATTGGAGAGGATCTGAAGCATGTCGTTGATGGTGCGGTTGCCGTCCAAGTCAAAATCGCCGGGACACGGGTTGAGTTCGAGGTCGGCAATGACGCCGTCACAATTGTTGTCCATGCCATCTTCCAACGCCGGCGCACCAGGGTACATCGTCGCCTCAGAATCGTTGCAGTCACCAGGTGTCAAGACACGCTCGGTCAGTGGAGTGCAGCTCAACGCCACCGGCGCATTGGGATTGCCAAAACCGTCGCCATCGGCATCGGCATACCACACCAATTGGGCCGTTCCTTCATCGACTTCGTCGTCACAATCGTTGTTCCAACCGTCACAAAGTTCTGGGGCCTGTGGGTAGGTGTTGGCATTCCAATCCTGACAGTCCAAGGGCAACGTCGAAGTGCCGGGCACGTCCCCACAACCCCACACGGGCATGTTGGGATTGCCAAACCCATCTCCGTCGGCATCTTCGTAGTGGGCAAACCAAAGGGCATCTGGAGTCAGCATGTTCAAGGACCAGGTGGAGCGCTGAGAAGTCAGATTGACGCTCGGCTGCACCCCCGCCAACCCCCAAGCTTCAAAATAGAGCAGGGTGCTTCCTGGCTCCGTGACCGTCCAACTGTTGTCTTGCCCCGTGGTCATCACCACCCCTTCCACATGGACGTCGATCGGAAAGGCCCACCCCGCTTCGACTTTCAAGGTCATGCTCCACACATTGGGCGTGGGAATGGTCCCTGGTTCACACAGGCTGATGGCCACGTTGTCCAAACGCGCAAACTGAGGACGCACCACCCACAGACCTTCGTTGATGGAGGTGAATGCCAAGACCCCCTCTTCCTCGCAGAGGACATGGGACCAAGCACCCTGGAACCCCGGTCCAGAACTCTCTTCCAGCGGATCAAAAAATCCGCGTTCCGTCAGGACATTGGATTGCGGCCAGGCATCGCTGAGCATGCGCAATCCTGCACGATAGTTGCTTTGAAACAACCACTCCCCATGGGTGTATTGGTTGTGGTCTGACGCCGTGGTCTCTGCTTCGTATATCTCCACTTCTTGGGGATGGTCCAAATCGGTCAAATCAAACACCATCGTCCGCGTGGCTCCCCCTGCGGACGTCTCATCGAGTTCATCTCCCAAAAAGGCATGGTCGTGGGTGTCAGACACCCAGACCTGGTGTGAAAAGTGCGGATTGGTGTAGGTCGAAACCCCGATGAATTCGACGTCACTCGCGTCTGTGATGTCCAAAATCCACAGCTTTTCCCCACCAGCGGCAAACAGGATTTCCTTGCCGACGTGCGCGGCGTCTGGACCATTGTAAATCAGAGCCTGGGCGTCGTGAAAACCACCATACTCGCTCACCCCCCCAATCAAGGACGGAGACAACGGTTCAGACACGTCGAAGATCGCTGCGCCACCGCCCATGGTGGACGTTCCCACCTGAATGACTTTGGATGCTGCCTCGAACGCCACCACGTTATGCGCCGTGCTTGGCGAAGAAACCACTGTGTCGGGTGACCATGTCACAGGACCATCCAACGGCGACCAAGCTCGAAGTGCTTCAAGGTCCATCACCTGCATGCCGTGGGCTGGCGCTTCACTGACGATGTAGGCGTGGTCATGGACGACTTTGATGTCGCGCCACAGACTCGCCACCGTTTGGGAGGGCAACTTGCCCATGAAAATGGGCCGCGCGCCAGGCAACATTCGGAACAGCGCAGTCCCGTTTTCACACCCCACCAGCAAATACGTGATACCCTCCTCTTCGTCGTACCAGGAGGCGATGTCGTTGACTTTTTCCGTCAACATGTCCGCTTTGGGAATGAAAGCCACCGATTCCATGTTGTGGGACATCACCCCTTCGTCCAAATCGACATCTCCCTGCGCTTGCATGCCGAGCACCGAAAGCCACAGCCCAAAAGCCGTCAACAGGCCGGTGAAGCCGAGTCGCGAGGGTGAATCGAACATGGGGTCAGTCAAGTGGTTAGTGTGTCTGGAGAAACTCTCCAAACTAAAAGATACGCATGAAACTTCAATCTTGGTTGGTGACAGGTGCCACAGGAATGATTGGGCAGGCCTTGGTCAAAGCCCTCGTCGACGAGGGACACGCGGTTCGAACCCTCGGACGCAGTGCGCGGTCCGTCCACGGTTCGACCCCGTTTGTGTGGTCACCCTCGCGAGGTGAATTCCCTCTGGAAGCTTTGGAGGGTGTGGATGTGGTCGTCCATTTGGCCGCGGCCTCTGTCGGCCAACGCTGGACAGGATCGCACCGCAGGGCCATCCTCGAAAGCCGGACGCTGGGCACCCACCTGCTGCGTGAAGCGCTCGTGCAGGCAGGCTTCTCAGGCACATGGATTCAAGCCTCCGCGATCGGCATCTATGGCCACGCGCCGGAAATTTGCGACGAACAATCCACCAAAGGCCGAGGCTTCCTCGCGGATGTCGCGGAGGCGTGGGAGCGTGCATCGCAACCGGAAGTCACCGCGCCGTTTCGCTTGGTCCGAATGCGTCTGGGGTTGGTCCTGTCGCCCGACGGGGGCACGTTGGCCAAGCTGCTCCCGATTTACAAATTTGGCCTTGGCGCTCCCTTGGGCTCAGGTCAACAACACATGGGCTGGATTCACCTCGAAGACGTCATCCAGTTCATCACATGGGCCGCGGCTACCCCGGAGGCCTCCGACGCCTACAACGTCGTGGCGCCCCGCGCCAACACCAACGAGGAATTCTCCCAGTCGTTGGCCAAGGCCCTGAATCGACCGCATTGGGCACCCAAGGTCCCTGGCTTTGCCCTCGCTATGGCCATGGGCGAGATGTCGTCGCTGCTGCTCGAAGGCCAAAACGTGCGCCCCTCTCGCCTCCTCGATGCCGGATTCCAATGGAAACATTCAGACCTTTTGGACGCGCTCAAGCACTGCACCTCCTGACCACCCGCCCTTTTCACAACATTCTAGATACAAAAAAAGGCCCCTCGAAAGGGGCCTTTTCCATGGTTTCAATCGGTGCCTTACTGCACCATGATCTTTTTCAATTCGAGGTTGCGGCCGTCGTTGACCGTCAACATGTAAGTGCCTGGGGTCAAGTCACCCACGGTCAAGACCGTCGTGCCTTGTGCGAACTCGCGCACAGTGCGCCCAGTCATGTCGAGAAGCGCCAACGTTGCAGCAGGGTTCACACCCGTCAACGTCACCACATCCTTCGCAGGGTTGGGCATCACATTCCATGCAGACGTTGCTTCGTTGATGCTATCTGGCGTTGGTGGCAACAACACGGCGTCGATGACGTGCACCACACCGTTGTCAGCCTCAATGTCAGCCACAGTCACCTGCGCGTCGTTGATGAACACACCCTCGGCGTTGATCGTCACCGTCACATTGCTTCCGAGCAGAGTCTCGATTTCCTGACCGTCGGTCAAATCGCCGCTCATCGCCGCACCAGCGACCACGTGGTACTGGAGGATGTCTCCGAGGTTGGGCAACGCCAACAAGTCTTCAGCGGTGATTTCGAGCGCTTCGATCAAGGCTGTGATTGCCGCATCAGTGGGCGCAAACACAGTGAAAGGACCTTCTGCACTCAACGCCTCCACAAGGCCGGCTTCAATCACAGCTGCCTCAAGCAACGTGTGATCTTCGCTGTTCACGATGATGTCCACCACTGTGGTGGTCACAGGGGCAGGTGGCAACAACACGGCGTCGATGACGTGCACCACGCCGTTGCCGGCTTCAATGTCCGCCACAGTCACCTGCGCGTCGTTGATGAACACGTTCATGTCCATGTCGATGGTCACCGTCACGTTCTCACCGAGCAACGTCTCAATTTCCTGACCGTCGCTCAAGTCGCCGCTCATCGCAGCACCCGCCACCACGTGGTATTGGAGGATTTCGCCGAGGTTGGGCAATGCCAACAAATCTTCGGCCGTGATTTCGAGGGCCTCGACCAACGCTGTGATGGCCGCATCGGTGGGGGCGAAAACCGTGAATGGCCCCTCTGCGCTCAATGCGTCGACGAGGTTGGCAGCGCCGACGGCTGCCTCGAGCAATGTGTGGTCGTCGCTATTGACCACGATGTCAACCACCGTTGCGGGGATGCCTGCGCACATGCAGTCTTCACCCACCATGTCATTGACCGTGGCGTCGTCTCCGTCGTCACACATGTCTCCTGGCAACACGCAAGAACCGTCGTCCGTGTTGGCCACCAAGCTGTAGTTGCACGCCATCATGTCGGTGCAACCGTTGATGATGGCTGGAACGAGGACCGCATCAATCACGTGAACGACGCCGTTGGTGGCGTCAATGTTCGCCACAGTCACCGTGGCTGAACCGTTGATCATCACAGTGTCGCCCATGATGGAAATGGTGACGTCTTGGCCGTTGACCGTGGTGACCATTTGGCCATCCGAAAGGTCTGTGCTCATCGCTTCGACCCCCGCAACGTGGTAGGTCAAAATGTCTCCCAATTGAGGCAGACCGAGCAAATCTGCTGCCTCCACACCAAGTGCGGTCAAGAGGGCGGTGAACGCGGCGTCGGTGGGTGCAAACACGGTGAACGGTCCTTCCCCTTGCAGGGTCTCCACCAGGCCGGCCTCCACAACGGCAGCTTCAAGTACAGTGTGGTCCTCGCTGTCGACCACGATGTCGACTACGGTTTGGCTCCATCCGGAGACCATGAATGTCATTGCAGCGGCAATGAGTGTAAAGAAATGCTTCATAAGACTGAATAATGGTTTTGGGTTTGGAGGGAGAACAGCACTTAGAAAAAAAAGTTCGCGGCCGTTGAACCTTTCTTCAGATGGCCTGTTGGTGTAGGTGTGAATGCAAAACATTCACGAGATCGTAAGGTGTTTTGATCCAGTTTTTGGAACAAAGGGCGGCCCGCGAAAGCGGGCCGTTTCCTTGCCCAACATTTTCTCAACCTCGCCTCCATGTCCATCCCCTCCTTTGACTCCCCAGTTGTCATCCATTGGTTCCGTCGCGACCTGCGTTGGCAGGACAACCGCGCCCTCCATGCCGCACTAACCTCTGGCTCGCCTGTGGTGCCCATGTTCGTGTTTGACAAAAACATTCTGGATCGCCTTGACAACACAGCGGACGCGCGAGTGACATTCTTGCATGACCGCATCTCGCAACTCCACGAGGAAGCAGGCGAAAACGGCAGTGGGTTGTTCGTCACCCATGGCGACCCGGTCAAAATTCTGGCGACCCTTGCCGCGTCAGGACAGGTTCGGGCAGTGTACACGAATGAGGATTATGAGCCCTACGCCCAAACACGCGATGCGCAAGTCCAAGCCAACCTCGGGCAACACGGGGTGGCTTTTCACACCTTCACCGACCACGTGATTCAAGCGCCTGGCGAGGTCATGAAACCCGACGGCACGCCCTACACGGTCTTCACGCCCTTCAGCAAGCGCTGGCACTTGAATCTGACCGAGGAGAACATGGCTTCCGCTCCTTCCGAAGCGCACCTTGGTTCTTTGCACCGTTGGGCGCCTGCCTCCATTCCTTCGCTCGAATCCATGGGGTTCGAACGGAGTTTCATTTCAGCCCCTGAAGCTGTCATTTCGAAGGATGTCCTTGCGAAGTACGCCGACCTGCGCGACGTGCCTTCGGTGCAAGGCACCTCCCGGTTGAGCGTGCACCTGAGGTTTGGAACCATGAGCATTCGAAAAGCGGCCAAAGCGGGGTTCAAGCACAGCGAAAAGTGGTTGACCGAGTTGATTTGGCGCGACTTCTACCAGCACATCATGCACGCCTTTCCGCACAGCATGAAGGATGCGTTTCGCCCACAGTACGACCTCGTGCCGTGGCGTCACGACGACGCGCACTTCGAGCGCTGGACCCAAGGCAAAACGGGGTATCCCCTCGTCGATGCCGGCATGCGAGAGTTGCTTGCCACGGGCTTCATGCACAACCGCGTGAGAATGGTGGTGGCCTCGTTCTTCTGCAAGCACCTGCTCTTGGACTGGCGACTGGGGGAACGGCACTTTGCCGCCCACCTGCTCGACTTTGAACTTGCCAGCAACGTGGGCGGATGGCAATGGGCTGCGGGGTCTGGATGCGATGCGGCCCCCTACTTCCGCGTCTTCAACCCCACGTCGCAATTGCAGAAGTTCGACAGGAAATACGAGTACGTGAAACAATGGGTCCCCGAGTGGGGAACCGCGGCCTACCCCGACGCCATCGTGGACCACAAAATGGCCCGCCAACGCGCCATCGACACCTACAAAGCGGCGCTGTCTGCCGCTTCCTGACTCTGCACATTGCACGTACCTTGGAGGCATGAATGGATTGCTGCAAGGACTGAAAGTGCTGGACTTGTCGAGCGTGCTTGCAGGTCCGTTGACGGGTTCTTTTTTGGCCGAATGTGGTGCCGACGTGCTGAAGGTGGAAGCACCTGGAGGGGATGTCACCCGGACGTGGCGCGCCCAAGGTGAAGCCACAGACCAAACCTCGGCCTACTTCTCCTCGGCCAACACCGGGAAACGCATCGCCACATGCGACCTGAAGTCAGAACGGGGCCGCGCATGGCTTCGTGACCAACTCGCGGACACCGACGTGTTGTTGCAAAACATGAAATGGCGAGACCTCGAGCGCATGGGGCTTCTGCCACACGAACTCCGGACATCCTTCCCTTCCCTGGTCCACATTCGGCTTGTGGGACATGACATGGACCCCTCGCGGCTGGCCTACGACGTGGTCATTCAAGCAGAAACCGGGTTCATGTCCATGAATGGGCATCCGGACAAGCCGCCTGCACGCATGCCCGTGGCCCTCATGGACGTCCTGGCCTCCCACCACATGCGTGCTGCTGTCCTTGGCGGACTCTATCAGCGCGAAAAAACGGGCCTCGGCTGGTATGCCGAGGTCAGCCTTCTTGGCTCAGGTCTGACTGCACTTGCCAACCAAGGCACCAATGCCCTGATCAATGGCAAGACGCCTCAGCGCCAGGGTTCATCGCACCCCAACATTGCGCCTTACGGGGACCTTCTTGAATGCGCGGACGGGCAGCTTGTGCTGGCGGTGGGAAGCGACGCCCAATTCGAGGGGCTTTGTCGCACCCTAGGGATGGAAGAATTGCTGTCTGAGGAGGCATTTCACACCAACGCCGAACGCGTCGTGCACCGAGCACCTCTGATGGATGCCCTCAACGAAGCTTCCAAAGCTTGGGCTTGGAAGGACCTTCATCGCGCCCTCCACGAAGCGCGGGTGCCGGCGGGCGCCGTGCTCGATGTGATGGAGGCGCTCCGTCAGCCAGGGGTTGAGGCCCGTTACGTGGTTGAAGAAGAAGGACTCAAGCGGCTCAAAACCTCAGCCATCCACGTTGGGGGTTTTCAAGCAGGCACGGAGACGGCGTAAGATTTTCCTTCCGGAACGTCGAGGTGGGTGTCTCGAAGCCAAGGGTTCATGGCCTTCAACTCCCGAAGCGTCGTGCCCTGTGACAGGGCAAATTCGGCGAGATCGTCGATGTTGCTCGACACGTTCACCGTTCGGCAATCCAGGGGCGCGTACACGTCCTGGCGTCCCAAGTGAAATCCATACATCTCTGGAGATTCCATGACTTCCCGAAGGGCCAACATGCGGTACACGTAACGCGCCGTTTCCGAGTTCAAGTGAAGGTCCCAGTACGTGGCGACGTGTTGCGACTCAAGGGCTTTCGCCACCCCTGTCCGGCCCATGTTGTAGGACGCCGCGGCGAGCACCCAGCTGCCAAATCGCTCGTGGGCCTCCGTGAGGTACGCGCATGCTGCACGGGTCGCCTTCTCAACGTGGTACCGCTCGTCCACCGTGGCGGAGACTTCCAACCCGTACTCGGGTGCCGTCCGCTTCATGAATTGCCAAAAACCAGAGGCACCAGCAGGGCTCACCACCTGACTCAAACCGCTTTCGATGACCGCGAGGTATTTGAAGTCTGCGGGGACCCCTTCTTCTTCCAGAATCGGCTCGATGATGGGAAACCAACGTGCGGCACGCTTGAGGTAGAGAATGGTGGAACTGTGCCGGTACGTGTTGACCACCAATTCGCGATCCAACGCCTCCCGCACACCAAAGGCCTCCAAAGGCACAGGCTCCTCAAACAAGGTCAAGGCACCTGGCATGGCCGGGGCAATGACTGGGGCATGACGCTTTGAGGCATCTACAAAGTCAGGGACTTTGCTCGCCACTGAAAAGGAACTGAACCACGCCCCTGCGCCAAGGAACAAGGCAAACGCGGCAATCATTGGGGTTTTGGGAACCATGGACATGGCTCACAAGTTGCAACGCCATGCACGCCAGATTGGGCCAGAGCACCGCTCCTTTCCAACAAGCTTTCTTCGATAAGTGTAAATTCCAAATGCGGTGTAGGATCACCGCACAAAGGGCGACTCAAACGTCGCAAAGGCCTCGGCTTGGGCGTCTTTGTCGCTCACCACAGGCGCATCCAGGCCCCAGTCAATGCCCAGGTCCGGATCGTTCCACAACAAGGCCCCTTCAGACTCAGGGTGATAGAGGTTGGTGCACAGGTAATGAAACACGGTGTCGTCTTCCAGGGTGGCAAAGCCGTGGGCAAACCCCGGGGGGATGAAAAACTGCCACCTGTTCTCGGCGGTCAACAAGGCTGCGTGGTGTTGTCCAAACGTCGGACTGTCTTTGCGTACATCCACCGCCACATCCAAGACCTTCCCCTGCACCACACGCACCAATTTGCCTTGGGCGTGCGGAGGCGCCTGAAAATGCAACCCACGCAACACGCCTGCTTTCGAACGACTCTCGTTGGCTTGAACAAAACGAACCTCCTCCCCCACAGCTTCGTCGAATGCACGTTGATTCCACGTTTCCGAGAAAGAGCCCCGGGCGTCTCCGAAAACGCGCGGACGCACGAGCAACAATCCTTCCAAAGGGGTGGTTTGGACTTCCATCAATCTTGAGAAAGCAGCACTTGATACGTCAACCACAACGACGTGAACGTCGTCACCAATTGGGCCACCGGCGACACATCGGCCAAGACCTCCCTGACCACCTGAGGGTTGGATTCGACATAGATGATGTCGTTGGCTTGAACAATGGTTCGTGCAGCTTCCAAACCGTCCACGGTGCTCAAATCCATGTGGTACACGAGGTTGTCCTCGCCGCGCTGACGAATGAGTTTGATTTGTTTGGAGCGTCCACGCTGGCGGATGCCTCCGGCCTGGGCCAACGCTTCGATGACGGTTGTGTTTTGGTTCTGGAGCGTGATGACCGTCGCCTGCCCAGCCTCCCCGGGAAACACAAGAACACGGTTGTTCACCACCTGAAGCAACGCATAGGGGTCGACGTATTCCGACTCATACGCCGCTTCAATTTTGCGCTCCGCCTCATCCAGGGTCAAGCCTGCAAGCATGACCGCGCCCACTTCCGGCAGTTCTACCGTGCCGTCGAGTTCCACGCGGTACGTGAACATGGCGCGCTGTTGCTGCTGGAACAGGTTGTTGGCACCTTGGTTGTCCGCTGCGGAACCTGCAGTCATGGCCATCAAGCGTTGACCGCGGTTGGAAAACAACTGCAATTGCAAACGGTCGTTGGGCGCAAGCGTGTAGGCTTCGTGTTGGGTGTCGCTCAGCGAGTCAAACACGTGGTCTGCCTCCGTGCGAAACATCAGGTCTTGGTTGACGGTGCACCCGACAAACAAGACCCCCAATCCAAGGGCTGTTACCAATCTCCACATGAGGCCGAAGGTACGGCTATCTTCGCAGCGTGTTGACCTGCGACCACCATCGATTGCGCGCCATGGAATTGGCCGATGTGCAAGCCTTGCACTCCTGGGAAAATGCCAGTGAGGACTGGTGGATGGGCGCCAGCGTCTTGCCCGTCAGCGTGGAGGCCATGACCCAATTTGCCACGGGCAACCACGACCTGTACCGCGATCGCCAATTGCGCTGGATGCTCGACACCCGCGACGCACCTGGTTCGCCGTGGCGCACTGTGGGGGCGCTCGACTTGTATGACTTCGAACCACGGCAGCTGCGGGCAGGTGTGGCTGTGCACATCGATGTCTCCGAAAGACGTGCGGGCCATGCGATCGCGGGCTTGGCGCTTCTGCGTGACCATGCTTCGTCTCATTTGGGCCTGAGGCAATTGTACGCGGAAGTCCCGGCCCACCACGACGCCTCGTTGGGGTTGTTCCAGCGCGCGGGCTACCGCACGACGGGACGCCGTGAACAGTGGATTCGGACCCCTCAAGGAGGCTGGAGCGATGTGGTCACCTTGCAGCTCTTTTTGGCCGGTGATTGCAGTGAAAAGGAAGAAACATGAGCAAAAAAGGCGTTCTCACAGGAGGATTGTTGGTCCTCGGTCTTGGTTTGGGGCTCTCGGTGCTGGCGTGGAACCGCTGGATGGCCGGCACGTGGACCGACCAAGACGTCACGGTGGAACTGTGGCCCGGGGACAATGCCGTGCAACACCTGGCCCGGCTCGAGGCGCAACTCCCCCCCTCCGGTCAGCGTATCCTTGACCACGTGGAGATGAGGTCATGGGAAGGCCGTTTGAAAGCCGGCCGCTATCGCTTTCCAGCGGGTGAATCCGTGAGGAACAGCGCCGCACGACTTGTGACGGGCAACCGAGAAGCCGTGAAGGTGGTCGTCCGGGCAGGGCGAGATGTCGGACCCGTTGCGGGGACCGCCACCCGGCGCATTCACGCCGACAGCATCGAGGTGGCGAACATGCTTGCGCAAGATTCCATGATGTGGCGGGTGCTTCCCAACACCTATGAGATGTGGTGGGAAACCGATGCCCAAGCGCTGGGCGAAAGACTTCTACTTGAGCACGCGCGGTGGTGGAATGAAGATCGCGTGGCTGCGGCCAGAGCCCAAGGATTGTCGCCCAAGGAAGCCACGGTGTTGGCCTCCATCGTGCAGGCAGAGACTGCAGTGATTTCTGAGGCGCCAGCGGTGGCAGGCTTGTACCTCAACCGGTTGAACAAGGGCATGGCCCTGCAAGCAGACCCCACCCTCATTTTTGCCCTTGGAGACCCGTCCATTCGCCGGGTGTTGGATGTGCACAAAGAGGTGGATTCGCCGTACAACACTTACAAACACCGCGGACTGCCTCCCGGGCCGATTCGGTATGTGGACCCGCGCTATCTGCAGAGCGTCTTGCATCCCGCCGAACACGCATTTTTGTACATGTGCGCCAAACCGGGAGGCGATGGTACCCACGATTTTGCGCGGACCTACAGAGAACATTTGCGCAACGCCCGCGCTTACCAAAGCTGGTTGAACAAGCAACGCATTTACCGTTGAGCAAACACATCCAACACGCCCTGTGGGGCACGTTTTTGGTGGGTTGCTGTTGGGGCATGAATGCCCAAGCGCCCTTCAACCTGACCGACCAAGTGGCCAACGCGTTTCGCACCGAGACGCCTCCCCAACTCGATGGCTTGCTTCAAGAGGACATTTGGCAAACCTCGCCAAGTGCCACGCATTTCACCCAAAGCCGACCGTTTCCGCAAAGTGCCCCCACCCACCGCACCGAGGTGTGGATTGCCTACGACGACCAAAACTTGTACATCGCTGCACAGATGCACGACACCGCGCCGGATTCCATCCTGCAGCAGTTGAGTGTGCGAGATCAGGTGGAAAATTCGGACGAGTTTGGCATCTGGTTCAGCCCGTACAACGACGGCATCAATTCGGTGGGCTTCAGCACCACGCCACGGGGGTCGTTGAACGACTTCATCATGAACGCCCAAGGATCGGACGATGCGTGGAATGGGGTTTGGGAGGTGCAAAGCCAAATCCACCCCGGAGGCTGGTCCACGGAGATTCGCGTGCCGTGGAGCCAATTCCGCATGCCCACCTTGCCTGAGGGTGTGGGACAAGAATGGGGCATGAACATTTGGCGTACCGTGCGCCGTTCGCGGGAAGAAACCGTGTGGAACGCCCTCGACCCCACCATGAACGGCATGGTCAACCAAGGCGGTGTGCTTCGAGGCATCCAAGGCGTGGACACCCCCCCGAGAATCGCCTTGTTCCCCTACGTCAGCGCCTACGCGACGACCGCCGTGGATGACCAAGGTGACCGACAATGGGCTGCGCCCGTCAACGGCGGCCTTGACGCCAAAGTCGGCATCGGCGATGCATTCACTGTGGACATGACCTTGGTCCCCGACTTTGGCCAGGTGGTCACGGACAACCTCGTGCTCAACCTCAGTCCATACGAGGTGCGCTTTGCCGAAAACCGCCCCTTCTTCTTGGAGGGCACCGACCTGTTCAACAAAGGCGGCTTGTTCTACAGCCGACGCGTGGGTTCGGAAGGGCAACTTTTCAACGCCACCAAATTCAGTGGCCGAACAGCCTCGAGCACAGGCATCGGCGTCTTCCAAGCGTTCGCCCGAGACACCACCGACGGGAGCAACGCACTGACCTCCTACAACGTGACCGTGGCAGACCAAAACCTGCCCAACAACGGGTTCATCACCCTGCTCAGCACGAACACCCTCCGTTCTGAGGACGGGCGCGACGCCTACGTGCAAGGCACGGAATACAGCTTCCGCAACAAGGCCAACAGCTGGTCTCTCACCGGAAATGCGGCGAGAAACACCATGGCCCAAGGCGACACCTCCGCCCACGATGAGGGGTACCGTTGGGGCATGAATGTGTCCAAAACGTCAGGTCAATTGCGAGGCAGTTTGGGACACTACCGCGAGTCAGAGAACTACAACCCCAACGACCTCGGCTACTTGGCTGCGCCCAACGAAATTGTCACGTTTGGCAACGTCGAATACGGCATCTACCAACCCTTTGGCGCCTTCAACCGCATGTGGTGGTCTCTGGATGCAGAAATCAATCACCTCTTTGCGCCGCGGGCTTACAGCAACACCACGTGGGGCGCGGAATGGGCCGCGGTGTCCAATACGTTTTGGTTCAACAAATTCGAATTGGAAGGGCAGCCGCGAAACGGAAAGGACTGGTTTGCCTCACGCTTGGATGCCATCCCTTTTGAAACCCCTCGATGGACGTCTGCGGAGTTCTTGACGTCCACAGATTACAGGCGCGCCTTCGCTTTGGATGGATTCATCAAACACAGGTGGCGTCCCGACACCCCGAACTGGGATGAATTTTTCCTTCGCCTCGCGCCCCGCTTCCGCTTCAGCGACCGGTTGAGCGCAGACTACGTGTGGAGCTGGCAAGTGCGACACAACGAGCGCGGCTGGGCCTCTCTGGAAGAAGATGACTTTGGAGGGCCTGTGAGTTTGTTTGGGCGCCGTGAGAACACGAGTCACACCCACGTGCTCAATGCGAGTTACATCTTCAACCCCACTTCCAGCTTGTCCGCCCGCATCCGGCACTATTGGAGTGTGGTGGACTACCACCAGTTTTATGAACTGAACGCCGACGGCAGCCTCAATTCAGACACGCCATTCAACGAGCTGCTGATCGACGAGGCCACGGGCACGTCAAGCCGCGACCTGAACTACAACGCCTGGAGTGTGGATCTCGTCTACCGCTGGATTTTCTCTCCGGGAAGTGAATTGAGTGTGGTGTGGAAGAACACCCTCAACGAGGCAGGTACCAACCTCCCGGAAGGGTATTGGAACAATTGGCAAAGCATGCTGGAGGAAGGGTTCACCAACTCCGTCTCCATCCGCGCCCTCTATTTCCTCGATTACAGCTTGATCCAAAACAGGCGCTGAACTCGGCCATTTACGGCCAGGTGAGGCTGCGCTCCCAAGTCGTCGTGTTGCCTACCTCGTCCGTGACTGTCAGGGTAACGGGACACGCCACACCCCTCGGGTGGATTGCGTCGGAAGCCTCGTACGTGAGCATGTTTCGTTTGGGGTCCCAAACCGCACGAGCCCATTGGCCTTGGATGCGCAACTCCACGTCTTCGATTCCAGCCAGCGCGTCCTCGAGGAACCACACCGCGTCGCCTGAAGCCACGAGCGGTGTGCCACTGTGGTACGGAAGCACACGGGGCGCCACCGTGTCCCGTTCGAGGGTCCACTCCCCGCCTCGTGGAAGATCGACCTCCCACGCTTCATCCAGCCATGAGGCAACCACGGCGCGCGCCACGTCCCCGCCCTCCTTGCGCTGAACCGCCAACCATCGGTCGGAGGGCAAGGTATCGCGTGGCAAAATGGACCACGCCCCTTCCCACACGGTCACCGACGACGGCACAGGCCATTGGGCTTGGAGGGATTTGCGGTAGGGAACCTCGGTGGGCTCCAGGGCGAGCGTACGGCCATTGTCCCGGACAAACGCGCGCATGGTTTCAGATTCAAAAAACGTTCCTGCCTTCCAGGCAAATTCAAAACGCCCATGGCGCTCGGTTCCGGCAAGACCTGGTTCAACCTGCCATTCGCCATGGTCTTGCGCGCCCAAATCGTCGCACCACGGGTCAGACGGCATCTCTGGCTGTCCACCCACCAACGGCACGTCCATGGAAACGCTGTTGCCTGCCGCATCCGTCGCCTCGATGGAAAGCACGGCGTGCTGCCCGGCAGCAAGCTCCACCCAACCCGCACTTGCCGGCGTTTCGTAGATGCCCAAGCGGTTGGTTGGAAAGCGATGCAGCCGATGTACTTGGTCGCGAGTCGAGGACCACACCGGATAGAATGCATGGGCATTCATGTCCTTGTTCACCCCAAAATCCAACTCTCCCCACGACGCACGATGCGTCAACAACACCTCCGACCCCTCTTCCACAATCTCGGCTTCCAACGTCCGCAAGCCGCAAATGTTGGACGCGCCGTCCAGCAAGTCGTACCCCTCGACTGAGAATCGAACCTTGCTTTTCAGACTCAGTGTGTCTGAAGCGGGCAGGGACACGCGGTACCAATCGGTTGCCGACTCCACCCACAGCGCGGGAAGCACAGGTGGCCTGGTGTCCACCTTGTCCAACCACCCGTCAAGGGGATTCAAGGGGTGCTGGTTGGCCGTCGACCGGATTTCAAAATGAAGGTGCGGTCCTCCGCTGCCCCCTGAGTTGCCGCTCCACCCCAACGTGTCGCCCGCTTGGAAATGCAATCCTGCGGAGGCCGGAGGCGACGCATCCAACCCCAACGACCGAACCGCATACGTTCGCTCCACGGCCCAAGACTGGACTTTGGGCGCGAACCGTTGCAAGTGCGCGTACACGGTGGTCACCCCGTCAGGTCCGTCGAGGTACAAGGCATTGCCGTAGCCCCATGGCGACATCTTGACGCGAGACACTTGACCGTCGGTTGCGGCAATCACCACCAAACCCTCGCGCCCTTCCGTTTTGAGGTCCACGCCCGTGTGGAAGTGGTTGCCCCGCAACTCGCCAAAATTGCCACTCAGCATCGGCTCAATGCGAAGCGGGTCGGACCACGCGTGCTGTGCTTTGAACTGCGCGGCCCGTGTTGTTTTTTGGGCCAGTGCACTTTTTGTGCCAGTTGAAACAATGAAACACAACACACTGATGCACAATTTTTTCCAAAATCTCAACGAAGAGAACGCCCCCCAAGTGAGTAAGGCCGCGGAATCAAGACAAATTGCAGTGCGCATGGTGTAAAACTACATGTGCCACCCCCGAGCATGTTGCCTTTCGTCACGTACTTTTGTTCACGAGCTGTTCCCATGTCCAACCCTCAACAACAACTCTCCTCATTGACTGACGCCGTGAGCCGTCTGCTCGACGCATACACGGGTCTGAAGGATCGCAACCGAGAGTTGCAACAGAGACTGGAGGCCACCGAGGAGGCATTGAACAAGGAACGACAGGACAACAGCCACATTCACAATCAATCTTACCCCTCGCCCCAAGACTCATCCTTGACTGCAAGTGAGCTGGACGCGCTGGTGGAAGAAATCGACAATTGCATCGCCCTTCTCAAATCTTGAGAATCGACACCATGGAAACACTCGACGTCAAACTTGGAGGACGCTCATATCCCCTGACCCTCTCCCCTGAAGAGGTCGACGTCGTGCGTGCTGCTGCCGAGGCCGTGGAGGCCCAAATCGCGCAGCTCAAGTCCCAATATGCCATCACCGATCGCATTGACTTGATGGCCATGGCCGCCTTACAAATCGCCGTCCAAGCCCAATCAAATGCCCCGCAACCTGCCAAGGGCAGTGCGGATGCTGCGTGGTCTGGCGCCGAAGTCGAAGACCTTCTCCAACGCATTCAGAAGGCACTTGAGGGATGAGCCGCAAGGCCCAACTTCACACCCCATGAACCCCATACTCGCCGCAGCCGCCGGACTCCTTCTCGGAGGAGGCGCAGGCTACTTTCTCTTCATGCGCGTGTTGACTGGCAAAGCCGAAAGCATTGTCCGCGAAGCCGAACTCCGCGGAGAATCCATCAAGGAAAAGAAAATCCTTCAAGCCAAGGAGAAATTCATTGCGCTGAAGGAAAAGCAAGCCAACCAACGCAAGGATTTGGACCGCAAACTGAACGAACGCGAGGAGCGCATCAAGCGCACCGAATCCAACCTTCAGCGGACCATTGACCAGAACAAAAACGCCGACCGCCAACTCAAGAAGGACCAAGAGAAGCTTGACCAACGCCTCAACGCGTTAGAGAAGAAGCAAAAAGACCTCGATGCCGACCACAAAAAGGCCATTGATGCCTTGGAAAAACTCAGTGGCATGACGGCCGACGATGCCAAGTCGGCCATGGTCGAGCAAATCAAGACGGAAGCCCGTGGCATGGCCGCAAGCCAAGCCCAGGACATCATCGACGAAGCCAAAGAGCGCGCCAACGCAGAGGCCAAGAAGATTGTCATCCAGACCATTCAACGTGTCGCCACCGAGCACAGCGTCGAAAACAGCGTCTCGGTCTTCCAAATCAAAAACGACGACGTCAAGGGCCGCATCATTGGCCGAGAAGGACGGAACATCCGCGCCCTCGAGGCCGCTACCGGGGTTGAGTTCATTGTGGACGACACGCCAGAGGCCATCATTTTGAGCTGCTTCGATCCTGTGCGTCGTGAGATTGCGCGCCTCTCACTGCACCAGCTCGTGACGGACGGCCGCATTCACCCCGCCCGCATCGAGGAGGTTGTGGCGAAGGTCACCAAAAAGATCGAGGAAGAAATTGCCGAGACGGGCAAGCGCACCGTGATTGACCTGGGCATTCACAACATGAAAGGCGAACTGGTTCGCATGGTGGGACGGATGAAGTACCGCTCGTCTTACGGACAAAACCTGTTGCAGCACAGCCGCGAAGTGGCCAACCTCTGCGCCACCATGGCAGCAGAACTCGGATTGGACGCCAAAGCAGCGAAGCGTGCGGGCCTCCTGCACGACATCGGCAAAGTAAGCGACGAAGAGAGCGAATTGCCGCATGCGCTTTTGGGTATGAAAATCGCCGAGAAAGCGGGAGAACGCGCCGACGTGTTGAACGCCATCGGTGCGCACCACGACGAAATCGAAATGACCTCGCTCCTCTCCCCCATCATCCAGGTTTGTGACGCCATCAGCGGCGCACGTCCAGGGGCACGACGGGAGATGGTCGAAGCCTACATCCAGCGCCTGCGTGACCTCGAAAACTTGGCCCTGGAATACCCCGGAGTGACCAAGTCGTACGCCATCCAAGCAGGACGCGAGCTTCGCGTGATGGTGGAAAGCGATCAGGTCAGCGACGACCAGGCCGACCAGTTGTCCTTCGACATCAGCCAGCGCATCATGAATGAAATGACCTACCCCGGTCAGGTCAAAATCACGGTCATCCGTGAGCGCCGCGCGGTAAGCATCGCACGCTGATGGCGGCCAAGGGCCGCACGCCCTTGTGGGGGGCTTCGCTGAGCTGGCAAAGCCTCAATGTTTTGCTGCAGGTTATTCTGCAGCTCGTCTACATCCGCATCCTCGCGGAGCTTCTGACCCAGGAGGACTTTGGCATCATGGCCATTGCCCTCATCGTGGTCGGTGTGGTCGAAATCTTTGCGCAAGTGGGCATCGGGCCCTCGGTGGTGCAGTTCAATGACTTGGAGCCCAAACACATCGCCTCCGCATGGTGGTTCAGCGCTGGGCTGGGTTTGCTGTTTTTTGGGATGATGTTCGTCCTCGCCCCTGAGGTGGCCCATCACTACGGGGAGCCAACCCTGCGTCCTGTGTTGCGTTGGATTTCCTTGAGTTTCGTCATTTCGGGTTTCAGCGTGGTGTCCCGCAGCCTGCTCGTGCGAGACATGAACTTCAAGACCTTGACGGGCTGTGCCCTGGCCGGCATGGTGGTGGGCAACTTGATGGTGGGCCTGACCTTGGCGTACAATGGCGCGGGGGTTTGGGCTTACGTCAGCGCGCTGTTGGTCCAAAACGCAGTCCTCAGCCTCGGCTACCTCTGGTTCGCCCGCGTCCCGCTGACGCTCGGATTCAAGCTTTCGCGCATCCGACAATTGCTGGGGTATGGCTTCCGCAGCACCGCCTTCAACCTCTTGACGTACGCCGCCGCGAAAGTTGACCTGTACTTCGTGGGTGAAAAGATGACCACGGGCCAAACTGGCCTGTACGACCGCGCCGTGCACCTCATGGGGCAACCCATCACGGTGCTGGGAAAACTTGGCGACAGCGTGCTGTTCAGCGGGCTCTCGAGCATCCAAACAGACGAAGACCAAATGCGTCAGGTCACCCTGCGCGCCATGCACTTGGTCGCCTTGGTCACCATCCCGCTTGCCTCGGCCTTGGTGGTTCAAGCCGAGGGCGTGACGTGGCTGTTTTTGGGCGACCCCTTCGCAGAGGCCGCCCCCGTGGTCCAAATCCTCTTTGCCGCGGTGGCCTTCCGTGCGTTGACCAAACTGGGCGACGCCAACCTTCGGGCCCTTGACGGATTGCGTGCAGGCATCGGCATCAAACTCGTCTTTTTCATCGCGGTCGGTGCCGGTGTGTTTGCCGCACTCGAACGGGGCTTGGACCTGCAGGGTGCAGCCTGGGCGGTCGTGGCTGCCTCCTGTCTGCAGTGGGTGCTAACCACGGGTTGGGTCATGCGCAGGCTTGGACTTCACCTTGCCCAGTTGGGCACCGCCCTTCGCGCGGGCATCGGCCTCTCATTGCTCACCACCGGCACCATGCTTGCGTTGTCCCTGACGTGGTGGCAAGAGGCTGCATTGGCTGCAGCGCTGGGTGCATTGATGTTGCTTCTTTTGCCTGCTTGGATGGCACCGGCATGGACCGACCCCCAAGGAACGTTGCGCGCCTCGTTGGGCCGACGGATCCCCGCCCCCTTCCGGTCACGTTGGGGCGCCTGACCCATTGAACTTTTGGCCCTCGAACGGCGTTGATGAGGTCATGAACATGACAACTACCTTCGCATCAGCTGCATTCGCGGTGCTTGGCGCCGCGGGTCTTGTGGCTTGGAATACGTTCAACGCCAACGTTTGGCATCAACCTGCACCCGCTGTGGCTTCATTCTACGACCTCCGCGCCGAGACTTTGGAAGGCGACGACTTTTCCTTCGCAGACCTCAAAGGCAAGCGCGTCCTCATTGTCAACACCGCATCCCGTTGCGGTTACACGCCTCAATACAAACCCCTCGAAGAGTTGCACAACCGCTACAAGGACCAGGGCCTTGTGATTCTCGGATTCCCTTGCAACCAATTCGGCATGCAAGAACCCGGTTCCTCTGGGGACATCCGTGAATTTTGCACGCGCAACTACGGGGTCAGCTTCCAAATGATGGGCAAGGTCAAAGTCAAAGGCGACGACCAACACCCGGTCTATGCATGGTTGACGCAAAAGGCGCTCAACGGCTCAGGCGACCACAAGGTGCGCTGGAATTTCTCCAAGTTCTTGGTCAATGAAAAGGGCGAATTGGCCGCAGCCTTGGGCAGCGGTGCCGACCCCCTGGGCGAAGAGATCATTGCCTTTGCCGAAGGCAAGTGAGGCTGGATTCACTGCATGAAAAAGGCGCCCCGCGGGGCGCCTTTTTTCTTGTCCTGTTTCGCGGGAAACTCACTCTTCGCAGTACGTTCCGTACACGAGCAAGAAATCAAGCAAGTCGTTCAGCTGCACGAGGCCACTTCCGTCGAGGTCTCCAGGGCATGAGCTGCCTGTGAGGTCAAACTCACACGACCCATCGTCATCCGTGGCCGCCTCGTTGTAGTTGTTGGCCAAGGCGTAGGTGCAGCCAAGAACTTCACACGAGCCATCGTCGTCCGTCGCCGCAGGGTCGTAGTTCGTGGCGTCGGGGTTGGTGCAACCCAAGACTTCGTTTTCATCACAAACCCCATCCCCATCGGCGTCGTTGACGCACGTGCCGTCGCAGTTCAGTCCAGGCTCAGGGAATTCACACGATCCGTCGTCCAACGTGGCGTCTTCCTCGTAGTTGCACGCCGTGGCATCCGTGCAACCGGCCACCCCAAACACGCACGAGCCGTCGTCGTACTCTGCCGCTGGATTGTAGTTGATGGCCTCTGCATCCGTGCATCCACATGCGTTTCCGAACCCATCTGCGTCGAACGTGCCGGCACCAGAGAATGTCCAGCTCAACTTGAACTCTTCTTGTCCGTCACCTTCTGGGAAGATTTGGGCGTTCACGGTGCCAAGCAACGCACCTTCGGTTGTGATTTGCATGACCAACACACGACCCTCCTCTCCGGCGTTCGCATTCGTCGCCGGTCCTGCCACGTACCAAATGCCGCCCACGGCATCTGAAATGTCCAAGTCTGCACCTCCAGTCGTGAAGAAATCCGCAATGGTCAACGGTGCCTCCACCGACTCGGCCAAGTCTGGATTGACAGAGCCCGACGCAGCTTCAGATGCGGGTCCTGTCAAACCGATGGTTGCGTAGGAATCGTCGGCCATTTCGGGGTAGAGGTCCACAAAGGCTGCGGCCAAACCAGAGGCATTCCAAGACGTGTTCAATTCGCTGTTGTAAATGCCGGCAGGAGCCTGGATGCTCAAGGCCTCTTCATTGTTCCCGTAGACCGCACTGAGTTTGTCGGTTGCGTTGACCATGTTCACGTAGAACCGGTACGTCGTGGCACCTGACTGCACCGCCGCGGATGCCTCGACACTCAGCGTGTAAGCCGGAGCGTCCTCGCCGCCACAATCGCAGTACACACAAGATCCATCGTCCTGGGTGGCAGCCTCGTCGTAGTTGCATGCAAAGGCATCCGTGCAACCGAGCACGTCAAAGACACAGGAACCATCGTCGTAATCGGCGTTGGGATCAAAGTTCACCGCTGCGTCATCTGTGCAACCGCAGGACACGGTGGGTTCTTCTCCGCCAAACTCTCCAACCCCATCGAAGGCCACGTTCAACTGTTGTTGATCGGCGCCCACACCGAGGGGGAAGACCTGGTAGCTGATTTGGCCTGACACGTTGCCTGACGTCGTCACTTGCATGATCAACACGCGGCCATTGGCATCGGTCAACCCATTGGACGCCGTGTTCAAGATGTACCACGAGGCACCCGTCAAGGTGTTGCTCAACAACGAGGTGGCCCCGTCATTCAAGAAGAAAGGCGTGATCATTTGGTTCGCGTCTTCCACGATGCTGGGGTCTGCGGCACCAGCCTGACCTGAGGTGGAAGCCGGCCCTTCCAATCCAATGGTGGCATAGGTGTCCGCCGCGAGCTCAGGGAATGCCGGCAAGAACGCGGGGTTGATGCCCGACGCGTTCCAGCTTGAGTTCAAGGAGCTGTTGAACACTCCTTCGGGGGCACTCACCTCCAAGGTGGACTCGTCGTTGCCAAACACCGCGCTGAAACGGTCGCCCGCATCCGGAAGGGTCACGTAGAAGCGGTAGGTCGTCATGCCTGAAACCACTGCTGGGGCTCCCTCAACCACCAAGGTGTATGGTGTGGGTGGACGCTGGCAAGAACAGAAGTCGCACGAGCCATCGTCCTCCGTGGCTTCGGCATTGTAGTTGCACGCCAAAGCATCCGTGCAGCCCGACACCACACAAGAGGTGTACTCGCACGAGCCGTCGTCCTCTGTGGCTTCGGCGTTGTAATTGCACGCCATGTCATCCGTACAACCCGATACCACACATGAGGTGTACTCACATGTGCCGTCGTCCTCTGTGGCGTCGGCGCTGTAGTTACAGGCATCGGGGGCCGTGCATCCAAGCACTTCGATTTCGTCACAAACCCCATCCTCATCGTCATCGTTGAGGCAGTTGCCCTCGCAGTCCAAGTAGTCCTCTTCAGGATAAGTGCAGGTGCCATCTTCCACCGCCGCCGAGGGATCGTAGTTGCATGCGTCAGCGTCGGTGCATCCCTCCTCCACTTCATCACAGATGCCATCGCCGTCGGCGTCGTTCAAGCAATTGCCCTCGCAATCCAAGAGCGGTTCCGCAAACTCGCATGATCCGTCGTCCACCGTGGCGTCTTCCTCGTAGTTGCACGCCTCCGCGTCTGTGCATCCCGCCACATCGAAGAGGCAAGAACCGTCGTCGTAGGTGGCCTCCGGATCGTAATTGCTCGCGGCATCGTCTGTGCATCCGCATGCCACAGTCGGCTCGTCTCCTCCGAAGATGCCTTCTCCGTCAAACGCCACATTCAACTGCTGCTGATCCGCTCCGAAGCCGAGTGGGAAAACTTGGTAGCTGATTTGGCCTGAGACGTTGCCTGCCGTCGTCACCTGCATGATCAACACGCGGTTGTCGTCGTTGGCGAGGCCGTTGGAAGCCGTGTTCAACACGTACCAGGACGCCCCAGTCAAGGTGTTGCTTTCCATCAACGTGGCTCCGTCGGTCAGGAAAAACGGCGTGATCATTTGGTTCGCGTCTTCCACGATGCTGGGGTCTGCGGCACCCGCCTGTCCTGAGGTGGAAGCCGGCCCTTCCAATCCAACCGTGGCGTAGGTGTCCGCGGCCAATTCTGGGAATGCGGGCAAGAACGCGGGGTTGACGCCCGACGCGTTCCAGCTCGAATTGAAGGTGCTGTTGTACACCCCGTCAGGTGCGCTCACCTCGAGGTTGGATTCGTTGTTGCCAAACACCGCGCTGAATCGATCGCCTTCGTCAGGAAGGGTCACGTAGAAGCGGTAGGTCGTCATGCCTGCAACCACTGCAGGTGCCCCTTCCACCACCAAGGTGTAGGGTGTGGCCGCACGCTGGCAAGAACAAAAATCACACGACCCATCCTCTTCCGTGGCCGCCGCATCGTAGTTGCATGCGAGTTCGTCGGTGCAGCCAGACACGACGCATGACGTGAATTCACACGACCCATCGTCTTCGGTCGCTTCTTCGTTGAAGTTGCACGCCATGGCATCCGTGCACCCCAAAACGGCCTCGTCACCTCCGCCGAAGGTGCCGGCACCGTCAAACGCCACACTCAACTGCTGTTGGTCCGCGCCAATTCCGAGAGGAAAGACCTGGAAGTTCATTTGGCCTGACACGTTGCCGGAAGAAGTCACCTGCATCAACAAGACGCGCAAATCTGAATCGGGCAATCCGTTGGAAGCGGTGTTCAAAATGTACCACGAGGCGCCGGTCAGGGTGTTGCTCAAAAGCGACGTGGCTCCATCGTTCAAGAAGAACGGTGTGATGGGCTGGTTGCTGTCCTCCACAATGCTGGGATCGGCCGCGCCCTCCAGTCCTGAGGATGATGCGGGACCTTCCAAACCAATGGTGGCGTAGGTGTCGTCCACCAATTCCGGGAACACCGGCACAAACGCGGGGTTGATGCCCGACGCATTCCAGCTCGAATTGAAAGTGCTGTTGAATGCCCCTTCAGGCGCTTCAACAGAGAGCGTGTACTCGTTGTTGCCAAACACGGCACTCATTCGGTCGGATGCGTCGTTCATGTTGACGTAAAAACGGTACTGCGTCATCCCCTCCGTGACGGCCGGCGTGGCCTCTACGGTGAGCGAAAAATCTTGGGCGAATCCAAGCACGGAGACGCCAATCGTCGCCACGAGGGCGCAGCAGGCAGTCTTGACAAAGCGAGAATGAATCATGCGAATGAAGATTAAACCGGTGTAATGGTCTACCAAAATCGGGATTCTTCCGGTCAAACCCCAAACATTATACAAGTAAATCCGGTTTTGGTCTCTTGAGGTTTCGCACAAATCGTCCTGCGACATTCTGAAAAATTGTGCCCCCCAAGAAAGGCTGTACGTCGTGACGTTTTGGGAACTTTGACATCCTAAATCACACCGCGCGTTTGCGCCACACATTCATCCATGGCTCACATTCACAACTACTCTGCAGGTCCCTGCATCCTTCCCGCCGAAGTGCTCGAACAAGCTTCGCAAGCGGTCAAGTCTTGGGACGACCACGGCCTTTCCTTGGTGGAGATGTCTCACCGAAGCAAAGCCTTCGTGGAAACCATGGACGAATGTCGGGCACTGACCAAAGAACTGCTGGACCTGCCCGATCGTTTTGAAATCCTGTACCTGCAAGGGGGTGCGAGCCTGGGATTCTTGACGGCGGCAATGAATTTCCTACCAGAAGGTGGACAGGCGGCCTACGCCGACACGGGCACGTGGTCGGCCAAAGCCATCAAAGAGGCCAAGCACGCAGGCCACGTCAACGTGGTCACCTCGTCCAAAGACAGCAATTACGACCACATCCCCACCGTCGGCGAGGTTGACGCACAAAACGCGTTCCTGCACATCACCACGAACAACACCATTTTTGGCACACAATACGCGGACATGCCCACCAGCAACGTTCCGTTGGTGGCAGACATGAGTTCCGACATCTTGAGCCGCACATTCGACGCAGAGCCGTTTGCGTTGATTTACGGGGGCGTTCAGAAAAACATGGGGCCGGCCGGTGCCGTGATGTACGCCGTGGACACCGAGAAACTCGGCGCCACGGGCCGGGACATTCCCTCCTACTTGGACCTCAACGTGCACCTCGGCAAAGACAGCATGTTCAACACGCCTCCTGTCTTCTCTGTGTACGCCACCATGCTCACGTTGCGCTGGCTGAAGGCCAAGGGTGGTGTAGCTGCCATCCAGAAAGAGAACGAGGCCAAGTCCGCCCTGCTCTATGCCGAGATTGACCGAAACGCCCTGTTCTCGGGCCACGCCCAAACCGACAGCCGCTCGCACATGAACGTGACGTTCCGCTTGAACGACGACAGCCATGCGGCGCACTTCGACGCCGCGTGGAATGCCGCTGACATCAGTGGCCTCAAAGGCCACCGCAGTGTGGGCGGATACCGTGCCTCGATGTACAATGCCCTTCCGCTCAGCAGCGTCGAAGTGCTCGTCAATGTGATGCGTGAATTTGAACGCACCCACGGCTAACCTTGTTGACCCTACCCATTCCCCATCCTCATGAACATTCTTGCCAACGACGGCATCAGCCCCTCCGGTGAACAAGCGCTCCGCGACGCCGGCCACA
>Ga0163109_10000114_pt1 | contig 64044 bp, 54 predicted proteins | sample CRUFie1St13metaG_FD_108704 | JGI IMG/M metagenome (GOLD analysis project Ga0163109, IMG submission 108704) | Marine microbial communities from the Costa Rica Dome - CRUD Field 142mm St13 metaG | ecosystem: Environmental > Aquatic > Marine > Oceanic > Photic zone | place: Costa Rica: the Eastern...
AAAAGCAGTACAAAACACGATTGGGAGTCTTCGAGTTGTCGAAGAGCCCGCAGACAAGAGGGCTGTTGCTAAGGCAGAAAAAGAAGAAGAACCAACTGGTATGTCTGCTGCTGAACTCGAAGAGGCAGAAAGTGAATTTGATAAATTTATCGATATATCCTCTCCTCGTGCTGCGACAGCAACTGATGCCGATGGTGATGGATCTTTAGACATGGATAGTTCAACTGCCGATTTAACCGGTAGAAACTTTGCTGCAAAGACATTCGATAAAATTGAGCAAAATATTGCTGATAGTTTTAGTATCCTCGCAAATCCTAAAGACGAAGATATGTTTACCGACTACCTTCTTACTAATTTAAAATTATACTTTGACAAGTACGAAGACGAACTTAAAGGTGTTGTTGCTGAACCTTCTACCGAAGAGTATGAGGATGAAGTATCTGCACAAGATGCCGAAGATACATCTGGAGATTTGGGTGCTGAAGAGGAACCCGTAGGTGGAGATCAAGATGAAGAGGGTATCGACATTGCTCTACAAGAATTATTTTTTGGAGATATAAGTGATGACCGAGAAGAATAGAAAAGAAGAAAGTCTTAGCAGATGGTTTAAAGAAAAGTGGGTTGATGTCTCCCGCAAGGACAAGAGTGGCAAGCACCCTCCTTGCGGCAAGAACGATTCCGATAAAGAGGGATACCCAAAATGTCGTCCATCAAAAAAGGTGAATAGTAAAACACCTAGAACTTCTGGTTCTTATTCCAAGAAGCAAAAGAAGTCAATGACTCAATCCAAAAGAAAAAAAGAAAAAGATGCACCTTCAAAATCTGCTGGAGGTGGTGCGAGGAAACCTAAAATGTCTACATACAAACCAAGAAAAGAATCCATTGATGTAATGGAGATTATCAAAGAAGTAATTCTAGAAGAATGGGCACAGATTGACGAAACGAAACTATGTGCCCGAGGTAAAGCAGCTGCAAAAGCAAAATACGATGTTTACCCCTCCGCATATGCTAACGGATATGCAGTCCAAGTCTGCAAGGGAACAAAACCAGGATTAGACGGCAAGAAGAGAGCAGCAAGTGGATATAGCAAAAACGAAGGTCATGACGGTGGTTGTGGTTGTGGAACTTGTGATGGATGTGACCATGAACACGGTGAAGGTGGAATGGCACAAAACCAATTATCTGTTTTAGCAAAAAATGCAGCAGAACTCACAAGAATGTTTTCAGAACAATCTGATTTGCCTGAATGGGTTGAGAGTAAAATCACTAAAGCAGCAGATTATATTAGCATGGTAAAAAACTATATGGAAGGTGAAGCACTCCAAGGTGAACCCATGATGGAAGATATGGAAGAACTTGAAGAAGGTGGGTCGTGCGACGGACCTACTAAAAAAGCATCATCAACTGCCAAAGGCAAAAAGTGGATGCAGTGTGTCAAGAACCCAGATGGAAAAGGATATAAGAGAGTACACTGGGGTCAGAAAGGTGTTCGTGTCACTGGAGACAGTGGGGACACAAAGAGAAAGAAGTCATTCCGAGCTAGACACAACTGCAAAGACGCAAAACCCGGCACAGCAAAATATATGGCCTGCAAGGATTGGTAATTTCTAATGGGTCAATTGAATGCCAACATACCATACATACAGTGTTATGTTCGTAAAGAATTCACAGGTCTAAAGGAAGATACCCCTGGGTATGCTTTTGGTGTAAAGTCTATGTTAAATAGACCTCTTCATTTTCATTTTCAATCTAACTTCGGTGCAACTCTATGGAACCTTCCAGTTTCTGCACTGGTACATAAATTAGATTATGATGTTTTATCGACAAAAGAAGAAACAAGACTTCAATTACTCCAGTCCTGGGATTGTCAAAGTAATAATATAGCAGTTACTACCTTTGCTTTCCTACAGAACAAGAGAGTAGATGTATTTTGTCGTGACAAGAAATGGAGAACTGGTCAATATATAACTACTATCGATGATTATGAAGGTGATCTTAATGAAATAAATGTTGGATATTCTAACGATCAAGATAGTAAGTGCTACCATCTCATAGAACTGAAAGATGGAAATTATTGTGTGCACCCGAATAACCTCTTGCGATGGCACAATCCAGATTTTATCATTCCGTATAAAAAAGAAAATCCACCAAGACTAAAAGTAAATAAAGATCCCATGAGCAGTGAAGATATTGATCGATCATTTGGAAATTCACCATATTTTTTCTATAATCACTTCGAAGAATAAATTTTTAATATTCTTATATTACTGATATAATTAATAAATTTACTTTATTTAAAAAATAGAAAAAGCATGCTAAAATCCATATATTCATTATGACTATAATTAATAATTTTAATTTAAAACAAAAATTAAGAAAACAAAAGAAAATCGATCCAGAGTTTGAAACAAAACTAAACAAGCTTTCACTTGAAGAAATTATTTCTTTAAAGTTAAATTTAATCTTTGACTCAGTAGGAGACAAAGCTTATGGCTTTCATATTTTTAAAAATTTAGATCACTTAATTAAAGAAAGTATAATTAAGTTCAGTCTTTCATATTGTAATTCCTATGAGTCTGCTAGAAGGTACTTAGGTCTAGACATTAACACCTGGACCAAACTACTTAAAAAGTACGTACCAATGAACTATCTCACAACTTTAGAAGATGAGAAAAGTCTAGCAGACACAGAGGAATAAATATGGATATTAAAAAATTAGTAGTGACAGTAATAACCACATTAACAGTAGGTGTTCTATCCTGGCAACTCAACACAGTTAACAATCTTGAAACTGATGTTGAGGTGATGAAGTACAAAATTGAAACATTAGAGAAGTATGTCAAGAAACTCCAAAAGAGAAAAAGATAAATGAATTTTTTAGATATATGGAATCACCTCACATATGCAGATGGTATTTTGTTTTCTCTCTGGGTCGGTGCTATGTATTATGCAAAATGCTGGATTGATCATAGATTTCAGATAGATAAGAAGAAATGACGCACCAAGTTAAAGTACTACATTAACTTAGGGCTTGACAAAATAATATAACAATGTATACTAGGAACAATTCAATTGCTGTATTCGCAGCAAGGAAAGGAAAGTGACTATGTTAAAGAAACTATTAATGACGACCATTATGGCGTTAATGATTAGCGGAGTAAGTTATGCTGACGAACTTCGATTGGAGGCAAAAGCTTCTGCTAAACTGGGTGATTTGACCTTAAGTGTTGAAGAGCAAGTTCGCCATAATTTGGAAGTTAGTGAGGAAATGGTTACAACTGCCGCACCGTATGAACATACTGTGTTTGTAGCAACCAAATCTGTCGGGGTTACTGATCTCTCATTCCGTGTTCGTAATACGAATACCATGGGTGCATCCACTAACCGTCTTTCTTTAGATGCCGATAACGGTCTTAGTGTCGTGGGATTAGACATTCATAACCGTTTAAGATTGCAGTTGGACAACATCACAAACATTAAAGATGTTACCACCAAGCAGTTGGCACTTCGAGATAGAATCGACGTTTCCAAGACAATTGCAATTTTGGATAAAGATTTAAAGTTAACTCTCGCAGATGAAGTATTTGCAGACGAAACAGGTCTTACCATCAATCGTGCAATTGCCTCAGTAGGCACCAAGGTTTCTGCCGTGAACTTGACAGCAGAATACTTCTTACAGACCGACAAGGTTACGTCGGAAGACCGAAGCAACATGCATGTTGTCGGTGTGTACGCAAGTTTATCATTCTAAATTGATCCCTACATTTAGTGTGATTGTAGAGTCCCCCTTGTGGGGACTCTTTTTTTACATATTAAACTGTATGTGATATACTATATTATAAGGAGGCATTAGTATGGATATTTTAAACATAGGTAAAAAAACAAACCATCTCAAACCTCTCGTTGATGAGAAAGATTTGCAGTGGAGAAATATGAGAAGAGATGCCTTCTGGCAAAAGATTCCTGCATGGAAAGAGATTGATGAAAAAACATTTCTCAGCCACAAGTGGCAAGAGAAGAATGCTGCGACTAATGTAAAAAAACTTCTCAAAGCAGTTGATGGAATCGTTTCAGAAGACTTTGTAAAAGATTTGGAATCTGGTTTCGGTGCTGCACCAATGGCAGTAAGAATATCCCCATACCTCCTGTCTTTAATTGATTGGGATAATCCATACGAGGATCCCATTAGGAGACAGTTCCTTCCAGTCGCATCACAGTTGGAAGCAGACCATCCTTTACTGACACTAGATTCCTTGGGTGAGCAAGCTGATGCTCCCGTACCAGGACTAACTCACAGGTACCCTGATAAAGTTTTATTTCTTGCCCTCGACACCTGTCCCGTGTATTGCCGTTTCTGCACTCGTTCGTATGCGGTAGGGTTAGACACGGACACGGTAGAGAAAGTCCAACTGAAGGCAAATCAGGAACGTTGGGACACAGCTTTACAATACCTTCGAGAAAGAAAAGAAGTAGAAGATGTCGTCGTTAGTGGTGGAGACATGTATCGACTTAAAGCAGACCAGGTTAGAGAACTTGGAAATGCCTTGTTGGATATTCCTCACATTAGAAGAATTCGTTTTGCCACGAAGGGTATCGCAATACAACCAATGAAGATTATATCAGATACAGATTGGACAGATGCTGTTACCGAGGTTGTCGAAAGGGGTCGTAAATTGCACAAGGAAGTTGTTATTCACACACACTTTAACACTCCAAACGAAGTGACAGGTATATCTCAGGATGCTATGAATATTTTATTTGAAAGAGGCATCACTGTTCGTAACCAGACCGTCCTACAGAATGGAGTGAACGACACTCCTGAACTAATGGCCACCCTTATAAGAAAATTAAGTTATATTAATGTTCACCCATACTATGTTTATGTCCATGACCTTGTTCGAGGAACAGAGGACTTGAGAACGACTGTCGATACTGCTATTGAATTAGAGAAACATGTTCGAGGAATTACTGCTGGATTCAATATCCCATTATTCATCGTAGATACAATGGGAGGTGGTGGAAAGAGAGATGCCCACAGTTTCGAACACTATGACAGAGAAACAGGAATATCAGTATTCAAAGCACCTTCTGTAAAGAAAGATAAATTATTTACATATGTTGATCCTCTTCGTTCACTATCGGAGTCAGTTCGTAAGGATTGGCACGACGAGCAAAAAAGAAAACAAATGATGGAATCAGCATTACAAAATGCTTGACATTTAATTTTATATATTATATAATGATCCCAGGAGGAACAATTATGAATATTTTTGCTATTGGTGGATGTGAAGAAACAGGAACTATTGACTGGGAGCAATCTGCTCGTGAACTTGACAATTATCGTGTTGTTAAAATGATACTTGAATCTTGCCAGATGTTGTGCACCACTTTGAACCACCACGGTTTTGAGACACCTTACCGCAATGCTCACTTCAATCATCCAAGCACCAAGTGGGTTAGGGAGTCATCTGCTAACTTTCTCAACTTAGTCAAGCATACGGAGGCAATGCTCGAAGAATACAAGTTGCGGTTTGGCCAACACAAAGTTCACAAGTGTGAACGAGTATTGCATATCTGCAAAGACTTGTATGACCCATCTAAGTTCCCTACAGATAAGCCAACAAAATTACCCTTATGTATGCCCGACGAATTCAAGTCAGAAAATATTGTAAAGTCTTATCGTGACTTCTACTCCGACAAACCAAAAATGCGATATCCCAAAGAAAAAATACCTTTGTGGTTTGCAGACCGCAGAAAAAATGACTTTGATGTGGTATAATCGATTATACAGAACTACTTAAACCCGACAACCAAATTTCCCCAACAGAAAGAGAGAACTCTAATGAAAAAATACACTGCTTTATCCCTGATAGCAATGTCTTGCTTATCTTGTAATCCAATCGTCGTACAACCCGATGCTGGTGTTCAAGAAACAGATGCTGGAACAAAAGAGGAAGCATCAACACACACATTTCAACCTCACAACATTGTAATTGCAAAAGCAAAGTGAGTTGGAAATATTCTCTCATAATGCACGATAATAGTGATGAGTGCCCGGATGGTCATAAACCAAAATGCTTTATAGCAGAGGTCTATGACCTAGACCGGGACGGTCATTATGAATCTTTTTGTGAAGCAAGTATCGAGAGTATGGAAGATTTAAAAAAAGCATACGAAGACATTACAAGAGATGGTGTTAACGTATGGTTTTATAATAAAGGTCGTTTTTCAAAAAAAGGTGGAGAGTGGGATTGGCAACCTACATACCAATCTTCTTAAATCCCATTTGTCCTATTAATTGTTTTTCTATATTTTCTTTTTGCTCACCTTCACTATGAGACCATATCCAAGCTGCTGTTTGTTTCATGTCGTGAATTTTCTTTCTAATAAATTCTATTTTAGTTTCTATGATTCTGATCTCTTCTTCTTCGACAAGACCAGAATCTATATTTAATCTGTTGGCAACCTCTAATAAAGAAGCAAGATCATTATTTTCAATTGCTCTTTGTGCTTTTAAGAAATATCTATTTTTAAGTTCCCTTTCTTCTTCAGAAGCATGTGCCAGTTTGTCGGGGTGAGTTTCTACGGCTATTTTTTTAAACAAAGTTTTTGCTTCTTTACTCGCATTCTTGTTTGCACTTTCCCTTGAACCAGCATTTTTCTTAACTTCTTCTTCTGCTTGTTTTTTAACTTTTGTTTTCTCTTCATCTGACAAACTTTCAAATTCTTCTTCTTTTTTCTTTGCTTCTTCGTTTTCTTTTATTCTTGATTCATGAATGAATTTTTGATTAAATTCGTTCAAACATTTTTGTGCCTCGAATTCGACATCTTCCATATCAAATTCTGCAAGTTCTAATTCTATTTTTTTTCTTTTTATTTTACTTTTCACAACATAAGTAATTAGTTGTCAAGTACATATGGAAGGTCGATCTCTCTTTCAACAAATTTAATCATTTGTTCCCAAGTAGGAGACATTGCCATGTGAAAAAATCCACCAACAGTTGCTGAAACCATACCAATCAATCTTCCGTTACTATCTAGAATGAAAGAACCTGAACTACCTGGATAAGCAGGTATGTTATAGATGGCACACTTTTTGTGAGATGTGCATTTTTGTTTTTCACCCATAAATCTACCTTCGTATATCATCACCATGTCCTGATCGACCATTCCAGCAGGAGCACTTATGTTAATAACTTCGTCTGCTATGTCTGGTGGGTAAGGAGAGAATTTTACGGAACCACCACCGATGTGCGGTGTTTCCAGCAAGCAAACGTCTATAAAAGGGTCAACAGCAATTATTCTTCCATTGACAGTTCTTTCGTCCAGAGTCGATATATAGAAGTCATCGTGAAAGGAGATCTCTTTTGCCTCCATATTTCTTAAACAGAAGTGGGCAGCAGTGAGAACAACACTTCGTCTTCCTTCATTTGCTATGATAAAACCACTTGCCATCGACATCGGCATAGCAAGACCAGGAGCTACTTCACTAACAGCAACTAAATGAACAAATGCTTTTCTCTTTTCTTTTATGATGTGATTTCTTAATAAACTGCATCCACCAATTGTAAATAAAGTAAGGGCAAGTAGTAAATATAGTTTTTTCATTCCACAAATAACTAGCAACAATAAAAGTAAAACACTAATTATTTAAAAGAAGGTGATTAATGGCTAAAAAAACATATGTCCTCGACACTAGCGTTCTACTAACAAGTGCTGTCTCTGTTTATTCCTTTGGAAACAACGATATCATGATTCCCCTAAAGGTATTGGAAGAGATAGACAAGCACAAGAAAAGACAAGATTCTGTTGGTTCCAATGCCCGAAACGTCATAAAGATATTCGACGAACTAAGAGAAAAAGGAAACATCAACAAGGGAGTGAGGATAGGTGAAGGGTACGGAAAACTTCATGTTGCAAGAATACCGGATGATGAATGGGGTCTTCCAAACGAACTAGACAGATCAGTACCAGATCATGTAATTTTGCAAACAGCACTAAGTTATTCAAAGACTATGAGTAATCCAAATAGAATGATTATGGTGTCTCGTGATATTAACATGAGAGTAATAAGTGATAGTATAGGTATTAAGTCTGAAAGTTATGACCCGGATGTAGCTATCTCCAATAGAGAGGAAGTTTTCAAGGGTTGGAGAGAGATATTGATGGACGATGAAATAATAGATAGATTTTATTCGGGTGAATCAATTTATATTGATAAAGATGAACATCCAGGAGTAAATTCTAACGAGTTCTTGATGCTCATATCATCAGTTAATGAAAAACGTACCGCATTAGCAAGATTCTCCTCATATGAAGAGCAACTAAGGCACGTTAGAAAAATGGAATCAGGAATTTTTGGTTTTAGTTCTCGCAACAAAGAGCAGAGTTATGCTCTAGACTTACTCACCGACGACAATGTAAAGGTCGTATCATTAATTGGTCGAGCAGGTTCAGGCAAAACACTCTGTGCTTTAGCAGCAGGATTAGAACAAACTTTGGGTAATCCCAAAGAAAGACATAAAGAACCGAGATACACAAAAATGATTGTATCTCGTCCAGTACAACCTATGGGAAAAGACATAGGTTTCCTACCAGGGACTTTAGAAGAAAAGATGGAACCATGGTTAGCACCAATTCGAGATAACTTACAATATCTCTTGGGCAACGATAAAATGATGGTTCAGGATTATCTTGAGAGAGGCATAATTGAAATTGAAGCACTCTCATACATTCGTGGAAGAAGCATAGCGAATGCCTACATTATTATTGATGAAGCACAGAACTTGACAAGACACGAATTAAAGACTATTATTACAAGGGTAGGAGAAGGAACTAAGATTATTCTTACAGGAGACATTGAACAAATTGATAATGTCTATATTAACGAAACCTCAAACGGTTTAGTGCACGCTGTAGAAAAGTTCAAATCCTATGAGTTGGCTGGACATGTAACCCTATTAAAAGGTGAAAGGTCGGAGGTAGCAACCCTTGGAGCAAAAATATTATAAAATACACAACACGGACTTATATATTGTAGAAGATTTTACTGGTGAGATAGATATAGAAGAGGTCATAGAAGAATTGAGGGATACGGTATCTCCTAATTTTCTAGAAGGAATTGAAAGCATAATCGTTTCTCACTATCCCGAAGAAGGAAGGTTGCTGGAAGGAAGCACGATCTATGTCAGAAATGATTTCTATTGTGAAGAGTTGTTGATCGAAGAGATTATTCTTTCAATTGGGGACTTCATTTACAGTAATTTAATAGATGATAAAAAAGAAGATATAACAAAATATTTTTTATTTAAAAGAGCAAAACTGTTTGATGAATATACTAAAAAATATAATAAAAAAGCATCTCTTTATGAGTTCATGGGAAAAGAAGAGGAAAAGCAGTACGTAGATATTTTAAACAATATTGATTTTGAAGATATGATTTTCTTAACACAAAAATATTTTGGAAATTACGAATCTTCATTATCGTTAAAGAATTATATCTCAAACTCTTTCCACCTGTATGTTACAGAATCACTAAATGAAAAATATGATAAAAAAATATCAAAGTTGTTTGACAACTTGAGAGAGGAAAATTATGAAAAAGAATATTAAAGTAGATAAAAAAGAAGGAACTGTTACAGTAGAGATTTCAGTACCGAAGAGAAATTATGTTAGAGAACCAATTATCTCTTTTCGCACAAAAGATATAGCACTACTCTTAGAAAAGGAGGGTATAGAAATTGAATCATGCATACAGAGTGACACAATTTACAACGACGGCCGCGTTCCGAAAACTGAAGGAAATTGGGTTTTTAAGGTAAAACAGAAACATCAGAAACAAACAAAACCAAATGTGGAAGAATTAAAGGTAAATCAAAACTTGACAAAAGATAATAAATCTGATAAGATAGTATCAAGAACAAAAACTCCGAAAAAAAGAAAGTAGTCATTAATGCACCTATCGTTCTCTGCGATAAAAGATTTTAACTTTTGTCCACACTATTATAAACTCTCAAGAGTTGATAAGATAAAACCATTTACAGGAAACATCTACACTGCCTTTGGGACAGCAATTCATTCTACTTGCGAAGAGATGCTGCTGAAGAATTTTAAAATTAGAGAAAACGATTTTTTCTATAGACAATTTTATTATGAGTTAAAAAAACTCGATAAAGAAATATTAGAATCTTATGACGAAGTAGACTTAGAAAACTTCACAGAACAAGGATATAATATACTGGCAGAGTTCCCGTCTTTTATGGACAGCACTTTTGGAAATTATAAAGTAATTTCTACAGAAGAGCAGATTAGATGTAGAGTTTCCCTGCCAGAGCAAACTGTCCATGATTATGATTTTTTGGGATTTGTGGATTGTGTCATAAAAACAGATGATGGCAAATATCATGTTATCGACTGGAAAACTTGTTCCTGGGGCTGGGATTTTAAGAGAAAAACAGATACCATGACAACATATCAACTATCTTATTATAAGCATTTTTATTCTAAAATGACGGGTATTCCTTTTGAGGATCTGGAAACGCACTTTGTTTTGTTGAAGAGAACTGCTAAAAAAAATATAATAGAAATGGTTAAAGTGACAAATGGGGTTAAAAAAGTAAATAATGCTCTTAAACTTTTAGAAAACACTGCCTATAATGTTGATAATGATAATTTCATAAAAAACAAATTATCTTGTGGAAAGTGCGACTTTCACAAAACGGAGTATTGCCCTTGAATACAAAGAAAAAGAAAATCATAACAATTAGTGATCATCCCCTATCTCCCTCTGGTGTCGGAACACAGACAAAATATTTCATAGAAGCTCTTCTTGCAACCGAAGAGTATGAAGTATTTTCTATTGCCGGGGCAATAAAACATGCCGATTACACGATGATTGTTCCAGAGGAATATAAGGGAAGGTGGAAAATATTACCAGTGGATGGATATGGAACACATGACCTTATAAGGGATTTGTTATATCACGAAAAACCTGACTGCATGTGGATTATGACAGACCCAAGATTTTATCAGTGGTTGTGGAACATGTCCGATGAAGTTAGAAGTGTTTGTCCTCTAGTATATTATCATGTCTGGGACAATTATCCTTATCCGACTTTCAATAAGGATAGTTATGATTCCAACGATGTCATTGTTAGTATAAGTAAATTAACTCACGATATTATAAACACAGTATCTCCAGAAGTAGAGTCTATTTATCTTCCTCATGCTGTTGACCAAAATTTGTTTAACATAAAGAACGATCAGAGATCAAGGGACCTAAAAAAGCAGATATACACTAACACTCCGGAAAGATTGGATAATTTCACTATTTTCTGGAATAGTCGCAACGCGCGCAGAAAACAAAGTGGATCACTTATATTTTGGTTTAAAGACTTTTTAGATTTAATAGGCCACGAAAACGCAAATCTTGTTATGCACACCGACGTGAAAGATCCACACGGACAAGATTTAGAAGCAATTTTAAATCATCTCGGACTTACAAATGGAGAAGTTGTGTTCTCGACATCAAAAGTGGACTCAGAAACACTCTCTTTGTTCTATAATATGGCAGACTGTACCATTGCGGTTTCCGACGCAGAAGGCTTCGGACTTTCCATGCTAGAGAGTATGGCATGCGGCACACCAATTATTTGTACTATGACTGGTGGAATGCAAGACCAGGTTACGGATGGTGAAAACTGGTTCGGTATTGGTTTAGAACCGTCTTCTAGAGCAATTATCGGATCACAAGATATACCTTGGATTTATGAAGATAGACTCGATGGAGAAGATGTTGTGAAAGCTATGTTGGAAATGTATAACAAAACTCCGCAAGAATTAGAAATGCTTGGGCAAAAAGCATTAGAAAACGTCAACAATCGTTTTAGTTTTGATAATTATGCCAAACGTTGGGTTGAGATCATTGATAATACCATAGAAAAATATGGTTCTTGGGAAAAGAGAAAAAATTATGACCGATGGACTTTTGGAGAAATAAAATGAAAAAGAAAATAAGACTGCTAGTCAGAGGACCGGCACTTTCCGCATCGGGTTATGGTGAGCATTGTAGGTTTTTGATAAGATCGTTGTTGAAGAATCCTTTGTGCGAATTGTACGTTGATAACATAAAGTGGGGAAACCTCGGTTTCGATTTAGGAGTATATGACGAGATACCAGAATTGAAAGAGATAATTAACACAACAAAACAGATATTGTCCACAGAAAAACCATTTTTTGATGTATCAGTACAAGTCTCTATACCAAATGAATTTGAGAAAATTTCTCCATACAATGTTGGTGTCACTGCTGGAATAGAAACAGATAGAGTTTCTAGAGAGTGGATTGACAAGTGCAACGCGATGGACAAAATTATAACAATATCCGAACACTCAAGAAAAACATTAGAAAATACAATATATCAAACAGAATCGGGCAACGTGCAGTTAACCACTCCAGTTTCTGTAGTTCCATATCCTGTACTTCAAAATAAGTCTGTTGATTTAAATCTTAAATTAGACACAGATTTTAACTTTCTTGTCTTTTGTCTTTTCGGAGTTAGAAAAAATTTAGAATCAACAATTGCTTGGTTTGTGGAAGAGTTCAGAAATGAAAACGTTGGATTAATTGTTAAATCTGCGATAGTCAATGGCACCGTGAAAGACCGCAGACACACAGAGAGACACATAAAGAATATTTTATCTCGATTGGGAGAGAGAAAGTGTAAGATACATTTATTACACGGAAGATTAACTGCTGAAGAAAAAAATGCATTGTACAACCACGATAAGGTAAAGTGTCTTATATCTCTTTCACACGGAGAGGGTTTTGGACTACCTATTTTCGAAGCAGCATATAATGGACTTCCCATTATAGCACCAAACTGGAGTGGCCACGTAGACTTCTTAACTCACGAAGTAAAAGATAAAAAAGGAAAAACAAAGAAAAAAGGTCTTTTTTCAAAAGTAGAACACCAACTCGCAGAAGTACAAAAAGAGGCAGTATGGGACGGAGTAATTCCCCTCGGCAGTAAGTGGTGTTATCCGAAGAAGGGTTCATATAAAGCAAAACTCAGAGAAGTTTATAAAAACTATGGCACTAAACTTTCTCAAGCAAAGAGATTGAAAGAAAAAGTTTTAGAAAAATACGAGTACGACAAAGTACATGATTTATTTGCTGATGAGGTATACGGAGAGAAGTTTTTTCAAACAGATAAATCCGTTTTACCGAAAATATCTATAATAACTTCTGTGTACAATGGAGATAAGTACATCAGAAACTTCATGGAGAATATCACAAGACAAACAATATTTGAGTCTCATTGTGAACTCATTATGATTAATGCAAATTCCCCTGGTTCAGAAGAAGAAGTCATAAAAGAATATATGGAGAGATATCCCAGCAACATCAGATACGAAAAACTGGATAAAGATCCAGGGATATATGCGGTGTGGAACCGAGCAATAGAAATGAGTACAGGTGAATATATCACAAATGCAAACTTAGATGATGTTAGGAGAGAGGACTGTATAGAACTGCAAGCAACGGCAATGTTTCTAAACCCCGAAGTAGGGTTGGTGTATAATGACAATTATCAATCTCATGAACCTAATTTAGAGTTTGGTAGTGACAAGATTCTCACAAGGTACATATCCCCCAATAGTGTTGATTTAGGACTTATGTTGCGAGGTAACGCACCTCACAACTCTCCGATGTGGAGAAAAGAAATTCATAATAAATATGGTGTATTCGACGAACAATATAAATCTGCCGGTGACTGGGAGATGTGGTTGAGAGGATTGAGTCAGGGAATGAAAATTAAGAAGATACATTTACCACTGGGAGTATATTATTTTAACCCAGAGGGTATTTCAACAAACAAAGAAAACGAGTCATGGAAACGGAAAGAAGAACAAATTGTCTATTCGAAGTATAATCAATTTATTGCAGGGGGTATATCATGATACCAGTTTGTTCTGTGGTAACAACTAAGACGCTTGCAGAATTTAAATTATTAAAATTCTCTTTGGAGCAATATCATGACGTAGAATGGTTTATTTCTTGCGACAAAGAGGTAGAAAAATACTACAAAGATGCATATAGGGTTAATACTTTGAGAGTTGTTGACACTGATGACTGCGACCACAATGTTCAGTCAGAAGAAAAGAACGATAATTGGATGAAGGTAATGATGTCCAAGTTCACAATATGTCGTGAAGCACTCAAGAAAAATGATTATTGTCTTTTTTTGGACTCAGATATGGTGTTCACCAACCCTATAGAGGATAAAGTGCTAGGATTGTTGAAAAATAAATCAGTAGATGCCATTATCGCTCCCCATATGACAAACAACGTAGCTATCGAAGCAAAGCATGGATATTATAATGCAGGCATGTTTGCAACGACGAGTACAGAGTTCTTGGATGCTTGGGAAAACTTATCAAAAGATTATAAGAAATATGATATGTATTTTGAGCAGCAACCATTAGAGTTTATTCATCGTCATTTCCTGACAGCAAATTTCCCAATGCATTATAATCTTGGTTGGTGGAGATTCAACTTGCCACAAACACAGGATAGAATAAGGATGTTTAACGATAGAGGCGGCGAGCTTTATTTGGCAAACGATAAAGCTGTTAATTTTCATTTCCACGCATTGCGAGAGTTAGAGACAGACAACTTCGGTAAGTTTATGGTTGATTTTGTTTTTGATTATCTTTCTAAAAGCGAAAATGAAAAGTATAAAAAGATAAACAAGAAATACAGGGAGTTGTTAGATGGATAAGTGGGCACTAATATCGACGTATAAACTTACAAATCCTCCCAATACTAATTTTAGATTTATGGAGACTTTTGTCAATTTTTATGTTAAAAAGTGGAACGTGAAAAAGACAATTCTTCTGGTTGGTATCACTGAAGATAGTTTTAGTAATAATAGTCAACGATTTATTCTTGATAGAGTGAGAAAATTAAATAATCATCCATTTGAAAAACAAAAGATAAAGATGCAAAAAGAGTATTATTTTTGCAATAGTTTAAATTATTATTCATCTGATAACGTCTGTGTATTAACTTACAAAACTAATGTCTCTACAGCACATCACGAATGGAATTGGATAAAGGATGCTCTTTTTTCTTTATGTGATTATCATCTGTTAGAAAAAGATTACAACAAAGTTATTAATATTGATAATGATGAATTTCTGGTCATGAAAAAAGGAAAACTTCCCGCAGATAAAGAATCATTTCATTTTATCGAGCATGTCCCACCTTTGCTTGAAGAAAGTTTTAAATGGGATAATAAAATGAAGTGGTGCATTCAGGGTTGGTATTATAGGACACTCCAGCAGCGCTGCGCTGCAGGATTAAGTCACGGTACGTGTAAGAAGTATAACTTCTCCAGAAAAAACATGGTTTCTTTACCATTTCACCACACTGGTAAAACACCCATCGCTGAAAACTGCAAAAAGTTTGACATAAACAAACTCGAAGAAAGCAATGTTTGCTATCATATGGGTGTTTTGGATTATAGTCACTACAGAGACGGAAAGACAATTAATCATGATGGTAATCAGATGGGAGAAAGTTATGAACAGGCAACAAAGACCTCCGAGAAAAATTACACAATGTATTATCAAAACCCGGAATCTGAATACGTCACCATTGAGAATGATTATATAAAAAAATATTTAGTTTGTAGAAAGTATGAAAACCATTATGAAAACGATAGCAATTGAGAACATAGGTTTTAATGTTTGTGACGACCCCGTTCAAACAGAAGAGATAATAAACAAAAACATAATAAACAATCTCGATAGTATATCTGACGAATATGTTTACTTTTCCTTCCCTTTAGCGTGGGGTATAAATAACTTTGGTTTAGGACAGGTGCAGGCATTGATTAGTCAACTAAACAATGAAATAAATGAAAAGATTGTGTATGTTTGTCAACACATACAAGTTAAAAACCTTGATTTTGGAAACAATATAGTTTTTACACCACACGCTACAGTGTTTGATAAGTTTATCCCAATTCCCCATCATGCTCCCAACAAAACTGCCGATATAAAGAAGCATGAAGACAGAAAATATTTAATCTCTTTTGTCGGTTCGTACTCAACCCACAACACACGCGTCGAATCAGCTGCCACTCTACAAAATAGGAAAGATTGTTTTTTTAGAGATACGGGCAACTGGCACTTTTATAAAACCGGAAAAGAATTAAAAAACAGTTCAGAGTTTTATATTAATAACCTGAACGATAGTAAAATCTCATTGTGCCCACGAGGAACAGGTCCTTCTACCATTCGATTATGGGAGGCGATGGCAATGGGTTCTGTACCAATGATAATATCTGATGCTTTGAAGATGCCCTTGTCCGAGAAGATAGAGTGGAAAGAGCACGTCATTATTATACCAGAGGTAGATATTTTAAATATAGAAAAATATATTCCGAAAGAAAAAGAATTGAGCAAGATGTCTGAAAATTGTGTCGAAACATACAAAAAGTATTTTTCCGAAGAAAGAATGCACGAAATTATTATAGGAGAGTTAAATGGCAAAGTTTGAATTAGTAGGAACTCAGTATGGAGGATGGTGTGTAAGTTTAGACCTTATACCAGAAGGTTCAACAGTTATCTCCGCTGGAGTTGGTGAAGACATCTCTTTTGACAAAGAAATCATTAGATTGAAAAAGTGTAATGTTATCGGTGTTGACCCAACAGAGAAATCAGCAAAGTACATAAGAGAAAATCCACAGGACAACTTTCATTTTGTTCAAAAAGCTCTTTCACATACTACGGAAAAGATTAAGATTTATAAGAATCATAATCCCGAGTGGGTATCTGAATCTATCTTGAGAAGTCATAATATGGTTTCTGATGATTTTTATGAAGCAGAGTCGACTACACTTGAAGAGTTAATTCGGGAAAATCCTGATGTTTCTCTTATTAAGATGGACATCGAAGGTTCGGAATACGAACTTATCGACAACCTTAAAGAATTAAAAGTCCCACAAGTTTGTGTAGAGTTTCACCATTTCTGTTCAGAGAAAACTTGGGAAGATACAAAGCGGTGTATCTTGAAGATGGGGGAAATTGGATATAAAAGATTTTTAGAAAAACCAAACTCACAACAAAAATATACTGAACTAACATTTGTACATGACGAGGTGGTTATATGAGTTTGCCAATTGTATTCTTACATAAAGGTAATCAAGACTTTATCAAATACTCTCTTGTCAAATCTTCGGAAACAAATCCGGATTCTAAGATTTACTTAATTGGTGACACTTCCAATAGGCATTTAGATAAGATTGTAGAAAACGTAATTTGGTTAGATTATGAGGACTATGCGGGTGAACATTCAAATCTTTTGGTAGATAGTTATATTCACATGAGTACCAATCCCGCTCCTTACGAATTTATATGTATTGATAGGTGGTTTGTAATAAATGAATTTATGAAAAGAGAAAATTTAAATTCCTGTTTTATATCGGACACAGATGTTTTACTTTACGCTAATGTGTCTGATTTACAAAAAAAGTATTTTAAGAATCACAGATGTACTTTAACACATAACGTTAGTGCTGGTATAAGTTTCATGAACGACCGTACCATCTTGGATGATTATATAGATTTGGTTTTAGATTCCTATGGTGGCAAAAATAATTTATTTTTCGACAAAGCAGTATCTCACTGGCAAACCCATCAAAGAAATAAGAGACCTGGTGGTGTATGTGATATGACCTGGTGGATGTTTTTACGAAATAAATTGCCTCCCTTCGATTTCGGGGAGTCTATGTCAATTATCAAAGAAGAGTCCGGTATCCACTCTACATTTGATCACAACATAAATGTTTCATATGGATATGATATGGAAAACGGCATAAAGAAATTTAAATTTAAAAATGGTATACCTTACTGCTATAATAAAACTTATGATTTAGAGGTAAAATTTAATTGTATCCATTTCCAGGGACAATATGCCAAACAACTAATGAGGAGTTATTATGAAATTAAGTAATCAAGCAGCCGGAGCACTAATGATGGCTTTGCAGAAATGCTTATTAGAGCAAACAGACATCACGGGACTACTAAAGGATATGATCTTTGAAGTAGACGAAGAGGGGGAATTGTTAGTTTCTAACCCTCCTCTCGTCGCAGCAGAGGCACCAAAGTCAAAGGTCCTAGTACCAGATGCCTAAATATGAATACGAGTGTCAGACTTGCTCTGAGACGTTCTCAGTGAGACTCTCTATGGGAGAGCAGCAGGACACTTGTATTCTGTGTGAATCCAACGATATTAAAAAAATAGTTAGCAGTTTTTCACTAAGCAGCAAACAGACTATAAACAAAAAGGAAGTTGGAAGTGAAGTTAAGAAATATATTGAAGAAACAAGGAAGGAAGTAAGGGAAGAGAAAAAAAGATTATCTTCTCAAATTATAGAATGATTGAATTTATTATCGGAATATTAGCATCTCTAGTTTGCTTACTAACTTATATCTTGTATAGAATCAGTAGAAGATTATCTTACTTCGTTTCTAACCTAGAGGAGACATTTCAGTCTATTGAATCTTATAGAGAACATCTTGAGCTGGTTTACGGACTAGACATATTCCACGGTGATGATACACTACAATCACTGCTGGAACATGGAAAAGAACTATCAGATTTTCTAGGAGAGTCCCAATCAATTTTCTCTCTTAATGAGAAGGAGTTCTTAAAATATGTCGAAAACAGAAGTAAAGAAGAAAACGACACCGGTGAGACGACGCAAGAGAAAGAGTAAGAGATTATATTTTACGAAAGTTCATGAAGCAGCAATCGTGCAGTACTCACTAACTGACAACCATAAATTAAAAACTAAATTATATGTAGATCTTATAAATCCAGCAATTAACGAGATGGTAGATAAGATAGTGTATACATATAAATTTACATCGTTGCCCAATATTGATGATCTCAAGGCAGAATGTAAGGTTTTCCTAACTACAATTTTAAACAAATTCGATCCAGCAAAAGGACCAAAAGCATTTTCTTATTTCTCGGTAATTACCAAGAATTGGTTTATTCACAAGGTGAAGAAAAATGCCCAACAAAGCAGACGAGAAGTCTATTATGATGACATGCCCAAGGACTTAGAACAAAACCACATGTCCACAACAAATCATTATTTTGAAATCCGTGAGCAAAGAGAATTTTGGTCAACTTTTTGGACCAACATGAATGCTTGGGAGAAGATGGATCTTAAAGAGAATGAGAGGAAGGTCCTGTACGCTATTCGAGCTATTTTCGAAAATACGGACAACATAGAAATTTTCAATAAAAAAGCTATTTATCTTTATATAAGAGAGTATACCGGACTCAACACTAAACAAGTTGTGGGTGGATTGAATCGATTACGCAGTAAGTACTCTACTTTTAAAGACGGATGGATAAAGTGTGAGTAAGAAAAACGTAGAAAAGCAAATTGATAATGCACTAAAAAATATCGGTAACGATAGAGCAGTTACTACTTCGTTGTTAAACGATCTTATGGATTATATGAAAAAGTCCTCATCTACGCATGCCGAGGTGGGTCCCGTAGCAGCAAAATATGTGGAAACACTACAGAGATCCAACGAACAACTTGTTAAACTTGTTGGCATTATGAATAAAAACAACAAAACTGAGACTGGACTTTCCATGAGGGACAAAGAAGAACTTTTTGATCTTATCAAGGAGAGTAAGGAAGATGAGTAGTAAGGTAAAATTTAATGTTTTAAATCACACAGTCGTTAATACCGACGCAACCTTCAACCAGGAATCGACAACCCTACAACGACTTAGAAGGATATCAATTGAACGTACTGACGATTCCGAAGAGGTAAAAGACTACCTGGGTGTTGTACTAGCAACCAGAATTGTCACTCAACCAGATGATGGTTTTACTGAAAAGGAACAAGCTGACTTACTGCACAGTGGGGAAGCAGAAAACAAAACATACGTAAAGTGCATGGTGAGAATACCAGAATTACATGCTTGTATTCCTGAACCACAAGAACCAACATATAACCAAGGAGATCCCAAGTTTGATGATTTCTACATTCATATGCACGACGAGTTTTTTGTCGATGCAGATGCGGGAACTCCTCTACCGGGCGACATCGTGGAGTGTGACTACAAATATAGAGGTTTGCGAAAAGGTGGAAAAATAAAAACCGTACACAAAAACAAATCGGGACAGGGTGGTGCCATGATATCTACCGCGTCTGCCGAAGCAGGATCATTAGCATTCCACGAGCAGAAAGAGATGCTCCCACCAGGGTCTTTGGTTGCTAAAAAAATTAAACCTCCATACGACAGTAAAAGTACGTCTGATCTTTCCGAAGCAGAGAGATTGGATAGTCTAGCACCAGCATTCAGAGTGAAAGTTGTGGAGATACTTGCTGAGATGAGAAAATTATATCCCAATACTGTGATTACTTCCCCTTGGAGAAATATAGCAACTCAACGTAGACTGTCGGGAAAAACGAAAACAGGATTAAATTTTAGTTATCACATAAGTATCTCCGAACCCTCTAACGAAGACAATTACGTTCCTGTCGGTCACGCATGTGATATGTCAGTTAGCGGTATACCTAACAATACTACCGAAAAAGATCAATTCTTTTACACTCTGGGTCAGGTTGTAAAAAGTCAAGGTTTAGTTTGGGGTGGTGATTTTGCCGCTAGACCAGGTAAAGATTCTCCCTACAAGCTTCAGCGTTGGGAAGGCACTCCAAGAATTGGCTGGGATCCAGTACACTTTGTAAACAAAAATAGGTTGTCCCGCAAGGCAAAGAAAGACTTGAAAGATGAAACCGGAAGAATCTACAATGCTATCGGGATAAGAAATAATATTAAAGGTTAAAATTAGTGGAAAAGAAAAACATCAAATCAAACAAAGATACGGATTTAGCAAAAGAGAAGGCATCTCAAAACCCTGATGCTGCCATCATGGCCTCTGGTGTTGGTAATATCCCACTTGCCGAAAAACTGCCAAAGTTTAATAAGGCACTCGCAGAGAAGTGCGTCGAGGGGCAGAACAATAACTGTATTGTTTTTGGTAGAGACAGACCCGGACATGAAGGTTCTGGTTATGGTGGATTGGGTGATACTGAAGCAGGTTCAATTGATATTGTTGTTGGTAGAAGCGGTAAAGAGGGAGAATTTGTAAATCCAGACTTTGTTAATGATGCCGCAAGAATTCATATTTCACAAAAGACAGATGTAGATACAAACTTCAAGATTGCTGACGGCACAAACTTTTCCACTTCTGAGAGCGCAATAGGTATTAAAGCAGATGCTGTTAGGGTCGCAGCAAGAAGAAGTGTTAAGGTCGTTGCCGGTTCCGGCACCGATGCGCAAAACTATGGTGTTGATATTATTGCCAACAACGACGACAGAGACTTGCAACCTCTGGTCAAGGGTAAAAACCTAGAGCAAGCTTTTGATGAGATGGTAGAGATACACAATAAATTTGTTGATATTGTTCAGGCATATGCTAGATCGCAAGATGTGTGGAACGGAATACTAACTATATTGTTACAGCACTCTCCTTTTTATGGTGCCCTTACAGTTCCTCAGCAAACCCATTTCGAAGAGGGTATCAAGAATATACAAAAACATGCAGAGCAATTTCACAAAGCAGTACTGGTGGATCATAAAATAAGTATGGCAAAGTTTAAAGACACTTATTTAAAACCCAATTCAGCGTTCTATATAAACAGCAAGAACAATAAGGTTAATTGATGGCAATTTTTAAATCAACAGGCAAGATACCCATAGGTGATTTTACTTTGTTCCCGTTCATGATGACGGACTTGGGTAGAAAACTACAAGCAGTTATGAAGTATCTTGATAGACTGCAAGATTCTTTAGATGCCCATAAGAAAGCCGGACTTGCTGACGTTGCTTCCTTTAGTTTCACTCAACTTAAGACCGAACTGATGTTCGTGGAAAACGATTTGTCTATGGCACTTGTTGATTATAGCACAGATACTTTGTCAACATACGATTTCATAGAAATAGAATACGAAGAGATCAAGGATCCGGATACCGGAGCAGTCTACCTAGATATAGAAAGTGCAAAACTTACAAGGGGACTTTTCAATAGGGAAAGAGAGAGTTTATTTGAGGATGAACCATTACTAGACAGTGCCGCCATTAATACCTTGAGAAAATCCCAAAATGTGTTAAACATACTTTTCAACATCGAAGAAATATATTCTTTTGCTAAACCAAACTTTTTGATGGAATGGATGGCAGAAAATTTACCTGAAATGAAAGAATTGGCAAACAAAGAACCTGTCCCCCCTTGTGATGCAGGTATCTATTTCTTGGATAGAGTTTATCAAATATTAGCAGAACAACTAGAAAACGTCCGAGGTCTAAATGAAAAATCTCTTTTGCTTCCTGTGGATTGGAAAGAGTTTATAGAAACTTATATCAAGTATCCCTCGCCCTTTTTTAGAACTGGTGAAGATCCTCTCAATAACCCCCCGCATGCAAACAAAAAAAGCATGTCCCAATCTCAATGGGAGAAACAGAAAGCATACTTTACGGATACATTACAGAACCCCTTGTCAGTTCGAGAAACTTTCGGAATACAACATAGCAAAAGACAGTCTACTACATTTCGTCCGCAAGATAAATTACTGACCCAACAGGAGGTACAGAAAATCAAAGTGGCAGTACGTCAAGCAGAAGGGGTCCGTCAAAAGTTCGGAACCATGTATACTGAAATACTGGACAAAATCTGTTTAGACTTGTTGATTGTAAAAGCAGTTGAGTGTACTTTGCCTAATTTAGAATGTGCTGAACTGATAAGAGAGTTCGGAATCAAGAGAATATTGCCCCTTCTTCCACTGATAGAGAGTTTAGATCCTAAAATTAGAAATGCTCGACTCGATCTAGAGAGACAAAGATCGACAAAAAACACTAGAGCAATTAAGTTTAATAGAAAGGCATATGCTACTTGTAATATACCAGAGACTCGATTCGGTAGTAATTTAAACAATTTCTCTATCTCTTTCGGAGTCCAAGCAAATGCGAACGATAACAAAGCAGGTATGCATATCATAAGTATGTACAGGGCATCTACTGATGATAGAATCTTTTCAATAAAAACAGGAAGAAACAAGAATCTTATTATTACTCTTCATGTTGATGGTTCTTGGGAAAATAGAATCGAGATAACAACTTCAGAAATTGCTGACACAACTCGAAACGACAATAATGAATTCGAAGACATGCTTATATTAAACGGCAAGTTAAACAATGTTGTTATAAGTTATGCTAAAGGCAAAGTAAAAGTTTTCACCAATGGTGTGGAAGATTTGGATGCCAAAGTTCAAATTTACGGCAATAGGGATATGTGGTCCGAGGATACCTTTTTACACACAGCAAGAAGTGTTCCTTTAACAATTGCGAGCACAGCAGATAAGGATAAGACATTTATTGGATTTGTTGATGATGTTGTTCTTTTTAACGAGTCACTCGGCATCAATAATGCTAAAACTCTATCCAGTCCCGAGTTTGTTCTTAGTGGCAACAAGAACTTAAAAAAGAAAGCAGCTCACTGGTGGAGAATGGGGGATGATACTAACGATAAGATTAACAAAACGGATGATAGAGGCAATACTCATAACAGAATTTACGATCAAATTGGAGTTTCGCATTTAACTCCCAAGAGATTCACTTCTCAATCTTCTGGTATTTTTGATGTCAAGGGTATGGACGACGAGATGTCACAAATTCTTGTTGACGTTTTGGAATCAAACGGATACCCTCTGGAAAAGTTCTGTCAATTGCTGATTATCACTCTTTTGAATTCCTTGGGTGCCGCATTGGACTTCCAAGCTTTTACTCTTCCAGATGCTAAAACAATCAACTTGAGTGGAGATTATTGGAAACAACTTCAAGAAATTGTTGCTCAACTCGTGGTTGATCTAACTCTGGAGTTGGTACTATATTTACTAGACTCAATCACAGTCTCGTGCGATGGACTGAAGAAGGCACTAGATGGAAACTTCGCAGATACGTCATTCGGAAGAGCTATGGATTCTTTGAGTGGATTAACCTCTGCCCTTTCTAGTGGTGATTTGACAGCAGTGATCAGTAATCCATTGGGTTCCTCTGTGTCACAAGATATTCTTGGAGCAGCAGAAAAGATAGCAGGTGAAGTATCTGACTCCTTGAATTCATACATGAACCAGAATTTACCACCAGATATTTTAGAAGCAGAATACTCTCCAGTTGTTGAAGATTTATTAAATCCAGAAGAAGAAAAATACCAGCAAACAATATCGAAAGAATTTCAGTCTAATTGGTTGTCTGATGGTAGCATTGAAGAAGTAGATGGTGAAAAAACAAAAACCCAAAGCAGACGAACCACACAGCAGGATAAAAAGTATGCTACAAACAAGGGTGTGGAAGACTTGATGTCTGCTATGGGAAAATCCGCAGTCCGTATTGGTATTTCTCAATTTCTTAAATTGATGAAAGGGGAGGCATCAATAGAGTCTTTGCTTATCATTTTAGATATTTTGCGAGAAAATAATTCCCCGATGTATAGTTATTTTTCTGATCAACCTTTGGCATTAAATGAAATATTCGGAATGCTCGGGGTTTTGACTGGGCTGGACAAAGCACACGACTCAGTTCTTGCGGATCTTGACGAAGCAGTTTCTGATGAACCAGAAGCATTTTTAGAAAGTTGTTTCCAAAGCAGCCAGACATCTATTGACAATAGAGCCCAAGGTTTAGCAACTTTATCAGGAGGGGACAAAGAAGATTTTTATGATTTGGCACGTGAGCAATTAGAAAAAGAAAAAGCAAGATTTCGTGGACTTTTAGATAACTTGCTCAACGGACAAGATACTGAAGAAGATCCACTCGACGGAAAGTGTGAAAAAACTCCTTATGACTCAGTACCACGTCCTGAGATTTTAGACAAGGTTTATGAAAATGTAATTAATGTTGCCGTAGGAGGCATCCAGATGGCATACGATTCTGATTGCGTTCTTTACAAACCTGCAATCGCCGAAGAGCAAAGAATATACAAGAAGGTTCCTAAAATTCTCTGGGCAGACGAAAGTATTAGTTTTACCACAGTAGAGGCAGGGCAAGTAGTACAGAAGTCAGGAAGACTGAAAGACACAATTATGAACCCTGAATTCAAGGGCATGGTATCTAACGGATTTATACCTCTCAAGAAAGACGGTAAACCAGACGGTTCTGAGTTTGGAGCAGTTCTTAAAATAAAGTGGAGTCCTGCTTTTTCGGAGGGTTGGTTACAAAAGACAGAAAGAATACCCCTTGGTAAGAAACCTGGTGCTGACGGAGAGAGTAAGGGAGGAGCAACCGTTGACGACCTGCCTGGTGCTCTCGGTCCATACACAGATTATGATGAAGAGAACGGAGGCAGTCCAAATGCTTTGAAACCAATTTCTCATATCGAACTCGCAGCAAATGTTAAAAAACATTTAAGAAAATCTGAGATAGACAAAAACTATTTTTCTGGAAGAAGAACATACAACAATCGTTTTAAAGATTTTGGTTCAGAGCAGTCAAAACTATTGACAAAATTTAATGAGAAACGAGTAGTTAGAAGAAATCTGGAAGAAAACATAAAACAAAAGAAGAGACAAAGAGAAAAAATAAGAGAATCAGTCTTTTCAGGATTTTTAAATTTTTTCACTGGAGAGTTGGACAAATTAATATCAGAAATATCAAGACTGGAGGCAACCGTTCTTCCCGCAGCAAAACAACAAGAGAGTGAGGCAAAGAGAAAATACGAAGAGGCAACAATTAGGGATGTAGAAGTGGTAGGAGGATACAGAGATAAGTCTTTTTATGCTCTAGAAGGACGAGCAAACGAAACCATACTTTCTAGGGCAGCGCACGAAGCAGGGTATTTTGATCCAGTCCCAGCTCTTCCAACTTTTGAAGTAATCAACGGCAACACTTTCGGTTCAGTAATAAACAACACATCTAGTTTTCAGATAAAAAGATTAGGAAAAGATAAAATAGACTATTTCGTTACAAGAGAAAACACGATGGATGAGGAATTAAGATTCTCTTCACAGATGAGCAATTATATTGAAGAGAAGTGCTCTATTTTTGATGAAGAAGGTGGATTGGCAATAGAACCCTACACTTCCCAAGAAAACGTTTTTGCTCATATTGTATCTAACAAGTGGTACAAACTAGACTCATCTGAAGAATTTAAGGAATCATTAAAAGCAGAATTGCTTAATGTGCAGATTGACGACACACCAGAAACCCTCTCCTCTACATACGACAACATTTACCAAGAGGTTGTCAAATCGATGGCAAAAGAGGTTTCTAGAAGTCCGTTCTTAAAGACGGTTGCAGGCACTAAAAATCCGGAAACAAAAAGATCTCTTATTGGACTACACTTTGTAGACATAAATCCAGTCGATGACCCCAATCACATTCTTGCAGACTTGGATCCTAGATTAATGGACTTTAAAGATTTTACGACACAGTTTATGAGAAACTTAAAATTCTTTGAAGATTGTAAGGTTGGTGAAGTTAATGTGGATGGTCGCGGCAGCAAGGACACTAATATGGTTCTTGCTGTACTCTCAATTCATGCTGCTATGGTAGCTAGAATTTATTCTATTGAATTTATCTTACAATCTTTGTTTCCCTTTTTCCAACTTGATATGGAGATGGGGGACATGATTGAGAAAATAATCCTAGAAAGAATCAAAGAGGATATGACAAAGAGTGACGGGTATTACGAAGACTTTGCTGAGAGAACGATACAGATTCAAAATTTAATGTCCGAATACGGAATGATAGATGCAGATCCGGCAGAAACTTTTGAAGAAGCATTCACTCCCATTATGCGTAGAGAGTTTGAGTTTGTTCGAGAAAAGTCTCGTCGTGTTATGATGAAAGAGTGCCTACCAAAGTTGCCGGAAGGAGTGGAGGAAGAAAAATACGAACAATTAAAGAACTTCTTGATTGACAGAACTAAGATTATTGATGTCAAGACAAACAGATATTCTAACATGCCTTTAAAACTATCTAGAGCAAAAAGAAAAAAACTAAACTCTCTTCGAAAACAAGTAGAAAAATATGAAAAGTTGGCAGAAATAGACCCTAAAAGAAGTGTCACCAATAACATAAATTATTACAGCAGAAAACTCAAAGAGATGACTGAAGAGTTAGAACTCGAAACGGTAACAGAAAAGGTTAAAAAAGGTGGACTTTATATCGAGAGGTATATTAAAGATAAGAATGGAAATGTACTCGAACGAGTCATGAGCAGTCCCACTGACCTTGACAATGTTCTACACATCTTTTCTCCCGAGGCAGAAACATTTGGTGTAAGACTGGTATATGCAAAGATTGCCGACGGTGTAATGAAAGAGTCTAATGACGGAAACACTACTTCTGTTGACGATTTAATAACAGATAATGTAAAAAGAGCATCTTTTGGAGGAGATAAGACTTTTGCTTATAGAGACATGGGGTTTGAACAAACAGAAACAGGGTTGCCAACAGTCACCAATGTTATAGTTCACCCTCTTGCTCAATATGAGGACAGTTTAGATAACCTTAAGGATTTATTGGGAATTGATTTAGACAATCCCGAAAAATGCGAACCAGCAGGATTTTTTAATCTTGAGGGTGAGTCATCATCACCTGTAAAAAGTGGAAAAACAGTTGGTTTTGAAGGTTGGACAAATCACGGAAACCACATTCATAAGTACAAGATTAATCCTGATGGCACAGGTAGAACAACAAAAACAATTCGAATACCTGGAAAGGAAAAAAAGAAAGAAGGACTCAAGGATGTCCTCGACCATGAACATAAAATTTTCCCCATGAAAGACAGGAATGGAAACATTAAAAGTTTTACATTCAGAAGTAGTTCTATAGAAGCAAGACGGGCAGGTGCAAAGGAAAGTACAGACACAAGTCACTCCCACTTTGTTTCTGTGAAGGAAGAAGAAACTAGCAATATACCCAACCAACTCACAGAGCACGTTTTAGAGCAGATGAGAAAAACAACCGATTTTAGAATTATGTTTGAATATTGCTTTAACCTGCAAGATATTTCTAGCATGGTTGCCGTTTATGCGTACTTGGCAAATAGTACTAGAGAAGCATTAAACATGTATAATCTTACTAAAGAGAGAATAGAATCGTTTTTCTATGCTTCTATAGATTCAGGAGATTATTTTTCGAATACAACCTGTAACCAGAAAGCATATGCCGACAGTCTGAAGAATATGGGTGATTTTAACTTTGACAATGCTGGACAACTTCTACTATTGTTGCTGACTGCTCCCCTCTTCATATACAAAGGTTGGTCAAAAACAGCAGATCCGCATGTACTTGTAACACAGTCTTTAGTAGAGCTAGGACAAGCAGGTTTTTTGATACCGAAAATAGTAGATACTAAAGTGGAAATACCATTCACAGACCCCGTACAGTGCGAAACTTTACCACTACCAACCTATCCGGGAATTAAAATAGACTTCCCAGGTTTCACGCAAGCAACAGCCGCAGCAGTTACTTTTGCTCCAATGCTGGTCGGTGCTCCACCATTCATGCCAACACCATTTGGATACATTTATTATTTACTTGTTGATCCTCTCTTAATGTTGTTGACAGGTAAGTTGGGTGAAATATCTCAAGAGTATGGTAACGGACAAGAGATGATAGACAGTTTAGCAAAAGCAGGACTTGAAAACATTCTAACTTCTGTACCACTTTGCGAAGAGGAGACAAGAGACGATGACAACCCACCGGAAGCAATTCCTCCGGAGGAGATAGAGCAGGACGATAGTTGTTTACCAACTCAAAAATCTTTAGAACTTGCTGCTGGTAAATCAAAGTGCTAATTAACAAGAGGATTATAAAATGAAAATTGGAAGAAAATATTACACACCTCAACTACCTCTTTCCAGAGGAAAAAGTTTTGACTATGAATATATCGATACTACAATCGACTTGGTAAGGCAAAATTTTAAAAACCTGTTACTCACAAATCCGGGTGAAAGAGTTATGGATCCCGACTTTGGAATAGGTGCGAGAACGTATCTATTTGAAAGTATAGACTTTGCGAAGTCAGAACTACCTAATAGGGTGAGAAACCAAATTTTAAAGTATATGCCTTTTGTAACTTTAAAAAAAGTACAAGTTAGAGAATCAGGGAATGATAGTTTGATTGTGAGTATAGCATACGAGGTGCCATCACTTGGTCAAGAAGACATAATTAACATAGATTCGAAATCAACTTCATCATCTGGCGGACCAAAGTTCGTCGTTTAACTATTTATTTTGAGGATTCAGGATGCCAAAAAAGAATGTTCCGGTAAAATACACTTCAAGAGATTTTATCTCAATCAAAAACGATTTAATAGATCACGCGAAAAGATACTATCCAGACACCTTTAAAGACTTCAGTGACGCAGGGTTTGGATCCTTGATGATCGACGCAGTTTCTTATATTGGTGACTCACTCTCTTTTTATCTCGACTTCCAGGCAAATGAGACATTCCTTCAAAATACTCTTGAGTTTGACAATGTTATCAAACTTGCTAAGCAATCAGGATTTAAATTCAGAAGCAATCCCTCTTCCTCAACTCAGGCAGCATTTTACACTCTGATACCCTCAACCACTATTGGACAATCACCGGACAATTCTTATTTACCGGTCATAAAACAAGGATCCACTTTTACTGCTGAAAACGGCACTACCTTTACGCTAGATCAAGATGTAACTTTTGTAAACTCTCCCGTCGTGGTTGCCAGGGTTAACCCCACCACTGGTGCACCAACTTTCTTCGCAGCAAAATCTCACGGAAAAGTAGTTTCAGGACAGATGAAGACGACAGAAGTCAATGTTGGTAATTTTTCTAAATTTTTAAAATTAAACTTACCTCTCAGGAATGTAAGTGAAATTGTCTCTATTATAGATGCAGAAGGGAAGGAATATTTTGAAGTAGATTATTTGAGTCAAAATACGATCTATAAGTCCATCACGAACAGAGACACTGCTACAAAAGAGCAAGCAAATATGATTCTCAAACCTTTTATTGCTGCCCGAAGATTTAGTGTAGATTTTTTCCCAGACTCAATAGACATCCAGTTTGGATCAGGTAGGGAAGAAGAATTTGATACAGAGACTCAATTGGACCCCAGGAATGTTTCTTTGAGTATGAATGGGAGAACTCATATAACAGATAGGACTCTTGATCCATCTAAATTGGTTGAAAGTGATAACTTTGGAATTTCCCCTTCAAACACAGTTTTAACAATAACATACAGGCAAAATGACATTGACAACGTTAATGTTGCGAGCAACACTCTTAATAAAGTTGTTCGTGCAAATCTAGAGTTTGAAAATGAATCTAATTTATCGCAAACTCTCGTACAATCTGTCAGAGATTCGATTGAGATTATTAATGAGGAACCTATCACTGGCGACGCGGAGGATGTGTCCACGGAAGAATTGAAGAATAGAGTACTTAATTCTTACGGTTCGCAAAATAGAGCAGTCACAGAACAAGACTATATAGCAACAACTTATTCGATGCCGGCAAAGTTTGGAGCAGTTAGAAAAGCAACTATGCACAGAGACACAAATTCTCTACGTAGAAACATGAACTTGTTTGTTGTATCAGAGAACAGTGCTGGTAAATTAGCACCAGCCAACCAAACAACCAAAAGCAATTTAAAAACTTGGATAAATAAGAATAAAATGATGAACGACACAATTGATATTCTTGACGCCAAAATTATTAATCTAGGTATCAATTTTGAAATCATCGCAGAAACAGAACTAGACTCAGCATCGGTGTTGGAAAGATGTATTTCTACTTTAATATCCAAATTAGCAAACGAGTTGCCAGAGGTTGGACAAGATTTTTACATCTCTGATGTTTACAATGTCTTGAATGAGGTGGAGGGTGTTGTCGATGTTGTTACTGTGAATGTTTTCAAAAAAATTGGAAGCAACTATGCCTCTATTGCTTTCGATGTTAATAGGAATATATCTCCCGACGGCAGATATGTCGTTATTCCCAAGAACGTGATTTATGAAATCAAATTTCCAAACACAGACATTAAAGGAGCGGTTAGATAATGGCAATTAAAAAATACTTCGCAACAGCAGATAACACCATTACTAATGCCAGAGGACTAAATGTAAGTACAAGAGGCACTGGTTCTAACATGGGAGCTTCCGATATCCTAGAGGTATTCAGTATTTACGGTCAGATGGCAACATCTTCTGCTGAACTATCTAGAGCATTAGTAAATTTTCCTGTGTCGAATATTTCTACCGATAGAGCAGCAGGCACAATTCCTGCTTCTGGAAGTGTTAATTTTTATCTCAAGTTATGCAATGCGGAGCATGGACAAACCTCACCCAAGAATTCAGAACTATCTGTCTTGGCTGTTTCCCGTTCTTGGAACGAAGGAACAGGTCTCGACATGGAAGACTACAAAGACAAGGGAGTATCTAACTGGATTAATGCCTCATCAACAACAGCATGGACAAAGGTAGGGGGAGATTACCACATCTCACCGTCATATACTCAAACTCTCGACAATGGATCCGAGGATATTAGTGTGGATATCACAAGTCTTGTCGAAGAGTGGGTAGCAGGAACAAAAGAAAATTATGGTATAGGAGTTAAGTTTGCCCCATCATTTGAGGCATTTTTATCTAATTCGTCTGGTCAAGATTCAGGTTCCATTCCTCATAATACATCGGGAGCAAAAAGAAGTTATTATACTAAAAAACTTTATGGACGAGGCACACAATATTTCTTTAAGAAACCAACTATAGAAGCAAGATGGGATTCATCTATAAAAGATAATAGGTATTCTTTCTTTGCCTCAAGTTCCTTAGCCCCAGCAGATGACAACTTGAACAAACTTTATATATATAATCGTGTCAGGGGTCAGTTGAAAAATATTCCTGCCATCGGCACTGGAAGTATATTCATGAGTCTGTACAAAACTGGATCAACCGGACCTACCGGCAGTGCTTTAACACTTTTTGACGGTACAACGAGTGTCACTGGTGGTCATGTTACAACTGGTATTTACTCCGCGTCCGTTGCCATTGACACAACAGAAAATTATTTGTATGATGTGTGGCACAACAACGCAGGCACACAATTCACTACCGGCAGTAAGTTTTCAGTATTTGATTTCGAAGCAGATGTTCAAGTTGGCATTGGAGATCACGTTTCAAACATCACTAATCTCAAGCCAACATACAGTAATACTGAAAACGCAAGACTTAGAGTGTTTGTGAGAGACAGAGATTGGAACCCAACAATTTATACGGTAGCAACTACCAATATTGCCAGCAAGGTCATCGAGGATGCTTACTGGAAACTTTACAGAGTTCAGGACAACGAAACCATTATCGACTACGGAACTGGAAGTTTGAATCATACACGAATGTCCTATGACAGAGACGGAAACTATTTTGATGTTGACATGTCGATGTTGGAGAAGGGTTATTCCTATGCTCTAAAGTTTGTTTATAAAATAAATGACAGATATGACGAGCAGTCAGAAACTTTCAAGTTCAGGGTTGACTAATGGCACTAAAAGATTTATTCGGCAAGAAAAGTTCTAAACCAATTCCTTCCAAAAACTTTGAGCAACTCAAAGAGGATACGGAAAGTCCCAAACTTTTAGAAAAAAAAGTATTAGACGACAACACATTTCAACCTAGAGTCGATTTTTCTGACCCGGCAAACTTTGCATTTTACGGTTCGGCACTTAAATACTACCAGGATTCTTTTTCCAATATTCAAGACGAATATCCCTATGACGGTAGTCGAGCAGAAAAAATAGAATGGAGACTTAGTGCCTCTTATCTTGACAAATATATGTATGACAATTTGTATCCAAGAAAAGTTGGACATGCAGTATTGGGTTCGAACTATTCCATCGGTGGAACCACGGGTGGGTATGCTAATACAGGTAAAAAAGAGTACATTTTGGTTAAAGGTGGACCAAACAATAACGAACACTTACCAACGGACAAACTTAATAACGTTTTTGAGGATGCCAATGTTCATAACCCGGTAAATGGACAAGAGAGTAATTTACAGTTAGGTGGATCGAATGGTTCAACTGTAGAGTTCTGGCTAAAGAAAGACACCTTCTCTTCGGGTAATGAGTCTGATAAGCAATGTGTTTTCGATTTATGGACAGGTATCAACTATGGTCAAGAAGGTTATGGAAGATTTAGGATAGAAATACAACCCGGTATTTCCGGAAATGAAAACAATATAGTTGCTTATTTTGAATCCGGTTCAGCCGGAGCAAGTCAGGTACCACTCAGCAGCAGTATTACACTATCCGACAACACATGGCATCACTATGCTGTTTCTGTTAAAAATTCATCTAGCAGTGTAGAGTTCAAACTTCATGTAGACGGGATTTTAAAAAGCACTGTCCTTTCTGGGTCCGTTGTGGGAGAAATTACGGGATCGACCCAGGCAACTATTGGTGCTCACCAAGTTGCTCCCTCTCACATGCCCTTGAACAAAGCAGAACTCGGCGGTGCTAAACTTTCTGGATCACTTGACGATTTTCGATTTTGGAAAAAACAAAGGACAGACAACGAGATTGGATTAAATTGGAGAACTAACGTCCACGGCGGAACAAACACCGATACTGATGCTGGAACAGATCTTGGGTTCTACTACAAGTTCAATGAAGGAATCACGGGAACAGATAGTATAGATGCGAAAGTTTTAGACTATTCAGGAAGAACATCTAATGGTATGTGGTTCGGATACAGTACTGATTCTAGAGCACAACAGTCTGCACTTGAACTCGCAGGGGTTATCCAAGAAGAGGAGAAAGATCCTGTCATATACCCAATCCACCCAGAAGTTTCATCTCTGAAGACCAGATTGGAATCTTCAGGTTCCATGCACGATGATCAGAACAATTCTTTTTTGTTCAATAGTGTGCCAAATTGGATAGTAGAAGAAGACGATGGTGATTTAAGAAACTTAACTCAAATCATGTCACAGCATTTTGACGAGATATACTTACAAACTCAAGAACTGACTAAGATAAAGTCAATGGACTACCCCAGCGGCAGTGAGACAGTTTATCCTTTTGGTAAGCACTTGTTGCGCAGTGTTGGTATGGACACTCCAGAACTCTTCATAGATTCTAGCATTCGAGAGTTGTCTGAAGATAGGACAGACAAATTGGTTTTTGAAAAAAAACTAAATGACACCAAGAATCTTATATATCAAAACATTTACAACAATATAGACTACCTTTATAAATCAAAAGGAACGAACAAATCAATTAATAATCTAATTCGTTGTTTTGGTATCGACGAAGATTTAGTTAAGTTGAATATGTATTCACACAATGCATTGTCTAAAATAGAAGACAATTATACACAGAAATCAATATCGAAAAGATACATTGATTTTAACCACACAGATAGATTTAATGCAACCATATATCAAATGACTTCTTCTAACTCAGTAGATCAAAGAAGTTTTATCTCAGGTTCGACTCAAGACATCTACAGGGCACATACCCTTGAATCAGAGTTCATTTTTCCCGAGAAGTACGATCAAAGATATAATTTTTTCTTTGAATCTCCTTTTGAAAGAGTATCTTTGATGGGAGTGAATACTGCTAACCCAGGGAATCCAGGAGATGCATCATATGCAACAGATAATTATGATTTATCTCTCTTTGCAGTTCGAACTGGAAGAAATGAGCCCCATGCACATTTTCACCTGACATCTTCGAAGATGGGAATTAATATGACATCCAGCACCTACAGTGGTGTATATGATAACGAAAAGTGGAACTTGGCAGTGAGAATCGTGCCAAACAGTTATCCTTACTCCCACTTCGTTTCCGGTAGTGATAACCAGGGATATAAGGTGGAGTTTTACGGAGTCAATTACAATTCTGATGTACTCGTAAATGAATTCACTTTAACCTCAAGTATATCAAACGTATTGGGTGAGTCATATCTAAGTTCCAGCAAAAGAGTTTATGCAGGAGCAAAAAGAACAAACAACAGTGGTTCTATATTAGAAAAATCAGATGTTTTGGTTTCCTCTGTGATGTATTGGAACAATTTTATTAATAACGACGAGATCAAAAGACATGCTTTAGACCCAACCATTTTCGGAACAAAAGATATTACTAAGGGATTCCGAGTTGGTTCTAGCAGGGACGAGATGAAAACAAATTCTCTTTTACTGAATTGGCAATTTGATAACGTCACAACTTCGGACACAAACGGAGAACTGACAGTAGAAGATTTCTCTTCCGGTTCTGCTACTTCCGTAACAGACGCAGACACACTAAATCACCCCGGTTTAGCAATTGGATTTCCTGCTAGTACCACTAAGGCAATAAACAAAGAATATCTATCGGTAGCAAAAAAGAACCAACCAGAAATTCTCAACGGTGAAAATCTTATAAAAATTCTCCATGGAGATGATGATTACTACTCCAGAGATTCCTCACCACAAGAATATATGTTCTCGGTTGAGAAAAGCATGTATCACTCCATCTCTGAAGAGATGCTTCGTATCTTTAACACTGTCAAGGACTTCAACAACCTTGTTGGTGAACCCGTTAACAAGTACCGGGCAAAATATAAAGAGTTGGAAAAATTAAGACAAGAGTTTTTCTTAAATGTGAAAAATGAACCAGACTTTGAAAAATTTCTAGAGTACTATAAATGGATTGACGATTCAGTCCTTCACATAATTCAACAGTTCATTCCTGCTTCTGCCGACTTGGTAGACGGCAACTTAAATGTGGTGGAGTCCCACATTCTAGAAAGAAACAAGTATCAGCATCAGTACCCGGCACTAGAAATAAGAACTCCGGAGAAAGGTGCCCCTGCTAGAGGAATTGGTGAACTTAGGTATCCTTGGTCGAGAGGACATGCCCCGGTTTCTCAGCTGCAAACTAGAAATTGTTTGTGGTGGAATCAGAGAGCAGAAAAGAACAATAGTGTGCTCAATTCTAGCATTGCTACGGAAAGACAAAATCTGTTCAATGCGATTAGAGATGCTAGACTGGAAGAACTGAATAAGGCAGTATTCTTTACAGCAGAAAACTTAAAGTCTCTCAACGAAAATGCTAAAAAAATAGACTATACAAAGTCTGAAACAAAATTTGGTACAGGAGCATATTTATCTATTGAAGCAACTGGTGTATCATTGGAAAAAAAATGCGATGATGTACTTAACCCAAACGAAAAAATAAAGTATGATTTCAAAGTAGAAAAGGCATAGATGTCAAACGAAATAGGAAAACAAGTAGCACCATTCACAGTATTTAGTTCCTCTGCCGACGGAGGATACCTTACCGACCTACATACAAATTTCACCGGAGGTGTTGAGATAAGCAATCTCCATCAGGACGAATATGGAGAACTTGTCGGTGCCCCACTTCAGGGACCGTACACATATCAGTGGGTCGGTGGTCATCAACACAGACACCAAGAAGTTCTCTCCACTACAGACCGTGGAGAGGCATTCCACATAAAACCCGGTTCGTCTGCTATAAAGGTTTATGGAGCAGACTATCCAGATGCCCATGCTGCTAGAGCTGTCCTTACTAGAGATGGACTCGCTAAGCGAGCGATTAACATTGCTAATCTGCGCACAACAACTGGTTCATTATCACAGGGCAATTACGACCATAACATACAGGTTATCCAAACCTCGGGTAAAACACAGAACCCTCGTCACTTCGCAGAAAATAGTGAAAATTACCAACAGTTTGCAGAAAGAAAAACTCAAGAAGGAAATGTTTTTAACAGTATCATGGTCAACATGCAAGTTACTAACCCTGCACAAGACCATGCCAACTGGATAGCAAACAACGTCATATCAGTGACCAAGGCTATGACAGATCAAAGTGGTGCTTCATTGGGATCAAGAACAGTCGCAGAATTCGAAGGAGGAACAAGTGTCACATTACCGACAAATCTAACTTCACCCTCTGCTTTTACCGAAACCATACCGCCTAGAAGGATGGACTCACCATACCGATATACTGGAACAATAACTATTAACGCCGATATTGGTATCGGTGGATCAGAACCGGAAGAGAGTCAAGGAGATATACTATTCTTCTTGGTGTCGAAGGATGATGTTAAGTGGCATGCAGCTTATATCGTCGGCGATGATGCTTCTATTCATGGCACTTACGGTGCTCATATTGACTTAAATGTTCCCTATGTGGCCAATCGTTTGGTAACAGGAACGTCAATAACTATAAACCCGACAACTTTTGGATGGTCTGCAAACCAACTTTATAGAGTGAGGATAGGGCAGTTCTTTTTTGCATCTGACCTAAACGACAGATACGCAATTGATAATATATCGATCACTGGTAATTCCTTTGAATTGGAAAAAAGTAATGATATAGGTTCATTGAGAAACTTTGCTCTTCCAACTGGAAGTGCTAACAAATCAATCATCACAAATAGATTCTCTGCTCCCGGTGACAGATACACCATGTCTAGAGGGTTTCTGAACCCGTCTGGTGAGGAAATGTCTGTATACAATACTTTGCCCTACCGAAACGAAAATGTTCGTCTAAACTTGCGAGAGAGACTCTCAAGGCATATGTCTTCGCAAGGTTTTGAGGTATCCGGTTCAACTGTTACAACAACAGGATCTTTCCACAAAGTTAACCGTAACACACTTCGCCAACTCCAGGGAGGGGTAGAAGGAACTCCGGTCACTACCGGGAGTGTAAAAGATAACTTCTTTGTACAACATCCAATCCCTCGTTCTGACCTCTCATATGCTTGGGTAACAGCATCAATTAGTTCTACTGCTATGGATTCTTTATACGGATACCAGAAGAACAGTAGTGACATTAGTTTTGATTTGCCGCAGAAAGATTTTACAGAAAGAACTTTGTTCGACTACAACCCAACTACGAACACGACATTACTGCCTTTGGCGCACAAAAAGCAAACAAAATTATTGAGCATAGTACCAATGCCTGGTGCCTACGGATTCTCTTCATGGGAAGCAATGAGAAGAACGGACTACAAATCCACAAGATATATTAGGGACAACAACCTTTTCTCTTTCTGGACTTCTGGCAATAAAAATTATGGGAATACAACAGTTGTCACTCAGTCGGCAGTCACTTCTAAATACAAACCAATCCAGCACACTGCGACAATTACAGGAGATGAAAGTGACACACCGTTCACTTTTAGGAGCACTTATTCGAACGATTTAAATTATTTTGGTGAACAAAAGAGTACGGACGTAGAGGCAAAATTAAATCTTTACAAAAACGACGACGAAACTTTTTATGCCACAGTTAAAGGATACTACATTCAACCAAACCCGGATAATACCAACAATCCGTTTGGCACTGTTAATAAGGTGCGAATAAGTGAAACAGTATATCCAAAGGACAAATCTGCTTATACGGTCGGCACCAGAGCAAGATCCAAATATACTGAGGTAGTAGGAACAGGAGATAATGGTTTCGACAGACAGTACGGAAAACAAAATACTTTTTTTCATCCCACGAAGACACGAAGTGACAACACAAAGAACTCATTTGGTTTCTTATCTACCACCGCGTCCCTACTTGCTATCACAGAAAACTTCACTCTTGCTTCTAACTTGACACCTCCAACAAATTTATTATTACAAAACACTTTTTTAGTAAACGATACCTCCACTGGAGATGTCGTCTTAAGACTCGGATATAGTTCGGAGAATGCTAATTCTGTAAGATATATCCAACCATCATTCGAGGTGTCAGGTACTACATCTATATCTTTTGATTTTGTGAAGGGAACTTACTCTTCGCTATCTCTGGAATCCTCAGACACAGGCGAAGATCTATTAGTCCAATACCAAAATAGTGGAGATTCCACATGGAATCAGGCGTTTGTAAAGAATGGTGTAAATGTTCAAACAGCACTGATTTCCTCTTCCGCAGGAAGTACCATCGGAAATGGAAGTTACTCTTCGATTAAGGACTACTTTAACACAATCGCAAGTATGGGGTTTTCAACAAACCTGTTGCCTCTTGTGAAAGCAGACGGGTCTGTTTTTTCTTCAGGCACAAAGTTGCGAATTGCACAACCCATACATTCTGGACATCTTTATGATCACTATGCTATTAAAGATCTCTCTCTTTCTTACAGTGAGTCAATTAATCCTCCCGAGCACAAAGCATTCTTCCCACTACAAACCAGTGGACTTAAATCTTTCCCGATTTCTAGTTCTTATGAGGGCAAAAACGGAGAACTTTTAGTAGACAAAGACGAATCAGCCTATACCTCTAACCCTACTCCCTCGCAGTGTTTCATCGAGAGCACCTCCTTGGTAAAAGACGGAATTTTGTCTGATTACCTTGAGAGGACTACAAACACGATAGCAGGAGTAAACCCGTGGGAAGACTCCTACGATGACTATCGAGAAGATTTCAGGGGATTAGCAAAAGATATGTCTGTCCTTCCAGAGTTTAAAATATCAGACCATCTCGATGAATACTATAAAGATTTCAATTTTGCTAAACCACCAACGGATTACTTAACGTTACAGGGTGGTGATGTAGCAAAAGGAGAAGTTCTCGACACTGGTACAGAGAATTTCTTCGACAGATTCACAACTTCAGAACCACTAAGAGACTACAAGCAGTTCTTGGAGGATCACGCTGAAGAGGGACTCGAAATTAAATCCATGAAGATAAAAGTGGATACCGTCAAAAAACTTCTTCCATACAATGGATTTTATCCGATGACAAGAACAGTTCAGTTAGGCAACTTGCTCAGTGCTTCCTTCATTGAAAACGTGACAGGGAAAGAAAAGGGAGTATCTGGTTTCGACACTCAGGGATTCCAAGCAATCAGTAAAACACTGATGTCTCCTGGAATTTTGTATAATTCGGTTAAAGCAGGATATGGTGTTAGTTATCCCATATATAAAACGACACCTACGACGAAGATAGATACAAGAGCAGTGGATAAAAACGTATACGAGGACTTTCACGTTGAATCCGCACCAGACTATCAAATTCCTTTTGATGCCTTGTTAAATCCAAAGGGGAACATCCCAGAGAACGAAGATATTATCTTTACACCTTCTTGGACTTCCACTACTCCTGCCGCACCTGCGTATGACTATTCCGGTCAATGGAATGGTACTGCCAAACCACAATTCCAGTTAGGTATGCACAATTTTCTTGCTGAAACAGTAAAGTTCTTCTTAAAGGACGAGCAGCTTGTTTCTCATGTTTCAGAACCACAAAAGGAGGGTTTTGATGTCGAGGCAGGAAAAACATATTTCATGGATGTTGTCTTAAGAGATAGTGTCAAGATGGATAGAATGGGCACGTATTCGGGTACGGTGACTTCTTCTGCGGAATCTTATTTCCAGGCAGGTGGGAATACGGCAGACTTCTTTAGTGGATCAGACGCGATATACTCCATTGTTTTAAGTAGGGGTAACTACAACTATAACGTAGATAACAAACTATCGATTTACAAAAACTTTCTTGACGGAGCAGGGTGGATAAATACAGAAAAAGAGTTAATCATACGTGCAGACATTCCCAACGAGCAAATAAACCAAATAAGCGTTTGTAGTGGTTCCGAGCAAATATTTGTTGCTTTATCTGCCGAGTCTAGTACAAGATACACCACTTCAGACGACTATGGGTTTGTTCATGTCTACAAGTATAAGGGTGATAAGTGGCAGGACCAAAAGGATATTGTAACTTCTTCACTTGATCATTCTTTAGTTGGCAAATTTGGTTCTGCAACCAAGATTCTGCCAACAGAAGACAACGGATATCATTTAATTACTTCCGACACTAGAAATGGTGGGTTCTCATACGAGATCAATCTAGAAGGAGGAAAATCTTCCTCAACAACTACATTATCTGCCACGGCATTACGTGGAGTTCTTTATCTATTCCACAGTTCATCTGCTAGAGGGTTGAATCAGGACCATATTTTTCACGACATTAGTAATCAGTCTGGTGTAGCTACTCTCGATGGAAACTTCAACAATAAAAGGGTGGATATGGTATCAGCCTCTTTCTCGTCTTTGTCGAACGATGTTTATCCAAGCGGATCAATGAGTGGACTGCTTATTGTTGCTGGTTCTCCATATAATTCTTTTCCTAACCCTAATGGTGAAGTATGTCTCTTTTATTCAGGTTCACTTCAGGGCACAGCTTCAGCACTGGTGCCAGAACCATCTTCTACTACAGGAAAATCTTTTGGCATGACCGTCGCCGCAGGACACAACAATACAAATCCAAATAGAAAATTCTATTTCGCTACCCAATCAAAGAAAGGGGATATTGGAACAGTCGATTTTTTTACTGCCAGCGTTTTTTCATCTTCAGTGGAGACAGAGATTGTTTTCGGTAAAACAAACACGTATGATGCTACCTATTTGACATCTTCAAACTTTCCCGTGGATCAATCTATTGAGTTCGGACCTTCTGGGTATGTAAATCAATCAAGTCCAACTGGTTTTCAAGATTCTGGACTTGGTGGTCAATTATCTATAGAAAACTCCAGAACACTTGATGGACAAACAGACCAGGTTTTCTTGTGTGTGGCAAACAACGATACCGAATATGCAGGACGTTCATCCGAAGTTTATAACTCTAAGGGATTTTTAGCAGTTATAGAAATCGATGGGAATGGTTATGTCGGAGGAGACACATCAGCAAATACTTTTGGACACTTATCTATTTTACCAGTTCCAAATTTTAATCCAACCGCTACTCCTTTTGATTACATATATGCGGGTCGATCTAACTCTAATGAACACGCAGGAAATTTAAAAATTATCAGCGGTTCAGGGAACTATCTAAACCCCAGTGAAGAATTATTTGTTTTTTCAACAGACAACAATCAAAGACAAAATTATATTCCCAATATCGATACTCCAGGATATGACCATATAATTATGCACACGGGTTCTGCCTTCACGGTTGATAATGATTACACAAGCTCTTTTGACTCCACCGGCAACCCTGTTGCATCTCCCAATTTTACTGCTTCTATCGAGTTGCGCCATGACGTTAATTATCGTAAGGATGGTGCCCTCTACGGTCAGCCTATTGAGAATGCATACGATCCGGCATACTCTGCCTACACACCACCCTCTTTTTATGGTACATCGGTTGCTAGAGTTTCCTACACTGCCCCCGAATACGGTGGAAAGGTGACGATACCGGAGATATTTAGAGATGCAACAGTTCAGGAAATTTTCGAACCAGACTCGAACAGATCCGCAAAATTCTATTCAAAGACAAATAAGATGACAGCATTGCAGAAGAGTGCTAAAATGCCATTGTCTTCCTCGGTCAATTTATTTGGAGCTAGAATTCCAAGAGTAGATAATGCCTTCGATCCAAGAGACGTTCAGTGGGTCATTGGTTCAAAGTTCGAAAGTCCAGTTCTTGACTTTGCTCCCAACGACACGGCACACTCCAGTTCTTACACTGCCAAAAATCAAGCACTGATGAACTCACTAAATTTTGTAAGCAATGCTTCTCACCTCCCACCTCGTTCTATGTGGACAAGTTACGGAACGATTCCAACCGACGAAAAAGGCATAACTCTAGAGATTAAAGAAAGTTTCGGAGATCAGGGAATTTTAAATTCACAAACTACTGGATCACTTATGTCCCTTTGTAAGTTCGAAGCACAGTCTAAAAAGATAGGTCAAATTTCTACATTAAAAGAGATATCTGAGGCAATTGTATTGATCCCGTATGTTAAGGGTGGGTTCGGACCATCGGGAATCGGTAATGGTAAAAAAGCAATGAGCAGGGTGTTCAAGTTTTCTAACAGCAGTGCGGAAGTAAGTTCAAGAAGTGCTAATGTAAAACAATTTACGAACAATCACTCTTTCATACCAATTAAGACATCGACGTTTAACTCTCAGTTCAAGAAACTCAAAGAAGGGGAAGATCCGGAGACCACGATCACCAAGATGATAGAAGGAATGGAAAGGTACATCCTGCCTCCACACATGGACTTCCTGAAAGCATATAAGAAAAACGGCAATAAATGGACCGGAGCTGCCCTGCTGCCATTTGCTATGTATTTTGTTGAAGTAGACCATGGATTGGATCAACAAGACTTGCTGAACATATGGCAAGGTGTTATGCCGAAGATTGCCAGAGACTTTGATGGAGAAGAGATGTCGCAAGTTTTAGAGCACGACATAGACGAAGAAAATTTGTTTCACAAACCAGAACTGCTAAAAAGAGCAATCAAACAAGATCTTTCTTTTATGGTTTTCAAGGTCAAGAAAAGAGCAGAGTCAAATTATTTTAATGTTACAAAAGATTCAATAGACGACTTGAGATTCCAGTTTGATTTCGACGGTGATGGTGTCAAAGAAGCAGTACCAGAGTACTCTTACAATTGGCCATATGATTTCTTCTCTTTGATTGAAACAGCGAAAGTAACCATCGATCTTGATTTAGAAGAAATACCAGATCCAGAACCAATTCAACTCATTAATTTACCAACAGTTGTTCAATCTGTGCTGTCTCTCAATCCAATTAGTTCAGCAAGACCGATAAGAGGAGCAGGTACTCCCACCAGAGGACCAGTTACGATCAAGAGGATTAGTCCTAAATTGAAGAGAGAAAAAATAAGCAAGTCTAAAGCAAAGAGAAGTGTTCTGAAGGAAAAAGTGAGAAGAACTATTAAAAAACCCACAGCTAAAATAAAAAAAGCAATTAAAAGAAACCCAAAACCAAAAGTAAGGCCAACAAATCGAAGATTTAGATAGTTAATATATTATGGAATTTTTTGACAGAAAAGAAGAAGTCATAGAAATAAAACTGACTCAGTTCGGTAAGAGAAAACTTGCTGATGGGTTTTTTAAACCTAAGTTCTATGCTTTTTATGATGACGATATAATCTACGATGCTGCTTACGGAGGTACTACAGAGTTAGCACACTCTGCTAGTTCTCGTATACAAGATGCTATAAGAATGAAATTACAATCAGCACACTACGGTATCGAATCAGATATAAATAAAAAGATCGAAGGAATTAGAAGAACGAACGGAAACATCCGTCCGGAAAACCTACAACAAGTGAGAGAGAAGAGTTACACTTTAATAAACCCCTTGGGAAATTCAGACACCAATACGGAATACGCGCCATCTTGGGAAGTTAAAGGTTACTTTAATCAATTTACAAATATAGCACAATCAATTGAGTCCGGAAGCTTTCATACTATGAAGGTACCACAACTAGATCTAGAAGATGTCAAATATCACATAGTAGGTTTAGAGGAACCAGACGACACAGCAATGATGTTCGGGCACATTTTTGAAGACGGTACAGCACTTTCAATTGACACAACAACTGGAGAAGTATTGTTGAGTATTCGAGAGAACAACTCTCCTCTATCTAACGATAAGTTTGATTTAGAGTTTTTCATGGTCAATGAGGAAAACAACGAGGAAAACCTCCTTCAATTAAATACCAAGAAACAACCGATAACAATAGTTGACGATATTTTATTAGACAACCCGATAGAGTCGGATGAAGAAATAGATGAAACATATATAGAGAAATTTTTCATTATCCAGACAGATGAGGAAATTCCTAATGCAATTTTACTCGCATCTGCTGGAGAGAATGCTAAGTTTGCTGAACAGGGAGAGCTTAGAGGTTTCGGAAATACATACAGTCTACAGACAGCACTACAGCAGGATGTAGACGGTCTTGTCGGTTCCCGAGCCCTTGCCTCGATGACACCGGATGAACTAGCCAGACTGAGTGACAAAGATTTAAATAATGTAGAGAATAAAAATGCTGACTTCGATAGAGATAACCCCTACAATGGTCTACCTTTTAACACACCAGAAGAAAACTGCGATTTTGAGGAACAATAATGAAGATAAACTTACCTAGTGCCATTTTTAATCACATTGAGATTAATAAAGAAAATTTCATTACCAAGTTAGAAGTCTCTGATACTTTAGATTCCCAAGGTGTAGGGACTTGGTTTAACAACGACAACATAAAAGATATGCTTGAGTTGGTTGTTATTAAGTCTAAGACGGAGGAGATGAGAGAACTTTTATCTTGTTCCACCGCGGCACCCACTGTGGCAGATCCTAGTTTGTCTTTTTCTAAAGCATTACCGATATTAATATACTACATGAGAAAAAAGAATTTGCCACTGAACAAGACTGATATAGATAACTTGTACTCAAGGGTTCGAGACAACACTCACGTTGTCAAGAGAAGTTTGAACCACGACTTTCTTGGGAGTAAAGAAGAGATCATTAATTCAGAAATAGAAGACGGTCAGACAAAAGTTTATTATGATTTTGAATTTCCTTTCTCTCGCACAGACAACGATATCTTGGACGGCACAAAACCGGGAGATTTAGACATCTCAGTGTTTGCGTATGTGAAAGTTAACAACGAAAGAGTTCAGGAAGATTTGAACTTTTCTTTTAGAAAAGGAGAGTGTTATTACGGTACTATCTCCTCGGAGAAAATTATTTCCAACAATGAATTTCAAAACACTTCTTTTGTTTATAGAACTGATGATAACAATGTGTTCTTTGGAGAAGTGGAGGACTCTGGGGAAGGTAGTTATGCTGGTATTTTAACATCTGGACAAAGAGTATCTCTAAGTAAAGAGGGGATTAAGAATTATAAAATTATGAATAATCGAGACAAGATTGCTCTTAAATCTTTCAAAATTAATTTCAATCACACTCCCTATAAGGTGGTAAAGACTTCAAAAGTTACAAACGACGATCTTTTCAATAACCAGAAACCAGTTTATTTTTCAGAACTGTACCATACAAAAAATAAATCAGATAATGTAGTTGCCACTTTCTCTATCAATAAAGAAGAGTTACTGGCAAGAAACACACTTTACGGACCCTTGTTTTCTTCCATGAGTAATTTAAAAAAGCAAGAGATGGTTGAAAAATGCCGGTTTAAGAACATTACTATAAAAAGAGTAAGAATAGCAGACATATCAGGTAGAGTGTCCGGTATAAATACTACGAAAGAAGAATATGCGAAACTTGATAAAAATGAACCAGATGTTCTTTTGCTCAGTCTGGGTGAGACTACCGCAGGAGTTTTTCCGGAAATAAATAATGAAAAGATTTACTTCAGCGAAGAGAATGTATTTATAACCAATCCAGCATTTGGAGTTAAGTCATACACCTTTGAAGATAAAGATTTTCGCAACATTACAGATGGAATGTATCAATATCACATAGAGGTGGAGATTACAGATCCTCTCATAGGTTTTTTAACAGAAAAATTAACTTCATATAATGAAGAAGTTTCAAAACTATCTGAGTATTATCACTTTGCCAGTTCTGATAAGACGTACTACAACTCGAATAAGAAAAGGTTTGCCAGTAAATTTGGAAGTTTGGCAAGAGAAAAGTTTGACAACAATCCAGAATCTTATCCCTGGGTCTCAGCACCGGCAAAATATATTGATACTTTAACAGAATTCGCACCGACAATCAGTAGCACTCAAAAGAATAAATTTTTACAAGGAGTGTCTAATGTTATTTCTCCTGACACAGGAAACCCAGATGAAATAAACACTCTTTTAAAATTAATGGAATCTGCTTCTAATAGACTGAGTGAAATGTCAGGTTTGTCAATAAAACCCTCCATCAGTCATACTGCCGGTGCTCAAACTAAAACCAGTAATCAGTCCTCAAAGAAGAACGGTATCAAAACACATAGGGAAGAATATAGATTTTCAGCTGTCGTTGATAGTGAAAATAAAAGAAATTTTGGTTATGATTTTCTTGATCTGGGCAGCACTACACCGGGTATAAAAAAAATCACACAAGAGAGTTATGAGGAACGAGTAGAAGAAGAAACACTTAAGTTTTTCCAAACCGCGGAAGAGACGATAAAATTTCGTCGGGGGATGATAAACAGGAGTATAGACTTTTCCTTAGAAGACAAAAAACTATCTTTTTTAACTCCATCGAGTTTTATTAATGGCAACATCGTCTCACCATTACCTCTAGAGGACAGAGAGGATTATAAAGATTTGCAGTCTCTTGTTTCTACCAACGGTGAAGTGGGCACTGTATCTGCAAGAACAGAATTTTCTTCAAACTTATTTTCTGTAACGGTTGGTACCGAAGACGAACAAGCAAACGAACAAAATAGAATCGAAGAAAACCATACACAAAAAGAAGTAACAGGAACTGAAACAAAAATAAACAATTTTTTTGAAATTATTGAAAGAACTCTTAACGGAACAATCAATCCCTTTATTGATACGATTACTACTGCACAAGTTGTAGCTAATCTAGAAAAAATAAAGGAATTACCAAATCAGATAAAAGCCGTAATACTTAATGACGGAGACAACAACCAAGACATACAGAGCGAGGCACTATCAAGCATGCAGCAAAATTACACTTCTTTTGGTAGTGTTTTATACCAACTAATGTATGGACAATTAGTCAGAGTACAGTACTTGTCGGGATATACTAAAAACTCGGATGGTAATACCATGATAAAAAGTCCAGTTTGGAGAGAACTAGATAATATCGCCCTTTCTTCGGCACCAGGTCAGGAATTACTGTGTAGACTCGTCTACTACAAATCAGATGACGACTTGTTTCCGATTGAGAAAAACGAACTGTTCGATATAAATGTTTATGATTCCTTATTTTATATTTCTATTTCTCCTGCTGCTGGATTAGCAATTCAAACTCCCGACGGAGGTTTTGGAGATTTTACTCCCGAGGACGATGTGGATATCGAAACTACACAGGACGGATTGTCTGATGACACCACATCAGATTCCTCATCCGGATCGTCTCAGGACACAAACAATGCTGAATCAAAAAATAGATGTATACTACTAGATAATGAAAGAGCAAACCTGGGTGCCGCATATCAAGCAGCACAATCCAATATAGTTATCAATCAAGATCCATCAGTTGATTTTGATCCAACGGAGGTGGGATATGAGTAGTCGCGACGGTGTGGGTAACAAAAAACGATTTGTAGACATCTCTACTACCACAATTAGCACAGAAGATGATTTAAAAAATTCTAATTTTGATATTACCACTGAAATAGGAACAGATAATTTCATTAATGGTATTTCCACATTCGTAGATTCATCAGATGTCTTTAGATCTAGGACGGGATACTCATACACCCTGTCAGGAAATGATTATAGTAAACTCATCTCCAACAATGCGGCATCGATGCCTCTTGAGATTAAAATTAGTGATATTGGGACGACAAACCAATCAATTGGATTTATCGAAGTGAACAACCAGCAAAACAATAATCTGTCTAATTTAGGCAATAATTTAACAAAAATAAAAGTAGAATTATTAAATGATCTTGTTGGCACCTCATTTTCTGATCACTACCACGAAATCACTACCCCAGCCGTAGAGTCAGATAGTGACGAGGACAACAATGTTCCCAAAAAGATGTTTCTCAAATGCAAAACATCTTACAATTATTATCACGACAAGTACGAGAAGTTTTTAAATACGACCGACGCAAATGAAAATATTTTACCAAACTTGTATAATTTCATCTCTGAAAATATTGCTGATAAACCCGTCGAGGATGTTAGATTCCAAAACACCTTGGGAGGAAGAATAGACATTAGCAAGAACCCGTTAGTCAAGACCCCGAAGGCAAAAAAATTCTCAAGTATAAACAATGTTCCTCTAGAAGAGTACTTAAGAAATTATGCATTAATATACGACCAGTTGCCGCAGGAAACTATTACTAAGATAATTGAAAAAAGTAAGAATGTTGTTATCCCCCTTGTTGCTACCAAAGATTTTCAAAGTCAAAATAGTAAAAAAGATTTCTTCCCTGCCTACATTGAATTAGAATTTGCTAAAAGCGCAAAATCTGAATTTGTTGAAATCTTACGAACATCTAAAAAGGAGGACGATTTCGTTTCTAACTTAATAAACTTGATAGAATCTGATCAATACACTGGAGTACCTTTTTCAACAAAATCCTCTAACTTAGACGGAACCAAAGAACAGTCGTCTGTGGAATCAAAAGTGTGGGATGTTCCAACACAATTGATGATTAAAAATTCAAATGTAGAAGAAACAATAAGTCGAACGACAACATACCTTGGAGACGAGAATATAACTAATAATTTAGATACATCTCCGAGGTTTAGTATCTTCAATAGCATTGTGGATGTTGCTTTTGAAACAAAGTATGAGAATTTCATTAGTGATAAAGTAAGAAAGGTACAGGATTTTCTTTTCAACAAAGAGGTTAACCCTTGTTATTCCGAGGTTGTCTTGTATAGAATAGCAAAGTTTGCGAATACTGAATCTGATATTCCAACAAAAAATTATTTTTTACTAAACACTTCTGACAACGAAGTAGCAAATTTTTACGATACACAGGTTAAAATTAATAAAAATTATGTTTATGTAATTTATGCCTACACACTGGTTGTGGGAAATGAGTATAGTTACGATTCCTTTAGCACCGGCACAAGAGCAGGTACATTTACGATAACTAACAACCCCTCAGTAAAATTGATAGAGCATGTCATAGGTAGAGCAGACAATTATGTTTTAAGTGATCCTCCCATGATACCAGATGTTATCCCATATACCTTCTTTGATGTTGACAACCAAGTAGGATTTAATTTCAACTCTTCCGTCGGTAGCAGACTCATGAGACCAGTTACACTATCGTCTCAAGAAGAGCATAGAGTAGCAAAACTTAAGAAAACACAAAACAGAGAATTGAATCCGATCAACAAAATTCTTTATTCAGGAGACTCTCCAAATAGATTTTACGAGGTTTACAGGATTAGTGAGCCGCCTGTTTCTGAGAAATCATTTGTTGGAAGTTTAAGAACAAGAACATCAAAAACATCTTTCGTGGATACTATAGAACCAAATAGGAAGTATTATTATTTGTTCCGAGCAATTGATAATCATGGCAATTTCTCAAACCCCTCTTCGGTGATTCAGGTCCAGATTATAAAAGACAGAACAATCTTTACAGAAATAAGAAATTACACCTACGATAATGAACGAAATATTAAAAACAAGTCTAGAACATTTAAGAAATATTTCCGTGTTATTCCCTCGGCACCTAACTTATTGCTCGATTTAGTGAAGTCTGGTATTGAAAAGGAGTCGGGAGAGTCAATAAAAGGATCTAGTGAAACAGGATTTCTCAGTATTAAAGATATAACAAACCCATCCCTTGGTGTCGGTCCACACACCATCTGGGGTAAAAAGTTTAAACTGAGGATTACTTCAAGGTCATCGGGGAAAAAATTAGACATAAATTTCAGAATGAAGCAGAAATATGTTAAACCCGACGAGGAACTAATTTAACAATAGGATTATTTGTGATATAACTACTATTTATGTAGGTGGAGGATGTAAAATGGCATTTTTAGACAATTCAGGTGATATTATTTTAGACGCGGTGCTCACTGACACCGGCAGATTTCGTCTAGCAAAAGGCGACGGTTCGTTCAAAATAGCAAAGTTTGCTCTTGGTGATGACGAGATAAACTATGAACTTTACAACAGAACTCACTCAAGTGGTAGTGCTTTTTATGATTTAGAGATTCTACGTTCTCCTGTCCTAGAGGCATTCACAAATAACGCATCCTCCATGAAAAGCAAACTTATTACTATCCCGAGAAATAATTTGCTATACTTACCAACCCTCAACTTAAATGAGGTGGCAGAAGGAAGCAGTACCAAAAAACATTCAAGTAACATGTTCATTGTTGCCGTGGATACCACTACCTTCAATGCTATCGGAACATCTGGAGGTAACTCGGTGCCTGGTATTATTAACGGAGAGACACTTGTCAACGGAACAAAGATTAGAATTGATCAAGGGTTAAACACTACTGACTTATCACCAAGTCTTAATATAGATTCAGATTTGTACGAGACACAGTACGTGATTGAGATGGACAACCGACTAGGCAAATTAGCATCAACAGCAGGAAACCTTGCCTCCATTTCATATATTGATGACGACAGCATCGCAAGTTACTTCCTCACCGAAGGTACTGACAGTTCTTTCATTCGCAAGAACGACGAAGACCCTGGCAATAATAACCCGAACACTCAAGCGATTTCTGGACCAAGAGGAACAATTCTGGAATTAAAGATTGAGGCATCTGTCGAGTTAAACACGAGTGACTTTTTCTTTGATACAATCGGCAGTACAGCATCGATTTCGGGTAAAACCTGCAAGATTATCGACACTCTCGTTAGAGTGCAGGGAGCAACAACTGGTGCTTCACTGGACATTCCAGTGCGGTTTGCGAAAAAACAATAAACAGGAGAGACTAGATAATGGCTACAATTTTTAAACCTTTTTTGAACGATGATGTAACATCAACGAGAACTTTGCTTCACGAATCAATCCCCGTCACCGGTACAATTGTCTCCGGCACATATGGCACCTTCGGCAGTGAGGCAAATATCAAAAATTATTCTCACGGAATGTTCCAATCAGTTTACGATTATCCTTTCCTATCTTCCTCGTCAAATCATATTTTTGATATTACTTGCGGATACTCTAATAGTTCTGCTCTAAGCGCACCCACGAACTCAGACCACACCAAGAAAGTTGCTATCTACAACCAGATGGCACAAGTACTTGCAGGTCACGATGAGTCCGGCAGCATCCGCCGTTTCGACGCAGACGGCGACTTATCCTCCGGAACAAAGCACGATGATGTTTTCTTTGTGAATTTCTCTCGTTTGTTATCAAAAGATGAGATCAAGAAGGGAACTTTTTCTGCCACTTTTATGACCGGTGCTTATGCCACACCAGATTCAAACCTTGTCACCATCTCAGACACAGGAGCAGACACCTCTTTCAAAACTAACTCCCCGGCAGGCGAATATGGACTTCTCAAGAGAGGGTCTACAAATGTTGGTTTGTTATATTATCAAGCAGGTGTTGCAGTATTAACTGCTTCTGTTCTTGAGGGCGCAGCTGCCGGATTTAAGTTTAACGTAGGTGGAGACGGAGTATCAGGTTCTCTGACTGGTTCTACCATTCAAGCAAACGCAGATAACTTACGCCACCACCTTCACAACGTTTCATTTAACAATACCACAGAACTAAATTCAACAATTTATTTCTGTCGAGTTAATCACAACGAATACAACTATTCTGCTAACCCAACCTATACTTCCGGTAGTAGAATTCGTGTCAAGAACAACACGATTGACAATCCTGTATCTTACATCACGACCGTAGGACTTTACAGTGCTGATAACGAATTGCTCGCAACAGCAAAACTATCAGAACCTCTGAAGAAAGATCCTACTAACGAGATGATTTTACGAGTACGACTAGATTATTAGGAGGACGGGATGTCTTTCTACGAATTCAAATCGACAGACATATTATTAAACAGATTGAGAACTCACCCTCGTAGTGAGTTCTTTATCTACGATGGTAAAATTTACCTCAACAACACCAACAAAAATAGTATATCTCTTTACGACGGTTTGTCGGGAAGTTACCCCTTTATCTACAAGAATGGAAGTAAATATTTTTTAAAAACTGCAACAACATCTAGTTTTGATCAAGCAATCTTTGGTACTGTTTTTTCCGGTTCGTATCCCGAAACATCCTCTATCACAACGAACATTTATGAAGGTCCGTATGCTAACAACCGTAACGAGAGAATTATGGGACTCAGGAATTCTTTTGACTCTTACACCCATTTAAGTCGTCACTACACATTCGACGGCACTGAATATGGCAACAAGGCACAGGCAGACGCAAGTCTTGTCTCCATCCCTTCCATTTTCTTTGGTTCAGGCATAAAAAGGAAAACCGCAAAAGCAAGATTTTTTATTTCCGGAACACTTGCCGGAGAAGCTCACGACATCCACGGCAACGGAGAACTAATCCAAACTTTACCAGTCGGCAGCAATGGTTCGGGTTCAGTAGCAGGGGTAGTCTTATATAATGAGGGGTTTATGTTCCTCACCGGAGCCTGGGCACTGAATTCGGGACACACCGAGACATACGGAGCAGGTTCTGATAACCCTCGATGGCAATACTTCGGTGCCAACAAGACTGGAATTCCAAGTTCTAGTTTCGCAGTAGAGTTTGAGGGAACGCAAGATATTCCAACCATGACTATGTTCGCACACGCAGACAAAGGACAATTAAACAACTCTACTAATCCTACTTTTATCACTTCGGGTTCATCCCTTGTCCAAACAACGGATGCTTTTGAGTACATTGAAAATCCTGAATTACCCATAAAAAATGTTACAGCAACCCCCTATAACTCAACTGGTTCGTTTGAGAAAACAACTTACATTTCCACAATCGGCATTTATGACGAGGAAAAGAACCTCATTGCTACTGCTAAGTTAGCAAAACCACTAAGAAAAAGAGAAAGAGATAGTTATACTTTCAAGTTAAAATTAGATTTATGATATTGGGATTGGACGTTAGTACGTCCATCGTTGGAGCAACACTACTTGACAACGATGGCAAAATAGTATATTGTGATGCTTGGGATCTTAGAAAATACAAGGATCACTTTAAGAAAGCAGAGGTAGTAAAAGATGAACTATGTAACCCACGGTTTAATGGTGTTGATTACGTTATTATCGAGAAGCCTGTTAGCAGTTTTTTCGGTACTGGAGGTTCTTCAGCAAAAGTCATCACCACCCTCGCAAGGTTCAACGGAATTGTAAGTTGGATATGTAGAGAAAGATTTAGATTCAATCCAGAATTTATAGTTTCAGGCACAGCAAGAAAAATGTGCGGGATTAAAATACCTCGTGGTTCAAAAGCAAAACAAGTAGTTTTAAATTTTGTAGCTGAAACAGAAAAAGATTTTGTGGTAGAATATACCAGACACGGCAACCCTAAACCAAACACGTACGACAGAGCAGATAGTTATGTCGTAGCAAAGGCAGCATTTCTTGGATACAGAGAAACTTAAACTTTTAAAAAAGTTTCTTGGAGGTTCATACAAATCAGGCAACGAACATTTGTTCTACTGCCCGAAGTGTAAGCACCACAAGAAGAAAATGTCAGTTAATTTGGAACTCAACGCATTCAAGTGTTGGATTTGTGACTATAGTTCCAAAGGCATTCATCGATTAGTCCGCCGGTTTGCTGACTTTACCACCCGCAAAGAGTGGGAAAAAATTGATAATGTAATTGACTTCTCCAAGATGAATTCACTTGAAAGTCTTTTCGAAGTAGAGGAAGAGGAAGTTGTCAACGAGGAGATAGACCTCCCTCACAGCTTTCGAACTCTAACCGGAACAAGTCATAAACTTACTGCCGGACCAGCAAAAAGATATTTAAGAGAAAGACAGGTCAGCAGAGATGATGTTCTTAATTGGAAAATTGGATACTGTGACGCAGGAGACTTCGCAGGTAGGATAATTATTCCTTCGTTTAACGACAAGGGGGAACTAAATTACTACATAGCAAGGTCATACGATGGAAATTGGATGAAGTACAAGAATCCACCAGCAAGTAAGGATGTCATATTTAATGAATTGTATATCGATTGGTACAACGATTTAATTATCGTAGAGGGTGTTTTCGATGCCGTTGTTGCCGGCAATGCTGTACCTTTACTTGGTTCGACTTTGAGAGAAAACTCAAAGTTATTTAAAAGAATCGTAGAGAACGACACACCAGTCTATCTTGCTCTTGACGACGATGCTAAGAACAAAGAATTAAAAATAATAAAAAAACTCTTGACATTTGACTTAGAGGTCTATAAAATAGATACGTCAGGGTTCGAGGATGTGGGATCGATGCCCAAAGAGATATTCCTTTCGAGGAAAAAGAATGCTACACTTATGACTCCCGATGAATTACTCCTCGGCGAGGCATTAAGTTTATGAGGAAAATGAATATATGGTAAAAATTGCACATATTGCAGACACACACATAAAAAATTTAAAATATCACAAAGAATATCGTGAGGTCTTTGCGAAAATATACACTCTGTTGAAAAAACAGAAGGTGGATTACATTGTCCATTGCGGAGACATCGCACATACAAAAACTCAACTCTCACCAGAGTATTTCAGCATGTGCTCGCACTTTCTGTCTTCCTTGGCAGATATTGCTCCAACTCATGTAATCTTGGGAAACCACGACGGCAACCTAAAAAATGGTGGTCGTCTTGATGCTATTTCTCCAATTGCTGACGCACTGGATCACGAGAACCTTTTCATCTATAGAAATTCACAAGAAGTAGAATTGACGAAAGACATTACACTCAATGTTCTTTCAGTCTTCGACAAAGATACTTGGACTGACCCCTCTGACGAGAGCAAGACTAACATTGCCCTGTTTCACGGTTCTGTGTCCGGTTGTAAGACAGATTTAGGTTGGACTATGGAGAATGGGGAGATTGACCTACAAACTCTTCAGAAGTTCGACTACGCAATGCTAGGGGATATTCACAAGACTAACCAAATCTTGGACAACGAAGGACGAGTTCGTTATGCCGGTTCTACTGTCCAGCAGAACTTTGGTGAGTCTAACGACAAGGGTTTGCTCATTTGGAAAATCAAGGGCAAAGAAAAATATGAATGTAAGCATCATATTGTCCCCAACCCAAGACCTTTTATCAACATTGTTCTTACTCCCACTGGAAGAATTCCTAATAATACGGAAATTCCACAAGGGGCAAGAATTAAGTTGAAAGCAAAGAACAAATTACCCGTCGATGTAATCAACAAAGTAAAGAGTGTTGCTATGTCGAGGTTTAAGCCAGAGAGTTTGCTATTCGACAACTCTGCTGCGAGTGGTTATCGCAGTGAAGAGAATAGCATTTTTGCCGAAGAAGGGAACTTGCGAGATGTTGTCGTGCAAGAAAAGCTGATTCGTGAATTCCTAGCTGACTACAACCCAACTGAGGAACTTCTCCAAGAAGTATTTCGACTTAACAAGAAGTATAATGAAGAGTTGGAAGAAAAGGAAGATGTTTCCAGATATGTTAATTGGAGTTTAAAAAGTCTCGAATGGGACAACTTCTTTAATTTTGGTGAAGGAAACAAAATTGACTTCACTAATCTCAACGGTGTAGTCGGCATCTTCGGTAAGAATTATTCTGGCAAGAGTAGTGTAGTGGAAAGTCTCCTCTACACGATGTACAACTACACAACTAAGAAAATATCAAAATCCGTCGGTGTAGTTAATCAACAGAAAGACGAAGCAACAGGCAGAGTAAAGATTCAGGTAGCAGACAAACTGTACAACATCGAAAGGGTGATTACCAAGTACAATAAGAGATTACACGGAGTCGAGACAGTAGAGGCAAAGACTGCCCTTGAATTCTCCCGTCAGGACCTCCTCACAGGAGACACAGAGGTTTTAAATGGTACGACCCGTAACAAGACAGACGAAAACATCAAAAAGCATCTAGGGGCAGTAGAGGACTTCCTGATAACCTCGATGTCTTCACAAACAGGCGCCCTTAATTTTGTTCAAGACGGGAACAAGAACCAAAAAGGTGCTCTTGCTAAGTTTCTTGATCTAAAATTCTTTGAAAGCAAATACAAACTTGCTCACGAAGAAGCAGCAGATACATTATCTGTTCTCAAGAAGTTGGAGCAAAGAGATTATGACTTAGAGATAGAAGATGCCACCATCAGTATGATGAAGACAGAAAATTCTATAAAAGAGCAGAAATCAAAGTGTAAGAAGCTCAAAAAGAAGAGAGATAACTTATCGACAAGTATTATAGAACTACAGTCGCAGATAGATAAGATTCCCGAAGAAGTGACGAGTGTAGAGAACCTCCTCACCCTTATTGAGAAGAAAAAGAAGTCTATCGAGGAAATAAGAAATAAAAATACAGAACAGCATGAAGAGATTAAGTCCAAGAGACATAAATTGAACTCTATCATAGATTTCTCTGCTTCCTTTGCCATCGATGAAAAGAAGGAGCAACAAAAGAAACTAAAAGACCTGAAAGAGGAAACAAGGACTCTTATTTCAGAGTATGAAAGAATTTCAAAAGAATTGGCAATCTCCAAAGAGAGGACGGAAAAACTAAAAGAAGTGCCTTGTGGAGATGAGTTTAGTCATTGTAAGTTTATCAGAGATGCATACACCTCACAAGACCAGATAAAAAATCTAGAACCTCAATTGATTAGTTTCAACTCTCTCATTTCCAAAAAGAAGAAAGAGTTGGAACAAGGTGACTTACCAACTCTGGAAAAGCATATCGGTAGATATGGGGAGTTGATGATCCACAAGGGCACCGTAGAAACAGAAATTACAAAACTACAATTATCTTTGGAGAAGAACAGTCATTCTATTGATTCTCATACAAACTCTTTAGAGGAACTCAATGAGAAATTGTTTTTCTACAACGAGAATAAAGAAACTATTGAAAACCTTCAGAAATTAAAAGAGAAGATAGTTGAAGACAAAGGACTTCTCAATCTTGCTGAGATGGATATAGAGAGTTGTGAAAACGAACTTATCACTCTTCACAAACAAGAAGGTACATACGAGGAGAAAATTAAAAACCTCGAAGACCAAAAGCAACAACTTGAGGAATACCGAAGAGTTTATGCTGCTTATGATTTGTTTAAAAGGTGTATGGACAAAGACGGTATCTCATACAAAATCATTAAGAATAAATTACCGATTATCAACGAAGAAGTTGCGAAAATTCTTTCTAACATCGTTGACTTCGAAGTGTTCTTTGAGAATTCAGATGATAGTCTGGAAATTTACATCAAGCATCCCAAGTTTGATCCTAGACCCCTATCCGGTGGTTCGGGAGCAGAAAAGACATTAGCAGCAATGGCCATTCGTCTTGCTTTGCTGAACGTATCTTCTCTTCCCAAGGGAGATATCTTTATTCTGGATGAACCAGGAACAGCACTTGATGAGGAAAACATGGAAGGATTCGTAAGAATTATTGACATGGTTAAAAGTCAGTTTAAAAATGTTATACTGATATCACACTTAGACAGTTTAAAAGACTGTGTGGATACAACTATCGATATTGATAAAGTAGATGGATTTGCACACATTAGTTCATAGGAGAAATTATGGCAGATAAAACAGTAGAAGAAAAAGTAAATGAAGTATTACCAAAACGAGGAGGCATACTTGATAGTTTTCTTGCACGTCTCACTTCACGAAAATTGCTTGTGTGGTTAACTGGTTCCGGTTTACTATATACAGGAGGATTGCAATCATCTGATTGGGTTGCGATATCTTTAGTGTATATCGGAAGTCAGGCAGCAGTTGATTTGGCAGTTGCTTGGAAGAAAGCATGACAATATTACAATTTGTGTCTCCACGTTTGGAGGTCGGACAGACCGTCGCAGTTGTCGGTTCTAGTGCTTCTTTGTTAAAGAATAGTCTTGGTGAAATTATCGACAGACACGATGATGTTATCAGATTTAATAGAGCACCGACCCTTGGGTACGAGAATCATGTAGGTCATCGGACAACCATAAGGGTATCAAACAATCATGTTTTCAATGGCAACTCTATGAAAAAGGAAGAGTGGACTAACCAACCTCCAGATTTTATAAGAAATATTAAAAACACAAACATCTTATATATCGCACCAGATCTTGCACCTTGGCACAATCGTAAGAGTTTGACAGATTCCAGCTCCAAATGCTTTTTATTCTCTTATGGAAATACATCTTTTCTAAAAAGAAAGTATCAGTACGATGGAAATGGGAACATGACTGTTGGTCTGATAACTTTGCTTCTTTTACTGGAATCCGGAGTAAATGTTTCCATGTTCGGGTTTGATATAGAATCAAAAGAGAGAAGTCATTATTATGAAAAAAGACCAAATTATTCAACAGGACACCAAATATCACCAGAGCAGAAAATAATGAAAAACTTAATTAATAATGGTTATATTAGGAATTACGGATAACAGATAAAAATAATGAATAATAAATGTTTACAAACAATACAAGAGGTGCTATAGTTGTTAGCAGCGGGCCACTTATGGGTCTGAAGGGAGAAAAAAAGAGTGAAAAGTATTTTTATAGATATTGACGAAACAATATGTTTTAATACAGGGGAAGATTCAAGAAAAAATAAAGACTATTCCTTGGCTCGACCATATTTGAAGAGAATAGAGCAGGTAAATTCTCTATATCACTCTGGACATCATATAGTATACTGGACGGCAAGGGGAGCCACTACGGGAATAGATTGGAGAGACTTGACAGAAACTCAACTAGAACAGTGGGGATGCCTATACCACGAACTAAGACTTGACAAACCAGCATACGACATTTTTGTAGACGACAAAAATATAAATTCAGAAGACTTTTTTGAAGAATAATAGAAAAGAAACAACAACAACAGGATTATGATATTATGTTTTATATTTTCGAAATGGCAAATAATCACCAGGGAAGTGTTGCGCATGCCAAAAAAATTATTGAATCTTTTGGTGAGTTAGCAAAAAGAAAAAAATTAAACGCAGCAATAAAGTTCCAATTCAGACAATTAGACACATTCATCCACGATGAGTATAAGGATTCAGACTTGAAGTTCGTTAAAAGATTCTCAGAAACTAGACTTAGTAAAAAAGATTTTTCTGCCCTCTGTTCCTTCGCAAAATCTAACGGATTGAAAACAATAGCGACTCCCTTTGATAATGATTCGATACAATGGATCGAAGACTTAGATATCGATGCGGTAAAGATAGCAAGCTGTTCAATTGATGATTGGCCTTTACTAAAACATATTTCAAAAGTAAATAGAAAAATTGTAATCTCTACTGCTGGAGCAACCATGGAGCACTTGAAAAAAGTTCATTCACTTTTCAATCAAAAAGGCAGAAATTTCTCTTTCATGCATTGCGTCGGAGAATATCCTACCCCCCATGATGTTGCCGATCTCAATAGGATAAACAGGATGAAGGAAGAATTCCCAGATGTAGAGATTGGATTCTCTACTCACGAGTCCCCTGATGAAAAATCTGTGTCTCCGTACGCAGTAGCTATGGGATGTACAATATTAGAGAAACATGTTGGAGTAGAAACATCTGACATAAAGTTAAACAAGTATTCTAATACTCCGGAGCAAATGCTAACTCAGATTGAGGAAATAGAATTTGTGCAGAGATCTTTATCGGGGAGAAGTTCTGGACAAGGAGACACTTTAAAAAATCTAAAAAGAGGTGTCTACTATAAAAGAGATATGAAAAAAGGCAGCAGAGTAACTGTGGACGATGTTTACTATGCAATGCCCGTGGTCGATGGACAGTTCGATGCCTCAAGCGTGGATGACGAGTGGGGTTGGGTCAAGAGAAGTCAGAATATTGTGGGTAGCGAGGTGTCATCATTTGTAAAAAAAGACGCACCTGTGATGAAAAATGATTTGTATAACCCAGTTGGAGATAACGAGCGTCTAAAGGAAATAGTGTCTGCTACCAAGAGTATGCTTCGCGGGTCTGGTGTCACCGTAACAAACAGGGACAATGTAGAAATATCATGTCACTATGGTATTGAAAATTTCGAAAAAACAGGGGCAGTTATAATTGATAAAGTCAACAGGGAGTATTGTAAGAAAATAATAGTAATGCAACCAGAACAAAGTCACCCCTCTCACTTTCACACTAGAAAAGAGGAGTCTTTTGAACTCCTTGCGGGTGACTGTGTTTTGACACTTAATGGAAAAGATGTAAGACTTTCTAAGGGAGTTCCTTTGCTGATAGCAAGAGGGGTAGAACATTCTTTTCAATCCTTGGAAGGGTGTGTTATAGAGGAAATATCCACAACACATTACAAGGGAGACTCAACGTATACGGATCCAGAAATAAATAAGTTGAGTCTTGCTGATAGAAAAATTAAAATAATTGTGGGAGACAAAGATGAGTAGAATAGCAGTAATCCCAGCCCGAGGAGGTTCCACAAGATTAAAAGATAAAAATATTTATCCCCTTAACGGCAAACCATTGATTTCGTATATGATAGAGTCGGTGATAGAGTCTAGAAAGTTTGATAAAATTTATGTATCTACTGATAGTGATAAAATAGCAAACATCGCAAAAGAATATGAAGTCTTTATATACCAAAGAGAACCAAAGTTTGCGACAACAAAAATAACTGTTTTGGAAGCTATCGTAGACATGATGAGCAAGATTGACAAATCTGATGTATTGGGGTATTTTCTTCCGACATGCCCCTTGACCACACCGCAGGAAATTTCCAAAGCAGTAGATATGTTGGTAGAGGGTGTTGATTCCGTCGTTAGTGTTGTTGAATATGATTTTCCGATACAGTTATCTATGATGAAGAGAGAAGAAGAAGAGTTTATACCAGTCTTTGATAATCTAACTTCGGGATTAACAAATAGTAAGTTTATAAACAAATACTATCACCCAACTGGTGCATTTTATATTTCTAGATGGGACAATATTATTGAAAATAAAAACTTTTTTGTTGGCAAGATCAAGGGGGTGGAAATGTCCAAAGAGAATTACATAGATATTAATGATATAGAAGACATGAAAAGGGCAGAGTATGCCTTAAGGAGAAAAAATGAAATTAAATGATATAAGAAAGAAGCTTGTAGGACCAATATTTCCTATTATCACACCTTTTAAGGAAACGGGAAACAATGAAGTAGATCACGACTCAATAAGGAATTATATTGACTTTCTCTATGATTCCGGAGCTAGAAACTTTTATGTTATGACCTATAATGGTAGGTTTAGTCTTCTATCGTGGGACGAAATGAAGGCAGTCAACGAGACTGTTACTAAGCATGTTAAGAAGAAAGACCCGTCTTGTGTCGTCATAGTTGCCGATCCAATGACGAATCCCACTAATGTTAGTATAGACTTTGCCCAGCATGCCGAATCGGTTGGGGCAGATGTTATAAGTCTAATTTTCATGGAGAGATACCATTTTGACAACCAAGTCTACGATCACTTTAAGAAAGTTTCAGATAGTGTAAGGATGGGTATTTTAATACACGAGCAAGATATGGACGGTATCAGGGGAAAAACTAGGTACCCCCTTGAATTATTGGATAGGTTAGCAGATATAGAGAATGTCATTGCTCTAAAGGAGGACAGTAAAGACGCCCTTTACTCAGAGCAGGTGATAGAGAAGATAAAAGATAGAGTCAATATTGTTATTTCCGGTAGAGGAAAACGTCAGTACATACATTTTAATAACATGGGGTGTCATGCTCATTTAGTCGGCATCGGTTCTTTTTTACCAAAAGTAGCAGTTAATTTTCACACCAACTACAATCTTGGCAACCTCCAAGCTTGCTGGCAAATCATCAATGAACTAGAACGACCTTTTTTCGAGGTTGGGATGAAGTTCGGATGGCACCCAGTTCTTAAGTCTGCCATGCAAGAGATGGGAATAATGAGCAGGGTAGAAAGGCCACCTCTGTGTTCTCTGCCGCAAAATCAGCATGCGGAAGTAAAAAAAGTACTAAGTCAGATGAGGCAATCTGAGCATTGGGATGAATAGATGACAACTTTGGAAAGATTGTATGAAAAATATGTTGTCGATGGTTACGTCTTCATATCATCTGCGATAAGAGATGAGAAACTTCTTCAGCAGGCACGCGAGCAAGTTTTGTTAAATGTGTCTAAATCGGAAGGAGTTTATAAATTTGGAAAAGCATCTAGACACATCTATCAAGAAATTGCAAACACTCCAGTATATAAATTATTCAATAACGATGTGGTTAGATATTTCGTGCAGAAAGAGGTACCACGAGTAAATCTATCTGAGGTCTTTATGACTCACGAATACACAAATGATAACGGAATGGAAAGAAACGGGTTCTTACATTTCGACAGACTTTGGAGAATGAAGTTTTTCTATTACTTGTCGGATGTATTAAATTTAGAATCAGGACCTCTCTGTGTTGTCCCAGGCACACACCAGAGAAGTAAAGGATTAAGAACGGAACAACTTGGTAAAGAATATAGTAAAACACTGAACAGGCCAGAGATGGATTTCCCCGATTATTTTGATGCTGTTAAGGATAAGGTTATCCCTATTTATGGTAATGCGGGATCGTTGGTGATTTTTAACACTGATACTCTTCATCGAGGAGGAATTGTATCCGGCGGACAGGAGAGGATAGTGTGTCGATTACACGTTTCATAGAAGAAGCATTATATTTGAGGAACATGTTATGATTAAGAAACTTTGGTTATTCATAAAACATTATTGGTACATTCCATTGGTACTCGTACTTTTGTTGTGTGCTTTTGTTGTTTATCGTTCTAAAATTTCTGCACTACTTGGAGTTATTTCATCTGCGAGGGAAGAGCACAAAAAGTCTTTGCATAAATTATCTCATGCCGCAGATACAAAAGTAAAGGCAGAACGAAAAGCAACAGATAAACACATAAAAGAAATGACCTCTATTGAAGTCGAAAAGCAAAAAGAAATCGATAAAGTTCTATCAAAAATAGAAAGAAGAGAAGATGAACTTAAAGAGAACATCGATGAGATTGCCGAACAACTAAGGAAGGAGTTTGGAGAATGATTAGACTCATCTCGATATTTGTAATATTCTCTCTACTATCTTCAGTTTCTTCTGCTACAGAATCAAAGATAGAGGTAATTAATAAAGGAACTCCTGCTCCTTATACCGGGGTTCTCATTGATTCTAAAACGGGAGCAAAAATATTAGCAGAGAAGGAGTTTGCGAAGGAAAGATGTCAAGTTGAGGTTGAACACGAGAAACAAAAAGCAGAATCAAGATGTGAACTTGATACGGCAAGAAAAGTATCAGACACAGAATTCGAACTTGCGAAAACGAAAGTTCTTCTTGAGACTTCAGAAAAGGAAAATGAAAGGCTCACGAAAGTGGTCGAAGAAACGAGTGAAGACTACTCTCCTTTTTGGTTTGTTGGTGGTACCCTTTCCGGGATTCTCCTTTCTGTGGGCATTTTTTATGCTTCTGTCCAAATTGCGAGGTAG
>Ga0163109_10000115_pt1 | contig 63227 bp, 66 predicted proteins | sample CRUFie1St13metaG_FD_108704 | JGI IMG/M metagenome (GOLD analysis project Ga0163109, IMG submission 108704) | Marine microbial communities from the Costa Rica Dome - CRUD Field 142mm St13 metaG | ecosystem: Environmental > Aquatic > Marine > Oceanic > Photic zone | place: Costa Rica: the Eastern...
AAATCGAAAATATCTAAAGTAAAACACATTGTAAATAATAACAATTTTCAAGATTTTATTTAATTACCATTCAATCCATACCCACCTTGGTTTATCATACCACCAATATCCTTCATTCCAAATATATTGATGTTTTTTATTGATATATACAGGTTGCCAATATGATTTACAATATCTCCATCTTCCAGGTACTTTATGCCATTTACCCCAAGTCATTTAATATATATTACGTCCTACTCTTTAACTCTGTTTATTTTACTTTTTGATTTTAAGAAATCAAAGCGTAAAATTCTCTATTATTCATGTCCCATAAATGAATAAATGTATCTTTTGATGTTGCCATTGCGATCTCAAAATCTGCTAAACTATGGTCCATATATTCGCCTTCAGATTCACAAACTTCATATAATTTTTTAATTAATATGTAAGGTTTGTCTATAATATCATTTTTCATAATATGTATCATATCTAATAATTTCTTTTTTAATATTTCATTTTCATTAGATATATAAACTTTCATAAATGTTTCAATAAACATTTCATATTGTCCTTTAAACAAACATTGAATAAGTTTAAACAATAATTTACTTTTTTCTAATTCAACATCAAAAATAAGTCCATAATCTATTATTGCTATTTTATGATCATTTGTAATTATAACATTTCCAGGATGAAGATCCATATGAATTTTTCCTAATTCGTGTGCTTCTTTTAAAAACATTGCAAAACAAGACCCAAGATCTTTTTTTGTTTCAACGTCAATATTTATTTCGTGTATATGGGATAATAAAGTACCATCAATCCATTCCATAACAACAATATTTTCAGTAGTAAATTCATCATATAACTTTGGTACTTTTACGTAAGAGTGGTTCTTATTAAAAAAAGAAATATATTCTGCTTCTTGCTTCATATTTAATTGTTTCATTAAAGAATTACTAATGTAATCCCATCGTTTTATTAAGTTCAAATTATTATAATATGCTGGTAATATACTTAACCACCATTTTATATTTTCACTTTGTTGTGTAAACATATTTTGTAATCCAGGCTTTACAATTTTTATTGCAACAATATTTCCATCATATTCACCTTTAAATATTACAGCAACACTTCCAGATTCTACCAACTTGATATTTGTTATTTTATCATTAATTTGATTTACAATTGTAGTATATTCATCTTCAGTTAAAGTAGATGGAACATTGTGCTGAAGTTTTTTCATTTGTTGTAAAAAGTCTTTGTTAAAAGATGCATATTGGTTTGATAAAATTTGCCCAAGTTTTATATACAGACCTTGTTTAAATAAGAAAACTTTATATAAAAAATACCCTATACAGTTCCATATCATTATTTAATTTTATATTCATACTTTTATAATAATAATTATACGTGTTTACAACTTCAAATTGTTTAAATCAATATTCCATAATTGTTGAATTGTTGAATTATTTAAAGTTGTTAGATTGTTTTTCAACGTGTTTGCGTAGTTGTATAATTTTGTCAACTCTTCTTGTACAAAGCAATCCAATGATAACGATGTCAAGTATTTATAATTACCATTGTGCTTTGTAAGTTCATACTTTTCACATTGTTCTTCAACATATGCTTTTGATTTTCTAAACACCACAATTTTATCATCCATTACCAATTCCATAAACTTGATTTTGTTATTTGTAAACAACAACTCTTTCTTCAAAGTTTTCAGTTGATGAGTTTTGCGATCTTCATACTTTACCTTTCTTGCATCACACCAACATTTAATAACATGTTCCGGTGAATCATACTTTTTAATTTTTCCATTTTCATCAAATAAGTGCATATTACTTGTTGATATGCTTGACGTTAATTTAAACAAAGATGCTATATTTTCTTCTTCAATGCATCCACTTTTCAACTGTATTTCAAACTTTACACTGTCTTCGGTCGAATGGTTATCATAAGCATTTACCTTAATGTTTTTCGCCTTTTTATTTGTTGATGTACCATCTCTGTAACTTTCAACCAACTCTTTAAAGTCTTGTGTCCATCTTCCAATTGGTAATTCAGAAACAATCAACAAGTCATTAAACTTTTGTTTCTTCAATTCCCATACACCACGCGTTTCAAATGTACCAGGTTTATCACCTTTTACAATAGATCCTTTGAAATTCTTATACCAAGGTGTCATTTGCAGCAACTCTAATCCATCATTGTAACGTCTTACATTTTCCACAACATCTTTGGGATTGTACAATGGAACTTTACTACTCCAACCAGTTCCAATACCATCACACCCATTTACCAATACCATTGGTATAATTGGAAGATAGTATTCTGGTTCAATTTGTTGTCCATCATCATTCAAATAATTTAAGATTGCATTATCGGATTCTTGAAACAATATTTTTGTAATTGATGATAATTTTGTAGAAATATATCTTGCACTTGCTGCGTCTTTTCCTCCTTGAATCCGAGTACCAAATTGACCACATGGTTGTAACAAGTTCACATTGTTACTTCCAACAAAGTCTTGAGCCATATTAATGATCGTTCCTTGTATAGAAGTTTCACCATGATGATAAGCCGTTTGTTCACTTACATATCCTGAAAATCGAGCAACCTTTAATTCATCTTTTGTGTTTTTCTTAAATAAACTAAACAATACTTTTCTTTGTGATGGTTTCATACCATCCATAAGTGATGGTATTGACCGAGTGTTATCTGCGTGACTAAACTGAATTAATTCTTGGTTAATGAATTTGCTGTAACTTACTTTTTGCTTTTTTGTATTCAAAGGTTCAAAGTCTTCAAGCAACCATCGTTTTCTATCATCAGCCTTTGATTTATCAAATGCCAAATCAATATCTTTCATTGTATTTTCATCATGTTCATACGTTAGTGTATTTTGAACAATATTTTTAAAATATTCTCTCCCTTCACTTGATGTTGAAGTACCCAACCCCTTATAATACTTGATTTTCCATCCTTTTGATTCAGGGCTTTCTTTCCAAGTATTGTATTCAATCAAATTTTGAAACTCAATTACTTGAGACCCTTTTGTTACTTTTACAACAGGGGTAACAAGACTTGTAATAAACCCATCATATTTCAACAATGAAGGCCAGAACGTTGCAAACAAATTCATAATCAACCCTCGTATATGAAATCCATCATGATCTGCGTCAGTACAAATCATAATACGTCCATACCTTAATTCATTCACAGAATTGTAAATCTTTTCTTGCTCTAACCCTAATATAATTTTCAATGCGTTTAACTCTGCATTTTCCAATAATTGCTTTGTTGTTGCTTCTCTTACATTCAAGAGTTTACCACGCAAAGGGTAAACACCCCAATAATTTCTATTTTGTGAACTTAATCCTGCAATAACCAACGCCTTTGCAGAATCTCCTTCTGTCAAGAGAAGGGTACATTTGTGTGATTCATTTGTACCTGCTTTATTTGCATCGTCCAACTTTGGAAGACCTTTTACAGTAATCTTCTTTTTTCCATCAGTCTTATTCAAGTCTCGTGTTTCTTTATGTTTTGCCAGTGCTTTTGCTTCTTCAATAATTGGAGATTTCATAAATCCTTTTACAAACTTTTCACTCAAATCACACCGACTTCCAAATGTATTATACCTTGACGTGCAAGTTTCTTTGATTTGAGAATCAAACGATGGATTTTCTAATGTTGCACGAATGGCAACAAAGATATGATTCTTTACAAATTGAGACTTAATACCAGGTACCTTTTTAATAAGGTCATCGCATGCTTTCTTCACCAAAGGATTCACCACAGATTCAACATGTGAACCACCTTTTGATGTACAAATAGAATTCACAAATGAAATTTGTTGAAAGTCATTTGATGATGGAGCAATAATTACATCCCATCTTTCATTTGGTGATTCATACAATCGAAAACATTCTTGCTTACTTCCAATGTATAAATTTACATAATCTTCCCAATTTTTAATCAGGATTTTTGTGTCATTTAAATAACACGACACTTTCTTTGGTGTGCACGCAGCAATATCGTAAACACGACGCGAAATCAAATTCACAAAATCATCAGTAAATTCATTGTGTCCAAATCGTTTCAAATCAGGATAATACTTAATCCTTACCAATCCTTTCTTATCTTTGCAATTTGTAATTGTCGGTGGATCAATTGTTCTCATATTGTTTGAAAACACTTGAACATACTTTTTCTTAGATGCTGGGTGAATAATCGTTAATTCAAACTTTGTTGAATAAATATTTGCCAACTTTGCACCAAATCCATTTTTTCCACCTGTTGTTCTTTTCTCGTTATCGTCATAATTTGACGATGTTAACAAATTTGCAAAGATTAATTCAGGTACATGAACATTATGTTCTTTATGAATGTCACAAGGAATGCCAATTCCATTATTTTCTACTGTAATACACTTTTCATCTTTCGAAATAAACACTTTAATTGAATCAAGTGTACTATCTCTTTGTGTTTGATCTGCTGCATTTACAAGAAGTTCATCATAAGTCTTATACAACCCTGGTGAATATGTTAAAACTTTATGTTCCATCTTTTTTGTTTCTTGGTTAAAAACCCACTGGGGTTCAGTTGTATCTTCTACTGACCCAATATAAGTATCAGGTCTTTTCAAGACATGTTCTAATTGAGTAAACTTTTTGTATTCTTGTTCAACTGTTTTTGTCATTGTATTTATAAATATTTAATCCTTTAACTATTTCATATAAACCATTTAAAATTGAAAATACATTTTATTGAAAATGGAAACTCAAACACCAAAAGAAACTTTGTTTATTAAAATAAATTGGTTTGCAATATTTGGACATTTTGTAAGCGCTGTATCTATGGTTGGTTTATTATGGGGTAAAGAACCACTTTCAATCCCATATACAGAAACGTTTCTTACTTGGAATAACGTTTCATCATCAGAAGAATGTGAACTTGGAAGTCGGACGTTTAATACAAGCAATGGTAAATTTTGTATAGCCGCAACAACTCAGCCAGTTTATTGCAACGATGACAATGAATGTTATGGTTTAAATCTCGGATTTCTTGTTATATCTTTTCATATTTTATCATTTTTCTTTCAACTTGCAGCGGCATTAACTGATTATACAGGTCCTATTTTAGGATATCAATATAGTATTATGATTAGCAACAATAAAAACCCATTGCGTTTTATTGAATATAGTTTTAGTGCTTCAATTATGCTTATTTCAATTGCACTTTTAAACGGTGTAACTGATATAAACTTAATTACTTCAATTGCTGTACTGACTTCGTCTTGTCAACTTTGTGGATTGGCTGTTGAATATGTACATTCTAAAAAAGTAAAATGGCTTTTGCACTTTACGGGTTGGTTACAATTTTTTTGGTCTTATTTTATAATTGGTCATGCATTTATAAAATCAGTTGAAGATGCAAAAGAAAATGGTGGCTCTGGTCCACCTGATTTTGTTTTTGCTATTGTATTATCTTTATTTTTATTGTATTCTTCTTTTGGGTTTGTTCAATTTTTTGAATTGTGTTGTATGTTAAACCCTTACAAAAAAGAAACAGCATATGTGTCATTATCATTAACCGCAAAATTACTTCTTGGGTGGATGATATTTTCAAATGTTTTAGTTTTAAGTTGAGTGTAAAAGTGAAACGATAAAAATAGATTTACACTGGATGAATTCGAATCATATTCATAATATATTTTGCCAAGTCATTTGGTAATTTTTTTTCTAGTATTTTCATTTGCTTTCGTTGTGTATTTTCCAACATTTTTCGTGCAATATTTGCGGCTTCTTTACGAACATTCATATTTTTTATTACTTGTAATTGTGTACTTTTACGTTTTTTTCTGGTTGGAATATGAAAAGGAGTTCCGTTATTATTAAAACCTATAATTGACCGAGAACCCCTTCCTCTTCTTAAAGGTGGTGATGGGTGTAATTTACTTGCTATAGTATTCGCTTTTGATTTAGAAGGCATAATATATATTATTATTATTATTATTATTTAAATCGGTCTAATCACTAAATAGAATGTTATTATGTTGGTCTACAATATTATAATTGTTTACATCACCAATATCATATATTTCTTTAAAATTACTATTATTTAAAGATACAATTGGTACTTGATAAGATGGTTGAAATTCGTTATTTAATATTTCAAATATTTTATCAAGGGTATCCATTTCGTTGTTAGATGTCCAGTATTCTTCATCCCATTGATAATTATCACTTATCCAAAACAAGTACCATTTGAAATTCATATGAAGTTTAGATTGTGCACTTTTCATAAAGTATAATTTACCATTTTCTGACGTTTCAAAAAACACACCGTGGCATTTATTTTGTAAAGGTTCGGAAAGCAACACTTTTTTTACTTCAAATAACATTTAATAAACTGTAAAAAACATTCTTTAACTTTCATAAGTTGGTATAAATTGCATTTGCACAATTATTACTTTTTAATAAATCCGATGGAACCAAACCCTTTAATGGATGCTCTTCTATGAAAAATCCCGAATCATTGTCAGGAAATGGTATAAAATTATCTTTGCTTTTACTAATAATTAACATATTATATAAATGAACGTTTGAAATAATTGTATTTGATTTATTATTTTGAACAAAGTCTATATCAACGCAGTCATTCTTATCAATAAAGTATAAACCAGTTTCAATAGTTTGTGTATAGTCAATTTCATTTATAGTCTTTTTGGGTCCTCTTTTCCACCACTGAGATGTTTTTTCTACATAAATCATAATATGACATTGGAAATATTTTCGTTGTGATTGTGATTCATTTTTTGACCAATCAAGTGCTATGGTTGAGCGTCCGTAAATATGTTTGTATGAAATTGGAATATCGCAGATTTTAAAATCAGATTCATCAGAATTAAATTTTTGAAATTTACTAGGCATTAATTTTGATAAAAAGCACGCCATGATTTTTTCACTTGAATTACCATGATTCAACCCAGCACCATCACCTGTACAACACCTTTTAGTTGTAACATGAGCATCTTTAATAAGTTGTTTTGCTACAGGACAGAGTGTGCCACTTACTTGTGTTTTAATGTCGGTTATCATTTTATATAAAAATGACACATTCTTTAAGTAACTTAAAGGATTATGTATTTATTATTACATATATGAAATTTATTGATTGTTGTAGTGGTATTGGAGGATTTCATGTTGCAATGTCACAATTGGGTGGGGAATGTGTTTGGGCTTGTGATATTGATGAAAAGTGTAGAATTGTGTATGAAAAAAATTTTAATATAAAACCAGAAAAAGATTTAACAAACTTGAACATTGAAAACATTCCAGACTTTGATATGTTATGTGCAGGATTTCCATGTCAACCATTTTCAAAAGCGGGTTTTCAACTGGGGTTTGAAGATGACAGAGGTAATGTGTTTTTTGCATTGTGTAGAATAATAAAACATCATAAACCAAAATTTATTGTATTGGAAAATGTAAAAAATATTACATCTCATGATAAAGGTAATACGTGGAAAACAATTCGTTATCATATTAACGAACTTGGGTATCATATTCAAGATAAGCCGATTGTTTTGAATGCTTTGAATTTTGATGTACCTCAATATAGGGAAAGGGTGTTTATGTTGTGTAAAATGAAAGATTTAGGCGAATTACCTGAACTCAACTTTGAAAAAGTTACATTAACCAAAAATATAAAAGATATTATCGTGAATGATGAAGAAAATGTGAAATTTAAATTAAAAGGAAAATTAAAGATAACAGAGCAAGTATGGAATAATTTTTTAAATATTTGCCATTCTAATTCTATTGATGTACCAAAATTCCCCATTTGGACTGATTGGTGGGATGGAAATGGTGAAGAAACAAGTGTGACTAAATTTGACAAGAAGTTATCAAAAGAAGAAAATGAAAAAAATATAAAACAAAAGCAAAAAGATTTTTATGAAAAATATAAGAATTGGATTACGAAAAATAGAGAATTTTATAAACATAATAAAGAATTGTTGAATCCATGGTTAGTTAATTCAAGAAAAAACACATTATGGAAAGGTGCAGTAAGAAAGTTTGAATGGCAAGCAGGAAATGATAAACTTTCAATGAACCAAGTATTGTGGAGTCCCAGGGGGTCGGGTATTAGAGTAAAAAAATTGGACTATAGCCCAACATTAGTGGCTATGGCGAGTATGATACCGGTATATGGTCCAGAGTCACGAATGTTGAGCCCAAAAGAATGTATGTTATTACAAAACTTCCCAATAGATATGATAATTGATGATGACGATTATAATGCTTATAAACAAGCAGGAAATGCTGTGAATGTAAAAATTGCGAAAATGTGCATTAAGAAACTTATTCAAAATTAATTAAGATGTTATTGTAATATCATTACGTTTTCTTAGTTTGCTGCTGCAAGATATATTTATAATAGGATCGGCTTGTCCATTTTCCGGATCAATAACATTTATTGTATAATGTAATACATATCCTCTATCGCTATTTTCGTTTGAATAAAAAGGGTGTGTCCATCGAGGTTTTAATAATTCACTTGTAAACCATTCAGGAAATAAAACACGTTCTTTCTTTTTATCTGAATAAACCTTATAATCTAATATTTCATATTTATTTTTTTTACAAAAACAAGAACAATATTTTTCCGATAAAATAGTTATTGAGGACATATATTTATGGGTATTTAAAATGTTTTGTAAATATATTTGAAGTTGTTCATGATTAAATGACTCAGTTTGTAAATGGTGGTTTATTTTTTTTGAAATATGTTCGACTTCATTTTTAAAATCATATTTTAAATATGATACATTATTTGAAATGTTTCTTCCATAAATTGTAAAAATGGCAATGATAATAGATATTGTTATGATAAAAAATAATTCAGTTTGCCAAGATTGCATATCTTGTATTAATGTTTATATATAAAATGGAAACATAACAATAATGTGAGAATATTCTGAATTCACATACGGCATCAAAATAATATTTTCAAAATTAATTGGTTCAAGCCAAGATTCAGACAATTGTGAAGATAATTTTATGTTTTTGGGTATTTGTTGGGTTTTATTTTCTTGATAAATGGTATTATTTTGAATATCCCAAATTGAATGAATATAAGGGTTGTCTATAAACATAGAATTTATATTTGATGAATATTGAATATTTAATGATTCATTTAAAGTTGTATTTTGTATTTCTCGATGGTTTGTTTGTATTGATGTTTTCATAAATAAAACTATTAATAAAGTTATAAATATGATGGTAATTATCATAAGTTATAATATATTTTTATTTTAAAAATGATGTGATTATTGAATAATAATGACAACAATATATTGCAAAGATGGAAAGCCTTTTGAAATATCGAATAAATACATTTCTTATTTTGAAACAATAAGTGATCAACTTGAATATGATACAAATATTTGTTATACAAATATTGTATATGAAGATTTAGAAATGGTATATGAATATTTACAAAATATAATACAAGACAAACATAATTTAGTTTCTTGTAATAATATACCAAATATGATATATGTTTCTGATTTTTTATGTTGTAAAACGGTGTTATATTCACTTATTCAAAAAGTCCAAAACATTATAAAATATTCTTATAATACAAATACATTAAGAAATGAACTTCAAGAAGATAGAGTTTGGAGCGATAATGAATACGAAGACATAAGAAAACAAGATAGTTGGTGTGTAAAAATAAATAATGTAAAATCAAAATTATTAACTAAAATTTAATTCTCTCTATAATTATATAATATGAATAATAGAAGTTATTATGCTGCTCGAAACAAAAAATACAACAAATCACCGTTTGTATCCGCAAATAACACAAATTTTTCAGAAAAAGTACCCCGTAAATATTTGGGTCACAGAGGAAGATATAATTATAAACAAGAACAACCAAATATTCATAACATATCACAAATCAAAAGTGGTTGCATAGGAGCAAATGACAAAGTGTCTAAATTAAGATTATTTAAATACCAAAAATTTGTATCAGCATATGTTGACCCAAGAACTCCATATTCGTGTTTAATATGGCATAGTGTTGGGTCAGGTAAAACAATGACAATGTGGCATATTATTGAAGGATATTTAAGAAGATGGCATGTAAAAACTGAAAAAAAGCAAATATTTTTAATAAGCAATCCGAAACAATTAGAAGGATTTATGAATGAAGTCAATACATTTGATAAAATATCAAATATTAAAAAGTATTTATCTCGTTTTTCAAAAAGTGTAAAATACGGAGATAAAAATAGAAAAACAAGACTTGGTGCAACATTAACTTGGAAACGACCAATGCAAGAAGTTCAATTAATTTTAATGAATTTTGTAGAAGCGTCAAAATATGCTAGACACGTTGGATTCAAAGATTGTTTGGTTATACTTGATGAAGCACATAATGTAGCAAATCCACCGTCAACATACACACGATATTCAAAAGATTTTCAATATCTTGCAAATCATTTAAGTGATTGTGTTTCGCAACGTAATGTAAAAATTGTACCGTTGACAGCAACACCTATAAAAGAAAATGTAAGTGAAATAAGTGTGTTATTAAATATGGTAAGTAAAAGAAAAAAGTTTCCCATTGTTCAAAAACAATTTATGGATAAATATGAAAATAACATTTCTTTATTAAAGAAAGATACACGTGGGTTAATAAGTTATTTTAATAGAGAAGCAGATATATCAGTTCAACCAAGAAAAGAATTGAGAAATACTACATATGGGAATGTATATATTCAACTTGGTGAACATCAAATGTCATCAATAATTAAAAATACAAAAAAAGGAGACAAACAAAATATAAATTTATTAAAACATTTAGCAACATTTTCAGGTATGAGAAATAATAATGTTGAAAATCACTGTAATAAACTAGAGGAACATTTAATGAAATTCGGTCCAAAAATATTACAAGTTTTACAAAAAATTCACGCAACAAATAATGAAAAACATTGGATATATTGCGGATTATCACGAAGATCAGGAGTGCGTCCAATTTCTGAATCGCTAAGTTGTAAAAAATGGACACGTATTAAAACAGAAAAAGTAAAAGAACATGCAGGTTTATTAAAAAATATATTAAATACTTTATCCCATGGTGAAAGTGTAACGAATTTACCCGGAGAAGATTATAAACGATATGTTGTATTGGAAAGCACTACTCCGCAACAAATATCAAGTTTAGTACTTCAAATAGTAAACCATTATCATAATGTTGCAGGTAAACTTATAAGAGTTATTATAGGTGATAGTTCTAGAAAAGAAGGAATGGATTTATATTCAATTAAACACGTACATATTATGTCACCTGAACATAAGTATAGTGATTGGCATCAAGCAATATCAAGAGCAATTCGGTATTGTTCGTTTAAATACGTACCTTTAGTAAAAGATTGGATTGTAAATATTTATACATATATAAGTACAGCAAACAATTTGACAAACAAACATCGTATGTTAAATCTAGATGAACAAATTATAGATAAAGCAAATGAAAATGCAAATAAATTATTACCTTTTATTCATGCTTTTAAAGAAGTTGCAGTTGATTGTTACAATAATCAAGGAATGCATTATCTTGAAAACATTAAATGTGATATGAAAACCCCTGTATTGAGAAATACACCAAATACAAAAACACTAAGCACACCAAAAACAAATAGTTCACAAAAAAAGAATTTAATTGATTGGGTTTGTTATTTTAATAATTTATCTTTTCCAGTATTACAAAGATGGAAAGATAAATGTAAAAAGCATAAATGTTCTCTTATTCAAGAAAAAGCACTTATGATTGTTACATCTCGTAAAATTAATCCATTTATTGGAGAGAAAAATCACAAAAATAATTTAAATATAACAAATTTTAATATTAAACCAAAAACAGTTTAGTTATTTTGTTTTATTTTTTCTTGTGTGATTCGAATGATAACTTTTATATTTGTATCCCAAATATAATATTTTTCTTTTGGTATATATTCTTCAATATTTGAAATACGCTTTCTTAATTCTAATTGCAATATTATTTTATTTTCTTCTTCTTGATTTAACATTATTTCTTTTGTTTTCTCAAAAATAGGAAAAAGTAAGTCTTTGTCAAAATGTTTTATCAATATTTCAAATATTTGATTTAATTCATTGTGATTTTCTATTATATATAAATAATCATTTTCTATTGGATAACATAATTCATCGTTATAAACAAGTGTTGTTTTATCTTTAAAAAATACAATACCTAAAACAACTGAAGTAAAAAATGCTATTTTATAAATGTCAAACTGTTCAAATTCCATTTGTTTACTAATAAAGAAATTAATTAAATAATTGATTGTCTTCTTTATATCGACGTTTTGATATATCATCTTCATAAAAATTGCAAAGCGCTTGTAAACTATTTAGGTATTGCTTTTTGTTTTCTTTTGAATATTTTTGTATATCAAATAACAAACCAAGAGCCTTGTCTTTTTGAGGAAATAATAATTTTTGTAAATCAACTGGTATTCGTCGACCACTTGATTGGTAATCCATGCATTTTCCGTGTATTCTACCGGCTGTAGTATCACACGTACATAAACATTTTTGATATGCAAATGATTTGTCAATATAATAATAAACGTGATTACTTCTATGTTCTCTATTTATGTTCATGCAATATCTTGAAGATGTTCTAACAATATAATATTGTTTTTCTTTGCCTTTTTTGAATATTTCAATAACGTCTATAATATTTGGATGTGGAAAACTTTCTTGAATAAACTTCACACATAATTTGAAAGCCTTACTTGATTTTTCCAAACAATCTTTGTTGCTACATTCAATATCAAATAACGTACCTTCTTTATTTTTTATAGTTCTTTTTTTTATTTTTTTCGGTTGAAGTTTGTATTTTTCTGGTATTGCAAATGGCTTAGGAATTTCATCAAAAAATGTTCGTATTGTTGTTTCTTTAATTTTTTTAAATTGTGATGTTTTTATTTTTGAAGTTTCGCTTTTCATTTCTTTGCCATTGCCGTCTATTACACAATGTGGTTCATATATTCTTCCTTCGTCTTGTTTTCCTGTACCATTACAAAGTGTGCATACTTTTTGTTTTTGCACTTTGCAATGGTTACAATTACTTAATTTTCTTGAGCCAATCATTCGCAATCCATTTCTTTCTAAAACTGTTTTATCAACAACGTCATCCCAAGTGTTATGACTTCCTCTTTCACCATATTGTTCTTCTAATGTGTCAATGATAATATTTCTAAATATAAGAGCGTGTTCAATATTTACATTTACTTCTGGCCAATACAAATGAATGCCTGTTTTTATGTAAGTTTCTTCGTTTTTTCTAACTTCTTTATTTTGAGTAAGACACAATATAGTTCTTGATTCTTTGTTATCATGTGTATGACAAAGAATATTAAACAACGATTTTTGAATTGTAGTTATATATTTTAAAATTATATTATATGGTAGTCCAATTTGCTGATAAAAATCTAAATCAAGAAAAAAATTAAAAATATAAGTTTTTAACTCAATAACATATAAACTATTTGATACACAAAATTGAGAATATTTTAATAAAAATTCTTCATATTTCTCTTTTGGTACTCTTAATTTACCTCCATTCATTAATAAATGTGTATATGGAGGCTCTGTTGCATACATGAAATTTGATTTTAAGTAATAAACAAACCCATTTTTATTCATATTGTATTATTCATATATTTAGTTTTTAAAATTGATTTATCGTATTTATAAAATTAATACCTCTTTTAATACATAATATGGATGATACAAGATCAAGTAAAAACTGGCTTGATGAAATTGAAAGAAATACAGAAGACACAATGGTATATTCAAAAATAGACTATAGCACTATAGAAAACAATTTTGAAAATAAACAACATCCAACGTATCATGATTTTGCATTAATGTCTTTTTTATTAGAATCATCTAATAAAATAGGAAAACAATATGTATTCGAAATACCTTCATATGCAGATCTTGTAAGTAAAATGTATTTATGTTTTGAATTACCAAAACTAATACCACATAAAACAAGCACATGGTCGTGTTGGATAAATTGCATTGGTTTTTTTATAATCGATAAAATACAAGTATGTGTAAATAATAATGTAAAAGAAGAAATATCCGGTTATACTTTATATAATGAATATATTACTAAAGTCAACGAATGTCATGCACAACTATATGAAAAAAATATAGGACTGTTCCATACAGATATTGAATTAAGACAAAATGCTACCCAAAAGTCTTATTATAAAATACCATTACATCTGTTTTTTTCAAAGTCGTATTTTAATGCATTTCCTATAAATAGAGGTGATGTATTAGAAATTAAGATTGACCTTGTTGAAAAAGATAAAAGATATATTTCTTCAAATATGATTGCACCTGAAGATTATAGAGATATATTTCCAAAACTTGATATAGAATATGTATATTTATCAAGTACCGAAGAATCTTTCATAAAAAACGAAAATCTTGTATATATTATTGAAACAAAAAATGATGTAAATATACCAATTTATAATAAAAATGTCAAGTCAGATATATCTATTATTATTCAAAATCTTATAACAAATTACAATAAAGTTTCGGATTTATACACAAATATCCACAAACGCATTTTTAATAATATTCATGATTATGTTGAATATACTTTATTAAACTATCCAGAATATGTCGAATTTACTAATTATTTTATAAATAATATTATAATTGATTTACCAATTACACATATTGATATTCCCAATTCTGATATATTAACATGGATAAATATAAATAATTCTTATAATATTTTTACATCTTCTCAATCTCAGAATTTTCATTACAGTTATATTGCATCTTATAATTGTGAAATTCAAAACAAACTATCACCAAACATGTATAATATATTTTTGCAAAATGGTTTCAATTCCATGTTATATTATGGAATTGATCATTCCGAAACAAAATATATAGATGAACAAAATGAGTTTTTAAACACATCAATAGCCTATAGTGATAAAAATGATTTTGAAATTAAACTTCAAAACTTTTTAAACGCTGAAAATACATTACTTATTGATGAAATAGTATCATTTGAAAAACAAAAAGAAAGTATTGAAACAACTTGGTTAAACAAGAACAGTAATAATTATCAAAATGGTAACATTTTTTCAATACAAGAAAATATAAACTTACTCACAAATGTCAATACCAATCTTTCTTCAATAGTTACTAATTATTCAGAACTGAAACAAACTCTTGAAAATAATGAACAACTACCATTAGTTGAATATGTAAATACTTACCTTAACGACTTGAAATTATTTTTTAAAAGAAAGTATGATGATTATAAAAAATCAGGATACTTTGAGTCTGATTTAAATATTTTTTCATTTAACAATGTATATATTTCAAGTAATTCGGTGATTACATATCCACCTGGAAATTATTATATTACAGATTTTCCTTTTTATTTTCAAAATCCAAATGGTAATATTTTCATATCGCAAATAGATAACTACCCACCTGCTGGATTACCTCCGGAAAATAATGGATATGTAAATACTAAAATTTCACCAATCGAAAGAGTATTAATGAATAATAATTTCAAATATAATTCGATTTTTATACATTATTATATTGATAATATCGAAGATTTAGTTTATCCAATTCAAGAATATATTGAACACATAGATAAAGACAATCTTATAAATCTTTATGATTATTCCAAAAGTATAGAAATAATAGAAGGATTAAACAACATTTTAAACGTGCAAGAATCAAATACTTCCGCTGTTGAATTTGCAAATATTCAATCAAACATTCATAAAAGCATTTCAGATGTATTAAAAGATGTTATATCAGAACAACAAAATGATATTATCAATAATCAAATTAAGAAACAAATTGATTCAAATTTAACATCAATCGAAATTGGCACACAATTTATATATAGCATAACAGATGATGTGTCAATTATTCCAAATTGCTTTTCTGATTATTATAATGATACAATATACACATTGTTACAGTACAAAGAAAAAGGCTATAATTCTGTTACCATATTTGATAACGTAGAGTCGTTTGTACCTATTATAAAATTACTTGAAGAAGCATATGAAGATTTTGATGTTTTATGTTCTCAATTAAGTGAAATACTACAATTATTTGACGGTAATGACGAAAACACAGATGTAAAATCATATTCTATAATAAGAAATTTAATTCAATCTCAAAAAGAAGAATTTAGAGTTTATTTATTAAAAAATCAATTTGAAATTCATAATATAAATTTTGAATCATCTTATGTAACTTTCAATTCTCAGCGTTTATTTTTTGAATATCACATTGAGAAAATGTGGTTAAATCAATTTCAACTTATTGCAAATACATTATCAAAAGATGTTGCAAATAAACATATTGACAGATATTTAGAACATATAAGAGGTCAAAAATATAATGTCCAATCGTATATACATAACATATCCAATTTGAATCTTATACAAGTTTATTCAAGTTTACTTGATATTGACTATCAAAATATAAAATATTCAATGTCAGAATATTCGTTATTATCACTTATGAATAAAATGTCTAAAAATAGACAAAATATAATTTATTTGGATACATTAGTTTATGATTTAAAATCATTTAGCAATAAATTTCTTGAAACTGTTACGTATCCAATAAAAATTGAAAATATGAATATTTCAAATAAAGTGTATTCAAATTTGTTAAATGATATTGACAATGAAATAAGTAAAAATAACAATGCAATAACATATAATAATGTTGTCATAAATCAAATACAACAAATAGAACAAAGTATCAACGAAGTTGAAGACGAATTAAATCAACTACAAAATGTGCAAAATGTATTAGATGATTTAGAATATGAAAATTACAATTTGAATGATTATCAAATAAATACAATACCAGAAGCCTTATCAAACCGTGTTATTGAAGTTATCAACGAAAATTCATCAATATATTTTGATAAATACAATACTTATTTATTGAATCAAGAAGAAAACAATAATAATAAAAAAATTAACGAAACAAGAAATGATATATTTGAAAATATATCATCATTTCAACAACTTTTATCATCTGAATTTTCTTTAACTTTTAATTTTGATTTAATAAGGCGTTTTCCAGTCAAAGCAATATGGTTTAGTATACATAAATATGAAAAATATAAAACAAAAAATTACTTTTCAAAAATAGAACACGATAATGTGACAGTTGAACGTGTAGTTATATCTGTAAATGAAGAAATAGAAACAACAATATTAACACACGATGATATGAAGTTTTTGAAACCATTTTTCTATTCAAATAAAAACCATACATATGATATTTATTGCATACCATTTTGTATAAATACTGACAGTTTGTTACCTTCTGGTGCTTTTCATCCTTTAAAAAAGGATAATGATTTAAAAATATCAATTATAATTAAGGCAAAAACATATGAAAATATAGTCATAAATATGAATGTGTCACAATGGGAAATCCTTAATTTGGAAAAAAAAATATAAATATAAATTAATATATGTCTTGTATTAAATATGAAATTGAATCGTTTTTAACACCATCAAAAGTAGATAGTCAAGATCAAACATTCAAAGGTTCTCAACCAATCACGTTTATGAGAAGACATTTAAATATGTTGAAAAATACAAATGTTGAATATTCTATGAATACAAAAACAGACGGTGAAAGATATTTTTTACATATAAATGAAAACGGTAAATGCTTTATTTATAATAAAAAGTTGGAAAAAAAAACAGCAAATATGAGGGATTGTAACTTACCAAACACTCTTATTGATGGAGAAATAGTATCCACAAAAACTAAAAACAAATTGTTTGTTGCTTATGATATTATGTTCTTAAATAATGAATGTTTACTTGACAAAAATTACAAAAAGCGTTTTGAAATTTTATCAAAAATTGTCCTTCGTTTAAAACCGTGTTATTCCAGTGATTTTAAAATTCAATTACAAGATACAATACATTCAAAAAATGCGTACAAATTTGGAAAACAACTTTTGAATAAAAAAAGAAAATATGAAACAGATGGGTTAATATTTTATCCAAATACACCATATATAATTGGTATCCAATCAAGAACCCAAACTCCTATTTTGAAGTGGAAACCATATGATCAAAATACAATTGATTTCAAAATGAAATTTAAAAAACACGATAATGAAAATGTGTATTACTCTTTACTTGGTCCATATGATAAATTTTATCACCATCGTTATGAAGATTATAATTATGATTATATGAGAAATACTGTTATTCCTAAAGTTTATTTAAATAGATTCAATAAGCAAAATGTAAACGTATTTGATAATGCTATTGTAGAATGTATGTTTCAAGATGAGCAAATTCGTCCAATACAAAAAATATCAAATGTTCAAAATAATTCAAATAGAAATACTTTCAAATGCGTTTCAAAATTTATTGATGAAAAATATAATTTATTATCATTTCGTTTTGTGAATTTATTATCAAGAAAAACATTTGTAAGTACTCAATTTAAACATTGGACAATAACACCCAAAGTGGGTGATATTTACAAATGTCAAACTGATCCGAAACGATTTATACCATATAGAGTTAGAACAGATAAAACAAAGCCAAATGGCTTTTTAACAATGAAAGATACTATTACAAGTTTAGAAGATCCTGTTTTACTTTCTGAATTTTACGACATATCATCAAATACATTGTTTGAAAAAAAGAAACCATTAAAAATGAATCCTCTTGGGTATTTGAAACATTTGCAAAAGAAAACTGAAATTAACACAACAAATAAAACAATATTAAACTTAAATCCTAAATCATCATGTGGTAAAGTTTATAAAAAATTATCAGCAACAAAAACATTGGCACTTTACAACTCAAAGAAAAGTCTTTTGCAATTAAAAATGAACAAGAATATTGATGTGAAATATTGTAATATGACAAATGGTAATTTATGTTCACAAGAACAAAAATATAATGTTGTTTTAAATTTTGGAAATATTCCCTTTAAATCAGATCAAGTTTTGAAAACATTTTGTAAAAATGTTTTTCAAGTTTTAGAAAATGGCGGTGTATTTATAGGATCGTTTTTTGATGCTGATTATGTAATATCAAAAATGAAAAGTATAAATAAGTTAAATCAATTAGCAATAAATGGTGTGCGTTATACAAAACTATTTTCAAATGAAAACAATAAATACAATAAAATCATTGGACGCTTAGGTAATTCAGCCCAAAAAATAGAATACATAGTTGATTTTAAAATGTTTAGAAGTACGTTGGAAAAACTGGGATTTATAATATCTCATTCTCAACGCCAAGGTATAATAAGGTATTTTGTATTTAAAAAACCACAAAAAGTGTACACTTATCAAGATGGATATAATGAATTAAATTACAAATATTTGTATAATTTATTATATAAAAATGAAAAACCAAATATTTCATTTTTGAAAAATAAACCAGTTGAATATAAACAAGGTGTTCAAAATAAAATAAAAGAAGTAACTGCGAATGTGAAAAAAGAAAAAGAAAAATATGAAGGAAAGAAAGGACCTGAACAAAGAGTGGCTAATATTATTCAAGCATTTTCAAATTTAACTGTGAAAAACTTTCAAAAAATGAAAACAACAAAGAAGAGACCAAGTGCAAGAAATTGGATTTGGGATCAAGGTAAAATATTAAAATATGAACGAAAAATGCTAAAAAAGAAAAAAGAAAAACCTATTGTACCACAAATACCAAATCAATCATTAGTTGAAATATCAAATGTATCAAATAACCAACCAGTTAACAATAGAAGTGTTTCACCAAATATGAATGGTAGAAATAAAAGATTAAATGCTTTGAATTTAAGTAATTATAATGAATTAAGCATGAGATTAACCAGAATTTATTGGAGTGAAGTTGATTTGAAACCAGACAGTCCAAACAATAATACAGTAAAAAATAAAGAAATGGAAGCCCGAATCGGTAAATTTATTGTAAATCCAAAAACCCAAAGAAGTTCATTTATACCCGGTGTATCCAAAAATACATTTCAAACAATTATAAAACATTTGAAAAAACAAAATATGTTGCAATCCAAAAATATATCATATGATGTTAAATTTCCAAAAGCGCGAGTTTCTTATAAATCATTCACAGACGAAACTTACGAGTCATTTAAAAAGCGAATGGTTAAACTTGGTAAATCACTTGTTGTTGGTGGTGATATACAAGAAATAATTGCAAAATCTCGTTCTTCAAACCCTCATAATTTTAGACATAATAAGAATCACGCGTATGATCTAAGATTACAAGTGTCAAATGAAAATAAATTAAGCCACATAAATTTAGATTCGTTAAATCCCGAATATATAAGATATAAAAACAGAATATCTTTTACTGATTATAACGATTCAATAAGAATCGATTTAACTATAGTAAAACAAGGAAAAGAATCAAACATTAATAATGCGCAAAATATTTATGAAGTTGAAATAGAACACATTCCCCATAAACCTTTGTATCCAACGGGAAGTGAAAATGAATACGCTTATGATCAATATTATGCTGAATTAGAAAAATACAAATCAAATCCAATTGATTTATTTACTTCAAAAATAAATGAAATTTGGAAATTATTACCAAGATCAGAAAATGAAGGACAGCCTAATATAGATTTACCTAACGATTTTGAAAAAATGGTATTTAATTGGAATAAAGAAATAATTATGGGAAATAGAGCATATTTGCAAAAACTTAATCACGATGGAAGAATGGCAATAAGTAAAATGTTTGAGTTAGTAGGAATAAAGGGAACAAATAAACAAGGTTTAATTGGTTATCAATATAATAACAGAAATGGAGCACCAAGCGTTTTTGTACTTGCTTTAAGTAAATGGAGAGAATTGCTTGTTATTGATAGAAAAGAAAAAGCAAATAATGGTTCGCAATCAAAATATGGAGTATTAAAAGGACGTAATCAAAAAGCAATTATTGCTGCTATTGTTTATAATGCTATTATAAAAGATACAAATATTGCACTTACATACAAACAATTTTTAAGTAAAATTGATGGAGTTACAAGTGCGCAGTTTACAAAAGCCCTTGGTATTGTAAATAAATATATACCATTTGGTATTATAAAGAAAAATGTAGAACTACAAGCGCTCACATTAGCAAAGCAAATGGTAGATTTTATTGGTAAACAAAACAACCAAAGATACCAAATAATATATAACAGTTATGTGAAAAAATACCAATTGCTTACAAAACGTTTCAAAGATATTTATGACTCGAAAGTTTGTCAATTAGCCGAACCTAAAGAAGTTATGGGTGTGGTATTTTTAGAACTTGGTATTAAAAAAGAAGACATTGTCCAAGTATTTGAAATGACAAAAACCCAAGAAACCCGAATGTTAAAATGCGAAAAAACCGTTTTCCAAACTCTAAATAAACCTTTGCCAGAAAATAATTTAGTAAATAATATATTTAAAAGAACTCGTAATTATAGAATAACTTTAAGAAGAATAAACATTGGTTCAGTAAGAAATTATAAATCAAAAATAAAACAAAAAATAAGTGACGCTGCTTGGAAAAAGAAAACTCCATTTAAACTTGTTCAAATAAAATCAATATTAATGGAAATGATAAAAAACAAACAAGGAAGTGGTGTTTCAAATATTAGACAAAACCAACTAAATAAAATGAATGGTGCGAAAGCAAGCAAGTTGCAAATGTCAATCAATACTTATGTTGGTTCAAAATTTAAAACATATAATCATATGTTAGATGAACTATTAGTTTTACAAAAAATCAATTTATCGGAATTATATAAAGAATTTGTACCAAGTGAAGATTTTTGGGCATTTACTTACGCAGGTGTAGATGAAAATAATAGAAATAGTCAAAATAAAAAGAAAAACGCACCAATCAAAATATTATCATCTCGAAATAAAGATATTAAACTAAAAAAAGCGGATATTGATAAGATTTATTCAACTTTTCAAAATGCTGGTGAAATGCGAATGAATTATGAAGGAAGTGATTACATTATTCGTATATTTGCAAATGGAAAAGCAAGTGTGACAATTGGTGGAGATAAAACTGAAGAATTTGCTTTGAAAATGATGGAACGTTTTCGAGTATACATAAATTCGTATAAAAATACAATTGACCAAAGTGAAAGAAGTTTATATTTTAATAAACGAACTGAATTAACAAAGGCTGAATTTGAAAATACAATAACAAATGCAATGATTAATGCAAACATTAAAACAAATAATAAATATGTTACAACAGCAGATAACATTCGAGGAAGTATTAATTTATTTAACATATTAAATGCACATTATAAGAGTCTTTGTGTACAAAGAACTCATATTGGTCTAGGACCTGGACAAGTTCCTTTATCTATTAGTAAAAATAAATCAAAAGTTATTTTCAAAATAAATGGAAAACCAATTGAATATTCATTAAACGATAATGGAGATGTTGTCACATTACCAGGTATTATCACCATTCAATTTAATATGACCACAAATGGTACAATAGAAATTACAGCACGAAGTTTTAGCGATCTTGATATTGCAAACAAACTTATCAACCAATTATTTAAAACTCACTCAAAAACATTATTAATGAAAGTAGCAAACCCTCAACCCAATCAATCAAATAGACCAAATCAATCCAACCAACCCAATCAATCAAATAGACCAAACCAATCCAACCAACCCAATCAATCCAACCAACCCAATCAATCAAATAGGTCAAGTGTAAATAACTACGGTTCAAATAATAACAAATATAAAAATAATTTATTCAAAAACATTCCAAATTTACAAAACAATGTTGTTTATAATTATGACCAAGAAGATTTTGAATATGTAGAAATCCCAGGTGACAATCATTGTTTATTTAGAGCAATGGCAAGTGGCTTAAGTTTTATGAAGTTTGGTCATAAAGTAAAAATGAGTAATGAACATCAAAAACAAGTTGCAATGAAATTAAGGAAAATTGCAGCAAATATTATTTGTAAAAACAAAGGAAATAATAAATTACCAAGTGGTTTAACTTATAAAGAAGCGTTTTTAGCCGACATTCCATCGAATCTTCAAAATATGTCGAAAAAACTTTCAAATGATGCATTATTTGAAATGTATTGCAAATCATTAAAATATGGCAATACTTGGGGTGGTGACATTGAAATATCAGTTCTTTCACATTATTTACAAATCCCAATTGTTATTTTTGAAAATGATGAACAAATACCTATTATTGGAGAACAATATAAAAATAAATCTCCTATATTTTTGGTTAGAGTGGGTAATAATCATTACAATCTTTTGTTACCTCCAGATGAAGAAGTAAGTGATATAGAAAATGATTATAACAATTCTATATTATAATTTAGTCTTCACTTAAATCACTTTCATTATCATCATTATCATCATCGTCATCTTCTTCATAATCTTTGTAGTCGTAGCCATTATCTGAATCAATATCATCATCATCTTCTTCTGATTCTATATTATCATCATCAGTCAAAAGAAAACAAAGTTTATCATGTTTTTCGTAAACTTTATTATCATAAATATCATTGTCATCTTCAATTAATATTTTCAAATCTTTTCTTGTAAATATTTTATGAAATCCACACGACACTTTTTTATTTGACACTTGCACGTGTTTTTGAATATAACCATTTTTATTAACGTCTGCATATGAAAAAGATGTATATCCACATTTTATATGAAAATTATCATTTGAACAATCGGAATATTTAAATATTGGTCCATTACAATTAGGGCATTTTTTAGTATATGTATATTCGTTCATAATAGTTTAATACATAATTAAGTCTTTAACTCTATTTACTTAAAGAACATATTATAGATTATGTCATAATGACAAAACTTAAAATTATTATTGGTTGTATGTGGAGTGGTAAAACAACTGAATTAATAAGAGAATGTGAAAGATATAAATCAATTGGAAAAAAAGTATTATATATTTCACCTTCGATTGATAATAGAAACAAGGAAGTTGTTTTCGGAAATTATCTTACTTATAACTTGGGTAAAATAAATACCCATAATAATAATTATGTTCAATGTATAAAACTCAAAAGTTTAAATGAATTGAAAAAAGATTGGGATGAAATATTAACGTGGGATGTGTATGGAATAGACGAAGCACAATTTTTTGATAATCTTGATATTGTAAAATCATTGGTAAATAACAATAAAATTGTAATTGTATCAGGTTTAGATGGAGATTATAAACAAGAAAAATTTGGATGTATATTAGATTTAATCCCATTTTGTGATGATATTGTTAAATTACACGCTCTTTGTAAGATGTGTAATGATGGAACAATTGGTGTATTTTCAAAACGGATTGTAAACAATACAGATCAAACTTTAATTGGTGGAAAAGATGAATATTTGGCAGTTTGCAGAAATTGTTTAGTTAAAGATTGATACATATATATACATAATGATTCGTTTATATACAAAGCAAATAGATGAAATTGATACCATTCAAGAAAGGTGTTCGCCAAGTATGTACATAGGGCTATCAGAAATATCTGGGTTAGGATTATTTGCATATGAAAGTATAGAAAAAAATACACATTGTGGCTGGTATTACGGGAAAATATATATTGAGCATCCTGAAAATGATTCTCAATATATACTTCAAGTAGAAAGAAAGCCTTGTTGGGTAAGTGAAAAGTGTTGGAATAACAGAACTCAAGGATTGTTTATTGATTCAAAACCTGGTGAAATTTATTCAGATCCTTTTCATCATACAACTAAATTTAGCAGATTAAATCATAGTGATAATCCAAATGTAAAATTCTTGCAAAATGGAAGAATTGTTTCTATTAAAAATATAAAACAAAATGAAGAATTAACTATAAACTATGGAAATGAGTTTTTTAACTCATAATTTTATATGTGGTATATACTTTCCCATTAATTGGTAATATTGTAAGATCATCAAATACATAAGACATAATCATTTGATCAACCGATGGCAAATATTTATCTGGAATTTTGAAAGGAACATGTGTATTTTTATCAACGTAATAATCATATTGCATGTATCTTTCTGAACATTTTTGTAAAAATGAATTAGGATAGTCATCGACCATAGTTTTGTTGTTATTTAAGTTAAACAAACGCAAAGCAATTTCATACGATTTTTGTTGTCCTTTTGCAAGAAAAGGAAATAAAAATCTTTGTAAATCTCTTTTGTCATCAAAATATGTGTAAAGTTTACTAAAATATGATTCTAATATATATAATTGTTCTTTTGATGATTTAGAGTTTAACTTAAATTTAGATTTTACATTTTTTATCTGATTTGCTAAAGATCTATCAAAATCAAAAATACGAATTTGTTCACCTTGTGTAGGTAAATAAAACTCTCTTTTTACTCCTGTTCTAGAAATATACATAAATTTGTTATAATAATTTTTTATACCTTTTAATTTAACAACAAAAATATTTGAATGATGTAAGTCATTATGTGATAATCCTATTCTATTGAAACATTCTAAGGTATATAAAGTTTGAAAAAAACATACCAATGGGTTTTTCAGTTTTGATTTATTTAAAAGTGATATATTTTTGTAATATGTTTCTGTACAAGTTATCACACCTTTATTAAATTTGAAATCATTTTTTAAGGATTTATGCACAACATCTTTATTAATAACTCTATTACTTAATTTGTAACTCTTCAATACAAAAGGTGTAATATTAAATTCTACTAAATTATTTATTATCTTATATATTTCAATTTCATGTAATGATGAATGTATTAAAGGTGAAATTTTCAAAACAATATATCTTTGTGATAAACGATTTTTAATTTTATACACAATTGAATTTGACGCCGTTGAATATTTTGAAATAACAATTGGTTTATAAAACATTGAACTAGGGGAAAGTATTGTAGGTGATTTAAAACTTTGATATTGATCTAAATTTGATAAAACGTATTTTTGTTCTCTATATTTTATATTGTTTACGTTTCTCAACTTCATATATTATATATATTTAAAAAAATATAAATGTTTATAAATCATTATGGATGAAAAACAGTTATTAGGATATATTATGTTTACACCTAATGAACATCTACCTCCGATGCCTGCTTCAATTGAAAATGAAAAACATGACACATTAGGAATTCAAATTTTGGAATTATTGGAAACCAAAAAAATTAAAATAAAATCAATGAATACAAATGGATTACTCGTAATTGAACATTAACCGCAATCTTTCTTTATAAACAGACAATTGAATTGATAAAAAATAAATACAATGCATAAGATATAATTGAAATAATAAACTAAAAGATGAAGAAATTACTGATATACAATCATTATTTGGTGGGTAAATTACAATTTCTTTTGAGTTTGTTAATACAATATATAAATGTAACAATTTAAACATGAAGGGGAAAAAGCAAAATAAACTATATAATTGTAAATGGTGTATGTTTAAATTATGAGCACCTGTAAAGCCGTAAAAGGAAAAAATAAACCAAAGAATAAAGAAAATATTACCTTGACTTGCAAAAAATGAAATAAACGAAGATATACAATCAAGTGAAGTAAATAATTTAATATAACATCGTTTTTGTTTAAATTTTATTATACTAAATTCAAAAAAAACACCTTCGGGTTCTTCGATGATTGTATGTCTACATAAAGGACATTGCCATTCTATTTGACTTGATTCATAATCATATATTTCTATTTTACTTGTTTCGTACCATTCATCTATGCATGTTTTATGAAATGTATGATTACAAGGTAATGTTTGTGAGTTATCATTTTCAATTGAAGTTAAACATATTGAGCATTCATTTAATCGATTATCAATCATTTAATGTATGTTGTGTTTTTTTTTTAATAATATTTTTATAAAGGCACATTATATAATACACCTTTATAGAAATATTTAATATGGATCTTCTTCATTTTGACACAGAACAAATTGATCTTTATAAGTTTTACCATCTACAGTAAATTGTAATTTTATACAATCATTTATTTTTTTAATTTTCCAAGGGTGGTCTATTCTTGATACATTTCTAAATGGTTGTATAATAAATTGACTATATAATGAAAACCCGTCATTATTTGCTATATGAACATTAAAACTATCTTCGATAAAATAGTTTAACCAATCTAAAGTAGATATTGTACGTTCGTCAATGTTATGTAAAAATTCAATATAAACATTATCATTGTGCGACAAACTATAATCATTATTGCGAATAATTCCAAAATTATATTCTAATTCGTCAAAAAAAAAAGTTCTTGCACTTTCATAAATAAGTTGACCTTTTATTCTATACTTTTTGTTTGCTTCAAATCCATCAGGGTTAGTAATTCTTAATATATTTGTCCCTAATTTTATATCTGCCGTTGAAACACCAGTACTGATACTTCCGATTATTACATCCGATTCTGATTCAATTAAAGCAGCATTTGTGAAAAAAATGTTTTTAGAATGTGTATTTGGGGGTAAAGAAATGTAAGTATTTGTTTTAAAAGATGTAAACGATCCCATTGTTATGTCAATATCAATACTTATCCATACATTTGATACAATATTGTAATATCGAGTATTATTTACAGCAATAGTTTTTAATTCTGTATCTTTTCTAATGGGAAACCAAGTTTTCCATGGGTTATAATTTGTAGGTAATATATGTGGTTTATATTCATATACCATATTTGCATATATTGTATACGTTTCATTTGGAATTAAGTCGTCAATATTAAAATAAATCAAATCGTCATTTATTTGTCCATTAATATAAACAACACCAATTGAAGATTCGTAATTTGAATTTTCAATAATACAAAATGTTTGAAACTTATTTTTTGTACTTTTATAATTTTCAGGTAAACTGAACCATATTACATTATAATCATTTGGAAGTGTGCTATTTGTATGTAGCACAACATTTATATTTACCCAAACTGATTGATCTATTAATGTAAATCTTGTAAAATTACTTGTAATATCAACATTTGAATCATTATTGTATATTTCCCAATTCATCCAATCTGTTACAGTAGGAGGAGTGTAAACACTTTGATCTGGTAATTCAAATTTTATTTGTCCATTTTCATTATATAGTTTTATATTTCTATTTAATTCACCAGTAAAAGATGGTAAAATTATTTGTTTATTATTGAATTCAAATTCGTTCACATTGACGCCATTTTCATTTTCTATATTTTGCACATTTATTGTGTCTGTAACAGTCAAAAATTCACTTACAATATTACTTTCATTTAAAGATACACCACCTATTTCAATACCTTGGGCTGTATTTACATTAACACTTGCTAATGGTGATATTTTCGAAACAAACATTTCGCCATTTTGAAAAAACACATTATCAATAGAAAAACCACTTGCTCCAGATGATAATTTTGCATTATCCAAAATAATATTTCCATTTAAAATTAAATCTTCATTGGAAGACTTTATTCGAGTTGTTGTTATTTCATCAGTTTGGATTTGATCTAATTTTCCATTTTTAATCCTTAAACCACCTATGTACACAGAATCATTTAAATTTGATTCAATTGAATCTACTTTTAAAGTATTTTGAATTGTTGTAAAATTATCATTTATTTCCACAACAGGTGTTGTTTCATTATTTGATAAAGAAAATGAATCATTGTATTGAATAGTGTTTGTATTTATTTGATTATTTTTTATCAAAACATCTTCAATTGATACACCTAACCCATCACTTCCTTTCATTTTATTCACAAAAACGGTTTTATCTTTCGTGATCAATACATTATTTATATTAAACACATTTTCAATACTTTCGAGTTTATTTGCTGTTATTTGAGAATCTTCAATAATTACATCATTAATTGAAACAATGTTATTTGTTCCTTTGATTTGTTTTAGTTTTATAGTTTGATCATTGGCAAGTTTAATATTATTTATAGTAAGTTCTTGATTTTCTCCTGAACTCAAACTTACAACATTATCCATATTTGTAATAGATGCTCTTGGACCTGTTATTTTTTTTGTAAAATTGACTTCTTGATTAAATAAAGTTTTCAAATTAAATTGAACTTCATCTGTAATCATTATTGGTGAAAATGTACCATCCATAGATATTTTTGAACTTAAATTTTGAATTAAAAGTAAATCATCAGATGAAATATTATTTTGACTTGTACTTAGTTGAGTAGTATTTTGAGTATTTTGTATAGACGTCGATGTTAAAGATGATCTTCTTAATGATCTTGACGCCATATCATATTAATTATTAATGTATATTTTTTAATATATTTTTCAACTTAAAACAATATCATCATATTCAGTTTTCAATTCTAAACATTCAAATTCAACAATGAGAGTGTGCTCCATACCATTCCAAGTATAATATATATCTTCATCATTCTTTTTATCAAGTGTTGAATTTCTTCTTTTAAGTGATAATTCCAACTTTGATGTTTTTGAAAGTAAAGGAAAATTTACTTTATTTGATATTGAAACATTGTCTACAAAATTATAAAAACCTATTGGTTGTTGTACGTGATAATTACCTATTTTCTCACATATTATTTGTATAATTGGAGTTTTTTCCAAATCATATTTATAAGGCGATAAAAGTTGTTTTGTATTAAATCTCATAAAACTTCTATGTAACGTACTTGATGATACGTCTAAAACTACCTTTGTTAATGGTATTGATTTATTACGAGGTTTGTTAATAATATAGTATGAATCAAAATCTTCATTATTGTCAATATTTTTAAACAACTTAATATGTAATATATTGTTTTTATACAATTTAATTTCTGTTAAATCATTTGGATTAGATATGATAACACTATTTGTTGTGGATATGAAACAATCTTTATAATTATCTTCAAAAGGTATATTATTTATTGGTTTTACTATAATATTTTTTGAAATTAATTTATTATTTCTATTTGATATGTTATATAAATTGTAATTATTTTCAAATGTTTCTTGAATTGAAATTTGTTCACCAAACATATATGTTTTAGGGTATACCTTTACCTTATTGTAATATATATTGTATGGACAATTTGGATTATCATTTACATAAAGATATATTCTTTCTTGTCCAGATTGAACATCTTTCATAAATTGTGAACTATAATATATGTTTCCTTCGTATTCATATTTTATTGATGAAAAATTTAAATGTATATTCTCTTCAAATAGAACAGGTACAACGTTTTTATAAACTAAATTTGTAGCAGTTACGCGAATTGCTTTTTCAGTAAACAAAATATTAGAATATATTGGAATAAATTCCAAATTTATTACTTTGTCATCATTTTGAAAAGTATATTCATATACAGAATTTTCTATACTTCGCCTTTCAATAACAATATTGTCTTTCATTATTTCATATTCTGTAATATTTGGATGAGTATATGTTGTGTTAATATTAAATGATACAACTTTAATATCATCGTTTATACGTTCATCAACATCGATTGTGAAATTATTGTCATAAATATTTTCAAAATAAAAAATACAATTATTTATAGTTATTGTTGGACTGTTTGATTGGGAAAAACTATGAAAAGTAAATATATCATTTTCAATAATATTAATATTATTTATAGCTATTTGATTTGTATTTTTTGGAAATGAAAAGGAGTTTAAAATGTAAGAATCTGATTTAAAATCATAATAATGATTTATAACTTGTAATGCATTGTTTATATATTCAAATTCAAATATATCATTTGTATATGCACCATTTAATTGAACTTGATATATTCCATATTCCAAACTTGAATAATTTATTATGAAAACACTATTATTTGATATAATATTTGAGTTTAATACTGTATTATTAAACACCAAACTATAACCATAATTATCCGAATTTACATTTAATATTATTGTCGAATTTGTTATATATGTATTGTTTGAATGAAAAAAGTATTCAGGTGTTTTTATGAAATCTAATGTAAATAAAAATTGAAAATCATTGTGTTCAATATTATATGTATTGTTTTGATTTATATTTATATTCATAAAAATGCTACAATTACTTTCCAAATAAAGTGCATTAAAAAAGTTAACTTGATCAGTTGAACTCTTTTTGAAATATATAGTATCATATTGATATTCAATTGTTGCATAATTCGAAAACACACTATTTGAAAATGAAGAATCTGAACTCCAATAAAACGCATCATTATCATCTTTTAGTTTGAAACTGAATTTATTTATTGGTGAATTATAATCAACATATATGCTATTATTTTGTGATATAAGAACGATAATTGAGTTACTAAATGATAAACTATATATACTTGGAGATGATGAATTGTATACTATTTCAGGATTGTAATTTATAATATAATCACTATCTCCTTGGACGCCACCTTGAATATTGTTATAAGTGTAAATATTACCATTATAAAAGTACTTTTCATTGATAATCAACGGACTTTTTGTAAACTTAAATTCTATATTTGCGTATATTGAATTAACTTTATTGGAATTTATAACAAAAGGTGTATTCACAGTTTCTTTAATATTTTCATTTGATGAAAACCGAATTATTGTATAACTGTTTTCATTTATGTAAGATGGAAAAAAACAATATTCAGAATTATTATATTCATAAAAGAAAATTGAACTTTTATCAAGATTATAACTATAAAAACTATTTTCATTTAGTTCATAATCAATGGTGACATTTTCATTTTGATAAATATCTAAGTTTACTTCAGACAATACATGTAAACTATTTAACACATAATAATTATCATGTACTTCATCGACAACATTCAAATATGGTAAATTTTTATATTTAATTAATAAAATAGACGTGGGTGTATTGTTTTGAAAGTTATAAACATAATTCTTATTTGGTGTTTTCAACAATAATGCATTTATAAAACCTTCTTGTTGATATAAAAATTGCGAATATGTTTTATTTACATTTATTTTAACTTTTCTTAAGTTATTTTGTAACAATTTTATGAAAAATGAATGTTCATAATTTGTCAATTCCAAAAACATTTGATTTGTAAAGGTATTCACATCAGTGACTATACCTAAATCGATAGCATTTTTATTTTCTATTATATCATCAATTCCAACAGAACTATTTAATGTGTAAATTTCAGATGATTCTTTTGATAATATTCCTTCAAATTCATTTGGAAATGTACTAAAATCCGTATCTACACCAACTTCAAATCCCAAAATTCGAGCGGATGATCTATGATTATTTGGTCCTGAACCAAACAAAAATTTGAATCCGTTAAAATTTGCATTTTGTGTTTGTTGTAACCCGATAATTATTTTTTCTGTTTTTGAATCTATTACTTGAAATATTAAATTTTCATCTTTATTTAATTCGGTTATTAACTCTTCTATAGTATAATTTCCGTGTGGTATTTGAATTGTTGATATACCTTGCGATACATATGAATTTGATGATAAAAACTTTATTTTTTCATAATCAATGCGATCATTATGGGTATCAATAGTGTATTCAGAACGAGGTATGTAACTATTTAACAGTTTTATTCCTATAATATTTCGTATACTTTCTGGAAAATCAATTGTATATCGAGATGCAGTTTTGTTGTTTACAGATCGCATTCTTTGGTCACTACTAAAAGTTTTTATTATATGTTTCTTTGCATAAGAGTTATAATTCATTTTAAATATAACTTTCTTTAATATATACAAGTGTATTTTTTATAAATAATGAACACTACTCATTTTGAAAATAAACATTTTGTTAAGTTTCTGTATTTTATGGGGTATCGTTATCCTGGAATGATATTACAAAGATATATAGAAACATCACGAAATGAAAGAACTATACAAAATGTTGTTTTAAATCAAAATGCTCCATTTAAAAACAGACTTTTTATTATTCATATGTTTCGAATATTTTATTGTTTTTTTATATTTTTAGTTATTCTTATAGAACCGTTTTATTTATGGATACAAATATTAACAATAAAATCTGCAAATACAAAAATAACATATGCTTGTTTTTCTATTATACCTGCTATTGAATATATTATTGGTATTATTTATTTTAGTACTTATCACTTTGATGATAAAATGGCAATAATAAGAAATAGTACATTGACTTATTTTAACCAAGAAAGAAAAATACTTTCTTTTGTATTTTTTTGGTTATGTTTTTGTTTGATTTGTTCAGGTTTAATTATGTATATTGATTTGTTTATTGTATATACCGGTATGGAATATAATGAACTGTTAAATGATCTTCCTCAAATCATTATTGTTTTTATGCAAATTGGAAGTTGGTTATATGGAAGATTGGCAATATTATTAAATATTGCTATTTTTCTAACAATATTCACTTCTCACGTGAAAGACCTTGATAATTGTGTTACAATAATAAAAAACAGAAATTCTTTTGAATTTAATTATATTAAAATAAGTGACATTTGTTATGAAATACTAAAAATAAAGGGTGGGTTAGAAATGTCAATCAAATATTTACAACCAATGTATACTATTCCAACGTGTATTGGTACAGTAGGCATTGGTGCTTTTATAAACTTATCGATTTACAATATTCCAAATATTTTCACAATAACAAGTGTTATTATTTATTTGTTTATTCAAGCATTTTGTTTATTTTTAATGTATTTTGTAAATGAACAAAAAGAAATATTAAAAAAAATTATTCAATCCCCAAAATTCACATATTCATTTTTACAAGCAATTCGTAAACAATATCAAAAGTACAAATATCGTGTTTTAAGCACTACTTTAACCGATAAAGAATCAATAATTACATATTGCGAAATAACAAACGCATCCGTTGATTGGCTTATTTTAAATTCAATATTATCTGAAGAATGGGAAACATTTCGTTTGTTTGGTTTAACATTTAATGATGGTGCTGCTATACAAAAAGCATTTGCATTTTCTGCATTATTAGTTAGTATGAATACAATTGCTTATAATATGATTGACTAACTTTATTTTAATATAATGCAGAATTTACTTTCAAATTTTTAAAATTATAACCAACTAATGCTAACAAAGCATATATTGGTAATTCTTTGAGTACAGTTTTTATCTTTATTAAAGTTGGTTTGCCAATTTTTTTATCAATTAAATCCCATAATTTTACTCTTGTTTTATTATTTTCTTTTTCAAGTTCCATTTTAAATCCTATTAACATAAGAATATCGTTATGTAACCAATCTATATACTCTTTTTTCCCCATTTTTCTTTGTATATTCTCACTATATTTTTAATCAATTCATCTTTTTTAATATCTTGAGCCATACCAACATCGCCTTGTTTTGAAATATAATTATGAAAAGACATATTATATAATATAGTAATATTTTTAAAATTAAAATTTATAATTTTGAGCGTGTTGTGTTTTGTCTTATTATACGTTTTATTGATCTTTGTTTTTTTTGAGGCATAAAAGTGTGAGTACCATAACTAGTACCGTGGTTAAAATAAGTAAGAGGTACTCCATTACCACCTAAAGATAATCTTTCAATGATTTGTTTTTGTTTTTTTGGTAAATGTCCTGTAGATCGATATGTTGTTTTGCGCAACTTATTACCAGGTGTATTTTCAAATAAAACATTCAACAATTCATTTTCAGGAATTGCACTTAACACTTGGTTAAAAAATGATTTGTTAAATTTTTTTTTAGGCATTTGAGAATAACCAGCACTTCTTGATCCTGCTTGGCTACCACCGGCTACTGCCTCGGTCGAAATCATATTTGCGTTTGTATCACTTCCATAAAATACAAGTAATTTTCTCAAAATAGTCGACAACCCCATCCGTCTTGCATCTACAAATGTATATCCATATTCAATATGAAGATTTGTATGGTTATTTTGTAAATATGGTGGTGACTTTTTTGTATGATATTGTTTGTTTGATACTAACAAGTAAGACAATGGAATTTTATCATTCAATACACTAAATGTATTTTTTAAAAAAGACAGCAATTCTTTTTTAATATTTTTAATGTAATTATCTATTAAAGGTCTTTTATTTGGTAAAGAAGTTTGAAACGAATCCACCAAATTTAAACTATTTAATGTTACATTTTCAAAAATATGATCAATTTTTAATAAACTTACAACAACCTTTTTTTCTTCAATATCAACTTTTAAAGAATATCTATCAATATATTTTTCATTAATTGGTAAAGTAAACTCGTTTTGCTGAATATTTTTACCATAATCATAATGATCGTATAAAGCAAATAATATTATTGTTGCTATTTCATCTACTATATTTTTAAGTTGTTTATAAAAACTACCAGTACCATTTAATGAATCGTAATATTTTTTGTAAGTATTATTTCCTCTTATATTTTGATAAATAACCATTTGGCTATGAAATTCAGGAATTCTCAAGTTTAATTGAAAATGTTTCATAACAGGTAATAACAAATCGGTATTGTGTTCACCAAACTCATGGTGATGTATTACAAAGCGCTTTTTAAATTTTTTTTTCAAAAAATCTGTATACATCTTTTTAGTTTGTTTGTAATATTTTGATTTATGTTGTGTATTTGGGATATTTTTACTTAAAATATTTGATAACACAGAATTTATGTTATTTACTTGTTCAGGACTTCTTTTTCTTTTTGGTAATCTGGAAGATGAAGATTGTTTTTTTTGCATATATATTATTATACTTATATTATTATCTGCGCGGTTTAGCTAATTCAAAGTCGTTTGTTTTCGCAAGTTGTTCTGCTTGTCTTGCTTTCCATAGTTGAGTCATAACTCGTTTACCTCTTTCAGTCGGGAAGATTCTTCCTTTGTCTGGGTTAAATGGACAATCATGAACGTGTGAATAGAAATCATGGTCTGTCATTGATCCTTGGACTTTGAAGCACCAAGCACACCAACTTGTTTTGCAAAAATTGCAATGAACTTTGCAGCAATCTTCAAAATCACAAACATCTCTGTTACAACAAGGTGTTTTTATGATTGCAGATTCTGCCAAATTCACATTTTGTTGATTGTTGTTGGGGTTTTTCTTTCGCCTTTCTTCTTCATCAAAAACAGCCTTTGCTTGAATGTATTCTCTATATACATCTCTGTCACATTTTGTAATCACATCTTCATCAAAGTCTTTTCCACAATCTTCACATACACACATAACTGAAACTTCTGGATTGTTTGTTGCAGCCTTCACGTTTCCTGTCAAACATTCAATGCAAATACCGTGCCCTCCTTTGCAACAAAGATTCACGTATTCAATATTTTCTGGAAATACATCTGGAATTTCACCAGAAAATACACCACATACAGAACAAGTCACAGCCTTTGCCACACGTAGTAACACCGGATGATGCGGTGCTGATTGAAAATCCAGCAATTGTTGCAAAATGTTTGCATTTTGATCTCTTAAATCTTGTAATTGTCTCTCAAGAACGTTGTAATTTTCTGTACGTTCGTTCAAATTTCTCTCCAACAATGCGTACTCATTTTGAAGACGTTCAATTTCTCGAATCTGTTGATGTAACGCAACGTTCTCGTCTTTTGATATTTGGTACGCATTCTGCAACTCATCGATCTTGTTTTGCAATTCAACAACTTGCGTAGAAGATGGTCTGGCAACTTTTGGACTTGACGATTCACCTTCACAAGGTCTTTTACGAGGACACGTTCGTTTGTTGTGTCCTGTTTGATTGCATATACTACATCGATACACTCCAACATTATTGCCTGCGTCATCGCTGCTTGTATCATCGCTACTGTTCTGGTCAATGGAAATCATGACGCGTCGGGTCACGGGTCCAAGGTCAATGCTTATATAATTATTTATAATTTTATAAAACAATCTTTAACTCTGTTGATGACTCGTGGAAGATGAGTTGCTGGGTCAACTAAATTATAATCTTTTATTCGGTTTACACTAAAATAAAATAAATGAAATTAGTAATGATAGATTATATTTGCGTTGGCTTGGTTGCGTGTTATATTACGTACCATACAAATAAATGTGCATTTTATAAGAAAGATGAAAAAAAAATCAAATAAAAAAGTACATTTATATTGTTGATGTTATTGTTATAAATTCATTGTCAAATGGGATAAATTCGGTTTTCACTTTAACCCAATAATTATCTTTATGTTTTATTCTATAAAAAGCGGTATCAGCGATGCATCTTTTCATTTTATACAACACTTCTTGAATAATTAAACAATCGTCTGGGTGTAATTTCCAAAACATATCATTTTCTATATTTTCATATCCTAATAAAGAATGAATAGATTGTGAATATACTTTCATTACAGATTTAATACCATCTTGAAAACAATGTAATGCAACTACGTCGTTTATGTGTTTCATAAGTAACATATTTATTTTTTTTTCATATATTTCATTTGTAAGATCTTGTATCATACCAAGCATTTCTAAATTTAATTCACTTTGTATGGGCCATGCTATTATATTGATTCTTTTATATTGATTATTTATAACAATTCTACCTTGCCATCTCCATGGGTGTGTGTTTTGTGTTATTTTATTCAAAGAATAATAAAACATTTCAATATCTTCTTTATGAATAGATTTTACAAAATCATTATTTTCAAATATTTCAACAAAGTTATTTGTTTTATAGGTTATTTCAAACTTTTTATCAATATAACTACATCTAAAATGAGCACCACACACACCTTTATTTACTTTTGCTTTTTCTATATTTTTAATAATATGTAAATAAAAAGGTTGAATGTAAAAGTCTGAGTTCAAATTAGATATATTTGAAATTGCTTTACATTCACAAGATACATTTCTTATTTCACCATCTGGCCATTCAAGTTCAAATTCCAATATTTCGTTTGTGTTATTTTGAATATATTTGTCATTTGAAAATAAATTTTTAAATAATAAGTCATTAAGTTTTGATTTATTTTCAAAATATTCCGGTTTTTTATTGCAAGCATTTGCAAATTGTTCATTTACAACTACATAAGTATTTTCACTATCTTTTATATAAGCCATTTCAGGTATTGCATTTAATAAATAAAAAAAATTTGTTTTTGTATTACCTGATATATCAGAAATGTCCCATTCATTGAAGAGAATACTTGCATCATCCTTCAATACATATGCAAATGACTCTACATTTTTAATTTTTTTATCAATTGCAATTCGTTTTATTTTCCCTTTATAAGATAATTCTCTACATAAATGATTTTGCACCTTTTTTTTATCATCAGAGGTTGTAATTTCTGATAATCTTTTTCCTTTTAATTGATCAATTGTATAACCTAATACATGATATACACTCCCTGATGAATTTAAAATTACACCATTTGGTGATACATGAATAATATAACCATTTGTCTTTTGCTGCTTTATATAAGAATGAAATAATGTTTGATATTCTTGTAAATTTCTTTTTGATAATAAAAGTTCTTCTTGTAATATAGTCAGTTGTTCTTCTAATAATTTGGCTTTTGATTTACCAAACATTTATTTACTATTTAAAAGAGTTTTTAATTGAAATAAAATAAAGATAAAGAAAGTTATTATTATGAAATAATAGAAATTATTATTAATAGTTTTTTCATTCATAATATAATCACAATGCATATTTTCAATATCTTGTTTATTCATACCAAATTTACTATTGCCACCGTATAAAAATTCAAAAAGTTTTTTATCACAATCAAAATATTTATTGTAGTTTTTATTGTTATTTTTATATTTGAAAAAAACAGTATCATCATATTCGGTATCACCTGTCATACCAAGTGCTTGTGTAATTTCTTCTCTTATAACAGATTTTCTTTTTTCATCTTTTAGTTTATTATTGACAAATACTATGGATTTGTAAATACGATCAAAATGTGCATACCATGTAACATAACCATTTACTTTATTATGTATTTTCTCATTTATATATTTCTTTTCAAATGTATTTTGATCACCTATGTATATAAGTATATATGGATGAAATTGTGGTTTTTTATTTATGAATGTAATATGTGTATGTTTTGAAATTTCATCAAATACTTCACAAATGAACTTTATATCATTATTTGTATGTAAAGAAGTATCACTAAAGTACCAATATATTTTATCTGTATTAAACTTTGTTAATCTTCCTTTGTCGCCATATTCACTATTTAAGCAAACATTTATAATATGATTTTTTAATTCATTACAATTTACCATATTATTATTAAAAAGTTTCTATAATATTTTTATAAAAAAAATGAGCAATGTTTTGTAGAAAATGTTTTAATTTGTTTATTTCGTCTTCAAAACTATAAATATCTTCGTGATGAATATAACAAGTATCATAATGAAATGTGTAATATTGTGTGTGTTTTATTTTCAAGGCTGTATGAGTTGTATCTAAAATAAACGCCAAACGTCTCCATTTATCACGAGGTGTATAAATAATTTCAAAATCATCCATAATATTATTATATGTATATTTTAAATAACATGAAGCATTCTTTCAGATATAGATTCGTCTACAAACGAATCAAGTTCTTGTGGTTTATTTTGCTTCAAAATTTGATTTAATTTTTGTTGAGGGTGTAGATTATTGTAGTAATAATAATTTTGCATATCTCTTAAGTTCGCCTCTTGTTGTCTTTGTAAATCAAGCAATTTATTTCTTGTTTCCCACATATTATTATCTTCTTCAATTTTGTATATTTTTTTGTAAGAAACATATTGATATCTCCATGATAAAAATAATAATATAAAAACAATTAAAGCAATACCAAGAGTTGACCCAACCGTTGAAAATGATTGCTTGAAAGTTGGTTCAATAATTTTAGGATAGAATGATGTAGATGACAATTTTGGGGTAGTTGCTTCACTTTTCATTTATTTTTTATAAAGAAAAGATTTAAGGATAAAACACAATAATTAAATTAAAACCATGTGTGGTATTTTGTTTGTTTCTGGTAGTGTTGATTCAACTACAAATGAATTATGTAAAAAACTTCAGTTAATTAAACACAGAGGACCTGATTACGTCTCATATGAACAAAGTGGAAAGCATTGGCTTGGTCACGTAAGACTTGCATTAAATGGAATTAATGAAGATATTCCTCAACCATTTAAAAGAATAAGTGAATCTGGAAAAGAAATATTGTTAGCAGCAAATGGTGAAATTTATAATCAAATTTCTGTAAGAAATAATTTGAAACATCATAACTATAAGTTCGAATCAAAACACAATGATTGTGAAGCGATTATTCCTATTATGTTGCATAATGGGATGCAAGGACCAAAAGATTTGGACGGTCAATTTGCATTTGTTATGACCTATGGTGATACATATTATATTGCAAGAGATCCTTTTGGTATTTGTTCATTGTATTATGGTTTTGATGAAAAAAATAACATATGGTGTAGTAGTGAATTGAAATGTATTCATGAAAATGTAAAGGTTGTAAACCATGTACCACCAGGGTGTGTAATTCATAATTTAGATGGTGAACATAATATATTTTGTTATAATGATAGAACGTGGATGTATAAAGTACTTCATTATACTCCTAAATCAAATGTATTGTTTGATTTGTTTTCAAAAGCAGTAAAGAAAAGGTTAATGGCGGAATGTGAAATTGGATTGTTTTTATCTGGTGGGTTAGATAGTTCACTTGTTGCTGCAATTGCTCAACAAAATGTGAATTATAAAATGAAATCTTTTTCAATTGGATTTTCTGAAAACGCCCCTGATTTAATCAAAGCAAGGCAAGTTGCAAAATATATAGGAACTGACCACCACGAAGTAATTGTAACAACAAGTGACGCACTTAATGCTTTAAAAGATGTTATTTATCATATTGAAACATTTGACGTTACAACTATTCGAGCATCTGTACCTATGTATTTGTTGGCTAAAAAGATGTCATCAATGGGTATTAAATGCGCTTTAAGCGGTGAAGGTAGTGATGAAATATTTGGAGGATATTTGTATTTTAGAAATACAACGGATCCAAATGTTTTCCATAAAGAATGTGTTCGTCTTTTGAAAAATCTTTATATGTTTGATTGTTTGCGATCTCATAAAAGTTGTTTGGCTCATAGTTTGGAAGTCAGAACACCTTTTCTTGATATGTCATTTGTAAATTATGTAATGAATATGGACCCAATGTACAAAACATGTTCAAACAATATTGAAAAGCACGTATTAAGAAATTGTATTCCTGAAGGTTTGTTACCTAATGAAATTATTTGGAGACAAAAAGAACAATTTAGTGACGGTGTTGGTTATGAATGGATAAATACATTGAAAAAACAATCAAATAGTTCATCTGAATTATCAAATGAAGAAGACTATTATTTCGAAATATTTAAATCATTATTTCAAGAAGAAAGTTGTAAACAAATATCTGAAAGATGGAAGCCAAGATGGTCAAACACAGAAGATCCATCAGGTACTCAAATTAAACATCATATTTCAAACTTTATTTAGTATTACTTTTCTTTTTTCTTTTTTGTCGAAGTCCACCTTGTTTATGCGAACATAAACAGTTTGTAGAGCAAAACCATTTTCCTTCATATTTTGGAATTACACTCAATATACCAACTGTATCTTCATGTTCAATATTTGAACAATAATAACACGTTTTGGTCATTTATATAAAATAACAAAAATAGTTTTAAATATTATTCCCATTTATTATCACATTCTGGGCAATTTATTTCAACCGCGGCTTTCGGGGGTGCAATTAAATCGTAATGTGTAAAATATGGTATTTTAGGTATGGAAGTGGTTTCATAATTTGCCCAATTGTGACTTTCTGAATTTCCTTCAACTTCAGATGTATTATGTATTTCAATACTTGTTGGTTGAGTGGGTTTCTCAAAATACAAATATAAAAGAATCAATAATATGATTGTAGCAAGTATATACATTTATAATTTAAAACAGAAAAAAATACGTGTTAAATTCATATTTTATAGTGTATTTTTAAGATAAATACATAAATAAACAAACCATAGAAATTTTTGGAAAACACATCCAGACCATTATAAAAAATATTTTTAGAATATACTGGAAGTAAAGCGGCAAAACCATATAAACTCCATATTATAAACATAAAGGAATATAAATTGCTTCCTATATTTGTTTCATGTCTTGATGTTTTTAGTATTTTAAAAGTTTCTATAAAAAAATAAAATCCAATTAATGTGGAAATATGCAATGGTAAAATATTCAATTCACCAAGTAAACCAAAAAGAAGCATCAAAAAATTAAATAAAAACATCTTTTTTATTTTTTCATCATTGTTTTTTAAAAAATCAGAAAATGTAAGAGTTTTATTTAATTTTTTGTATTGTTTATATTGTAAAAATCCTAAAGTTGATAATAACATTATTGGAGTTGTTACAAACCAGTCTATATATCTTACTGCTGCCAAACTAGTTACTGTTGAATTTGAAAATGAAAAACTAAAAGTCATCCACGTATAAAATACAAATTCAATAAACTGAACAAAAGTTTCTAACTGCAAAATATGAGTAAGTATTTTATCTTTTATGTTTAATGTTATAAATAACCCGTGTGATGAAAGTATTCCAGTAATAAGTTGTATGAAGAGTGAAATTTGAGCAGTTTGTTGAACAACCGAAAGTGACATTATAATTTATTTAGGTTTTTATTTTATTTAATTTAAAAAAAATACACATTATGTTAATTAAATGATACTTGATTATATTTGGGTAAGTGAAAACGATTCTTTGAATGTAAAAAAAAGAATAGTGGATGTATTTGACGAATCATCCTTGACTTTTTATAATGGGTTTTTATGTAAAGAGAATCATGATTTTGTTTGTTTAATTCCTAAAAAAGTTGTAAAATATAATGATTTACATTATGTTGTATTATGTGATACGTGGGTTTATGATGACAAATATGAATTACACCCTCATATTTCAAATAAAAGGCATTTTTGCTTGAAAGAATTCAAATTACACAAAAAACAAAATGAATTTGTTATTCAACAAGACTTTTATTTAATGAATAATGATAATACTCTTTATGGTTTATCAAACACTTTAATTGAACAAAACAATTATTGTAAAATTGGAAACGGAAATACTTTTGGAAGAAATATTATAAACGAAACATTAAATGAATGTTTATTGCTTGGTTTAAATATTTTAGAAGTAAAAAGTGAAAATGGTATATCACAATGGTCATTTCAAATTAAAGGATATGATGTAGATGTAGCAGACCAAGTTATACTGTTTCGCTATATATTATCAAAAATTTGCGAATCATATAATGCATATCCAAGTTTTGAACCAATGCCCAAAAACGGGATGAATCCAAGCGGTATGAACGTTGAATTTAGCACATTTTTTATGAGATCAAATTACAAATATGTTCAAGAAGCCATAAAATTTATGTCAAAAAATCACGAAAAAAATTTAATTAATTACGGAAACAATGAGAAAAGATTATCATTGTTTCATAAAACAACTTTTACATTTGGAATAAATAAATCAGACGTTTCCGTTAATATACTTCAAAATACTTATAAAAACAAGAAAGGAAATATTGTTGATTATAGACCAGCATCCGATTGTAACCCATATGTATTGATTCAAACAATAATAGAAACAATAGACCCTAAGTAACAATTTTACTTCCGGCTACATTATAACTATATATACCGAAACAACATAAAAATAAAAATAATATACAAAAAAACCATATTTCAGGTTGAATAAATGCAATTTGTTCATATACTAATGTTTTATCATAAATATCATATATTTTGTATGTATTTTTGTGAATGTGAAATATATCATCAATATTAACACGAATGCATACTTTATTTGAAATATTACAAATATGTTGTGATAAATAATTCCAATAAACTTCATGTGTTAAATTACATAAATTATAATAACTTATATTACCAATTAAACAAAATGATGTATTTGTATAAAACATTGAAGTAAAAGGACCGCATAGTCCATTTTGCGTTTCATTGCTAACCAAAGAATATGTATATAAAGGGTCAGAATAATTCAAATATTTATTATTTTCCCAATATATTTCAATATTATTTGCTTCATGTTTTTTATCTATAAATAGTTCAAATGAATCTATTATTTCCGTTGGATTTATGTAAATAAAACCATATGTTTGAACCAAAAAAAATAAAATATATTTAATATTCATAATGTAATATTATTAGAAAATTAACTATTAAATACTTTATTTTCTAGATTTCGATTTCGATTGAGACTTCGATTTCGATTTAGATTGAGACTTCGATTTCGATTGAGACCTTACTGGCTTTGGTATTCTTAATAAAGGTGAATTTGAAAAATTACGTTCACTTCCTTCAATAATAGTTGATAATTTTTTAAGAAATTGTATATGTTCTTTTGGCATATTATTTTTCATATCTTGAGTTAATTTTGGCAATACTTGTTTGTAATTTGCAACGTATTTCATAGAATTACGAGTTTTTGAACGATTTAATTCTTTTTCAGAATACTTACGTATTTGAGTACTTAAACGAGATAAACCAGTTCGTTTTTTAAGTGCTTTTGCATATTCATTTTGTTCGTTATTATAAATATTGTTTTGTTCTTGTGAAATAATATTTAATTCACGTTTCGCGCGTTTTTCTTGATTTATAGAATTTTTCAATATACTTGTTGCTTGTTTTTCATTATTTGCTCTATATGTACCATGTTCATGAAACCACCAATTTATATTTCCTGCGCTGTTTAATGGTGGAGCAACGCTACATTGTTTTCGAACAGTAAGTGTTTTATCAATGTATTCATTTCCATTTCGAGGTTTATATTTACTATTAAAAAATATAATAGGATTTTCACCTGGTTTACCTTTCATGTTTGTTTTTAAGTTATAAGTATGAGGTAACCAAAGATTTCTCATATGAAGAATAAAATTGTATTTATTAAAAACAACATCCAATGCTTGTTGTTCATTATAAGAAGAGCAATATTTATTCCATTTTTCTAAAAATCTATTTGCAACGTTGTGAGTTCCAAAATACAATACATCTGTATCAATTGTTTGTAAAATTCTAGGATCATAACATTTCTTTGTAGCATTTCCTTCTACAACGGTTCTTCTTCTTGACCGTGATGAAGACATTTTCTTTGTTAAAGTAATCATATTTTGTAACCTATGAGGTAAATTATAAGCATTTAAGCACATAAAATCATATTCGTTATCAAAAAATAATTTAGGTTTTTTAGTAAAAACACCATCAATAGAAACATATACCAATGGCTTTGTCATATGTTTTTTGCGTATTTTAATTAACGTCTTACAAATAGAATCGTTTGTTTTCACAACAATACAATCACAATTAAATTTTGCACATTGCTTTTTAAAGAATGATACCGTTTCTGGTGATGTATTGGAATTTTCAATTGATACTATTATTGGATTTTTTGATTGAGTATTTTCTTTTCTCATTGGTAATGTTAATTTGCGTTTCTTTAATGGTATAAAATTTTCCAAATTCAAAGCAAGTTTTGCTTCATTTATTGATTTAAGATGTTTACTTTGTTCTTTGTTTAATAAAAAGTCATTTTCATCAGTCACAAAAAGATTTTCAATTTTAGGTCTATTTGAAGCATTTAAAGCAGATTTCCATTTTTGTCCAGTCCAAATACTCCATTCAGGTGGTACTCTGTTTGTATTTGCTCCTTGATTTGCAGCCATTTCTTCTGCTGTTAATCTTTCTGGGTGTGAAATAATTCTTTTATATTGCCACATATTTTGAAAACTTCCGTGTGAAAAGATTCTCATATTATCCGCAAGAGGCCAGTAAAATTTATTTTTATTTGGTGTTATACTTAGTAAATAATCTTCAATGTTACCATTGTTAAATTTAATACCTTTTGATTTTCCATTTTTAAATATATGAACTTGATCATATTTATCGTCTAAATATAAATATTCCATAGGAAACCACCATGTTCTTAAAAACCGTACACTATTTAGTTTATTGAAAATACCAGACAATATTCTATCATCAGCCTTTCCTGGGTATTGTTTACATTCATGTGCCCATAAATTAGCCAAATGCCGAGATCCCTTTGATTGAGAGAAAAATAAAATACCACCAGAAACAGTCATACTTATTGGATTATAAAATGGTGCACTTTCTTCGTATGCTACAAATTTTTGTTGGTCTCTTACTTCATTAAACCAATTATATCCCATAAAATCAACATCTAAATCACACAAATGAGGATAACTTTCAATTCTCATATCAGTATCAATATAAAGTAAATTCTTACCTTTTATTTTATCCAAAGTTGTATTAATAAACTCGGCTTTGAAATTAATACCAAGTTGATATTGAGCCTTTACATTAAATCTTTTATTTGTTGATGGTGCTGGTTCTGACACTCCTCGTCTTTTACCTGTCATTTTTGAACCTTTTATAAAGGGTTTCCAACCTTTTATCTTTTTAACAGCAAAATTTGGATATTCTTGAAAATAATAACTTAAACCTAAATCATTACAATCGTCAATAAGACGTTTTAACAATTCTTCATATTTCAACTGACGCCCATTTGGATCTCGCCTCCAACGTAAAACAGTTTTATTTTTTACTTTTTCTTTTTTCAAACTGTATAAATTACTGTTTTTATTTACATTCCCTCTTCCCCACCAATAACTACATACAACAAACTTTGAATCAGGATATATTTTCTTTTCAATTTGCTTTACACTTTTAATAGCACCTCGAAAAGAATTTTGAATTTTTGTTGCACTTTGGTTTTTTAATTTTTGTCTGGATCGCACACCACTTTGAATTACCCGCGCGGCTTTAAGTCTAGTACCTTTTTGTTTTGTATATCTTTTACTTGCTTCTAGACGGTAATTTTCATTTCTTGACGTTCTTTTCATATATATTATATAAAACATTTTAAAAAAAAAGAAAGTAAATAAATGTAAATGTCTCAGTCTTTTGATTTAACAGAAACGTTAACTAAAATGGAAGAAAAAGAATGTTATGAAAATTACTTAATGAATTACCAACATCAAATTGCAGTTTCAACGTTAAATGAAGCATTTAACGCTTGGAAAAAAGAGCAATTGTTGCGTCGTAAAAGATTTATAGAAAAACACGGAATGAACGTAGCACTTGAAAAGGGATATCATGTTCCATTTTGGCAATGGTGGATGAATAAGTTGTTAGTTGAAAACAATGTTGAATAATTTGATCCATTTTTCTACACTTTCAATTCTATAAGAAGTATTCATTTCATCTTCTTTTGTTACAACCAATTTTGTTTTATTAAAAACTAATGTTGCAACAATAATATCGTTTTTCATAACTTGTATTTCTATAGAGTTTGGTGATTGCTTTATGTATATTAAATTATAGTTTTTCAAGTCATTTAATACAAATTTCCAATTATCATATTTGAATGTTTGAATATTCACGCTATGTTTCAACATTAATATATTACTTGGGTTTTTGCATTCATCTTCCATTACATACAATATTTCATGAATTTCATTTTGAAAATTGTTTATTGATTTTAATATATCTTTATTATGTTTTTCAACAATTTCATGAAAATCATTGCATTTTTGTTTTAATGTTGTAATTGATTTTACTTTTTCATTTAATTTTTCAAAACAATTTGTAAGTTTATCTTTATTAATGTATTGTCTATCATCACAATCGTCCTTTAATATTAAAGCGTTCATAACATTTATTACATTTTTCATATCATTTGAATTTTGAATTTTTACAAATATCATTGATACATTATCTCTTTGTTCAATCTCAAAGCATTTCTTTTTTGCAATGTTTGATTTTAATGAAATTAAAATTGAATATTTTATATTATTTTTGTCACAATCATAAAACAATTTATCAACTTCATGACTTGGTACGTTGTTTGTGTAATTTTTTACATCCAAAAGAACTTTTTGATTTTGTAAATCAATTTCAATATCTCCGTTATTTGGAATTTGACTTGTATCTTTCCAAGGTATATTAATACTAGTCAATTCATCTTGAATGTACTGTTCGCCTATTGAGCCAAGAAATGTTGAACTTTTATTTGTGTTTGATAAATACTTTTTAATATTTGAAAACCCTTCTTCAATTTGATTTAATCTATTTTTTTCATTTATATAAACAAGTTCTTCTAAATCATAAATATCTTTATTAGCATTTTCCAATAGTTTAATAATATGGGAATCATAATATTTATATATTCTGTTGTTTGGAAGATGTAATGTTGCCATTTAGAGAATTAAAATTCTTTATTCTATAAGTATGTGTTGCCTTGAATTTGTAATAAAGTTTTTTACAAAAAATGAATCTATTTATGAACCATTAAATACTGAAGATGAAGATTGGGATAATTGCTCAAATTCGTCATCTTCAAAATAATAAAGTATGTAAATTGTATTATATGATTGAAACTTTTATATTGGTTGTTGGATTTTCTACTTTATTAATTAGTGTTTCACTTGTAAACATAGGATGTTCTCATAGATCATATAAAGATAAACCCCCTTCTCATATTCAAGTACCACCATCTTTGTCTATTGACAATATTGTTCTTGAAGTACAAAATGAATGTGCTATATGTTTAGATGAAATAAATATTGAAGATGTTTACATTTTAAGTTGTAACCATGTTTATCACGAAGTTTGTATATTAAAATGGTTTGAAAAATCAAAAAAAACTCAATGCCCACTTTGTTTACAATAAGCGGCTTTAAAACATAAACATCTTAAAGTAAAATCATTTGGAAAACAAGAAGATATATGTTTATATATTGATTTTGTATGAATATATTGTCTCCAACATTTTGCTTCATTTCTAATATTTGTTTTAAACATCAATTCAATGTGATTCGGTATATTAAATTCATTTAAATTCTTACCAAATATATTTTTGATACACTTTAATATTATTTTTTTTTATTATCATTACTGTATTCTTCAAAACTGTCACAATGTTTATAAATAACATCTAAAGAAGTATCACATAAAATAACATTTTTTATAACAATGTACCATAGTTCGTTCAATTCATTTAACGATTCTATTTCATTTAATAGAAAATTTATATTTTCTTCTTTTTCCGTTTTAAAGATTTGTTGAAATAACGTTTCTTTTCTTATACCATTGAATGACAACATTATTATATTATGAGAAAAAAAGATGATTCGGTACATCTCTCCACTTTATTAACGTACATTCAAAATGATATTTTTTCAAAAAGTTCAAATAAACTTTAATTAAATCATCGTCTTTATAGTTTAAATGATGCATGCTACATTTTTGTAAAACTTCAAATACATCGTCATTATTATTACTTTCTAATTTACTTGTTACATATTCTCTATCCATACCCCAGAAACAAGTATAATAAATCTTATCAATTTTTTCTTTAATATGAATAGAACAAGGATATTTCATATTATATGTAATTTCATATATACCTTCTTGAGCACAAACTAGCATGCCGCTTTTTAAATTCAATGAACAAATGTAACAATCTTGAGGTGAAGGTGGATGAACTTTCATAATGTCACATTCAAAAATAAATAATGCATCCATCATATTTGTTTTCATTCTACGTTTTATTTTTTTCAATATTTCTTCTGTTGAATATAATTCTAATTTAGGGTAATAAGCATGACTATGATACTCTATTCCATACGTGTTATTTTTTTTATCATACCCAACACTATATATATTCCCCTTTTCTGATGTTTTATTTTCAATAACTTTATTATTTGATATTTTCAAAACACCTCCAAATTCTTTTGTTTTTTTTACTAAACTATGAAAATATTTAATATCCTTTGGAAGCAACTTAAACGTTGTATACATTATATAACAGTTATATAAGAAATAATTTAAACTTTACAAGCAATAATAATGTATATGATAGAAAATAACTATGAAATAACTTTAGAAAAAAAAAATAAATTTTTCTCGGTAAACTGCAAGCATGATATTATTACTATAAATAACAATGGTGTTATTCAAAATATTATTGACATTGAAAATGAAACAAAAGATATTATTTGGATATCATGTTTAAATTTATTAAGAAAAAAATGGATGATAAAAAAAGCAATTCATATTCCAGATTTTGATATAAGTTATTTCCCCCTAATATATGAAAATAAATATAAAAAAAATATAATACAAAGTTGTCCTTGTATTCTGATAGAAAATAAAGAAACTTTTTATTATGATAACATTTCAAAATGTGTTTGGGAAAATAACAATACTTTAGTTCATTTTCCAAAAAGCATTTTAAATTACTTTTTTCAAATCGATTTTGTTGTTGAATTTTTTTTATCAAATAATATAGTAACATTAATACCAAAAACAATAGAAGAATATAATAAATTATTAGCAATACCACTTATAGAAATATCTCCTTTTTATAATAATTTTGACACGGCTTTTATTTCTATACAGTGTTATAAATATATGTGGAAAACAATACGATTTTTGAATCATCACGATTGTATTATTGACGACGTTTTGCATTTATAGCATTCATAGTTTTTAACTCTTTTGCAACTTTTAATATACATTTTGAATTATTATCAATAGCAATTCGAATGTCATTCATCAAATCTGGGATATTTTCACCTTCGTTATTTTGAAAAAATTGAGACATTATTTCTTGAATATCAACATCAGAATCGTCAAACATTTCATTTCCTAATGGCATATGAACTTGGTCATTTTCATCTTCATCTTCATCTTCATCTTCATCTTCATCTTCATCTTCATCTTCATCTTCATCGACAACATTTTCATATTTTACATTTTTTGGGTTTTCATTCAAAGGTAATTCTTCTATTTCTGAACCATCAGAATCTTCTGTAATTTCACAAAGTTTTTCTTCACACACCTTTTTAGGCATTATAATGATAACAATGTATAAAAAATATCATGTTATAACGCATTAAAATATTATTTAAAATTTTTCAACTTATTTAAGTTAAACATGTCATTTTTTATTCATATATTTATTGGTGCTGTTACAAATGTAACAAACAATTTTTTTAGATTTATTTTGAACAAAAACGTGATACCTGAAATAAATAATAACAATGATTCGCTAATAATTGGAACTTGGAATATAGAAGGCTCTAGTGAATATAAAACTATAGAAGATGTAAATTTAAGTAAATTATATAAAATTCCATATGAGTCTAAATGTACACAATATAATGTAAATTCGTATGCTTATAAACTTGGCTGTTTGATTTCTTCATTTTACTTTTGGAAGAATATTCATAAAATGTTTAGTTTTAAAATAGTTTTTACACCAAATGAATTATATACAAAATGGTAAATAAAATCATTCGTTATATTATATATACATATGAAACAAACTATATATCTAAAATATAAATCTTGTGATCATGTACCTTGTGGTAGTTCACCTATTACTCATAAAAGATGTAAACCAAAGTATTGTTATGATAAAGGTGAAGGAAGTAGTAAACACTGGAGTAGTTGTAATATGAAAAATTGGTTTGCAAAACATTCACCAAGGTATATTCATCAATCATCATTTTGTAAACCCAAACCAGTTAAAATTGTTATGAGTAAAAAAAAAAGCATAAACCCTTATCAAGTAGATGTCCATACTTTACATAATAAAATGCCTTATATTTGGAGATTTTTAAGCCCTCGCGTTCAAAAAAAAATGATTGTTTTAGCAAATATTCCTAAAAAATACATTAATACATATCCGTTATCAACAGAAAAAAGATACAAAAATAGAAATGAAAAAGTATCAAGTATATTAAAAAAACATAGATGTTATTCATAAAAAAGGTTTTATTGATATAAGTACACCACCTTTATCTATATCAATGTCAATTAAAACACAATATAATGTATCATATTGATCAAAAATTCTTAATGGTTTTTGAATATGAACACTCCAACTTTCATAGGCTATTTGCAAATCAACATACATTGACTTGTCTATATCTGAATTCACTTCACCTAATACATATTTTTCCAAATCAAAATAAGCATTTATTGCTAATAATGGAAGTGCCATAATTGCTTGTGTACAACTTGATAATATCACCTTTTGTTCATAAGTGTTATGAATATTATATTCAATGTAATCTAACAAATTATTTACATTCTTTACTTTTTCACCATTAATTGTACACGATTCTCTTGGAAAGTCAAGCCTTAATTGTGGTAAAATATATTTTAATGATGGATATAAATCGTAAATATAATTAATCCCATTATTATAATGTAAAACAATATCATTACTTAATAATTTAATTAGTTTTTGTTGATTTTTATATTTTTTATTTTCAAAATTTAAAACAAAAAAGTTTTTATTTTTATTTATAGTATAATCAGGTTGTTTTCTATAATAATATGAATTATTATCAAAATTTTTGAATTCTATATTTTGCCAATCTAAATTTTGAATCATGGCTTTAAGTATTATATATACAAGATTTAAATTTAAATAATCTTTGTTTTACATTGTTCTTTACACCATTCTACCCATACATATTTTTCCAAACATGTTCTTTCCTTGATATTTAGTTTATCTTGCTTTTCAGGTTTTACATTATTTAGGTCAACTAATGAAAGTTTACAATTATCACATTTTACATAATGCACATCAATTATTTCACCATTATGCATTTCATAAGCCGTATATCTAAATCCATTTTTATCATCTTGTAAACAATTACACTTTCCACTTTTATTTGGTTTTTTAATTACTCTTTGTGTTTTAGGTTCTAATTCTCTCATTACACATACTCCACATTTTCCATGTTCATCGCATACACAAGATTCTTTCATTTGAGTTATTGGTTATATAAATTACAAATACATTCTTTAACTAACAATCATCTGGATGTCTAAATCCAATTAATCTAGGAAATCTTGGCACACCTTTTGGTGTTTTTTCAAAGAATTTAATTGTTGCTATTAATCCCAAATAATCATTTTGATTTTCCCAAATATGTTTCTTTTCTTCATTTGTCATTGTTGGTGTAGCGCTGAAAACTAATTTATCATCTTTGTAATCTTTCAATATGACTGAACCAAGTGTAATTGCACCGTTTACAACCTTTTTCTGTTTAAACCCAATAACTTCAAATTCTTCTTGTAAACAATCTTTGTATTTGTACAAGTTTTTTGATCTTTTTCCTATTTCATATTTTCCATTCAAATCTCGGATCATAATCCCTTCAAAGTTCTGCTTTACAGCCTTTTCATGATGCATCTTTACATCATTACTTATTACAGTAGGTGTCAATACTATATAATCATTGTTGTAATTTAATTGATTCATCAATTTACTTCTTTCGTAAAATGGTAATTCACACAACATATCATATATCCAATATTGAATATCATTACTTTCAATAAAGTTTGTTGTACGTCTTACTTTTGATGAAATCTCATTAAAATTACAACCATGTTTATATAACTCACCATCCACCCAAGTCACATTTTCAGGAAATTTAATACTTTTCAAAGCATTTGAAATGTGATCTAATCCTTGAATTAAAGTTTGTTTTCTTGACCATAATTCTCCAGTTTTTACATTTGCCAAACACCGAATACCATCCAATTTCGGTTGAAGTGCAACATTTTCATTGCTTGGCTTGTATTCTTTTGCCAACATCGGCAATGGTGATTTATTTTTTGCATTTTCATTTTTTCTAAAGTAGCCTGTTCTTAATTTTTTATCCATTAATGATTTTGCTTCAAAAAGTGCTTGCTCTTGAATACTTCTTTTTTGTTTTCCTTTTTCAATTATTGTTTCGTTATGTTGAATTTTTCCATTTTCAATTCCCCAAGAAATGTTAATCTTGTTGTTTGTTACTTTGACACTCCAAAATTGAACAACACCCCGTGCATTCGTTTTTGTTAACGTTTCTTCCATTTTTATTATTTTGTTGGTTATTCTTTAACTCCATAATCACATCATCAATTGGTGGTGTATTTTTATAAGCACCGCAAGTACATTGCCCTTTACAATTACAAATATCACATTCAACTTCCCAATTTTCAATCATTGTTATCATATCAAATATATCCTTTAATACATAATTGGTTCATGATACATATCAAAAGCAACATAATATTGTAAGTTATAAACGTTTTTTACTTTTTTGTTTTCTATATGAGCAAAACAAGGTGTATTACATTCATTTTTGAAAAACACACCTGAATATCCCTTTTCATCTTCCGGAAACATTCTATTTTTAATTGCCAAAAAAATATTTTCAACTTTATCATTTTCATACTTTTCCAACAACTGTTGATTATTCATTTAACTATTTAATTTTCACATTCTTTAACTCATCGACGGTAGCACGTCAACGTTATGTAATAATAATCTTAACAAATCTTTCTGAAATTCTGGACCATTGTCATAAATTTGTTCACCATTTCTGAAATGTTTGTCATCATTATTATAAGCCCAGTGATGTTTGTCATCTGGTCTGGTCAAGTATAATTGGTAATAAATAAATAACAACTTTTTCTTGTCACCTTCATATTTGCGATCTTGCTTACAATTTACAATTGATAAATCAAAGTCACACAAAACTATTTCATCGTTTTCTTTCACAATCCAATTTTTGCATTTGTAATCACCATGTACAAATTTTTTACCATGAAGCATTTTTAAGGTATTTTTTAATATGTTCCAATATTTTTCCAGCAATTGTTTATTTAAAATTGACAAACTTAAAACATGCTCAAGGCTACCTTTATTTGTTTCAAGTTTTAAATACAACACTTCCTTTTTGTCATCAAACTTTGATAATTTTGTTACATTTGTAAATTCAGAAATAAAGTTTAAAGCTTCTTTTTCTTGAAGATAAGATTTAAGGGTGTTGTGTTTTTTAACAAAGAAACCGTCTTCAATATATACTTGATGTGTTGGCATTGCCCAATTTGAATATTCATTCTTTAACTCTTTCTTTCAAAGCGCACAATGCAGCATTTCCATAACGTCGCTGTGTTGTTCCGCGCCCGATAGCACCTTCGTATTCCACATTCACATTAAGATCTTTGCAAAGTATCGACATAATATCAACCCATTGCCACCCTTCACAATAAGCGTCGCCTGTTTTCCAGTTGAAAACTTCATGACGACAAACGCATTGTTCTCCAAGTTCTTTCAAACAAGAAGGAAGTTTTGTGATAGAATCACGTCCAAACACAATCGTCCACTCAGTGTCTTCGAAATCATTGGACTCAAAAAGTGCAATCAAAGCACGTGCTTGTTGAACCCTCTGGTTCAAGAACTCTGACCTTTTCACCATACACCGTGTTAGAACCATAGTTAGAGGATATATTTGAAAACAAATGAATAAATCCTTTAACACGTCATCAATCGCAATGCGCCCAGGGGTTGATGTGGAAGTTTTTGGTCTGAAGAACCGTACTGACTTGAATGCTTTATCTGGGACTTTGATGAAGTTTGAAAACGAACGGTGGAATGTTGTTATGACAGTTTCTAGAGAACGCTGTCGAATCAAGGAAGAAAACCTGAAGATCATCAACTCTGATCGTTTGAAGCACGTTGATTCCGGATTGGATGTTGCAAAAAACAACCTTCTCCAAGAGTCGTATCTTCTTTCTGTTGTGATTCCTTACTCGCATGATCAGGCGCATACCGTTATTGGTGTGAAACCAGAAGACGATGATGATTCAAACCTTGGATTGTCCATTGCAAAAGTAGCCAAACGATTTGTGAATACAACCACTCATATGGTGATCATTGCTGATATTTGGCTTGCTGTTGGTGATGAAAATTACAAAGGCGAGCGTGCCCGAAACATGCAATCGAAAAGAGAAGCAATCGGTGTATGGCTTCATGAACCAAAAGGTGTGTTAATGAAACATGTGTTTTACAACAGAGATAAAGATGAAAATGTTGTGTCATTTGAAGAAGCAAGTGAAAATTGGGTACCATTTGATGACAAAACATGTAGTGGAAATTTATCAAATGTCTATTGTTAAATGAGTTAAAGAATGACTACTGGTACTATACATATAATGTATTTAAATAAAAAACAAAATAACACTGTACTTTTTTGTGATGATATACTTTTAATTATTGCTCAATTTATGAGAAGACCATCTTTATATGATAACGAATCTAAAAAATCTTGGAGCGTTCTACAACTTATATGTAAAAGTACTCGAAAAGTTATAAATGACCCAATAAATAAAGCAAAACTATATGGATCTCTTCTTACTAAATTTCATAAAGACGAGATTGTTCTGGAAGGAATATATAATTTAGGAAATATGAATATATATGCTGAACCTTATGTTATTTCTATAGTAAATTCTTTCTATTGGCTTGAAGGGTTTTATGCACCACATCATGTTTTTAATGTTTTATCTAAATTAGGTAAATTTGCAAATCCGGCTTCTTCAAAATTAATAACAATTATTAGTGAAGCAGGGAATAATAATTTAAAATGGGATGTAATTGTTAAAGTTGCACAATCAATTGGAAATTTAGGACCATATATTCACGTTCAAGACATAAAAGTTCTTGTTTATTTACTTAAAAGTGAAAATAAACTTGTAGCAAAAGCAGCATTACTTTCTTTGTCATGTTTGGGTAACTATGCACTTTGCTTTAAAGATGAAATATATGAATCATTATTTGATAAAAGTTTGTTTGATGAAAATGACGAAATATTGAATTTTGCTATTTATAAATTTTCCATATTTTAATCACTTTTTTTATAATTATATATATATATATAACATGCCCCCAAAACCATCATTACCAAGATGTCCAAATGGAGAAAGAAGAAACCCTAAAACAGGAAAGTGTGAAAAAATTAAGATAAAAGATAAAGATCCAAATTGTAAGGCTTGTATGATGATCGGACCAGGGCGTCGTCCAAAACATACATGCGTTCGAAATGAAAACGGAAAACTCATAAAAAATAAAACAAAAACACCAATTACACCATTTCAAAAACCAAATAATTTGAATATAAATACACCAAGTATATCACAAAGAAAACCGTGTATGGCTTGTGTGAAATATGAAGAAGGTTTATTAAACCCCAAAACAAAAGTATGTGAAGTTTTTAAGAAAAGTAAGTCGTTAAATAAATCACCAAATGTATTAAATAATATTGTTTCAAATATAACACCTGCTGATTTAAAGGAATTAAGAAAAAAAGCATTATTGAAAGGAAAAATGAAAATGTTAATGAAAAAAGCAGTGCATAAAGTAAGAAAACCAGAGAATTTAAATTCAATAAAACAAATTAATATTAGTAATTATCCTGATAATATTATACAACAATTTCAAGATAAATTTCATGGTAAAAGTTCTGAAAAAAGTCAAAAAGCATTTTATAGATTTATAATTAGTAAATATAGAGATGTTATACATCCTGTATACAAACGTACATCTATGTATATATATCATAACACTAGTGATGAAAAAAAGGTAAAAATAGATTTTGACTATAAAAATTTTGAAGGTGATGTAAGAATTTTACCTTATCACTTTGTGAATGCTTTAAAAACCAAGAAACGATTTATTATATATATTCTTGGATTAACTATGAAACGTAAAGTAAACAACGTTCTCACAAATACACATAAACACAGAACCTTGATTATTTTTGATATGAAAGATAATACTTATTATAGATACGACCCTCATGGTTGGGGTGGAAAATTATTTGGAAATATAATTGGAGACAAAATAGATACATATGTAGAAAAAAGTGTAAACGAGGCTTTTGCACTTGCTAAATTACAACCATTAAAAAAACCAAATAAAATATTCGACAACCCACCTAGATTAAAATGGTTAGTTCAAAGTAAACATGGTCCTCAATATTATGACAAGGCGAAAGCGACTTTTGGAAAATGTCAAAATTGGTGTTTAGCATTTTTTCATCATAGATTACACTACCCGGATAAATCTGTTATAGAAATAGATAAAATGATGGGAGCCGGGGATGAAAAGGTTGCTTCTGAATTTATTACAAAATATATAATATTTTTAATGAATAATATACATTTTCACAAATACTTCAATAGCGAACAAAGATATGAAAATTATGGTCCATGGCAAAATATGATAATATAAATAACTTTAATAACCACCGTTAAATGCCAATTTTCCTGCATTTTTAGACATAAGTTCTTTGAAAATTACTGTGGGTTTTCTCTTATCGCCAGTTTTAATTGCTCTTGACATTCTAAATAAAGCCCAATCTCTTTTAGTCCAATGATTATATTCCCATACATTTTTTCCTTTCCAATTTCTTCCCCAAGGTAATACATTTATATTCCCCGTTCCATTTTGCCCACTACATGCTAATCTACCTTTATAACCATTTGGTATAACATTTCTTCTTGCGCGTAAAAGGCTAGGCATTTTTGAATGTAACATCCATTCTCTGTTTAACACTTGAGGTTTTCTTTTTGCTTCAATAACAGTTATTGTGAATCTTTTTATACCATTTGATGCTCGTTTTCTTGTTTTTGCTTTCTTTGCCAATTTGTTTAATTCTTTTTCGTTACGAAATCGTTTTGAAAGTTGCTTTATTCTTCCAATATTTCGACTTGGTAAATGAGTTGCTATTGATAATAAAGTGTTTTGATTTACAGATTTCATACACTATAATATATTATACTATTTTTATTGCACATTTTCATTTTCACTTTATGAACAGTTAAAGAATAATTTAAAAATATAACTAAAAGAAGCAAAAACTCATGTGTAACAAAGAATGTGCAATTTGTCTCGAACCTTTGTTCACCAAGACTGACAAGAGAATCTTACGATTGAAAAAGAAAGTATTGGTGAAGAGAGGAGAACGTCTTGAAATTACAAAACTAAAATGTGGTCATACATTTCATAATAAATGCATTAAAAATTGGTTTGTTAATACAGATGTTGAATCGTCAATCAAATGCCCATTGTGTAGAGAAAATATTAGATTTAAACCAGATTCAAAAGATTTAATGATGCATAAATTAAGATACGAAGATAAAGATTATGAATATGGAGATGAATATTTATATGAAATTGAAACAGAAAGTGATGAAAACGAAGATGAAGTAGAATTCACATTCCGATTTCCAACTCGGAATGCTATGATTACACCTGTAAATTCGGATGAATACGATGATGATGACGAAGAATACGACGATGATTACGACGAAGCGATTGAAGCAATGAATGAACTATATAGAACTTTGGTGAATTATGAAAGTGTGGAATTGTAAGCAAATTATTTGAGAGTTAAATGCATTCTTCTTAATTGTTTAATTTTTAATTCATCACATCTTATTTTTATGTGAAGATGGTGATGAGTTTGCCAAGATCCATTGTTAAACAAACATTGATAATCTTCAAACCCCAATTTTTTCATAAAAAAATAAATATCACTCCATAATTGTGCTTGCTCTTCTGGGTCCATTTCAAATAATGTATGGTAATGATATCTTGGTGTTGCTATAATATAAGGTCGGTCCCACATATCATAATGAAATGACGTAAATTCATTTATTTCTATAATGTGATTTTGAACAGCACCATTTGGTAAAAAACACGTATAACATTCTAATTCTTGTTTTCTTTTTTTCTTTTTTTCTCTTCCGTTGTCAATGACATCAAATGGTAATTTTTCAATAAACATAAAATATATGTTATATTAAATAATATTTCTTTTTAAATTTAAACTCGACGAATCATTTGAGGAACTTCGTTGCTTCTATTATCAATAATTTTTTGCATAAAATCACCATCACTACCATTTTTACCTTTTGAGTAATCATTGCTTTGAATTGGTGCTTTAACTTTACCTGCACTTGGACCACCACCATAATCATGACCAATTAATGAATAATCTTGATGAATGTGTTGATCACCACTTTGGTTTGAAATAAAAGAATATGGGTCAGAACTTTGATTAATAGATATTGGCTCAAATGATTGTTTTTCAGTTAATTTTTTTACCCATTCAAATACTTCTTGTCCTGATATTTTAGTTCCTTTATCAACTAAAACAGTTGGAACATGAGTTACAAAATTTGGAATATCATCTGTAAAATCAATATTTATTTTATTAAAAGAATTTTCTAATCCATTTTTTTCAATTATTTCAAGTAATTTTACTGAATATTTACATCTTGTACTATAGAAAACTACATACTTTGTTACTCTTTCCATTTACATTTAAAATATATATATAAATATGTATTTTACCGCACTTTTTTTCTCATCTAAAAAATAAATGTTATTTTATATAATAGTTTTATTGTTACTTTTATTATTATTTCAAGAGAAAACAAAAAAAGTAACGAAAGTATCAAATGATGGATCTGTAAATTTTTGTGATTCAAAAACTTTTGAAAATAATGTATTAAATAATTTACAAATAAAACCACTGGTTGTAACAAATAAAATATATTCAAGTACATCACCTCAAGAATTATCAAAAGTTACAAATTCTTTTATTTATGAATTAAATAAAGTATCAAATGGTTGCTTTCATTTAGTTCGTATTTTACAGTCAAAATCATATTCAATGTTAAATAATAAAAAGATTTTCGAATTAAATATGCATTTGTATTCCCAAGTAAAAAATTATTCAATTTTAATTAACGCAACACTGTATATCGATGCTGACAGTAAAGTATATATTCATTCAGTAAGTTTAGTTAATCCCATTGTAGAAATAGATAAATATGCAAGAGATGATTCTGAGTTATTAAATAATATTGAAAATGAAACTGATATAAATGTAATATCAAATAAAGTAAATGAAGCACTTGAAAATGACACTTGGGACCCGAAACAAGTTTTAACTTTTGAAAAAATTATATATGGTGATGATACATATGATAGTTTTACACATTTACAAAATGCAAAGGTTGATGACGATTATAAAATTATCGTTTAAATAAAATATTAAAGATATACACTATAAAATAATATGACAGATTTTAAATTAGAATTTGCTCGTCTAATAGAAGGATTGCAAATTGCTCAAAAGAAAGGTTGTTTTAATCTTGACGAAGCGGCTGTTATACATTCTTCTATCATAAAAATTCAAAAAATAGATTTTAATTCATTGAAAAATGAATCAACTCATTCTGAACAATTAATAAATGAAAGAAACCAACTTGTTCAGTTACTTGAAGAATACAAAAAAGCAATTGAAGAATTCAAAAAACAACACGACGCCCATGTATTTCAATTAAAAGTTTTAGAAGAAAAAAATAAAGAGTTAGAATTGAAATCATCTCCAAATAACACAGTTTACGAAACTAAGATTAAAGAACTTGAAACTCAATTAAATATTTATGAAAAAGAAAATATTGAATTAAAAAACGATTTAACAGAACTTATAAATAATGATACCGAAGAAGATATTGTGATTCCAGTTGTAAAAGAAAAGCCAGCAAAAAAACCTAAAAAAGTAAAGTCTTAAAAATATAAATAAATTATATTATATAATGATCAAAAAACCTTGCAATCTTACACCTTTATTATTACCAAATACACCTATTATAGGACCTTCTTTATCAAAAATCCCTAAAGGTTTTAAAAAAAAGAGTTAAAGATGATAATTTTAACATAAATAATGTCTTATACAACATCAGGTATTGTTCTTGTTGATCCAAAAACTCATAATTTCTTGATTATGAAAAGCAAATGGAATGCGCAAAAATGGTCATTTTCAAAAGGGTTTATCAATAAAAACGAACAACCTTTAGAAGCCGCTTTACGAGAATTAAAAGAAGAAACGCAAATTGAATTATTTGAATATGATTTACAAAATAAAACATATACAATTGAAATAAAACTTCCTAAACCAACAAGAAAAATACCTTCATCCATAAAAACAATTTTATTTTATGTTGCTTTTATAGATGAAAATATTGAAATCCAGTTAAGCAGAGAACATTCTCAATTTTGTTGGACTTCTGATTTTGAAAAATATAATATTGAAGAAAATTTTGTAAAATTAGCAAAAACAATTAAAACTGAAATGTTGTGAAAAAAAAAATATTATCTATAAATTATAAAACAATATGGGTGGAGGTTTAATGCAATTGGTTGCTTACGGCTCACAAGATGTTTATTTGACCGGCAATCCTCAAATTACTTTTTGGAAAGTTGTATACAGACGTCATACTAATTTCGCTCTTGAATCAGTTCGCCAAGATTTTAACGGTACTGTGAGAAGCGGTTCCAATGTTGTTGCAACTATTAGCAGAAATGGCGATTTGATTCACAAAGCTTATTTAGAAGTTAAACCAAAATCTCGAGTTACAAACATTGCTGATGTTATCAACACAGTTGAGTTAGAAATTGGAGGACAACAAATCGACAAACATCAAGGTTCTTGGATGGATACTTGGAATGAACTTTCTTTACCATTAAGTAAACAAGCCGGATGGAATGGTATGACTCAATCTTTACTTACTAATTCAGCACCCCTTGAAGATATCGCTGACCCCGCATTGCCTCAATCAACTAGCGTAGGTGGTATATTGTATGAAAAAAGTGGTAGTACTATAACAAAATTTGAATGGGATGGCGCAAACAATAAATGGGTAAAAAGTACTGGTGACCTTACTGGTGCCACAGGTTCTTTGGTTGCACCCACTACATATACCCCTGATACATCATTTTCTGGCACTGGTACAAATTCAAAGTTAGACTTAGGATTTGTTTGTTATAAGTGGGAGACCAATCAGTGGGTAAAATACACTTACAGTCAAGACAATCTTTTCATTCCTCTTGAATTTTTCTTTTGCACCAACCCTGGTCTTGCATTGCCATTGATTGCTTTACAATATCACGAAGTTCGATTGAAGTTTACACTTGGAGATAAAGTTCAAGATGCAGAACTTTGGGTAGACTATGTGTATTTGGACACTGACGAAAGACGCCGAATGGCTCAATCATCTCATGAATTCTTAATTACCCAACTTCAACATCAAGGAGAATCAAACCCAACTAATGCACGATTGAATTTTAATCACCCTGTCAAAGAACTTGTTTGGAAATATACAGATGTTACTACTACTCCAGGTAACCATAAACTTACA